>ERZ1292637.521-Hain-H14-01um-R3-521-length-21321-cov-35_pt1 | contig 21321 bp, 28 predicted proteins | sample MGYA00564405_ERZ1292637 | MGnify/ENA primary metagenome ERZ1292637 (study PRJEB36523, sample SAMEA6512645) | groundwater metagenome | collected 2019-01-09 | study: AquaDiva: Metagenomics assemblies of 32 groundwater samples | reverse complement strand
TATGGATTCTTGGTGGTGTTCTACTTCTGGGGGGCAGCGGGACTAATACCGAAGCGCATTATTTCGTGGTGAATTTCCCGAAGCTGTTAGGTGATCCGGTGGAAGTTGTCATTACCGGAGTAAGTGAGACGCACTGCAACCGAGTAAAGAAACTCCTTCAAGACCAACTAGACGACCACAAGAGTAACGCAACCGCTAGCCTGTGTGAAAGGGTAAACTAATGGCGTACACTGGGCCCAGACGTGGTGGTAAGAAGTTCACGAGCGCGAAGCTGACGGGGTTGTTTAAGACCAAGACCCGCGGGCTCGCGGTCGGTGGTGTTGAGGGCGAATACCTCGACGCACTGATTGAGAAGATCAAGGATGCGAAGAAGAAAGACCGGGGGTTGACGTTCTTCCTGTGGAAGAATGAGCCGGACGAAGACAAGCCGAAGCAGGCTCCGTTTAGCCTGAGTGTTGATGTCGCGTTGGAGAAGGGCGAGCGTCCAGGTAAGAGTAAGGCGATTGAGCCAGACCCGTTTGATGAGTCGGAACCGGAGAACGAGCCCGAAGCGGACGATCCGTTCGCTGATGACTAAGAAACGGCCGCTCGTGGTAATAACGTGGGTAGACACCACGAGTTTTACCACATGGCAGGACGACGCCGCCATTACGGAGAAAGAGATGGCTACAATAACCACTGTAGGTTATCTTGTGGCTACGACGCGGAAAGATGTCCGTATTGTTCGTTCTATGGCATCGGATGGTGGCATCGGGGATTTGATGTTGATTCCGAAGGCTTGCGTTCTTAAAATCAAGAAGGTTAGGTCATGATTCCAATTCCCTTGTCGGTCACGGTCGCACGCAACCGCGCCAGCGAGAAAATGCTGTTGGAAAAGGCGCGGGCATGGGTCACGAAGGATGAACGGTTGCCTGGCTGGCACGCCAGCGGAATGCTGGACCCTCGACAAGCCTTCTGGGCCCAGGTAGACCCTAAGGAGATCAGTGATAAGCTCACCGTTATGTTCTTGGTGGGAAAAGTGCTTCACGCATTCGTTCTCGGTGCTGTTGATGGCCCTGATCGCGTTGATCTTAATCGTACTGATGACGGGAGTAGCAGTAGCTCTGAACTTGGCATTAGTTACAGTCCTGACAAGATTCTAGATGGCAAAGTCAGAGAACTCAAAACTAGCCGGAGCTATTATGAGCCGACGGATGTTAAAGACCTTGATATCTACATCGAGCAGTTACTTGTATATATGTCGGCTACACGCACGCTTGAATCTGAACTGTGGGTTCTGTACCTCAACCTTAAAGATCAATCCGGGCGGACCTGCCCCCAGTTCCGTAGCTTCACTGTTAAGGTAAGCGAACCTGATCTCGAAGCTGTTATCGAACATCTCAAAACTGTTAAGCAAGACCTAGACGCGGCGGTGGCCGCGCAGGATTGGAGGCATCTTGATCTCTGCCGAGAATGGAAGTGTGGAGCAAGCAACTGCGAATGGTACGCCAAGTGCCAGCCCGAAGGACGATACGGCACAGCCAAGTTCGACGCCAAAGCGGGTGAGAAAGTACCAGCCAAGGCCGTACCACGGGCTAAGAAAGCCGCGCAGTGACGACCCGGAGAAATGGGCGAAGTATAACGAAGTCCACGGCAAAGGCATAAGAGAGAAGAGAGTTCACAGCCGAACGGACTATGCAAAAGCCATCGCGGAAACTGCTGAGACTCAGTCCTGACCTCGAAGCGAGCCTTCTTCATGCCATCGTCCGAGGGATTGTCCATCCCGACGTGGTTAGCCCACAGGAACTCTCAAAGCCGGGCCGTGTTGTGCTGGTTAGCTGTCAGGCTCTTGATCCTCCGACCCGGACGTTCCATTCGGTTCTACTGCATGCTGTGGAGGTACTCGGCGCTCCCCAAGACCAAATGGCGGAATACGTTGGTCGGGTTGCGGCGTCGGAAGCTGGCGTTGAAGCCGCGGATATTCTTGCGAAGGTCCGCGATAAACAAATCTTGATGGAGTTGATTAACGAGGCGGGGATGCAGTTGCAGCGAGGAAATCTCGACCTCGCGCTGCTTGGCGGAGTCCTGCAAAGGGACTCTGGACTATCTCGGCACATCGTCAGTGTCAGTGATGCTGTCAAGGACGGTCTCCCCGCAACGCCAACGGGCCTTCGGCTCCGGTCCCTGCCAATTCTCTCCGCCAAGAGCGGAGGGCTGTTGGGGCTGTGGGCCATCGCGGGTGAGCCGGGCGTGGGCAAGTCTGCGTTGGCGTGGCAGATCGCGCTGGACGTGGCGAAGGAAGTCAAGGTCCTATTCTACGACTTCGAAAACGGATTCTCTGTACTGATGGACCATACAAGGACGATATTCAATGGTGAGCTACCTCGTATCCGCGCTGCTACTACTAACATTTACTACCGTGATAGTATCCGTAGTTTGGACGCTGACCTTGCTACTGCTCCGGCCCCCGCGCTGATCGTTGTTGACAGTGTTCAAAAACTTCCGGCGTCTATGGAGTACCGTCGTAGCTCACTTGACCGCTGGGTTCACCGCCTTGAGTATCTCAAGAAAAGAGGATATTCCGTTTTGCTTGTCTCCGAAGTGCCTCGGTCACAATACAATGCGGACGCTTACATTGGCGCTTTTAAAGAGACGGGCGAAATCGAGTACTCCGCAGACTTTGGGTTGCAGATGCTTCCGGTGCCTCCGAGCGGCGACATCGCGGAGGCGCATATCGTCAAAAATCGTCACCGTCCGTACAAGGGCTTCGCGGTGAACCTCAAACGCGACGAGAAGCGGGTCTGGTTGTGGCGAGAGGTTAACCAGAATGTCGAGGTGTCTGAGGGAGAAGACATTGACTAAGGATAAAATACTGTATGTCACGACTTGCGCCAGCGGTCTACCTACAGAGGATGCTAAAACCTACTGTAGTCGACATAAAACCCGGGAGGCGGCAATTAGACAGGCCAAACGCTTTGACCTAGAAGAAAAGGAAAACTACCATGATGAATTTCTTAGCTGACCCGTATAGTCTGTGGTTCTGGTTACTATGGCCGGTGACTTTGATCTGGCAGAATTATGCGTTCACTCAGGTTAGCCGTGCGCGGAACAGCGGGAGTCTTAAGCGACACATGCTGGCCGCTATTCAGAGTAACGGTGTCTGGTTCTTACAGACTATCTTTGTGTTCACGGCGTTCCAGAACATCATGTCTGGCAACTACGGGTGGCCATTGACCGTAGCGGCGGTGTCGATGTATACGGCGTTCACAATGCTAGGTTCGTTGTACGCACATTACCGCGCCCTTAAGAAAGAGACGGGGTTGGCGTCTGTGGGTGCAAACAAGAAATACGCGCAGATTCCTGCTGAGGAATGGGAAGAAACTAAAAAGTATCTTATCTCTAAAGGGGTCATCGTACTATAATGGCCTATATTCGGTTCACGTTCGACACTAAGAAACTCAAGATAGAGCCGTACATCAATATCTATCCGCTGCCCTGTATGCACATAGGGGCAGCTCAGTGCGACATGGAGTTCCTGAAAGATCATCTTGGTCGTATCGAAGCTGATCCGAACGCCCGCGTAGTGTACATGGGCGATGGCGGCGAGTGTGTCACGAAGTATAGTAAGGGTGAAATTTATAAGCAACTGTGTTCACCGCAGAGGCAGCAGGATATTATCGTTGACCTGCTTGACCCGATTAAAGACAAGATTCTTTTCGGGATAAGGGGTAATCATGGTAACCGAATCTTTAAGGAAACAGGTCTTAGCTTCGACAAAACGCTGTGTACGGCGTTGGGGGTACAATACCTCGGACCTGCTGCTATGGCGAACATTGTGGTTAACCGATCCAGCTACGATGCGTACTTTCATCATGGTATTGACAGCGGAGTCTCGCTGTCAACGAAAATTGCAAAAGCTACGGCTTTCGGGGCATTCATCAGCGCAGACGCGATCTTTACGGCGCACAGCCACGTCGCTATTGATCTCCAACCAGCAGCTCTTATCGAGGCTGATAACGTCAATGCTAGAACAAAAGTGAGGATGCGTCATCAGTACATTTGCGGTTCCGCCTACGATAGTCGCACCGGCTATGCCGAGGAAAAAGGGTATCCTCCGCTTCTCCCGAGTTACATTGTCGTCGGATTCGATGGACGAGTTAGCAATGGACATGCTCGGTATGGTCAGGAATCTCACGTCTGGCGGTCAGGTGGAGAACGTGACCTGCGACATGACTATCCGTTGGATTACCTAGACACCGAGGAAAACTAATGTGTGGTGGATCAAGTACGCAATCTGGCAAGCCGCCATCGCGGGGTTCGTTTACGTTAGTGGGTGGGTTCTGGGAATGCTCTCATCCAAACAGTGTTAACTACCGCGACCCGTGGTGGTGCTACTGTATTGACTGCGGTGCGACGTGGTTCAACCCCTCGCCTGCCTCCGGCCTCGGTAGGCCCCAACAGCCGAAAATCAAGTGCTACATCGCCGGGGCTTGGGTGGATGTAGAACGCATCGTAAAAGCGCGGGTCTTGATGGAGGCCGCGGGGTGGGAAGTTACCTCGCACTGGATTGATCTTGCGTTGTCCCGGGCTTATACGGCTCCGGGTAACGAAATGGTAATCGAGGCTCAGAGAGACTATGACGACATCGACCGTTCCCAAGCAGTCATCGTGGATACACTTACTGACCGTACACGCGGGGGGCGGGAGTGGGAAGGCGGCTATGCCATTGGTAAAGGACGGTTGGTCTACGTGGTGGGTCCGGCTCGGACTCCCTTCCACTACGCCGTTACTAGACGATTTGAGACGTGGGAGGAATGCGCGAATGTACTCCGACAGCCAGAAACTTCCCGCTGACGCGCCCGCTCGGAAGCAGATTCCTGTATGTACCGGAGTTCTGGATTACTTCCCGGATGCTCTTGCCGCAGTGGCGGAAGTCTCGTGGCAGGGCAACCAACAGCACAACCCGGGCGAGCCGTTACATTGGGCTCGGGAGAAATCTGCCGATCACGGAGATTGTTTAGTCCGGCATTTACTTGAACGCGGTACGGTTGACGTAGACGGGCAGCGCCACACGGCAAAGATGGCATGGCGGGCGCTTGCAATTCTACAGCTAGAAATTGAGGCAGAAAGGACGACTTCCGATGGCAAGTAAAGACCTGTTCGTAATCGACCCCCCGACGGCGGACGCCCCGGGTAAGTATCTACTGATTATCCAACGCTCGGGGGCCACGCCTTTTGGAGGCGGCAGCGCCGCGGTGGTATCGGTAGATGGTATCATAGTCGTGTCTCCTGAAATTCAGGGATATCTAAGCCCCGATCATAAAGTCGTGGTTAGTTTTTCAAAAGACACGCCGTACCTGATGATAGACCGCTCGCTGGCTAGGGTAACGAATGATATTGAGATTGCCAAGGAAGACTACGCCGCCCATAAGGCGATGAAGGAGTTTATGAAGACCCTAGACCCCGAAGATAGAGAACTCGGGGCCCCGGTGGCAGGCGCAGAAGCAAGTCTGGTCGTGCCGGGGCAGTACCTGTAATGGCTACTTTAAGAGACGAGGAAGCTCTAGAAAAGGTTGCAAAGGAATTCTACGGACCTGTGATTAAACGCGCGGTTGAACAGACGGCGGTTGCGCTGGGTAATCTAACACACCGGCTAGATCAGCTAGAGCGAGAGTGAGCCGCCGTTGAGAGTGCTGTTAAGACGGCTAGCAACACCCTTCATCAACTTATGAGCTTCTAATGTCCAGTCGAGATGCGTACCTTCGGAAGAAGTACGGGATTACGCAGAAGACGTATCTCGTGATGTTGAAGGCTCAGGGCGGGGCCTGCTTCATCTGTCGAAATACCCCGAGAGATTCGGCCCGCTGGATGGCTGTAGATCATAACCACAAGACCGGACAGGTCCGGGGAATCTTGTGCTGGCGTTGCAACAACAAGTTTCTAGGGCGCTATCGTGAAAATCCAGAGATGCACAAGCGAGCCGTCGAGTATCTTACCAGCACCTACGATTGGCGGGATCATCCCACAGCCAAGAAAGCCTCCCATGTCGCTCCTTCTCGGAAGACCGCCTAAAGCAAAATGCCCACTCACCCCAGAGCTTCGGGTATGGTGGGCGGTGTTACGGCAATCCGCGAGGGATTTAAGTCGAGGGTCTGAACAAGACGCTCTCGACAGCTACGAGTTTCTAAAGTCCACGGGGCTGTGGATTCTTATCGAACACTTTGACGTCTCAGAGGATCGCGCGATCCGAGAGATTGCAAGCTTAGTCCAGCAGTATGTTGCCCGGACGGGGCAGAGACTACCATGCACGCTAAGCGACTGACCGCGCAGCAGGCTCTTGAGTTATGGAAAAAGTTCTACGAGGCTTACGGTCCTGAACAAATGAAGGCGAGCTACGGCGAAGAAGACCCCCCGACAAAGATCAAAGAGAACCGTCGGGTCTGGGCCTTTAGTGATAACGATACTGTGATTGGCTGGGGGTCCAGTCAGATTGATCTGAACGACGCTGAAGACAACGAGGCGTATTTGTTCGTGGGCGTATTCCCCGAGCATCAGGGTAAAGGATTTCACATGGCGATCCTAAACTGGATGGCCGCGAAAGCGAAACGAGATGGGGCCAAGTGGGCGTCCATGGCTGTCCTGAAAAGCAACACGGCCCATTACCAGCGCACGTTGAAGCACGCTGAGAACGGGCCGTGGGTGTTCGCAGGAGAGTTTTGGTATCCGTATCCTGGCGAGTCTTATTTCCTGTTGCCCTTAAACGATGAGGCTAAAGCTCTGGCTCGTCCACCAGTGGCAGCCCGGCCTTAGTCCGAAGCTCGTTGATGGCTTTGAGCAGATGCTTCATATGGTTTTGTTTCACCACGTCAATCTTCCTGCTAAGGTATAGAAACACGCCGGTTGTGTAAACGTAACTGGCTAGGGTGAGCGTTGTCAGAAGGTCTGGGGTGGGCATTCAGAGCCTCACTTGATCCGCAGGGCGGACAGCAGTTCATGAATCCGCTCGATCGGCGTAAAGAGGGCCAGATCATATCCGTCTGGAATTCCCATGACGTAGGGGTTGTTGGGTATAATCCCCCAGAGAATACCGACCAATCGCCCATCCTGATTTAGCATGGGACTTCCTGAGCTGCCTCCTTGAATAGTTCCTTTAGGTACGAGCAGCGCAAGCGGTGTTCCGGGGTAAAGTTCGGGATACGTTTTCCACTCAAGATCGTAATCGCTCGTCTGAACGAGGGCCTTGACATCATTGAGGAACGAAGCACCCACCACCTGCCCGAGAGAGACTTGTTCGATGCCCCGAGGGAACCCGTGGATATATACGGTCTCGCCGGGCGAAGGGTTTTCCGAAGCCAGCCAGAGCTTTTCGCGCCCCGCGTAGGTTCGCCCATCCCGGATTTCTGGAACGGTCCCAATGGCGATGTCAGTGACAGACAATGTATAGCGCCCATGATCCATCACCACGAGCCGCCAGTTGACAATCCCAGCGACTGTCTCAGCCTCACTCCTTTTGATAAGGCGTCCCTCCGCGCAGTGCCCGGCTGTAATGGTCCAACTTATCGACTCGTTGACATACGGCTGGATGTACGAGGCCGTGCAGATAAACCGGTCTCCTTCGTCTACACTAATCCAGAGACGGGTGAGCGCGGGACGGGTCTGATCGGAGATTGCCCCGGCAGTAAAAGGGAACAGCAGAAGTATCGCTAGAAGCGCAACCCGCCTGAGAACCCGTTTCATTGAAGGAGCCCTTTTTGAACGAGGAGATTCATATGACTACTGACCAGATCGCCGACGTTGCTGCGGAAGCCCCATCCGGGGCGGACGCCCGAGTTGAGTTGGAAATCTACTTTGTCCTTAACCCCCCGAAAGTCGGGGCCGAGACCTACGATGGCTCCGATAAACCCGCCGTGGATAACCCCCACACCTTTATCAAAATCCCGATGCAGATCAGCGCCGAAGAAGCCGGGAAACTCCATGACCTGCTCCGCACTTGTATCGGAGTTATCGTCCAGACGAAGCAAGGTGACAGCGAGCCCAAGATTACTCCGCTCGCTTGCACCGCCTAACAAGGAGGCCACTTGAGCGAAGACAGCCGGGTAGATGAACCTAGTAGTCACGCCAGCAACCTCAAGTTTACCGTCATCAGTGACAACCACGTCAAGGTTGAGGTAACTTGTGAAGCCGATACGTTTAAGAAAACTATCGAAAAGCTGCACCGTCTGGCGACAGATGTTCTGGCCTACGCCGACGGGTACGACCAGATCGCCAAGATTGCCCAACGCGGGCCCGTTCCCATCAGCGAGCAGGTGCCGGTGTCGGAAGACCAGACTAACCCGTCCGTCGGGGTCTCGGCTAATAGTGATAAAGGCAAGCCTTGGTTCACCGGAGGTTTGGTGTAGTCCTAACCTCGAAAGGATTTTCCGTTGATAACGAAGGTCGTTTTCGAGAAGCTCCGACGTGGGAGTTGGGCCTATGTACTGCATGCCCTTCCGACGAATCTGGGCAAGGTCTAGTACGTAGTCACTCGGGCTCCATGATCTTCGGGTAGCCCTGGACGGAAAGTTCCCGTCCACGATAATCAGATCAGATTTCTCAGCGTAGTCTTTCCACGCGGTCTCGGGTACTGAAGGTAAGTATCCGAGGCCGTTTTTGTTTTCTGGGTCCGGGCAGAAGTAAACGACCCTATTGCCATGCTCCCGAAGTTTTGCTGCCATTGCCCAACCGTCGCCATGGGGACTGACCCACATTATCTTCACGATCACCACCTCCGTTAGAGGTAAATCCACGAATCAGCTCTTTAATCGCCGCCGCCGCTTCCTCAAACCCGCCGGTCTTCCGAGCTAGTGCCGCCATCTCTGGTCGGGGTACAACGTACTCGCCATGCTGAAGCATCGCGGGGACATCGTCCGTCTTGGATTTCGGATTCCCGCGGGTAATCAACCCGCCCTTCTTAATACCACCGTCGCCACCGCCGCCGCCGCCATCACCGGCGCCTGCGCCACCACCGTCACCGGCCCCGGCCCCGCCACCTTCGAACCCTCCACCGGGAAACTGCGGGAGCAAGAACGGGTCGAGGGGTGCTAGAATGGCTGTGCCCGGGCTCGTCCCTAACGTCAAATTACCCACCGGGGCTCCGCCTGCGGGGATAAAGCTTACGGTCTGAAAGCCTGACTCAGTGGTCTCGCCGGGGTCAAACCCGCTGCGATGGCGGGTTTTGGATGAGACCTTTGGGGTCCCTGGTTCGTTGCCGCCGACTAGACCGCCTTCCTTGAAGCCGAATGAGTAGTTACTGAAGGTCAACGGGCTAATATTCGGCATTACCGGGGCAAACAGGGAGGAACCACTACTGAACGAAAAGTCACTAGACGGGGCGGTATTCGTGAAAGTCATATCGTAACTCGGTACAGGCGGGGAGGGCATCAAGTTCCAGGAACCTGAAGGGCTAGTGTTGAATGTCTGCCCCCCCGGAGCTGTATAGTCCGGGGTACGGCTGGCACTAAAGTTAGAGCCATAGTCAAACGGCACGTTCTCGGGATGTGGACTCCCTGAGGTATCGACCCCCGAGAGAGTAGTGAATCCTTCAGACGGTGTCGTTGGTGAACGCATTCCGCTACCGCGGGAGGCACCGACGCCCGGCATGTTGAGATATGGGCTGATCGGCTCATAGGGTTCAGCAAAGGGCAGCTTCGATAGGAAACCCGAATCAATATTTGGATTTCCCAGGACACCCATAACGTAAGGGTCCAGATATAAACTTGACATCGGGTCACCGCCGCCTGCAAGACTTGGATCAGCGAAATCCCCGACGCCAGTAACTGAACCACCCCCGGGTCCTTCCTGAGACCCTGTGTCCGTAAATCCTAAGTTACGGCGGGCGATAGGTGTGTTGAGCCCGGCGAAGGAGAGTCTATAAGGCTGATTAGCCGCTGAGGGGAATGTCTTATTTCCGGGGTCAAATCCAGCCCCGGCCCCGCTCATCAACGATGCGCCAAAGTCCGAGTCATCTATAGTATTAACCCGAGGGCTCGGGCCGGATCGAACTTGATCGGAGATACTAGTAAACCCTGAGGGCTGCGCGGAACGGAGGGTGTCGCTTGTACTCCGATCCGTTGCAGCCTGTGTACTAGGGGCCGTCTGAAGCCCCGGACGATACGCTTCTGTTCCACCCCACAAATTAGACAACGCGGCAATAGGACCTCCGCCTGGACGTGAACTCTCGGAAAATAATCCAAGTGGCTGCCCAAGAGTTTTCGCTAGGTCGTATGCCCCCGCCATCCCCGCGGCGCCAATCGTTCCGAGAGGCCCGAAGGTTTCTCCGGCGTCTTTACCCAGATTTGCGTATTCCCAATTTCGTAGACTTTCGTTCTTCGGGTCGGCCGCACGCGCATTTATGGAACTGTGTAAGTCACTCATCGTTCCGGTATCCGCCCCAGCGTACATCCCACGAGCTTGAGACAGGGGGGTGAATGCCTGCGACCCCGGAACTTCGGCATCTGGGACAAAGTTGTCCCCCGCGGGGTGAAACAGGTCGCCCTCAGGGCCGCGGAGTGGGTAGGGCCCGTACTGTGGAGGCTCAGACAGTTCCCGCCCAAGAAGATTCGGGTCAGTCCTAGCTTCCTGTAACGGAGCCTTAGCGGTCTGCTGGGACTCGGAGACGTTCTCCTGGTTGAAGGGGTCCATCAACTGCCCGGTCACCCGCTTATTGTATTCCCCGCGAGTCGACAGGTTTTGAAGAGCCTCACCCGCCTGGAACAATTTGCTCGGACCACTTGGCATTAGACTTGGTGCGACTTTCCCGATGACCATCCCGGGAACATCGAATCCGAACATATCTGTTTTGTTGCCCATCGCGCGACGAAGCCCCTGCCAAGCTCCGCCAATCGGGTCTCCTTGGAGTGCTTCCTGGACAAAACCGACCGTGGGATTAGCTTGTGACAGCGCGTGTAGCCCAAACTGTCTGTCCGTGTAATCTGCCGGTGCGACGTTACCCGCGGGAAGTCCGAAGCTTTCCGTTGGAATTCCTTGAGGTATGCCGCGGGCTTCTCGGTTCAGTTCCCCCCACGGATTTTCATAATTGGCCTGAGCAGGGACACCAGCGGCACTGGTAGTTTCAGCCCGCGGTGGCGTGGGCATAGTATTAACGTCGGTCGGGACTCGGCCTGCGCTCGGGGCGGTTCCGGTACTTGCTAGGCGTACCTGTTCAGACGGCTGCGCCCCTGGACGATTCGGTTGTGGCGGACTCGGAATCAAGTTCATCGACCGGTCTGATAAGTTGAATCCGGGTCCAGACGCAGGCTGATACCGTCGAAGGATTTCATCTACCGCGGGGTTGCCCACATCCAGGACAGGGATAGAACTGAACCCTTGGTTGAATCCTTGCCCGGCGTAAAACCCCCGCCGTCCGTACCGCTCTCCTGCCCGCTCTGCCCGGAATGCCATTACTTGATCCCTTCCTTAATACGGAGTCGTTCCTCTCGGAGGTTTTCTTTACGCCGGGTCTTTGCTTCCTCAGTCAACGTCCGATCCCTACCAATAGTCCTAAACCCACCTTTTGTTTCTCCAAGGCGGCCCCGTTTAACTACTCGGGCTTCCTTCATTACATCTTCAAGATACCTATAATTACCAAACTGGGGGGCTAAGGCCTGGAAGGGGGCTCGGAATAAACTTTGGGGTTCCCCCTCGTACTTGGTCCTTTGAGTGCCTTGCAGACCCGCCGTGGCCCTCTCACCGAGGTTTACGAGGGCGGTGGGCCCCATCTGCTCTAGTAGCCAAGGGAGCCCTTTATTAGCTAATGTTTCCCCTTTACTATGATCGACGATCTTTTGGCCTGTCGTTGCATTACGGTTCTGAATCGCCTCTAATAACGACCACCCGGGGCCGTTAAACAACATGCCCTGAGGACCCGGGGGCATCCGGACTCCGGCGATTTCTTTCCGAAGCTGCCAGTCAGCCAGCGGGATCATCTGAGTCCAATCAAGCAAGGCGGGTCGTCCACTTGGAGTTGGCACCGGAATCAGCAACTTCCCCTGCATATGCGGTGGCTGACTTTCTAGCATGTTGTAATAGTCATCCATCGTCATTCCGCTTTGTCCCATGCCCGCAACGGTCACGGTCAATGGAACCAGGTTTGCCGCGGCATAACGTATCGGGTGTTCCCGGGCGACCGTTGTCGTAATCCGCAGGGCCTCAAGCGGGAAACTCGTAAACGGTCCACCAGCGACGGACCCAAGACCTGCCGGGAGCGGCCCAAGCGCGGCGTGGCCGCGTAGCCAGTTTCCAAGCGGTGAAGTCACGTCATAACTTGGAAAGTATTTGTTGACTTCAATAGCGGCTAGGGTATCCGGCATCCCACGGGCCACGAGGGTTTTCCAGGCCCCGTACCGGAAGACCTGATCTTCCATGTCATACGCCGCCGAGATTTTCCCTTGAATTTTACTTTGCAGTATCCGATCCATGACATCCACGACCGACCGCGCTTCTCCCGGCCGCATCAGTTTGGCATAGTCGGCCCCCATTTCAACGGACGCCAACCCGGGACGGACAGCGCCGAGCTGCATCGCTCGGGCTAGCTCCGGCGACGGATTCATCATCCCCGCCCACCAAAATCGGGTGATGTCATCCATCGCGGCTTGGTAGTGCGGCGTGTTTCGCGGGTTGATAAAACTGGCCCCGGTGTATCCAGTAAACTGAATGTCGCCCACGATGTTATTCAAATGCGTCGGGGGGTTGTCCGCGACTTTCGCGGTTTTCCACGTATTAATCAACCGACTGATAACCCCGACCCCAAGCGGGTTTCCTATGGTTTGAACCGCATCGATGACGTCCGGATGCACCTGGGCGTCTGTCCATTTACGGCCCCAAATAGGGTTAGCCTGTCCCCCGTCTGCCTTGAGGGTGACGAAATCCCGGTAGGAATCATAATTCGGCGAGCCCTTAGGGATTACCAACGGCCGCGCGTCCGCCCCCGGCGTTGTCGTCATGCGTGTCGCCATACTGTCCCAGAGCAAAATGCGATTCTGCATATCCAGCGTCTCACCGGCGCGAACCGCCATAAACTCCCCTTCCATCGGGCCCAGGAGTTTGGCAATCGCGGGGGGGACGTTCCGGCGTTTAATTAATGCGGAATATGCGCTATCAAGGGGTCCTTGAACAGCGGCCAACTGCGGATTACTTTTCAACTCGCGGGCTTGTCCCAGGATAGCCCAGAGTTTGTTGTCTATTTGTTCGGGGGTAGCGGCTGGGAACTGTTTCGCCACAAACGCCCGGGCGTCGTTCCAGATCGGTTTGGTCGCCGGATTGGTTTTTAGCTGGTTAATCCAATCCGCCTCATTATGAAAAACCCGGTAACTCTTATGCAAATAACCTAGTGACCCGGCGGTGTATTCTTCGTCCGTCAGTAATCCACGGTCATACATTAATTGATGATTGGCGTCAACCTGATTACGAAAATTGACGGTCTTAAGCTGCTGCTCTGGCGTGAGCTTATTAAACTCATCCGCCTTGCCGTACTTAACAAACCCGCTGTTATCTACGGTGGCAGATAAGCCACGTCGATTGAATTGGAATTCGGGGTAAGGCCCCATTGGACTCTGGGCTTTTTGCTGCTCGACAAATTTCATATACCCGCGATTCAGCAACTTCAAATTCCCGGAGGATATCCGAGCGTCGGGTGCGATGAACGGGGCGGCGAGGGGATTCTCCGCCATCACTTCCCCAACTTTTATTGCCAGTGGTTTTGTCTCCTGTACCGTTTTCAGAAACTTCGAACCTTCGTATTCGGCTTCAATCCCAAAAAATTCATCCGTCCAGTTATACTTCGGTATGATCTGACGGCCGAGTACGTCTGTTTTTTGAATCAGTTTCGACCCACCCGGGACACGCGACAATGGCCCGCGCGCCATAGACGCCACCTTTGAGGTAAGGCCGATAGCTGGCAACATAACTGTCGGGGCGTTCAGAATCGTATCAATCACGGTCCGCTCAGGAGCCGCCGCCATCTGAGATGGATCGCCCGTCCTGAAGAACTCTCCCATTGCTGGACCGCCGATAGCGGTGCCTGCGGTGCCACGAAGGGTCGTACCGGGTTTCTCCCCAAGGTCCTTGAAATATTCGGTCGTGTCAACCCCTATAGACTTCCAGGCTTCCATACCGGCGTCTCGGACAGGATCGACATCTTCTTTTCTAGAAGGGCTCAGCGCACCAACCGCGAGTGTCCCTAGCGCGGCGGGGATCGACGCGATATTCGCCGCAGTTTCCTTAATAGCCGTGCCCGCTCTGCCGAGCGATCTACCGACTGTACCCATGTCGTACGTAGTCCGATTAGGTTTGAAATCGCCCGTAGTAGCCGGTGTAGGTGCGGGGGGACCAAAATACTCATTAAGATTCTTGTCCCCTTCTGGCTCTTCTACGGGAGGCGCAGATGCCCCAATGTTTTCTTGCGAGGAAGTAATATCAAAGTATTCCGACAGATTAGCCATTAACGAATTTTACTCGCTTGGGTTATAACTCTGCGTCTGTTTCTTCATATACTCTTGGACTCGCCGGTCTATCTCCGGCATAAGTTTCTGAAGCTGCTTCTCTTGTTCCTTTGTCAGATTAGGTATGTCGTTCAGATCAAACTTGATTCCACGTTCTTTCAATACGGTCGTGCCAATACGCTTCCTAATATTTGCCTGCTCGGTATTGCTAGGACCTGTCGGCTGCACCTTCGTCATCTGCGCGATCATAGCCTGGTTAACGCTGTCGATACTCGCCTGAACCGTCTGGATCGCCTGTTCGGTCTGGGCAAGCTGCGCCCGCGCCTGCATTTCGCCGGGACCGGAGAGCATCCCGGCATTCAACTGCTGACTGAGTCTATCAGCGTCATTCCGAAGGGTCTGATAGTGAGCCGAGAACCCTGTCTGTACCCGGCGAAGCTGAAGCATGGATTGGTTATCCTGTTTCCCTTCGCGGTTCAGTTTGGCAATCAGTTCCCTAGACTGGATTTGCATCGAGGTAACCTGCTTCATGCGCTCTAGCCGAGACGACTCCATAGCCTTAGCAAGATTCAGCGCAGCTTTGGCTTTCTCAACCTGCATGGCAATCTGCGGAACCGTTCTAGAGAAGTCCGCTTGGTGAGCCTGGCCAGGTTCCAAGAAGGCATCCAGCAGGGGAATATTAGCGTTCGTAGGATCAATCGCTTCGAGTTGAGCTTTCAGCGACGTGGCGGCTTTAGCGTGGCTATCGGTAATTAGTCCGAGCTTATCCCGTAGCATATCCCGCTCAGACTGATAACTGATCTGGGACTTCGCCTCACGCTTTCTAAGCTCGGAGCTAAACGCGCTCTCAAACACCTTGGCCGACTCGGTAGCAGCCAACGGGTTTACGGGGCTCGTCTGCCACGGCATGGCTTCCTCGCCGGTACTCTGGTTTGGCGTCTCAGGGGCTCCCTGATAAGTCAATCCCGGAATCCCCTGGCCGGTCTGTTCAGACAACTGTTTGGCCTGTCCAGACACCATTTGCCCTAGGGCGGTTCCTTTGATCGTCAAGTCCTGCATCGCGCGGTTAGAGGCAGCATCCGCCTCAGCCATACGGTACTTGCTGTGGAGCGTAGCCAACCCAGTTGCAAACTCGTTCTCTTGCGTCCGCAATTTCATCGCGGCGCTGGTGTCCACGTCCTTCTTCTTAGCGTACTGCTCAAGCTCCTGGTTCTGCTTGAATATCTCAAACAACGCCGTCCCGGCCCCAGATTCAGCAACCGGGTCTGTAAACAGTGTCCGCGCACCTGCGGTGTCAGCCATTAGATAAACCACCTGTTAGCACTAGGAGTCTTCATCGCTCCCTCAATACCCTTGCCAACTGCCGGAGCTAGCGCAGTCGTCAGAATTTTGGCCCACGGGTTCTCCTGCGGGGGCCGGTAGTTAAACTGGCTCGGGGGATTCATCGCTGCGAGGTTCCCGAACCCGGAGTTATAGTTCTGGTTGAACTCATTCGCTATCGCCTGGTTTACGGCGTCTTGTTCCCGGACCTCATGCCCGCCAGTTTCCAGCCGCCCGGAAGCGGCACTGGCGGAGCGTTGGTTGGCTCTGATCTGGTACAGTCGTTTCCCCGCCGGAGTATTAGGATCGTTGGGATCGCCAGGGAGGCCGAAGCTGTTGGGGTTGGCTTCAAGATTCTGAAGTCGCCGCATCGCCATGCCTGATCCCGTTTGCATATCCTGAGTTCGGAGATCAAGGGCTCGGCCAACGCCGGGACTTCCCGGAAACATCCGGCTCAGCAGCATCGCGGTCCCTGCTTGTCCCACCGCAGGAATAAGGCTACGAGCGAATGCACCACCGGCTTGGCCCCAGGAGTTTTCAGTCTGTGCACCGGGGGCAGTGCCCGTAGTGCCTCCGGGACCTGGGGGAGCATCTGGCTGATCGTACCGACTGTCTAGGCTACTGAAATCGGTCGATGGTGCCGACCCGCCGCCTTGCGCGGTATCGTTGTACAATCCAAACAGTGCATCCCAATAATCGTTGGCCATCGTTTTCCTCTAACTCATTCAGTGGTTTCTATTGCCGGGGTCGAACTCCAAATGAAGATGTTCGTTCGGTTGCCCCGGGTTCTCCCAGATCAGATCGTACTCTGTGTCATAGGTCTTCTTGAACTCTTGAATCACCTGACTCACACCGACCTTTGGGTAGGTCTTGGATCGAATATCTAGAGCCTGCCCGACGTAGTGCAGGGAGCCGGGTTTGTGCTGTCCGTCTAGCCCCGAGGTAATCGTAACCTCGGTCGCCCCGACTACGGTTTCCAAGAAGTAGCACAGGGCTAAGAACCCCGGTAGAATCGAGGTATCAAGACCGTCTAGCGCAACCCCAGCCTTAACTCGGAGTTTTAACAAGCGGCTTTCCAAGAATAGACGTTTGGTTAAACGGCTCGGCGTGAAGCTCGAACGTAAACTCGTAATCTTCGCTGTCCATCGTAATTGTCACAGCCCCGACCCGCTTAGGCTCTATCTGAGTTGCCTTCATCACCACGCCGGTAACTTCCACGTCGGTTACGCCGGTTAGTCCAAGAGCTTGGACTTCGAGGACCGTCCCTAGAGAGAAACTGAATCGACTACTGTAGTTTCCCACCTATCGGAGTCCCTGTAATAGTCGAGACGTTAAATGCGGAGTCGCGCCAAACTAACGTGAGCTTCAGGTCTTTCGCCCCGATGTTAAGGAACAACACGACCTTTCGGATTTCTTCGGGGCTACCGACAAACGCCCCGCTCTCGAATTCGACAGTATCAACGCCCGTTACGTTTGTCGCAAACACTACCAGGCTAGTGTCTTCGCCGACAACTTCTACTAGGTTAGTCGCCACTGAAGTCCTTTAGATTCTCCGCTGGGTATCCGCGTATCCGATGACTAGAGGCATAATCAACTCGAAGGACCCAGACGTAGCCCGGATGCGGAGTTGAATCCAGCGACTCGTCCGGGCGATGTCGAAGTAGCCTTTGTCCCCGTTGGGCGTCGCCTGAACCGTCTCCATTAGCTCAAACGCCGCCGACTCGAACTCGTGTGGCTCATCAGCGAACCGGGCTTCTATTCTAACGCTCGCGGTGCCTTTGAGGTATACGGTGCCATTCATCCAGCGCACAACGTCCCCGTGTTTAGTAGCGTCACCTGACTGCATGTATGGTAGAGTGACGTAACTCTCGATGGCGGTTCCATCAAAGGACGTTCCAACATCCATCCGGCGCACGAATCCGTCATACTGGACCGCGAGAATTTCATGGTTACCATCAATGATCGCCCGTGTCATGTATCGGATATGAGGTGTGTACCGGCTAGTCCAAGCGTCAGCCACGTAGTCGTAGAGGAGACCTAGACCATTCTCCCCGGTGACAGTCGTGACGGGGAAGCTCCATCGAATAGTGTGGGTCCTATCACTACGAATTGCATCGACATCTGCGAGAAGTGTCCCATCAATAGTCTGAAGCAACGAACTGATGTTTGTACTGACTAGACCGCGACTAGTCAGCCGAGACCCGAAGATGTTGTTCTCGAACAAGTAATGCAACGCCCAAGGCGTTTCGGTAACTCCGCGGTGACTGTCAATACCAATGGTCATCGGCAACGCTGAGATACTGACGTTCGTACCCGCACCCGAGAACGTCCAGGCGGAGTTGACCTTGCCCACAATTAACTCGTCAAAGTAACTCCTGAGTGCCGTCACCTGATCGGTTTTCTCAAGAGCGTGACGCCCGCCGCTGAAGCGCGCGATATTGGCTGCCGGGAAGTAGTCAGGAGTACCGGCGTCACTGTACTGCATCGCCACCAAGTCGGCCGCGATGCCGGACACCATGAGCTGCTGATTGTACAAGTCGATCAACCCGCCAACCGGAGGGGCGAGGGTATAGATAAAGTAGGCGTCATCGAAGACTAAGAAGTCGCCCGCGTCAATAAAAATCTGGAAGAAGCCGATGTTCGTCCAAACCGCGGTGCCTGTATTAGTGAAGGTACTGATAGCGAAACTTATGGTACTCCACCCATCCGTACTAACCGTCACAGACTTCTCGAAATACTTTGTCGCCTGGGTTGTAAAATCTGCAAACCGAATTCGGACCGTGCCGTTAGAAGTCCCCGCAGCTTTGAATACCTGCATCTTAAACAGGTCCGTACCCCCGAAGTTCGGGGCCCCGTTGATACCTACCTGGAAATCCTGAGCAGCCCCGTAAGTCTTGAGGGCGTTGCCGACACTGACAATCTTGAGAGATTGTAGACCTTCGCGGCGCTGGTCAAGAATTGTACTCACGAACGACTGATTAGTTCCTGTCCAGGTTTCATCCGCTTCCATGTCTGCCGCAAGCACAGACCCAACGGGTAGGACGTTTGTGCCATTGTACTTCATAATGGCGTCAGTGCCGTTGCTAAACAACAGCGAGCCGCGAAACGGAACGTGGGTCCAGGTAAATGCCGTTGTACTGAGACCAGTTCTAAGCGTCTGCCACACATCGGTCGTGGCATTGTACTTATACAATACCCCGGCGTCCGTGGCAACTAGTAGCGTAGTCACCGCGGGGCTACCCGACGTATACGGTTCACACCATACAATCGTTTCAGCATTCGGAGCGGCGGTTGTATTAAACTTAGTAAGACCCCCGATTGTGATCGGGGCTTTACTAGTCAAGAGCATATTCTGAGCGTCGACGTAATACCCAGCAGGCACCCGCGATATCGGATCGTAGGTGTTCATGCCTTTACTTAGGTCTTGAATTTCTAGGAACTTATCCGCGATGACAGGCATGTCTTAGGGGAGCTGGTATTCGTCTACGGGTAACGATTCCTGCGTCTGCCTGATTGTGACTTCAGGAGACACTCCCAGGGCAAACTGCGCCGACAATTCCTCTAGGGCGTTCTTGCTGAGTTCCGGGCTGACCTTCCGAAGCATCACCGCAGCGGTAACCTGGGCGAGCCACGCATGATGTTCCTCTGGAAGTTGTGGCACCATGCTGATATGATAGATGCCCGACGCTGATTCGCTAGGCCACGCCTTCGCTAGTGTCGCAGTATCTTCCGCCGTAAACGTCGTAATTCGGGGGTAGACGATGTTGAGATCACATACGGTCGTCGACCCTCGAATTAACTCCGCCGGGCCTCGAACACCCGAGGACATCCACAAAGTCCCCACCCCATGTAACGTGGTACTCCCTAGGGTTAGTTGCGTAGTCCCTGTATTATAACGCAATAGCCGCGGAGGGCGATACTGGTACGTCAGCCGAACGTCAAACGCTTCCTTCGGGATCGGCGAGATTCGTAAGGTTCGCGCGCCAATCGTTGTGTAGTAGTATATCTGTTCACTATTCTTTACTGTGCTCATATCCGACTCGGTCAGAGTTTCTTGATCGATCCAGCCCTTCTGAGTCGATTTCGCTGGGTAGAACCGGACACCTTCGTACCCCGACGTTGTCGGGACGATACTGTCTATCCTGACACAATCTGGCGGAAGAGTATATGATAACGTACTCGCGGCAATCTGAAAACTTGAGGGGGCATACGTCTCAGAAATCAGATCGATAGACGCATCTGTACTAGTCATCGTCTTTGAGAGGATATCACTCGATGATAACCGAAGGATGCGGGCGACATGATCCATCGCAGTATTCGCCGCGTCTATAACTTCCTCGTCAGACCAGAGTGCTGACGTTGCCCCACTGGCCCGGATCGCGTCAACCTCAAACCGTGCTTTACGGATGATCTGTGACAGATTCACAGTACCCTCTTATGCAAAAACTAGAACAGTAATCACATCACTGGTTGGGCCGGTGATCCCGCCCGTGCCGCCTGCGGTTACACACGCGGCGCTAAGGCCGGTGGCAAAACTCAGACCCTCTAAGATAGCGAGGGTCACCGTTGCGCCGCCCGGGGCTGGAATAATCATGTTCGGGGCGGTAGTTCCCACGGTAGGAGCCGTAGCATCCCAAAGCTTGAAATAGACTTTCTGGGAAGCGTTGGCGCTGTTATCAATACTGACGAGATACAACGTCGCAGCACCCACGTTCAGGTCTGCTTCGCTGGTCGCGTCTGCGTCGGTGTCCCTCACAACCTTAAGACTGGAAGTGAGGCTCATTGCCTGCTTTGTAGTAGCCATCGTTTTCCCTTATGCGACCAGAATTTTGACTAGCATGGCAGACGTAGGACCCGTGACTCCGGCGGTGCCCGCGGCGGTAACTGCGCCGTAGCTCAAGGCGGTAGCGAAGTTGTTGCCGGTTTTGAAAACATACGTCCGGGCCACGCTGGCTGTCACCATCAAAATCATGTCGGGGTCAGTCGTGCCGATAGTCGGCGCGGCGTTGTTATACAGCTTCAGATACTCAATCGCGGCGTTGGCTGCGTTGTCAATCGTGATCGCGTAAATCGTCGCGGCCCCGTCATTGACGTTGTTCTCAGCCGTTTCATCCGCGTCGGCATCTGCGATGATGCGGAGCGCGTTTCCTGCAATTCCAAGGGGGGCAATCGTCACAGCCATTAGCTTCTCCTCAGCATCAAGTTTAGAAACAACACTGTCGGGTGAATCGCCGACGTATACAGGTCAGGGATTTTAGTTCGGTACACAGGCTCGCCATCCTCGACCATCTCGGCTTCCGTAGCCGGGCCTGCGCCCCAGCTAGTCCCTCGCGGGATCGTAAACCGCCACGTCAGCACGAACTCTCCGCGGTTCATATTAGCGGGGTCCGTGTCGTCCAGTTTCGGATACCCGGGATCACAAGGGTACACTGGTTCTAGCCGTGATCCCTGAGTCCACAACCGGCAGCCGTAGGGTCTGCCGATGTCCTTTAGGAAATTACGGAAGCCGCGCTGCTCAAGCATCCGACTACCTCACTCGTAGATA
>ERZ1292637.519-Hain-H14-01um-R3-519-length-21341-cov-5_pt1 | contig 21341 bp, 21 predicted proteins | sample MGYA00564405_ERZ1292637 | MGnify/ENA primary metagenome ERZ1292637 (study PRJEB36523, sample SAMEA6512645) | groundwater metagenome | collected 2019-01-09 | study: AquaDiva: Metagenomics assemblies of 32 groundwater samples | reverse complement strand
GCGGCGCCGGGATTGCCAGTCGTCGAACGACCGGCAACGCCCGAGGAAGAAGCCAACGCTGTCGCCAGCGCGAAGGAATGGGCCGAGGGCGGGAAGTGGCGAATGGAGGTGCGCGAGTCCGACCGGCTGATGCACCGGCACATCGAGGACATCATCGACAAGATCGGGACCGCCGGACTGCCAGCCGCCACCGTTGCCGCCTACGATGCCAAGAAAACGCTGCGGGCGCAGCGCCCATGATCGAGAGACCGATAGTAGGAGATTGAAATGTCGAACGTCCATAGCGTGTCGTTCTCGTCGGTGAGCGTCGGTGCCTTCGTCAAAGACATCTTCGACATCACCGGCAGCACCCTCTCCAACTATCGTCTGTTGGAAGTCGGCCTCGGGGTGATCGCGGCGGCGCTGTCGTCGTCGGCGATCGAAACCTTGGCGGTTGGGATATACCGCGGCTCGACGCTCTCGGCTTCGGGGTCGGCGACCGGAACCTGGGAGTTGATCGCCCCCGTCAACGTCGATGCCATGAGCGAGGCCACGGCGCTTTTCACGGCACGCATCAACTCAAGCTCGCCGGGGTCGTCTGGGCCAGCGGCCGCGCTGGTCCATTCCCAGCCATGGAACACTCAGCAGACGTTCGTCTGGCGTCCGCACGTTGACCGCTATCGCGACGAGCGGCCGGTCATGGAACTCGGCCAGCGCCTACAACTCCGGCTCGGCGCCCCCGCCGCCACCATCATCATCGGCGGCAAAATGATCATCGAGGAAATCGGGCGGGTGCCCGGCCACACCACCGACTAGGCAATCGCCATGGCATTGACCATTACCAAGTATGTCGTCGGCCGGCGCTTCGGGCTGTCGGCGACCGACGCCATAGTGGATCGCGACGGCAACAAGGCGCTGGTGATCGACTCCACTGGATTGATCAAGAACTCGACGACCTTCACCGTCGATCGCTTGCACGTTTCCATCAACGCGACAACGGTTTCATCGGCGACCTTGGTCAATTACGGGCAGTCGATCCTTTCGACGGCCACCGCGACCGCTGCCACCTATACGATGTACGCGCCTGTCCTCGGCATCGAAAAGACGATCTCGGTCGGCAGGAATACCGCGAGCGAGATCACGGTCCAGGGCACCGCCACGACTATCCTCTTCGGTTCCACGAGCGCCGACAAGATTTTCTTTTCCGGCGCCGACGTGCGGGGCCGCAGCGTCGTCTTGATAGGCGAATCCACGACCCGATGGTCCGTGGTTGGCGGCTGGAACGCGACGAATATCACGCTGACCGGCGGAACCTAAAACAGAATTGCAGGAAGGGCCGGGTGGCGCCGCCGGATTGTTCGGCGCTTCCTCCGCAGCAACAGCACTCTAGCAAAGGAGCTTCCCATGAGTGTCCTGGAAATCCTCACCTCCCTTCATGGCCGACGGTTCGGCCTCACCTCCTCGGGCGGGCTGATGATCCGCCACCCGGCCACGGCGCCGGTCAACTCGCGTGCGCTCACCCTGAGCACGGCGGGCACCGTCAACGAGACCATCACCCTGTTCAACGCCACCGTTGCCGAGATCACGGTGCAAGACCTCAAGTCCGTTGTCGTGGCGACCGAAACCACCGCGACCACGATGGCAAACTACTCGCACTCGATCCTTTCGACGGCGGCGGCGACGGTGCAGTTCTTCGTGATGACGGCACCGGAAGTCGGTTTGATGAAGTCGATCGTCGTTGGGCGTAACACCGCCTCGGAGATCACCATCCAGGGCACCGCGACGACCATCCTGTTCGGCTCCACCAGCGGGGACAAGATTTTCCTCACGGGCGCCGATCTTCGCGGGGTCGGCGTTCTCCTGGTCGGCGAAAGCACGACACGCTGGTCCGTCCTCAGTCGTGGCGGCAGCACGGTGACCGTCACGCTCACGGGTGGAACGTAATGCCTGATGCGGTTGAGGGGGCGGAGGTCGTCCCAGGCGTTCGTCCCGACCTCCACCCCCTGCCTACCAAGAAGATCGGCATCCTCGGAACCTGCCCGTCGCGGATGCTTGCTCCGTTTGCCGACGAGTCCTGGGATTTTTGGACGCTCGGCCCCGGCGGGAAGGACGCGAACCGTTGGTCCCGGCTCTTTGAAATCCACGGCGCCGGCACTTGGCCGGTGGGCGCCAAGCGGCTGTTCGATCAATTGGGGATGCTTCTCGGGGGCGACAAGAACGCCTGGCCACCCGGTGTCAAGGAACCCTATCAAGCCCTAGTCGCGGCGTTCGAGGCGAGGAAGGCCGATCCCAACCCGATGGGGTTGGAGGGCTTCGACGATTACATTGAGTCCCTTCGCAAGGAGAAGCCGCCGAGGCAAATCTGGACGTTGGAGCCGCTGGTCGGCTGCGAGGCGAACTTCGTCTACCCGCAGGGCGCCATGTTCGCCAAGTACGGCCGAATGTGGTTTTCGTCCTCGATATCCTACGCCATTTGCCTCGCCATCGAAGAAAACGCGACCGACATCGGATGCTGGGGGATCGACCTGGAATCGGGTGAGGAATACCGGGTGCAGTTCATGGGCGCCAAGTATTTTCTGCACTTGGCGCGGCTGGCGGGGATCAACATACACTTGCCGAAGGGCTGCGGCCTGCTACGCGACCCGAATCCCTACCCGGATAGCTGGGAGACGCACCTGGCCGAAGCCTGCGAGTTCAAGTTGCGGTACATCCGCGGGCTGCTGGCGCAGAAGCACTCCGAGCACACGATTCTCGGCGCCAACGTCAATGGCCTGGAAGGCCAGCTTGCGATGTTGAAGGGCGACCTAAAGCCATTGGTGCCTGACGTTGACAAGAAAATCGCCGAGCTCGAAGCCAAGATCGCGCAGGGGCGGCAACAGCTTAACGACAAGGCGGTGGAGGTCCATTCGCTCAACGGTGAGCAAGGAGCGTTCGCGTTCATGCGTAGCCTCTACGTCATCCACGGCGATCCGATGTGACCGAAACCATCGAGGCGGTCATCGCCAAGCTGGCGGCGTTGCCGCCGGAGGCACTGGCGCAGATCGAGGCGCAGGTCGGCGAGGGCCTCAAGGGCGTCAAGTGGGTGCCCAACCCGGGGCCGCAGACCGACGCCTATTTCAGCATGGCCGACATCCTCCTCTATGGAGGCGCAGGCGGCGGCGGTAAAGGGGTCAGGAAAAGCCAGCCGGTGCTGACGCCTTTCGGGTGGCGTCAGATTGGAGACCTGAAAGTCGGTTCGGCACTTTGCGCAACGGATGGAACGGTACAGCACATCATCGCTCGTTATGATCGCGGGCGCCAGCCATTGTATAAGCTGACGTGGGCGGATGGACGGGAAACCGTTTGCGATGAAGATCACATTTGGTTGATGTGGCCAGCTAATAAGTCACACAAGATCGCTGGGAACCGGACAAGCGGCGAGACTAGCGCGAAAAAATGGACGACACGCCAAATTTGGGAACACTACCAAAGGCCAGTAAGAAGAAAGGAGCGGTTGGCTATTCCGGTGATTTCGGCCCCTTGCGCCTTCAATGTACAGGGGGAAAACAAAGGATCGAGAAAACATATCGGCCGGACTACGCCGCCGTATGTTCTTGGCGTTCTGTTGGGGGATGGTAGTCTTGGCAAGGACGTGACGTTCTGTTCCGCAGCCCCCGAGATTCCGGATCGTGTCGAATATCTCTTGGCCGGCAGCGAACAACGGATGTCAAGATACGGTGCCGGGGTTAGATGCCCGGTTTTCAGAATATCCAAGGGCGTGATTTCCGAGAATCTAGCCGATCTCGGAGTTTTGGGATGCCGGGCGGCAGAGAAGTTCATCCCGCGCATTTATCTTTTCAGCACTGTTGGTGAACGGTGGGAATTGTTGCGCGGACTCATGGATACGGACGGGTGGGTTGAGGAGGACGGTGACTGTTATTTCTGCTCGGTTTCTAAACGGCTTGCGGATGATGTTGAACATCTCGCTCGTTCTCTTGGCGCCGTGACAAGCCGTCGAGAAAGAACCCCGCGCTTCTCCTACCGCGGGGAAAGGCGCGTGGGTCAGAGAGCCCATACCGTTCGCATAAAGATGCGTGAACCCGAAAGGATGTTTAATCTAGAGCGGAAGGCAGAACGATGCCGCGGAAAAGAACCACAGACAATGGGGTTGTGGCTCGACAAGATCGAGCAAGCGGGAACGGATGAAACAATTTGCATCACGGCGTCGCATCCAAACTCCTTGTTTATCACTGAACATTTTGTGGTCACCCACAACACCGGGCTGATCATCGGGCTGGGCCTGACCGCGCACCAGCGGTCCCTGATCATGCGCCGCCACTTCAACGATCTCGGCGCCTTGATCGAGGACTGCCTCAGGTTCAATGGCACCCGCGACGGCTTCACCAACTCGATCCCGCCGACGCTCAGGACGGCGGACCATCGGTTCCTCGAGTTCGGCGGCATGGCGAAGCCCGGCGACGAACTCAACTGGATGGGCCGGCCGCACGACTTCTTCGGCGCTGACGAGGCGGCGCATTTCCCGGAGAAGCAAATTCGGTTCCTCATGGGTTGGGTGCGGACGACCGACCCACGACAGCGGTGTCGCGTCGTGTTGGCGACCAATCCGCCGCTTTCGAGCGATGGCGAATGGCTGATCCGAATGTTCTCCCCTTGGCTGGACCGCACCCACAAGAATCCAGCGAAACCGGGCGAGCTTCGCTGGTTCGTCACCGATGAGCGCGGCCAGGACAAGGAAGTTCCTGGCCCCGATCCGGTCGAGGTCGAGGGTAAGCTGGTGACGCCGCTCTCGCGCACGTTCATTCCGGCCGCCCTCAAGGACAACCCGTTCCTGTCGCGGGGGGATTACGCGGCCAAGCTGGACGCCATGCAGGAGCCGTTCCGCTCGGCGATCCGTGACGGCAACTTCATGGCCGCCCGCGCCGACCACGAGCGGCAGGTCATCCCCTCGGGCTGGGTTCGCTCGGCTCAGCTTCGCTGGCAGCCGACGCCTCCGCTCGGCGTGCCGATGTGCGCGATAGGGGTGGACGTGGCCGCCGGGGGGCCAAACGATACCGTTCTCGCCATGCGTCACGATGGCTGGTTCGCCCCGCTCGTTTCGGTCCAAGGCAAGGACACGCCGACCGGGGCCACGGTGGCCGGGCTGGTGACCTCGCACCGGCGGGACGGTGCGATGGTGGTGATCGACATGGGCGGCGGCTACGGCGGCGGGCCGCTCGAGCACCTGCGGAACAACGGCGTCGAGGTGGTGCCGTTCAAGGGGGCGGCGGCGACCAAGGCCCGCAGCGGCGACCGCCAGTTCGGGTTCTACAACCGCCGCGCCGAGGCATATTGGCGGTTCCGGGAGGCCCTCGATCCAGGCCAGCCCGGAGGCTCGAGGGTCGCCCTTCCAGATGATTCGATACTGGCGGCGGATTTGGCGGCGCCGATCTTCGAGGTCGGGCCGCGGGGGATCAAGATCGAGGCCAAGGACGATATCGTGGCGCGGCTGGGAAGGTCTCCCGACCGCGGGGACGCGGTGGTGATGGCGTGGTCGGCTGGGGCGAAGAACGTCAGCCCCGACCAGCGGACGAGCCGGGCGCCCACTCGCCGCGTCGAAGTTCAGACGAGACGCTCGATGCGTGAAGTTCAGCCTCGCCGGTTCGGAAGGGAACAGCGATGAGCGATCCAGGACAGTCTCCATCGGCCGACAATCCCTCGACGCCTGGGGGCACCGTCGGCGGTTTCCATGTCGGCGGGGGCCTCGGTGGGTTCCAAAGCCCCGAAGATGCCGCCCGCGCGGGCGGCGATGAGCTTGGGGCGCAGATGCTCGCGGCCGGGATGAACCCCACCAACCCGATCGACCGTGCGATCGCGGGCTTCGGACGTGCGGTTGGGGCGCCGCCAGACACCAGCCGAATGAAACAGTCGTCCTTCATGTCGATGGGGTCGCCTGGGTTCGGGGCGGCGCTGACCTTGCTTGGGGAGGCGTTCAACAAGCTGGAAAAACTCGGGGCCGGTCGTCAGATGGTGGCCGGAACGGAAGGACCGACTGCAGGCGTGGGCGGTGGCGGCCCGCTGTTCAATCCAAAGACCGGCGAGTTGCTGGAATCCAAGGAGGCGGTGGGGACGGCCGCCAGTGCCGCCATGCCGTCACTGGCCGCTCAAGCCGCACGCTCCGAGGAACAGGAAGCTAGGCGGTCGGCTTCTTCGAGGATGCGGAGTGGGCGCGTTTCGACGTTGCTTTCGGATACCCGCGGCGAACGGCTGGGGGCATAGGAGGGAATCGCCATGGCTGGCATCACGGAACCGATCGCTGCGGTCGGGACGCTGTTGGGCGGGATCGCTGCCATAGCCGGGCTCGCCAGCGGCGGGGTCAGAGAACCGGCGCCGTTGCCTGCGCCGTCGGCTCCGGCCGAAATGCCCGTCCCTGACGACGCCAAGGCTGCCAAGGCACGCCAGCGGACGCAGCTTGCCCTGCGCCAGCGCAGCGGTCGGGCCTCGACCATTCTTTCCGACATCGGACAGGAAAAGCTAGGATGAACTTCGAGCAGCGCCACAAGGACTTGGTGGACCAGGGGAAGAAGCTCTACGAGCGCAAGTCCGATGTCATGCGCCTATGGCAGGAGATCGCCGAGAACTTCTATCCCGAGCGTGCCGACTTCACGGCGACCCGCAACGTCGGCGGCGACTTCGCGGGCGGTCTCGACACATCCTATCCGATCCTCGCCCGCCGCGATCTAGGCAACGCCTTCGGCGCCATGCTGCGCCCGCCGTCGAAGGAGTGGTTTCATATCCGCACCAAGCGCCAGGAAGCGGAGGACGAAGCCGCCCGCAAATGGCTTGAGATGGCGGAGCGGGTGCAGCGTCGGGCGATGTACGACCGCGAATCCGGGTTCGTGCGGGCGACCAAGGAAGGCGATCACGACTTCGCCGCCTTCGGCCAGTGCGCGATCTCGGTGGAGGTCGCCGAATCGCCGATCTCTGGGCCGATCCTTCTTCACCGGTGCTGGCACCTGCGGGACATGTGGTGGTGCGAAGATTCGCATGGCCGAATCAGCACGACCTACCGAAAGTGGAAACCGGAAGCCCGCGAGCTTGCGGCCTATTTCCCCGGCAAGGTCCACGACAATGTGACCAAGCTGATCAAGGACGATCCCTATGCGACGGTGGAGGTGTGGCACATCGTGATGGCCTCCACCAATTACGAGCTTCCTGGTCGAAATGGCCGCAAGCTGCCCTTCGCCTCGATCTATCTGGATGTCGAGAACCAGTGGGTGCTCGAAGAGGTTTCGCTGTGGAACGGGGTTTACGTCATCCCACGGTGGCAGACGGCTCCGGGATCGCCATACGCCTTCTCGCCGGCGACCGTGGCGGCGCTGCCGGATGCCCGCCTGATTCAGGCGATGTGGTACACGCTGCTCACCGCCAGCGAGTACGCCGCCGAGCCGGCCCTGATCGGCGTGCAGGACGCGATCAAGGGGCCGATCGAGGCGTTCCCCGGCGGCTTCACTCCGGTTGACGCCCAATACGACGAGCGCCTTGGCGAAGTCCTGCGGCCCCTGGATCGGGGCGGCAAGGACGCCATCCCGATCGGCCTGGAGATGGTCAAGGAAGTCCGGTTGATGATCGCCGAGGCGTTCTACCTCAACCGGCTGGTGATGCCGCCGCCCCGCGACCGCATGACCGCCTACGAGGCGGCGCAGCGGATCGAGGAGTTCGTTCGCCAGGCGTTGCCGTTGTTCGAGCCGATGGAGAGCGACTACAACGGGGCGCTGTGCGAGCTCGACTTCGGGCTGCTCATGCGGGCGGGAGCATTCGGCCCTCCGAGCGCGATGCCGGAGTCGCTTTCCGGCCAGGATGTCGAGTTCCGCTTCGAGAGCCCGCTCCGGGAAGCCACCGACCGGATCAAGGCGCAGGTATTCATGGAAGCCAAGGGGCTTCTCGCCGAGGCGGCCCCGCTCGATCCGCTGGCAGTCCAGATGGTTGACATTCGCGCGGGCCTTCGTGACGCCCTCCATGCGGTTCGCACTCCTGCCGAGTGGATGCGGGATGAGGAACAGATGGCCGCCATCGACGCCCAAGCGGCACAGGCGAAACAGGCCGAAGAGTTGCTTGCCAAGGTTTCCCAGGGGGCTCAGGTGGCCCAACAGATCGGAGCAGCCGGCAAGGCGCTGGCCCCTGTCCCGCAGCTTGCCGCGCGTACTGCGGAACCTGCGGTTGCGTAATCGATGAAACCAAAAGGAGAAAAAATGACGGCAGGGAAGCGGCAGGTGGCCATCGTCGGCACTTCGCCCAGTTGGAAGGACGCTCCCTTCGAGAATCACGATTGGGAAATCTGGTCGTGCAACGCCCCGGCGCTCGATCTGCCGCGATGCGACAGGATCTTCGAGATTCATCGGCGCTGGTGGGACAACGAGCAAGACAATCGCTACTTGAAGAAGCTGCGGGCAGTCAAGGCGCCGCAGAAGGTCTACTCGATCATTCCCATCGGCGGCACAGAGAACGTGGTGATGGATCGGACGGCGCTGTTCGAGAAGTATGGCGTGACGTGGTTCTCGTCCTCATTCGGCTACATGCTCGGGCAAGCCTTCGATGAGAAGGTTTCCAAGATCGGCCTGTGGGGCGTCGACATGGAGTCCCGCGAGGAGTACGTCGTGCAGCAGGCCGGCGTGCGCCATTTCATCGATATCGCGAAGCTCGTCGGCGTCGAGATCGTCATTCCCGACGACAGTATGCTCCGGCGGCAGCCGGCGCCATATCCCGACCGCTTCGAGACCGTCCAGGCTCTCGTTTTCGAGCGTCGGGCGCAGCGGATTCACAAGCTGATCGAGGATGCCGAGGACAACCTGGAGAACGCCAAGCGATGGTTCTACCGTCATGAGGGAAGGATAGCGAGCGAGAAAGGCGATGAGCTCGGCGATGAAGAGGGGAAAGTTCACTACAAGCTCGAGCGGCGGGTCCTCCGGTGGACGGCGACGGTCGGCCGCCTCAAGGGCGGCCTGTGGGCGACCCAGCACTACAAGCGGCTGTTTGTCTGGAACATCCTCGATCCTGACCCAGGCGATGAGACCGACGCCGACATCGAGGACTGCGGGCCGGTCTGATGAGACCGCCCGCAGTTTGGCTCCCACGCGATCTTTCCGACGCCTATGCCATCCGCGCCGTCAGCAAGGGCGAGGCCGACGAAACGGCACAAAAACGCGCCTTAAGGTGCATCGTCGAGGAAATTTCCGGCACCTACGCGATGACCTACGATCCGGCCAGCGATCGTAACAGTTGCTTTGCCGAGGGCCGGCGCAGCGTCGGCAGGGCCATCGTCGGGATGCTGAACATCGACCTCAACGCCGTGAAGGCGGCGGAGGAAAGGCTTACGAAGCAACGCATCGCCCCTCGGGGCAAACGGGAAAGGAAGAAGGCCAATGAGTGACGAAGATAAGGGAAAGACGGAAACAACGACCACCGCCACGCCGACGGCTACGCCGCCCCCGGCTGCTGCCGCGCCCGCCACGCCTGCCGCGAAGCCTGCTGCGGGCAAGGCCCCGCCTTCGACCGTGCTCGCCGATCCTGGCGACGGGGGGAGCGAAATCATCCAGCCGACCGACTTCCCGGATGACTGGCGGGGGAAGATGGCGGGCGAGGATAAGGCGCTTGCCAAGCGTCTTGAGCGGATGAAGAGTCCGCGAGACGTGGCGCAATGGGCGCTCAACGCCGAAAAGCAATGGAAACAGGGGGCCGATCCCGATCCATTCCCGGCCGAAGGCACCGATGAGGAAAAGGGGGCCTGGCGCAAGGCAAGGGGAATCCCGGAGCAGGCGGAGGATTACGACATCAAGCTCGACGGCGGTCTGGTCATCGGCGACAACGACAAGCCGCTGATCGGCGAGTTCCTCAAGGCCATGCACGAGGACAATGCGCCCCCGGCCATGGTCAAGAAAGCGGTGACGGCCTACTACACCATCCAGGACAGGATCGCTGCGGAACGCGCCGACCGGGACGAGCGGGACAAGACCACGGCACGAGACGCTCTCCGCGACGAAATGGGCCGGGACTTCGGCCGTCGGCTGAGTTCTGCCTATGGGCTTCTCGACTTCGCACCGGAAGGGGTCAAGGACAAGATCCTCGGCGCCCGCCTCGGCGATGGGACCGCCCTCGGGAACGATGCCGACACGCTGCGGTGGCTGATCAATATGTCGGCCGAGATCAACCCGGCGGGGACGGTGACGCCGGCTAGCGGCGGTACGCCTGGGTTGTCGATCGAGGCGGAGATCGCCGAGATCCACAAGAAGATGGCCGACAGTCACAGCGAGTATTGGACCGGGCCGAAAACCAAATCCGGCGAAACCGTCATGGCGGCCCGCTACCGCGAACTTGACGAGGCGCGGGAAAAGCTGCAAAAGCGGGGCAGGGCGGCCTAAATGCGCCCAATCAGCGACAACACCGTCATCCAGATCGACGTGGCCTTCGGCGCCTGCCATCTATCCTGCGCCAACTGCACCCGGATGATCGGGCACCACCGGCGACCCTCGTTCATGCCGCTCGACATGATCCGGCAGGCCATCGCCTCGCTCGACGGCTTCCCCGGCCGGATCGGCTGCATGGGTGGGGAACCTGCGCTCCACCCGCAGTTCCGCGAGGTGCTGGCGATCTACCGCGAGATGATCCCTGACAAGGCCAAGCGGGAGTTCTGGACGAGCGGCTGGAAATGGGCCGAGTACCGCGACGACATCCTGGCGACCTTCGAGCGAGGCAGGATCGCCTATAACGACCACACCCAGGAAACCGGCCGCCATCAGCCGCTTTTGGTCGCGATCGAGGAAACGGTGGATGACCCTGAACTCCGGCGCATCCTGATCGACAACTGCCCATTCCAGGCCCGCTGGTCGGCGGCGATTACCCCGCTCGGCGCCTACTTCTGCGAGATCGCGGCGAGCCTCGGGGCCTTGTTCGGGATGCCGGGGTGGCCAATCGAGCCTGGCTGGTGGCGGAAAACGCCCGACCAATTCCAGGACCAGGTGGCGCAGTTCTGCGGCAAGTGCTCTGGGGCGCTGCCGCTACCGGCCTTTTCCGACGGCAAGGGGGGCCGCGACGGTCCGACAAAGGACGTGATCTCGCCGGGCAACCTGGAACGCCTGCGGGCTGCCGGCTCGCCCAAGGTCGCCCGCGGGCACTACGAGATTTGGGACCGCAAGCTCGACGCCGAGGACATCGAAAAGCTGAAATCAGGCTGGCGGCCCCGCAGCTTTCGCGACTTCGAGGCGCACGCCCCAGAGGACTACAAGAAGCCTGTTGACATTCGCCAGGAAGCTGTTCTAAGCTGAGATTCGTTCGGACAACCCGCATCGCGGCTCCGAAGCCTTAACCGACCGACGCGACGCCCTGTCTCGTCGCCCGAAGGCCCCGCCGGCCGCAATAAGCAACAAGCAATTCGGCGGACAACCCCCAGGACACGCAGCCAGATAACCGGAGCCGAGGTTCCCCCTAACTTGCATCGGGGAGAACTTCGATGCCCGAGACCGCATATCAAAGACAGTACCGCCAGGAGTTCATTTGGGCGTTCGAGGATCGCCAGTCCCTCCTTCGCACCACGGTCACGACGGAATCCGTGGTCAAGGGGAATCAGGCGATCTTCCTGACCGCGAACTCCGGCAGGGCCGCCGCAACCTCGCGTGGCGTCAACGGCCTCATCACGGCCCGCGCCGACAATCTGGTTCAGACCACGGCGACCCTCGCCGAATGGCACGATCTGGTCCGCAAGACCGGCTTCAACATCTTCGCCTCGCAGGGCGACCAGAAGCGGATCATGCAGGAAACCTCGATGGGGACGCTCAATCGCAAGATCGACGACCTCATCATCGCGCAGCTCGACACCGCGACCAACGACACCGGCACCGCCATCAAGGCCGATCTCAACATGGTGGTGTTCGCCAAGGTCGTCCTCGGCGACAACTACGTCGATACCTCCGACGAGGACAAGATGTTCGCGGTGATCTCTCCGTCGTTCGAGGGATACCTGATGCAGGTTCCCGAGTACGCCAGCGCCGATTACGTGGAGGTCAAGCCGTTCGTCGGCCGGAGTCGCAAGTACCGCCGGTGGATGGGCGTGAACTGGATCACCCACCCGCGGCTCACAGGCTCGGTTGGCGCCGGCGGCGCCGGAACCTCGGAACAGTGCTTCATGTATCACCGCGACGCCATCGGGAGCGCGGTGGACAAGAATGGCATGGACGTGGTGGTCGGGTACGACGAGGAACAGCAGTATTCCTACGCTCGCACCTCGATCTTCACGGGGTCCATTCTTCTCCAGAACTCCGGTGTCGTCATGATGAAGCACGACGCTTCCGCCTTCGCGGCCCAGTAAGGAGGGCTAGAAAATGGCATACGCACCGTACAGCTCGACCTCGCCGAACCCTCCGTTCATGGTTGTTCAACCGCTGGCATTGGGCCAGGGTTCGACGTTCAATTCCACGGTTGGATCGACCCTTCTCGGGGCTGGGAGGATTTGGTTCTACAACTCCACCCACATCATCACCGACGTTGGGACTTCCGACTTCATCTCCGATGGGCAGGCCCTCGGCATGAGGCCGGGGGATGTCGTTTTCGCGTCGAACATCAGCGCGGGTGCTTCGGCTCTCCACCTCCATGTCGTGCGGACGGTCGGCTCGACCTTCGTCTCATGCTCGGCGGGCCTCACCGTTAGCTCGGCATCGTAACCCTATCCTCCCTGCAACTCGGGGGCGGTTCCGCAAGGGGCCGCCCCTCTTTTTTGAAAGGATGCGTCATGGCTGACGGCAACGGCAAGAACAGCAAGATCAAGGTGAAGAAGCTGGCGGAATCGGAGTTCCACCTGACCGAAGCGGTGATGGCGTCCCACGTCGCCTTGCCGGCGGAAGGCACCACCCGCGAGGACGTGCTGAACCCGGTGTTCTGGTCGCACGTCGCCAAGGGGGTGCGGTCGCCGGCGATGTTCCACATCCTGCCCAAGGATGGGGCGTGGTATGGGCGGTTCCTGGTGGTGTTCTGCGATGCCCTGCGGATAAAACTCGTCGAGCTTGAATACCGCGTACTCGACGCGATCACCGAAGCCGAACTCGTCAACGACAAGTACGAAGTGAAGTGGGGTGGGCCGGTGGTCCGTTTCCGCGTCATCCGCAAGATCGACGGCCTGGTGATGAAGGAAAACTTCCAGGACAAGACCGCCGCCTCCGCCTGGATGTCCACAAGCCTCAGGTGAGGTTATCCAATGGCGACAAGGCTGACCCTCTACAACGGCGCCCTGCGCCTTCTCGGGCAGACGAATCTCGAGGACACCGACGAGGCTAGGGAGCCGCGGTACGCCCTCGACGACGCCTATGACAAGGGCGCCGTCAAGCACTGCCTGGAACAGGGCATGTGGAACTTCGCCATGCGATCGGTCGAGATCGACAAGGACGATTCGATCTCGCCTTCGTTCGGCCTCAAGTACGCCTACACCAAGCCGACCGATTGGGTGAGGACGGCGATCGTCGCCTCGGATGAATATTTCTCCAGTCCTCTTACCGATCTTGGACTGCGCGACGAGGCGCAATACTGGTACTCCGATCTCACTACGATGTGGGTGCAGTACGTCTCCAACGATGCCGCCTATGGCGGCGACCTGTCCCTGTGGCCGCAAACGTTCGTCCAGTACGTCGAGGCGTTCCTGGCGGCGGAAATCTGCCCGAGGCTCGGCCAGTCCAACGAGAAGTACGAGCAGATTCTAAAGCTCACGGAACGGCGCCTGCTCGACGCCCGCGCCAAGGACGGGATGAACGAAGGGGCCAAGTTCATGCCCGCCGGAAGCTGGACGACAGCGCGGCGTGGCGGCCACGGCCGGCGCGACCGTGGTTCTCGCAGCAGCCTGACGGGGTAGGCGTTCATGCCAGCCGAAAATGCCGCACTCGCGACATTCAACCGCGGGCTGGTCGATCCGCGTGCCCTTGGGCGGGTCGATCTCAAGCGGGTGGCCATGGCGGCGGAAACCCAGACCAATTGGATCCCCCGCTCCATGGGGTCGATGTCGCTGCGCCCTGGGCTAAAATACATCGGAGAAACGCGGAACAGCCTCAAGGCCAAGAACATTCCGTTCATCTTCTCGTCCACCGATACGGCGATCATCGAGATCACCAGCGAGGGCGCCCGTGTTTTGGTGAGCGAGGCGGCGGTGTCTCGAACTGGGGTGTCGTCGGCGGTCACCAGCGGGCTGTTCACTTCATCCGACATCTCCGCGTGGACCGACGCCGACGAAACCGGATCGAGCTCGTATTGGGTTTCGGGCGGCTACCTCGGGCTGGTGGGCACCAAGTACAACGCCGCCATCCGCCGGCAAGCGGTGACCGTCGCCGCCACCGACCAAAGCGTCAAGCACGCACTCAACATCGGGGTCGAAAGATCGACGGTGGCATTGAAGGTCGGCTCCTCGGCCGGGGCGGACAACTACATCGCGGAAACCAGCTTGGCGGCCGGCTATCATTCGCTCTCGTTCACGCCGACCGGCAACTTCACCATCGAGCTTGCGAACCGCTCGGAGTATGCGGCCTACGTCGATTCGGTCGCTGTCGCTAGTTCCGGGGACATGCTGCTGACGACGCCGTGGGCATCCTCCGATCTTCCCTACTTGAGGTGGTCCGAATCGGCGGACGTGGTGTTCGTCGCCTGCGAGGGCTACCAACAGCGTAAGTTCGAGCGGAGGGCCACCGAATCTTGGTCGCTGGTCAAGTACGAGGCCGAGGATGGCCCGTTCAGAGACCCTAATGTCTCGGCGACGACGATAGCCGCCGGCGCCCGCACTGGCGATACTACACTGACTGCATCCCAGGCATATTTTTCGAGTAACAACGTCGGCAGCCTGATGAAGCTGGAGTCGATCGGGCAGACGGTCGGCCGGGCGCTCAACGGTGCGACACAGTGGTCGGACTCGATCGTGGTGACCGGCAGCAGCACCACCGCTCGCCGCTTCGCGGTGGAAATCCTCGGCACCTTCACCGCCTCGGTGACGTTGCAGCGGAGCAATGGGGACGACACCTCGTTCTCGGACGCTGCGGTCTACAGTTCCACCACCTCGGTCAACTACGATGACGTACTGGACAACCAGATCATCTACTACCGGATCGGCATCGACGCCGGGGACTACACCTCCGGGACCGCGACCGCGACGCTGACCTACAGCGGCGGCTCAAAGACCGGGATCGCCAGGATCACCGGATACACGTCGGCAACCGTTGTTGATGTCGCGGTCCTCAAGGCGATGGGGAATACCGCCGCGACGCCAGACTGGGCGGAAGGGATATGGTCCACCCGCAGGGGCTTCCCGACGGCGGTCGAGTTCTACGAGGGGCGGCTGTGGTGGGCGGGGAACGACCGGATCATCGGCTCGGTGTCGGATGCCTTCGGCAGTTTCGACGAGGAAACCACGGGGGATTCCGGTCCGATCAACCGAACCCTGGCGAGCGGGCCGGTCGATGTCATTAACTGGCTGCTCCCGATGCAGCGCCTCATCGTGGGCACCCAAGGCGCTGAGGTGTCCTGCCGGTCGGATGCCTTCGACGAACCGCTGACCCCGACCAACTTCAATCTCAAGGATGCCTCGACGCAGGGTTCGGCGAACGTCATAGCCGTCAAGGTGGATACCCGCGGAGTGTTCGTCCAGAAGTCCGGCCTACGGGTGTACGAACTCAAGTATGACTTCGCCGCCGGCGACTACTCGGCGGACGACCTGACAGTGCTGGTTCCTGGTCTCGGCGATCCCGGCTTCTCCCACATCGCGGTGCAGCGCCAGCCCGACACCAGGATTCATTGCGTCCGCTCCGATGGGCGGGTGGCGATGCTGGTCTACCTGCCGGCTGAGGACGTGCGTTGCTGGTTGGACATCGACGTGGGCGGGGTGGTGGAGGACGCCTTCGTGCTCCCCGGCACCAACGAGGACGCCGTTTACTACTGTGTCAAGCGGACCATTCAGGGAGCCGACCGGCGGTATCTCGAAAAGTGGGCGATGGAGTCCGAGTGCATAGGCGAAACTCTTAATAGGCAGGCGGACAGTTTCGTTGAGTTCACCAACAGCCCGGCATCGACGACGGTGAGCGGGCTTTCCCATCTGAACGGCCGTGACGTGATCGTGTGGCAGGACGGGGTTTGTCCGACAAGTTCCGGCGCCATCGCGACCTATACGGTATCGAGCGGTTCCATCACCCTCGCCACGGCCGCCAGCAAGGGCATCGTCGGGCTGCCGTATTGGGCAGAGTTTCAGTCGGCCAAGCTGCCCTACGGCGTCGGCTTGGGCAGCGTCATCGGGCAGAAGCAACGGATCAGCAAGATCAGCCTGCTCCTGTCCAACACTCACTCGCTCGGCATCCGCTACGGCGGGGACTTCAACGACATGAACACCTTGCCACTGGTGCTCGACGGCGTGGCGGTCAACACCGACGAAATCCATGTGTTCAAGGAGATCGAGGCGATAACCTTTCCCGCCGAATCTAAGGTGGATAGTCGCCTGTGCCTGGAAGCGGTCGCCCCGCGTCCGGCCACGGTGGCGGCGGCAGTCATAGGCATCGTCACCCATGACACGGCCCCATGAGCCCAGGCCAATTATCCGCGAGGCGACCGAGGCGGATTTTCGGCAGTTCTACGGCAAAATCCCGTGGACGTTCCGGGCCTACGTCGTCGAGATCGACGGGCAGATCATGGGTATCGGCGGGGTCTATTACGACGGCGAGAGCATCATCGCGTTCTCGTCGATCCGGCCTGAACTGAAACGCCACAAGGTGACCATCCTCAAGGGGGCACGCAAGGTCATGGGCTTGGTCAATGGTCGCGCGTGCTTGGCGATCGCCAGCAAGGACCATGCCGGTTCCGAACGGCTGCTGGAGCATCTTGGGTTCGAGCGGGTGGGTGATAGGGTATTCCGATGGGTGAATTGAGAGACCTTGTTCTACTCGCAAAAGGCGCGGGGACGCTTCTTGGGGTCACCGGCCAGATGCGGGCCGGCCGTGCGGCCGAAGCCGAGGGCTTGGCCGTGCAGCGGGGAGCCGAGTTCGAGGCCGGGCAGGCGGAGGTCCGGGCCGGGCAGGAACGGGCACGTTCCCAACGGGTGTTGCTGGCCGAGCGCAAGAAGGAACGCCTCGTCCAATCCCGGCTGATGGCTACGGCGGCGGCCAGCGGCGCCGGCGGGCCTGGCGTGAGCCACCTTGCCCGAGAGATCGCCGAGGAAGGCGAGCTACGCGCTCTGACAGCCCTTTACGAGGGGGAAACCAGGGCGAGGGGATACCAGGACGCGGCGTCGCTCGCCCGCTACCGCGGCGAGGAAGCTAGGCGGGCCGGCAAGGTCCGCAAACGGACCTACACCATCGGCGCCGGGTCCACCCTGTTGAGCGGCATCGGCACGATGTTCAGCAAGTACGGCGAGAAGCCCGATGACGCGCTGGTTCCCAAGACGAAAGTCGCGAAACCCTGGCGTAATCCAGACACCGAGGAATATCTATGGCACGACTTCCCGATGTAAGGGCGTTCGGCGAAAGACCGACGCCAGAAGCATTGCCACCCGTCTTGCAGCTGTCCGGCGTTGGTGCCGCCGAGCGTGCCGAACAGGAATCCGCCATCTCACAGGCGAAGGTTGGGGCGCAGTTCACAGAGCTTGGAGATCGGCTGGCTTTGGCGGCTGAGCGGTTGCAGGCCCGCCATGATGCACTGGCGTCACTCAGGACGATCCGAGATTTCAGGGAGAAGGCATCGAATGAGGCGATGCGGGTGTCGGCCGAGGACGACCTGACGCATGAGGACGCGACCAAAAACTTCTCCACCACGATCAGGGCGTTCATGGACGACGGCCTCGGAAAGTTCACTGGCGGGCCGGACGCCAGAATTCGCGTGCAGGAAAAGTTGGAGAACCTGCACTTCAATTTAGTCAATCAGATTGGATTGGCGAGTGCCCAGGCCACTGAGAAAAACATTGTCTCCGAATTGGGCGGGGCGATGAATGTCCTTGCCATGGAGGTTTCCAATGATCCCTTGAGCTTCGCTGCCAAGGCGCATGAGTTCTCATCGATGGTTGATAGCCTGCCTGGCAGTCCGCAGTTCAAGGCGACGCAGAAGGATTTGGCGACGGCGATGTTCACCGAGGCGACGATACGCAAGTTTCTCCAAGCCGGGGCCATTTCCGATGTTCCTGGAATGAACAACGACGCCATGGACCTTCTCGACAATCCGATGATCGCCAGAGCGCTCGGAGAGGAAAGGCGGACACGGCTTTTGTCACTTGTGCAGCAGGCATCGAAGCCGGATGATCTGGTCGAAATCGGTGATCCTACATCGCCGACGGGGAGTCATTTCGTCCCGAAATCGCAGGCCATTGGGAAGCCTGGACGACCTCGCACACCGACGGTTTCAATCGTGAATGAAGGCGAGTCAGCCCTTGCCAAGGCATTAGGTCAGAAGGATGCCGACATCGTTAGCCAAGTTGATAGATCGGCAGGAGATGCCATCACGGCCAAGGCCGACATCACTGTCATGCGGGACGCGATCAACAGCGGGAAATTCATTCCTGGCGCCTTCGGGCCGACGCTGCAAGTGATCGCTCGTTTCGGCGAGCGGCTTGGAATCTCGGAACAGATCAAGCCATTGGTCGGGGACGCCGCCACCGCCGATACCATCGAAGCGGCTTCAAAGCGATTGGGCCTCGCCCTTGCCGACAAAATGAGCAAAGTCACGAACATGAGCCTGACGTTCATTCAGGACAGCCTGCCCAGCTTGATGCGCACGCCGGCCGGGAACTTGGTAATTCTCGACCTCATGGAGAGAGTGACAGATCGGGACATGCAGATAGCCGCAATCGCCGATGAGATGACGCAAGGGGAGCATCCGTCCCTTCGGCCAAAGGATAAGCCATCGTTCGGCCAGCGCGTTCGCAACCTGGAAAAGGCCGATCCGTTGGTGGCACCGGAGTTGCGGGAGAGAATCCTATCGGAGAGTGCGAAGGCCCCGAAGTCCTGGAAGGACGTTTTGCAAGAGCAGGCTGCCCCGTCCGGTTATGTGCCGCCTCCGGGGCACACCTTCTTGAGAATGGAAGGTGGTCGGGCAGTCATCAGAAATGATGCTACCGGAGAAACCTTCAAGGCGAAACCGTAATGGCTGAATTGCCGCAGGTTCCCCAGGCACCACCGACGCCCGCTGTCCCCGAGGGGTATGAGCCGTATGTTGCCGGGTCTCCGGTTGAGTTCAAACCGGAGGTTCCGTTCCGTGGCGACGAAGAAACGCAAATCCCGCCAGGATACGACCCATACAAGCCGCAAGAAGTTCCCTCGATCACCGGGAAAATCGTGTCTCGTTTCCTGGGGACCGATGTGGACGATCCCCTGGAATGGCCTCGCCTGACTGGAATCATTGCCGGGGCTTTGACTTTCGGGATGGCTGGTGCGAAAACGCCACGGGCTCTAGGCCCTCTTGGGCTGGTCATCAATCCGGTGACTGGCGCCGTTGCCGGGGGCGTCGCTGGCACCGTTGCCGGCGCCTATGCGCCGGAAACCGCCATCGAAGCTGCCGAGGCCGTTGGCCTTGTCCCCGAAGGCACCCGAGATCGGTTGGGGTTGAGCCCAGAGGAATTGCGGACGCTGGCCGAAGGGGAAGCGTTGCTTGAACTCGCTACAGGGGGCGGCTTCGCCCTTGCGCGGACGGGCGGCCGGGGATTCGCTCGGCTGTTTACTGGCACGGGGACGAAAGAGGCGCGGGAAACCGCCGAGGCTGCGGCACGTCAGAACATCGCGTTGATGCCGGTTCAAGTTGGCGGCCGTCCGATCGCTCGCGGTTTCGTGGCGGTTCTTGGCCGCTTTCCGTTCATCGGAACCAGCATAGTCAAGAGGGGGAGGGCCGCCGAGGATGCCGTGCGTGCGGCATTGGAATCCGGCGCGGACAGGATCGCTCCGATCACCAGTTGGTCGGATATCAGCGAGAGGATTTTCACGGACGCAAGAGAACTTGTGAAAAGGACCAATGCCCATTTTGCCGCCGCCTATGAGGACGTTTGGAGAAGGGCGGATGATGTCGGTGTGGAGATTGTTCCGCGAGAGACATTGGGCAAGACCGAGGAAATCCTTGACAAGATCATGAGGCAAACGCCGACGGCGGTTTCGGGAGAAGCTGTCCCTGGCGTGGCGTTCAAAAGATTGAAGGACTTTCTTGAGAATGAAGTGATGCCGATGAAAGAGGCGGCAGAAGGCGGCACGATTTTCGCCCGCCAAACCCTTCGGCAAATGGATGGACTCGTTTCCAAGATCGACCAGGAACTTGCGTCCTTGGAGCCGTCGCAAAAGAGATTCGTTCAATCGCTGATGATGCAGCTTCGGCAGGCCGTCGAGAAGGACGCGCTTTTGAACGCACGCGGGCCGGCAGCGGGAGATATCGTCCGCGAACTTCGGGCTATCGATGAAGAGTTTTCCCATACCATGTCGAGCGTTTTTGAGACTGCCGGGGCCAAACGGTTCGGCAGCGTCAGACGGCGCGGATTGAGGGGAATTACGACCGACGAAGCGACCAGAATTCCCGTCGATCAACTCGCTCAGATAGTGACCAAGATCGATAGCCCGCAGGCCATCGATGAGCTATCCAGGCTTGTGACTCCAGATACGTTCCGGCGCGTCACGGCGGCGGTCATCGACGATGCCGTGTTGAGTTCGATGAAGATCGCGGATGGCGGGGCAAAGACATTTTCCGCCGATTCCTTCGCTCGACATTTGGGGCTGGATCGGCCGACCAAGGACAGATACAAGGTCATTGCCGACATGCTCCGAAGGTCAGGCTCCGCACTGCAAATCAATGATCTCGACGACATCATGAAGGCGGCGCGAGCAATCGAAGGACTCGAAATCCCGAACGTTAGTTCTTTCATCGCTCGCCGGGCCACCATCGGCGGAGTGCAGGCGATAATCAACGGGGTGGTTCCAGGATTGACCTTGGCAGGGGCAGGAGGCGGCGCAGCTACGATGGTCGGTGGCGGGGCGGTCGGTGGTCTTTTGGGCGTCGCGGTCATGGTCGGCGGTGGGAAACTCGTATCGGCCATCATTTCCAATCCAGATTCGGCCAGGGCACTCAAGACCGTCCTTTCTTCGGAAGCCTCACGACTGGTCAAAAGGCAAGCCATGACGGATGCTTTGAGGGCTGGCCTATTCGCGATGGCTGGCGCCGGGGACATCAAGCCTTTCGATTTCCCGCAATACCAAGTTGCGGCCGATTATGCAGTTGAAGCGTTTTGGCGGCAGGTCGAAGAGTATATGCCCCAAGCCACGCCGACGGAGAAATGAGGCGGCCATGACCCCCGAAAACAGCGCCGGCAACGCCGATCCCGACCACCGCCATCAAGTCCCGAACTGGCGAATGGAAAA
>ERZ1292637.277-Hain-H14-01um-R3-277-length-35406-cov-14_pt1 | contig 21456 bp, 32 predicted proteins | sample MGYA00564405_ERZ1292637 | MGnify/ENA primary metagenome ERZ1292637 (study PRJEB36523, sample SAMEA6512645) | groundwater metagenome | collected 2019-01-09 | study: AquaDiva: Metagenomics assemblies of 32 groundwater samples | reverse complement strand
TTTGGAGCAGTAGATATTATTGAAGATTCAGATGGTAGGCTGTATGTATTGGAAATAAATTCTGCTCCAAGATTAATGAATTATAGGAGACAGTGGTATATAGACTACTTTAGGAGGGAGTATGAAGGAAACCATAATAAAGATAATTAAGATAATGATTATATCTTCTTTTCTATTGCTCTTTATAAGTATTTGTTTTATAATGATATTATCTGTTGAAGGAGGAATTAGCTATGTCTAGCCCATTTATCAAACAAACATCAAAGGAAATAGAATGGAACTTATCTTCTCATGATCCAGATGTAGCTAAAAGTATTTTAATACCAGAAGATAATTGCAACAATTATAGTTATTATTCTAAACTTAAGTGGAAAAATTTACTTTCTGTCCTACCATTTCCTTATACAGACTATCTTCATAATTGGAGATTTGTAAAAGCAGGCCATAAGCTATCCCTGATTATGCCTATTACGAATAAATTTGGGCAGAATATCTCCTATGTTACAAGGGCTATTAATTTTAAAACTCCTAAGTTTCTAAATTATCCAGAAGGTGTTAAATATTATTGGGTATCTGATTATAATTTATTGTATGGCTCTGATATTGTTATTGTGTGTGAGAGCATTCCTGATGCAATATATATAGAAAAAGTTAGCAATAGGTATTTAAATAAAATGGGTATATATCCTTGTGTTATTGCTTTATTGGGAACTAGTTATAATGGATCACTTAATAAATATCTAAAAGATAAGGAGGTTTATATTATGCTAGATGGTGGTGATCCTGTAAAAGGAGGTAAGCTACCACCAGAAAAGCTTATAGCTTTAGGGCTGTCTTATCAATTAGATAGATACAATATAGGTATAAAACCTTACATTATTGACTTACCGATAAGAAAAGATCCTACAGATATTCTACCTAATACTCTGTTTAAAATATTATTATTAAGTGTAAAGAGAGGAGAGGAAATATTATGATTACTTGTCCTGATTGTAGGTATCTGTGTAAGCCGGATATACCTGATAAGCCTGATCTGATTATAGTAGGAGAAGCACCAGGAAGGGAAGAGAAGGTAAAAGGTATTCCGTTTATAGGAGCAAGTGGCAAAGTGTTAAGAGGGATATTGAAAAAGTATGGTCTATCTGCAATAATTCTAAACAGTCAAAATTGCTGGACACAAGATAAGCCAACGGCAGAGAGAATTAGTTCATGCAGAGAAAAATTCTTAGATCCTATCCTTTTAAAATTTTCTAATCTGCCTGTAGTAGGACTAGGTGAATATTCAATTCACTCAATAATGAGGAGGGAAGGAGCCTTATCTAAGCATATAAATAAAGCCTATATTATAGGTAATCATCCTATATTGTTTACCTATCATCCAGCTTATTACCTGCGGAATCACGATCCTTCAGTCTTGGAGCATATAGACCTTACCATAAAGACGGCAATTAGACCCATTGTAGCGAGAAAATTTACTATCTCCCCTACCTCATTACCTAGAAATTGCGAGAGAATTATAGTGGATATAGAGACAACAGGGAAGGATTTGCCTTATCCTTCTGCACAGGGGGCATCAGAGATTATCGTAGTTGGGGTTAGAGCTAATAGCGAGAACTTTATGTTGCTACCCAAGGATTTTGAGAGGGAGGAAATACGATACTTTTTTGAGGGTGGTGTGGGCAAGTTCATAGGGCATGAAATAATATTTGATCTTCTATTTCTTAAACACTGTTTTAATTTGAGACTTAGAAGAAGAGTATATGATACTCTTATAAGAGAAAAGAATTGGTCTACCCTTCGGCATTCTTACGGATTGAAGTACTTTGCAAAGTTAATGGGGTTCCCTCCCTATGAGGCAGAAGCTAATACTATTATTAAACTAGAAGGATCTCTTAAAAGTATGCCTCTTGAGAATATTATGAACTATTGCTGTTATGACTTGGAAGCTACCGACCAGTTAGAAAAATGTCAAAGGAGCTATGGTGAGGATCTTAACTTTTCTATAGAGATGAAATATATCCCTCTAATTCTACAGATGATTGATAATGGTATGTACTTAGATCTTGGGAAGGTGGAAGAGATAAAGCAAGGTGCTACTGATGACCTTGCTGACAAAAGAGAAATTTTATATAAGCAAGCTGGGGTAGAATTTAATCTTGAATCACCTAAGCAGGTGAAGGAGATACTGACTAAGCTTAATATTAAAGTTATAAATACAAGAAGAGAAACATTAGAACCTCTTGTAGACCAGTATCCATTTCTAAAGACTTTAATAGAATATAGAAGTATTACTAAATTAATAGAGACATCCTGTGAGGGTTATCTTAAAAGAATAGATAATGATTCAATATTACACAGTAGGATTAGGGTTCATGGTACTGAAACTACTAGACTATCTTCTTCTAATCCTAACTTGCAAAATATAGATCCTCGTATTAGACCAGCATTTGTATCAAGATATAGGGGGGGTAAGATAATATCAACTGATATTAACTCCCTTGAATATAGACTTATTGCTCATGTATCAGAGGATAAGGGTCTTGTGTCTTTGTTTAATAATAAAGAAGATATACACAGAGCAATGGGTCAAATAATATTTGGTAAAAAAGATATAAATGAGAAAGAAAGAAAGGAGGGTAAGTTAGCAAACTATATAGCTATCTATGGAGGAGGTGTTGATAAACTATGTGAATCAATCGGTATTAGTAGGGAGAAAGCAGAAGAGATATTAGGGAGTCAATATAGGGGGGTGGCATTGTGGAAAGAAAAGACTACTAGACATTTAGAGAGTAGTTTATTTGTAAATAATATGTTTGGGATGATAAGAGAGTTTAAATCACCAATATCATTTAATGACATTAGAGAGTCTATCAACTGGCAAATACAATCTGCTGGTCATCAAGTTCTTATAGTGTATGCTATTGAGCTAATGAAATATATTCTACCTCCTATTCTTATGGTTGATGAAATACATGATGAGATATTGTTTGACTCCCCTCCAGAGTTGATAGATGAAACTAGTGGTATAATTGAAAAGATAGGAGGTAATTTATGGAATATAATTGACAGGGATCTGAAGGTAAAATTAAAGGTGCCAATATTTGCAGAAGTGGAGGTTATATGAGATATTTGATTTTAATTATTCTAATGGTTGTGGTTCCTGGGTGCATGTTGACTAAGCAAGATACAGGAGAAGGATTTTCTCAGTCTGGTTATATTAAAGGCGGGATCTGGCCCAGGCACAATGAGTCTATCCTTAATCATTACGGCGATATCTCAGAAGGTCTTCTTGAGGTCAAAGAGACACTTTCCTACAACAGGTTTAACCTCATTCTTAATCCTAAATTCATTGCCGGCGGATCATGGCCTGCGAAGGAGAGACCAACTGGGCAGGTTTTGTGGAATCATCATGGCCAGTGGATCTATGCTGACCTATTTTATGGGTTAGAGTATAGGCTTAATCTGAAAAAGTCTAGGGGAAACTGGTATATTGGATATGAAAAGGAAAGGGCATATGAGTTATGGCACGATCAAACTGGGCACGAATGTAATTGTACTTACAGTAATTTGTGGTATCTAAGATACAGTTGGTGAGAAAAAAGATGTTGACAAAGAAGAAAAAATCTGATATAATTAAGTTAAAATTTTAAGATGTCTTCTACAAGGAAGACGAAGGAGATAAAATGAGAAGAAGCACTACAAGTAATTTTAAGCCTGCCGAGCCGAAGGCAAAGGCAGAAGAGAAGTCTGAGTTTATTCAGATCAGTAATCTATTTCCCAGCAAGAAGGGTAACTCTTTTACTGTTTTCCTTACTGAGGAAATATTGGACAAGATGAAGGACTTGCAGGCCAATGATTTGTTGGGTGTTACAGAGAATAAGTTTGGTGGATTCTCATTATGGTACCTACAGAAGGGAGAGTAGATGCCAGTTATAACTAGAAATGAGAAATTTGAAAGCAAGATACATGAGATGATGGTTGAGGATCTTAAAAAGTCTGGAGAGGGGAGGGATACTACAAAGATCCACGTATCGGATTTGCTATCACCCAGGCTATCATACTTCAAAAAGATCTATGGAAATCCTGAAGTTTCAGAAGAGACTTTAGGGTATTTTATTTCTGGAACAGTCTGGCATAAGTATCTACAGAATGTTATATATAAAGACTCAATGATAGAAAAAGAGGGAGAATATGCAGGAGTCATTGCTACAGTTGATGCTATTAACGAGGAAGTCCACGAGATTAAGACTTCTCGTAAATATACTGTACCTGACGAACCAGAAGAACGGTATATTCGACAGTTGATGTACTATATGGCCATCTTCAAAAAGAATACCGGAGTTCTTCTGGTAATATATTTTACTGCCGGAAGGACAGTGGCTAACAATGCCTCTTCCTCTTTAGTGTTTAGGGCATGGAAGTTTGAGGCTACTGATGAAGAACTGGAGGAGATTAGAGAGGAGGTAAAGGATTGCTCAGAAAATCTACAGAAGTCTTTGGACACTAAGGAGTTTCATAATTTACCTCTCTGCCCAGCGTGGATGTGTGGAAAGGTTTATAATGGTAAGATAGAGTCCCTCTGTCCATTCTATGAAAAGTGCAAGCCTATAGGCAGGTACCCAGAGGATAAGTTATTATTACTAAATAAAAGAGCATATTCTAAGATCACCCGAAAGGGGGATGAAAGAAAAGGCGATGAAGAAAAAAGAGGAAAGAAAACTTAAAGAGACTATTGCAGATCACTTTAATCTACCACCTGAATTGGTTGATAAGGTTGATTTATCTAAAGCAGTGAGATATCTTCTTTACCTCAGATCACAGAAAGGAAGAGATGAGGAATATTTAGATGAACTAGAAGATAGCAGGGAAGATAATGAATAAAGAGAGTATTGCAGAAGCAGTTAAGTTTATTCAGACTGGATACAATCTTGAGAACGAGGAGTATATTGTCAAGGCTATATCATCTCTTAGATCTAGTATTTCTACTAAGTCATATACTCCCCCCTCAAAGATCTTGGATATGAAGATAGAGAAGCCTGAGTTTATGAAGAGTGGGGTAGATTGGTTAGATTCTTTTTTAGCTGGGGGGTTGAGAAAACAAGAATTGATGCTTGTTGCTGGTGTTCCCCATGTTGGTAAAACCCATCTTCTATCTTATATTGCAGGTCAATTTGTAATAAATGACTTCTCTGTTTTACACATTAATGGCGAGGATCTAATGTGGGATGTAGCAGAGATATATAAGAAGATACTAAATGGATATGATAAAGAGGCTGATAAGTTGTATATGTCGGATATGAGCGATAACAAGTTTTCTACACAATCAGTAAGAGATTTATTATTGGAGATGAAGTCAACTAAGCCAGATATAGTGGTTATTGACTATATGGATATAATGCACACCCCCAGAAGGGGGCAGGACTGGCTAGAGGCAGAAGAGTTGACAAGAGATTTAAGGTTCCTTGCGAAGGAGTTTAATGTAATTATTTTAACTGCAAGTCAAATGAACTATGAATCTTCTGGAGGAGGCAGAGGTCTAGCGAGGTTGTTTCGTAGCAAGGTAGGGAAGTCTATGAATGCTGATATAATTATTACTGCCGATAAGGTAGATGATAATATACTAGCATTGAATATAGAGAAGGCAAGGGGTAGAAGTATTTTATATAAGAATATTTTTATCTCTTGCGATTGGAATACACTAGAGGTTAATGCTGCATAAGGAGGATAAATGCAAGTAGATGCGAAGGATTATCTGGAATTAGTAGAGCAGACGGGAGATTTAGCTTTCTTTGATGTAGAATCATTTAATTTGAAGGGGGATTATGGTAGTATAATATGTGTTTCTATTAAGCCCTATGATAAAGCTCCATATACTTTTATGATTGAGCAAGTAGGTAATGATCGGAAGGTATTGAGAGAGGCAAAGGAGGCATTAGAATCATACAAGGTATGGGCTACTTATTATGGTAAAGGGTTTGACATTAAGCTACTCAACACCAGGCTTCTTAAGTGGGGGATGCCTAAGATAGAAAAGAGACATCACCTTGACTTATACTTTCTAATAAGGAGTAATCTATTAACCTCCAGAAGGTCTATGGCCCATCTTAATTCATGGCTTGAGACTAAGACACAGAAAGATTCTCTTTCAGCAGACATATGGGTTCAGGTTATGAGAAATGAAGATAAAGCAAGGGAAAGAATAGTTGAAAGGTGTGAATCAGACTGTATAAATCTGGAGGAGTTATACAAAGCTACTAAACATTTTATTATGGATATTACTAGATAATTAATGATGGGGGCATAGTGATAACGGGAGCACATCTACCTTGCAAGTAGATAGTAGGGGTTCAATTCCCCTTGCCTCCACCAATTGAGGATAATTTAAAATGACACCGAAATCAGGGAAGGCTAAAGGCAGGAAATTACAGAATCTAGTCGCTGAGGATATAAAAAGTATCCTCGGCGAGATACCAAGGGTAGCTATAATGGGGGAGAGGGGGGTAGATGTAGAGACTTTAAGATATGCTATAGAATGCACTAATAGAGAGTCTCTTAATCTGTGGGCCAAGATAGAGCAATCTGAAAGAAATGCTCTTCAGAAGAAGAAGATACCTATACTAGTGATAAAGCGTAATAGATCTAATGTATATGGGGTGTTAGACTGGAAGCTACTAGTATCTCTTCTTGCTCTTTTCGATGGTCAAGTATTCAAAGATAAAGGGGTGGAAGATGCAGATAATATTTAATATACTTGTAACAATATCCCTATTACTACTTGCTTTTGGCTGTGGCACTGCTAAGACAAGTGGCTATTTAGAGATGGACAGGATGTTTGACTCTTCTCTTAATGACCCAGCAACCGGCAGGAAGATTGGGCATCAGGCTCAGGTTTATATAGAAACTGATATACTACCTAATAGCAATTGGGATATAGGGCCTTTTGTAGACATTAAAACTAATCTGGGGGAGGAAATAATCAGAGGCCACTTCGTTCCTCTCTCAGCAGATATGGGGGGGGGTTTGAGAGTACGAAAGGATAATTGGGAGTTAAGAATAAAGGGTGGATCTGTTCATGGGTTTGACAGATTTAGCATTCCTGAGTCTTATAATTTCTATGGGGTGAGATATAATTTCTGATAATGGAGGAAGGAGGATTAAATGAGAATAGGGTTTGATGTAGATGGAGTATTAGCAGACTTTGGGCTAGGATTTTCTACAATAGGAAACAGAATGTACGGTTTGCCTATAATACATAATAGTGAAATACAGCATTGGAACTGGTCGAAGTGGCATTGCACTAAAGAGCAGGAGTGTGCAATATGGAAGGAAGTTAAGCAGACTGAGAACTTCTGGTTGAATTTACATCCTATATTTCTACGGCCACTAAGTCTATTTGATAATAATTATTACTATGCTATTACTAATAGGGTAGATACTGAGGGTTTTACTGCTATATTACAGACTTCTCTTTGGTTGAGGAATCGATTTGGGTCTAATGCTCCCCAAGTATTGGTTACTCCTAAGAAGGGAATGGCAGCTATTGCTCTGAAGCTAGATTATTATATTGATGATAAGTTTACTTATTGCATAGATGTGGTAAAATGTTCTCCTACCACAAGAGTATTTATGCCTAGACTACAGCACAATGATTGGATACCAGAGAAATTCCCTTCTTATTTTGAATTAGAGCAGAAAAGTTATCCTAAGATTCAATTGGTTGAGGGAGTAGAGGAATATTTAAATATAATTAGGAGGAAAGAAAATGGAGTATCCTAAGATAGAAACAGCTTTTAAAAGAGATGAAGATTTTAAGATAGATTCTACAAAGTTAAAAAGACCGGAATATGACCTTGTAAAGAGTTGGCAATGGACTGAGAAGATTGATGGGATGAATATCAGAGTTTGCTGGGATGGAATAGGAAATTTTACTATTCTAGGAAGGACAGATAAGGCAAATATACCCAGTGATCTGGCTGGATTTATTAATGGCTGTATAGACTTAGCTGGAATAGATAAATTTAAAGAGGTATTTCCACTACAATCTGCTATAATTTATGGTGAGGGGTATGGAGTAGGAATACAGAAGGGAGGGGCATATAGCAAGACTAAGGCTTTTGCTGTCTTTGATATTTTGATAGATAATAAGTATTGGTTGAATTGGAAAGATACATATGAGATAGCCCATAAATTAGGATTTTCTACAGTTCCCTTTCTGGGGATTCATGATCTAAAACACGCTATAGATTGGACAAAAGAGGGATTTTTCTCTACCCTAGCTTATCATACAACTGGAGCTATCATTGCGGCAGAGGGAGTGGTGGGTAGAACATTAGAACCACTATTTGATGGTTATGGTAATAGATTAATTATTAAACTCAAGACAAAGGATTTTTAAGGAGCTAAGAAGGAGGCTATATGACAACAGAGAGATTGATGGAGTTGAGGGAAAAGCTGGATAAGATATGTGGAGAAATCTTGGAAGCAAAAGGTAATGCCTATATATGTAACAGTGATAGGCTATCTAATTTTAAGGCAGTTAGTAATATGCTAGGAATATGCCCTTTGGCAGTGTGGGAAGTATATTTTCTAAAACATCTATTTGCTGTTAATAATTATATTCGAGATGGCAAAGAGGGGCCGGAAGGGATTGAATCAAACATAGCAGATCTAAGGAATTATATTGACCTACTCTATGCTATTGTTAATGAGCGTGAGGAGCTACCATTTTAACCAAAAAGGAGGCTAAGACATGAAGTGGGCATTGGAGAGGGTGATAGAGTTTATGTTTGCTATTATGCTCTTAATTGGAGCAGGGACAGTAGGGTATGAGATAAAGAATTGGGAGATGGGGATAAAAGTAATACCTGTTCTACAGGCTCAAATAGAGGAAGCTAGAGGGAAGGTTATAGGATATCAGGAGAAGTTAAAGAGCAAAGGAAAGGTATCTATAGTAGAATATCAGAAGATTTGGATAGAGTGCAAATGAAATAGCTGAGATCACGGGGGCGGACTCGTTACTCCTTGAGTTGTGATTTAGCCTTTGACCATTTCTCTAATCCCCTAGTAGCTGCTGATGCGCCAAGCACTACTAGCATAGCAGACCATACCTCTCCAGGTATGTCAATAGGTTTGAGGCCATAGATAGATAGATAAGGAATGAATACATAATTATTAACTATTGTCAAGCAAAATGTGAATCCAACAGCAGGTCTCCATAGCCACTGTGCCCAATGTTCTGATTGAGCTTCAGATTTCATTGTCTCATTTATAGTTTTCATCTGCTCAGTCATCTGAGCCTCTAAGACACTCTGATTCTCAATTAGAGCAATCTTTAATTTAGCCTCTGTCTCTGGGTCTTTTATAATCCCTGTGCCTTTTAGGATGTCTACTATTGGAGCCACAAAGCTTAAAATGTTCATTTTATTCCTTTTCCTATGATTAGATTATATATGTTACTTATTTCTTTATAGATATGATCTAAGTCATTATTACGGATGGTAGTTAGCTCTGTTTTAACTGCATCAATTCTTTTTATACACCAAATAAATAATATAGAAATTCCTATAAACTGCATCCAGCTTTCCATTTCATCCACCACCCTCTAATAAAATTTAGAAAACTACTAAGCCAGTTGGAGTAAAAGGGGCTATTGTATCCATCTCAAAGGGAAGTTCTGTTGCCTTTTCTGACTCATTCCCCGCAGTATCATAGGCAGTTACTGTAATATAATATTGCCCATCAGAGATAATTCCGGCTTCAGCACAAGATATTGAGGTAGACGGAACTAAGATTGTCTGCGGAGGGCCATAAGCACCAGGAACAGTCCCAACAAATAGTCTATATCCAGCAAGATCAGGTTCAAGAGTACCTTCCCACGATATTACTGCTTCTTTTTTAACTCTATTACCAGCCATTTTATCCTCCTTACTCTTCCTGAAAGGAAAAGATATTATACTCTATCATTACTCTGTATCGTAAATTATTTTCTCTCCATCTTGTGCTACAGTAGTTACAATTCCATCTTTATCAACTGAAGATTTAATATTACCACATTTACAAACTCCCCCTTGCGAGTCCTTTATAGGGGTCTTGCATTCAGTGCATACTATCCAACTGTGAGAATCTCTAATTAACATTACTCCTCCTCAAATTCATCATTAAATTCAGACTCTTCAAGATACTTTGCAGCTTTCTTACTAAGGGGCATATATAAGAACTCCATAAGATCTTGTATCATTCCTTTAGATTTAGGGCCTTGTACTATCTCTCTTTTCTTTTCTATAAATCTTTTAGACGATTCTCTCTTAGTTTTAATATCTACAGTAGGGTCTTTTAATATCTTATTTAGATCAACATTTAATTCTTTTAATCTTCTTTCTCTAAGTGCCTTTACTTGAGAAGGGGAAGTTTTAGTTATATTCACTCCTATCCATTTAACAGCAGCCTCTGCGTCGGTAGTCTCTCTCCCCCATTTATCTGTTCTATCTCCAAGGGTAGTTCCTAGAGCACCAAATCTCTGAAGCATTTTAGGGCTCCACTGGTTGATAATATACTCCATCGTCTTTGCCCATTGATCTGCTTTAGAGTCTAAAGGATTAAATATTGGTCTCTCTGTAAATGGATCTATTGGAGGATCTTTAGACAGAATAGTTGACAGATTATTTGTAACTGCTGTAATAGGATTGAAGAGAGGGAAATCTTTTTTTAATTCACCCCATTCTTTTTGATTTATATCTGATAATACATCCATCCACTGCCCCCAAGGAAGGAAGTAGTTATACTCAATCCATTTAAAAGATCCTTTTTCATCTTTATATGGTAACACTGCAAAGGTTTTGTGTTTTTGTATATAACCTGGTAAGCTGGCCTTCATAGATTTCCATTGCTCATCAGTCATGGAGTTTATAGATTGAGCAGCATATTCTGATCCTAGACCAATACTTGTAATAGCTGGTATAAACCAAGGCTTAGTTTTCATTGTTTCTAAAATAAGGGGGGCAACTTTGTAGGAGTAAGAAACGAATGGAATAGCGTGAGTCCTTATCTCTTTTATTGACTTAGGAGCCAGTGAATAATCCATCCCCCACTTCTGAGCCTCATATAGAGCTTCAACCTGACTAATTCCTTTTTTTCTTAGCCTAGTATATATAGCATGTTTGGCCACATCATCTATTTTACCATAATATTGAACAAAAACAGAGTCAGTAACCATCTCCATGAACTTATCAAACCCACTTTCTTCTACTCCTATAACTCTACTGTATAAATCTTTTAATTCAGACATAGTAAAATTACTTCTAAAGAGACCATTGCGTCTAGCCTCAGCATATAGAGCATCTTGCGATACCATAGACTTCAGACTGCCAGCTAAATCTTTAGGTATAGCGCTTAGGCTACCATGCTTAGGCATTGCCATTTGAATCATTACAGATATTATATTTCTAGCGGCAGTAGGTAAGTTTAGAGGGACTTTAAGGGTTTTAAATACTGTCATTCCCCTTCTTTCAAAATCAGCAAGATTTTTTATAATCTTATTATTAGAGGAATAGGCCAATCTCAAAGATTCTATTGGAGTTATATCATCTACTACTGTACTATGAACTACTTTACCCGCCATATTTCCATATCTTTTAGACTGAGGCATAATCTTATAGCCTGGAGGTATTCTCCCATAGGCTTTAACTACTTCTTTTGGATCACCAAGAACTGCTCCTTTAACACTAGAAAGATAGGATTGCCAGTCATAGTTAGCCATATCAGTTAATGATTTAGCCATTCCGGTTGGTACTGCTATAGCAGCATCTTCTACTCTCTCCAACTCTTGCAGTATCTCTTCTGATAAATCAGGATTTCTTTTAAGGGTTTCTGAAAGATCTAATCTACCAAGTTTATTAATGATTATTGGTCTATCATCTCCTAAGATATGCTTTGCATACATATAGTGCACATATCCACTTAGTTTGTTCTCATCTACTGTTCCTTCTGGTAAAAGACCTCTACTCTCAAGACCTTTAGCAAACATTAACATATTACGTCTTAATTGTTTGACATCCCTTAAGACTTCAGAAGGTAGCTCCTTATCAAGGTTGGGGTTATCTAATGCCTTCCATATATCTGTTCTTATCTCTTCTGGATATTCTCCTAGACTCTTTGCAATGCTGTCCACAAATCTAGGTATTCTATCTTCTACAGTGGCCCTGCTTTTGCTTCTTTTAAACAATATCTCCTTCTCTTCTGGAAAACTAGAATACTGTTTAAAGTATTCACTTGTCCTCTCTCTAAGTCTTAAATCAAGTGCCTCTCCAACTAGTTTCTCAGGAGCCTTTGGTGCAAGTCCTTCTGGCTTAAATCCTGGGGGGGTGGGTAGATTCCTACCAACTTCTTCCATTTCAATGGTTGCTGCTCCTCCTTCTCCAGTTATTCCTTTCTTTTGAAATATTGTGGGGCCTAGTGAGTCATCTGCCTTTGCTAGTTCTCCTTCAAGAGAGGGAAAATCTTCAGGATCAATCCTAGGACCAGCTCCTCTTACAGCCGATTTAGATAGCTGCCCTAGTTTGGTACCCCCTAATGCAGCACCACCAGAAAGAAGTAGTGTTGCTAGGGTAGTTAGAATGGGATGATTGGGGTATTTTTTCTGTAGGTTCTCCAGACCTAGCTGCCCTAATCTGTCTGAAAGAGTCATTACTAATTTAGCTGGTATCCCAATTTGTGGCTGTGCAACTGTAGCTATATCTGCTGCTGTCTGTAATATAGGAACTTTCTCTAGTGCTTCTTCTTCTGCTGAAGGAATAGGAAATTCTTTTGTTCCTATCTCCTGAACTGTCTCAAATTCATCAGATAGAATAGGTTCTTCAATAGCAAATTCATTAGATAAGGCAGGCATTATTTTATTTCCTTCCAAGTGCTACCATCTGTCTGAAACCTTCTGCCTGATTTCTTATGAACTACTATTTTATCCCCTTGCTCTTTGAAATACTCAGCAGCATTTGGAAGCTTGGATATAAGATCATCTGTTAAGGGTGCATTGGAAGTAGTTGGCTCCTCGCTGGGAGACCCTAAAACCTTTTCTTTTATGATTTCAAATATTCCCTTTGACTCCTCTTTTTCTTGTGGCTTCTTTATATCTTTCAGTGAGCCGGAAGGAGATTGTAGAGCATTAATAATATCAACATAATACTGTAATAATTCTACTTTGCCTTCTGGAGAAGCAACCTCAAAGTTAATGTCTTTAGTGGCTAATGCAATAACAGCAGATACAGTGTCCTTATCAGACTTTAATATTACTTCTAGTGCTTGCTTATCCCCTTCGTCTAGGAACTGCACTCCACCTTTTTCTCGTATTATCTTAAGTATCTCCTCTTTGTTACTACCAATCTTAAGACCTCCACCTGCTTTCTCTTCTCCTTTAGACTCTTTACCTATTGCATCATCATAGGAAGAAATCTTTTTATCAAAGCTATCTAATATTGGATCTTTCCCTTTTACTCCTAAAGTCTCTCCTGGTACTTTAGAGTTAATATAAGCCTCTCTTTGCGAGATAATGCTATCCCTTTCAGAGTGTAGCTTTCCTAAAGATGAGGGTGATACTTCCTTTTCTTTAAGAGAAGGAGCCAGCTTAGTTAGTTCAGATAGTGGTAATGGTAGTTCACCTTCTTTAGGGGCTACTCCAAACTTTTCTAATATTGACTGAGGAGTAATCCTATTTGAGAGTTCTTGCTCTCCTATAAGTTTCTCTGCTTCCAGGCCTAATCGGCCTTCTTGTACTGCTACTCCTCTTTCTTCCAGCCCAGCTTTTCTAGCTGCTTCTTGACTAGCAGCACGAGATTTTACTGTATCTATGGCATTCTGAATAATGTTTTTCTTCTCAGATTTAGATCCTCTTCCTACTGCTAGTCCACTCCCTAATAATCCTACCCCAGCAGCAGGATTAAACATAGATCCAACTACCCCTAATAGAAAAAGTATTGTAGAAATATTTTCCTTGGTGGGATTTTCTAATACCTTTAGCTGCTCCTGAGATAGTGCTTCTTTAGCTTCTTCTGGTATTAAGGTATTTGATTTAGTAGGGAGTAGACCAAATAGGGTTGGATCAAATACTGGTGTTACTTTATATGATTTATCTGCCATCTTTATCCTCCTGCGGCTGCTGCTGCTTTTGCTGCACCCTCTGATGCTCTACCAAGGTCAGCAAGGGTGTCTGCTGGAGATTGTATTGCAGTTCCCTCCGATTCGGAAGTACCAGTACTAGTAGTAGTAGAAGTAGCAGTTCCCTGAGATGCCTGTCCCAATATTGCATTTATTAAGGCTGTGCTATATTCGAGTGGTAGTTCTTGGAGGGCAGAAAGCCCTGCAAGGGCATCATTATATAGTGTTTGAACATCTAATTCAAATTGACCAGACTGTTCCAAATATTCATTCACAAGAGTTGCAGTAACATCTTCACTTACTTTAAGCCCTAAAGCTGAGTCTGTTAGACCAGATAGTGCATATTGCGGCTGTAGCTCTTCAAGAGCAGTCTTTAGATTAGTCTGAAATGTATCTTGATATGTATTTTTCAGATTTGAGATATCACTTAAACTTTGTACGTAGGCTGATTCAGTTTTACCAATATCTTCTAGCCCCTTTGTACCAGTAGATTGAGCACTCTCAACATCTGATCTAAACACATCTAGTAAATATGGGTTAAGTTCTGAAGTAGTAGTTGAAGTAGAAGCTGTTTCTGAACTACTTTCCTCCTCACTTTCCCCTAAAAAATCAAAAACACCACTAACAGCATCTCCAATAGCACTCACTTAAATCACTCCCTTCTGGTCAATTTGCTCCATGATGAATAGAAGGGTCTATTGCATCATTGAGCACCTCTTTCATTAAAATCTCATGTACTTTTTTATACCCCATTTTATAAAATGGTTCTGGAATATTAGAACCAGCATAAATCTTTTTAATATTATTAGCACTTGCAAAAGCTTCAATAAATTTTAACATTCTTATTAATAAACCCTTTCGTCTGTAGTTGGGATCAATATAAGCATAGTTACCAACTATTGCATCATCTCCATTTATTTCTTTTTTTATATTGAATGTAGAAACTCCTATAACATATTCTTTTTTATGTCTAGTTACTGTTGCTACAACTACCGCTATTTTATTGTTTAAAAGAAAGTTAATAATTATATCTATTTCTATTTTAAGAAAATCTGATAAGAGACTAGCAACGATTGGTAAATCTTTTAGATACCCCATTCTAACATCATATTTCATTAATATATTAAATCCCCTAACTCCATTCCAGTTTCAGGAAGGAGTATTCTAGTAGATTTATTTTCCTGCTGATTTACGAACACCTTTAAATCTCGGATAGTTTCATCATACCTAGACTTCCAGTAAGCTACTTTAGATATATCATCTTTCTCTAAAAACTTCTGACCCCAATAGTAAGCCAAGTCTATCAAATAATGCCTATACTGATTAGATATCTCTGGCAAGTGTGCATCTTGAGTCATATCAGTTGTAAGGAAATAATAATTAACTTTTATCAAACCAGCAGCATTTGGTACTGGATAGAGTAATATGTTTGTTTTATCAATGATATAGTATAGAGGATCTCCTGTTGTTTGCAATGAAGCAGGTGTATCCATTCTCTCTTCTAGCCCTGCTGCATCTAAGAAAGTTCTCGGAAGGGGATTAACAGAGTGAACGATAGTAGCAGAAGCTTCTACTGTATTATTCTTCCACAACACCCTATCAATATGGGCAAAGTCAGTAGCTAGTGCATAAGAATAAGTATTAGCAACCAATGTTATAGACTGAGGAGTTGCTTTTCTAAGCTCAGTAAATTTTACTCTTTTAGAAGCATCTCTCTGACAGAAGTTAATCCAGTTCTTTATTTCAGAATCAATATCTGATCTACCCATAAGTATTGCTACCCTCTTAGTCAATTCACCAAGATCTAATGTTAGCGATACTGTAGGGCCTGTTGCAACTGTTCCTATTATTGCCACTATCCTCTAGCTCCTTCCTTCTCATGTCTTAAATATTTAACGTCAGCTCTTAGTATATCTAGCCTCTCTCCTGTTGATGGTTTTATCTTTACACTGCAAGATCTGCTAGATAGTCTAGCCCCATTAGAGCCAACTAATGGGATAGATAATGCAAATCCAGAGGTAGAAGGGGTACCAAAAGCATCTAGTGATATACTACCTCCTTGACTAACCCCGTCAATTAGCCTTTCTATATTTAGTGTTCTACCAGGGATATTAGATTCTTTTGCCAAATATACCCTTAACCAATCATAGCTTTTGTCATCATTAAAAGGTTCTACATTAAGAGGCATATGAATCTCTGCTGTTATTGAGGTTTGATCTGCTTTTGTATAAGAGGCAGTAAAATCTGTTCTTTCTCTAAAGTGCTTTCCCTGCCCTGAAATTACTCCGAATAAGTTTAATGTATTATCAGATAGCACTACAGGGGAATCTTTTACTCCTCTTTCATGCGGCCCATACCATATCACATCCCCGTCTTTAGTTACTTCTGCCCATACCTCGGTTAGAGTGCCATTTTTATTTACAAACAATTTATAAAATCTATCATGATATATTGCTCTGCTTAATCTTGGAGAAACTAGTGGATTATTAGGATCATTAAGAACTAAGTCTAATGCTCTACCTATTTCAGTTGGCTCTCCACTGCTGCCCACTGGAAGTAAGTAAATACTGTATTTACCGTTTGATTTACCCATAAATATTAATCCATTTGGAGTATTCACAAAAGTCTTTATAGCATCACTCCCTACTGTTGCAGAGACTATATCTTTAGTAGAGGAAGAGGATAATGGATCTCCAGATAACTTTCCAATACCAGATTCCTTTACTATAACCAACTCTCCAGATACTGTTCCATCAGCAGAAGTAGGGGAATTTATAGCTGTTCCTATTATCTCTCCTGGTATCTCATCAAGGTATACAAAGGAAGCTGCCTGGAAAAGAACTGTTCCAGCATCAGAGAACATTACCCTAGATTTATCATTATCTGTTGCAGCCACTCCAGCCACAGTAGTAAGACCGGATAGATAAATTCTATTCAAATAAGTAGATAGAAAATGCCCTTTTAAGGGGGAAGCAGATCCTGTTATTCCTGCATCTGCTCTAGTAGTAGAAGTTAATATCTTCTGTACTTCCTGTAACCCATTAGTAACCCACTGGAATCCTATATAATAGACAGTTGACCATTGGTTAGCCCAAATTCCTGTCTGATTATCAGCTAGAGCAGTAGCACCAGTTATCTCAGCAGCACTTGTAACATTCCATAATCTGGCAGTAGTAGCATTTTGAGATATAACAGACATTAGATATTCAGTTCCACCTATTCTTGTCCTCCAGCCTAGAGGAATTCCATTAGCTGCATTTGCAATATTAATGACATCTTGTATACCAGGTATCCTTTGTAGTCTATCAGGAAAGTATCTAGCCATTCCAGCTAATGAGTGGTAGCCTCCAAGTGCTACTGAATTTATATCTAAGTGAGTAGCTAGACCATAAAATTTATCAACTAAAACAGTTTCTGTTTTCATCTAAAAATCCAATTCTATTGCATAAAGTTTTAAAAAATTTAGAGTTGTATCATTATAGATTCTAACAGTACCACCAGATTGAACAGAAAACTTTGGTTTAATAGTGTGTTGTCCACTCTTAATAACCTGCCACCACGATAAATTTATTGGATGATAAGTAGTAAGGGCAGCTAATCTCCTAATATTTAATCCTAATCCCCCTCTTGGATTAAGTTCTACGTCATCTAAAAATAGAGAATAGTGTACGTCTAAGGGGGGTGTTCCTGCTTGCAAATCTGATGCTCTAGCCTGTAAATAAAATAACCAAAAGCCCCCATTAGAACTGAAACTTAGATTCATTGTTGAATGAACGTCAACCATCGTTGTAGAGGTGGTAGTAAAATTTCCTAAAGACCCATCTGAAGTTATAGATAGGGATTGTAATATCGCTGACACTTATATCTTCCTTTTAAACTTCTTTCCAGCTTTATCAAAAGAATGATTATCTAATAGCCATTTAAGCTTATCTGGTTCAGTATCTGGTATAACAGGCATATCTATATCTAGTATCTGATAGCACTCTTCCCCATCCTTTAATCCAAAACAATGCTGCTTACCCTCAACTTCTATTGCATAAGAAAATTTAATCTCTGTAATAGATTTTATATTGCCTGCTGAATCACATATACAAAATATTCTTTTAGGAATAACTTCATCCCTAACCCCAACAGCTTTTTTCTTTATAATCTTCTTTGCTGGAGTTCCATCTGCCATCAGGATATCTGAGTCTACTTCTTTGTCTATTAATATCTCTTCCTCAAATCTTTTAGCATATTGGCCATTAGGTTTTCCTTCATTATCTATATATTCTACTATATTCATTATACCTCCGTTAATGTGTATACTTTATATACAGCCGTATCATTAACACCAGTGCCATTCACTAGATTAAGTTGATCTGCTGTACCACCTGCTGCTTCTCTGCTTATGGTAGAATGAAGATCTGCTAAAACAGCTTCGGCAGCAGAAACAGAAGTTCCTGTATGCCAACCAATAATTGTACTAGATGACCGCAGGGAGATAATATAAAAAACAGGATTAGTTATAGCAGATGATAATAAGACAGCAGCAGCAGAGTTTGCACTAACAGCAGTAGAGGCATCTACAACTACTAACCCCATTCTTGCTAATGGAACTGTTCCTACTGTCTGCTTTCCAGTATTATCAATAGCTGATACTACGGCATAAGCCCCTGCGGGGGGTTTTCTATAAAGTCTATATATATCATTTTCGAGCTGTACAGACCAGGATGGTTTAGCAGCATCTTCTTGTGTATCAACAGCAGTTTCATTTAATCTCATAGCAACTACATCAGCACTAGTGCTGCCTATTAAACCACCAGTTGCACTAGCAGTTGTATTATCAAATAACAATATTGGAGCAGCTTTAGAGATTTTCTGATCGAAAGTAAATATATTTGCCTCATCTTCATAAGCTACAGCAGCAGGGAGTTTAGATCTAGTAGTAACTCCAGTTGCAGCTATTTTAGCATCGGTAACAGCACTATCTGCTACAAATCCCGAAACTTCTATATCTAAAGTATCAGTATTATCAAATGTAACACCAGTTTTAGAAAAGGTAACATCGAGCCTAATATCTGCACTAGCCCAGAACTCAAAGGAGCCATCTGCTTCATTAGTAAAAGGATTAGCTAAGGCAGTACCTGCTCTATCTGAAAAGATAGTTGCCAGAGTCCCAGTTCCCTGTAACTTTACTGTTACAGATACGCTATCTATAGCTCTACCAAAATTATCAATTATAACATCTCTATATGATCCATTAGACATATTCTATAATCCTCTATTCATTAAATAAACCTTTTATAACTGACTGTATCTCTTCTGGAAACTTATCAAATTTATTGGGCATATTTGATCTTTTGTGAGCATATTGAGAAAATGCTTCTGCCAATATCTCAGAGGTATTATGAATGACAACATCTGTTTCTTTAGATAAACTCTTAGTTCCTTCTATCCCCAAAGTCTGGAATGCCTTTAAAGACTTAGTAATATCTTTCTCAGTTAGTAGATGACCTATTTCATGAAATAAAGTTCTTTCTACCGGTAGATTAGATTTATTTCCAACTATTGTAGCTAATCTCTTTTTAACGTCTGTTGCCCCCCCTAATACACCAGACTTTAGTAGCTCTTTTAATTCAAATATCTCTGAAAATTGATTTAAAGTTTTTGCATCCTTCATATATTTATTCAAAGTAGGTTCAGTTCGGCCAACTTGTATTCCAGATAATAACCTATTTGGAATCTTTTTTAACATCTGAAAAACAGTATCTTTGGCTTGAGGAGCTACCTGTCCTACTTTTCTGGCAATAGTACCTCTGGAAATGAGAGGAGCAACCAAAGACATGACCTGATCTTCAGGAGTACCAGCCAGTATATCTACAATGGTTTTGCTAGAAGAGTCCTCTGTCAACCCTAATAATTCAGATAAAGACTTAGTTTTATTAATTACCGGCATCGTCTATAACCCATTTATCTAATTTCATTTGCTCCGCTAGTCGTCTAGCTCTTCCTTTTACCTGAGTAGCCCACTTACTGTCCATCATATGCTTTGCTGCCTCTTCATATCTTCCCTTAGAAATAGAATCTATGGTTACATTAAATTTAGAAAACCCCTCTATTCCAAGATTATAAACCATATTTATAACAACTGCCTGCCTTGGAAGAGATAAGTCTTTAAACCAGCTAAACTTCTCTTCAGCAGAGTCAATCACCTTATTAACTCTGTTCTGTAAAAGGTACTCTGCCTCTTCTTCACTGATACCTATATCAAGATTAGTACCATATCCAATAGTCCACATACCTACTGTATCCTTATACATCTTATCAGAAAAACCTTCATCTCTCTTAAGTTGATCTATTAATAAGTTTTTCATATTCTTCAATACCCCAGCCTATTAATATTTTGAAGAAATCTACCTCAATTTTTATCCAATAGATCCATAATTAATAAAAATGGAGTAATGTATTAATTATTGATCCTCAGCGACCCACAAATAATGTTCTACACCTTCTTATCCACTCATTTGTATAATCCATAACTGCTCCTGCAATAGGGGCAGGAATGAAGACTGTAACCAAGGCTCCAGCAAAAGATAAAGCACCGGCAATAGATTGAAATATAATTTTTGTAGCAGATAAAACCCCACTGAACGATAGTACTCCGATAAATATTTTATTAATCTGCTTTGTAAGAGTGCCAGCAAAAGATAGAGAGCCAGCAATAATTTTATTAGTTTGTTTTATCGAGGAGCCAGTAAAGGATAATACTCCCTCAACAGATTTCAATATTGGCCCACCAGCCGCTTCCGGAATATAATGGGCAAAGTACCTGCTCATATCAATCTATACTCAATAATGACCAGGGAAAATTCCTGCTTGTTCCCGCAGTCTGCTTTAAGGTTGCTACGCATGATATATTGGCTGGAACTGGAATACTATACTTGATCGGTTCTCCCTGAACATTTGCATAAGTCGCATAATAAGCCAAACCTTCTGCCCCACCGGACAACACTTTAGTCTTGATTCTAAGTTCCAGATAATCACCCTTCAGCATAGCCACTGCATCGACAACCAAAACATAGGTTTTCCCTGTCGTATCTGTTGCCAGGGTATGCTCAGTTGTTACTGTTGCAGTCTGAGTCCCGCTTGCTACTACTGCTAATGCCATTTAATCCACCCCATATAAGATTATGTCAAATCTTCGGTCTGTTGCATCCGTAGTATCATTTGCCTGCGACCTACAAGTCAATCTCGATCCTGCTGGTATATTACATGGATATCCAATATATTTGGGCGATACAGAATCTGTGGTACCTTCCAGACCAATAA
>ERZ1292637.297-Hain-H14-01um-R3-297-length-33644-cov-19_pt1 | contig 21476 bp, 33 predicted proteins | sample MGYA00564405_ERZ1292637 | MGnify/ENA primary metagenome ERZ1292637 (study PRJEB36523, sample SAMEA6512645) | groundwater metagenome | collected 2019-01-09 | study: AquaDiva: Metagenomics assemblies of 32 groundwater samples | reverse complement strand
CAAAGATATCTCAATATACAAAATGGAAAAAATCAATGTTTGCATTAAGAAAACCCAATAACACGAATTACTTAACATGAACTCGGATCACTTAATAGAAACAAACCAACTAATAAAAACTAAATCAATATTAATTAAAAAACTAAATCAATATTAATTAAAAAACTAACTAAATCAATGTTTGCATTAAGAAAACTTAAGAAGATCACCTTAAAGGCACCTTTAAAAATCACCCTTTTGCTTTCACGAAATTTAGTTTATCAAACAGCATTACTACAGAGAGTAAAGCTTATGATGCTCATAATAATAGCAATATTTGCTAATTTTCCCAAGGGAATTTATTTAATAACAAAAATGATTTTGTCCGTAAATGAAAAAACCCGCCTCTTGCGGGACGGGTCAAACGAAACAAAATTCATTTTAAACAACAGGATTTTGTATGTTTAGTAACAAAATACAGATTGAGGATAGCAAAGAAGAGAATATCGGCCAAGAAAAATTTTCTAGCATTACATTTGAAGAATGTCCCGACGAAGTAGTTCCGTATACAATCATTGATAATGCGCTGATCCGAGATTCTTCTATTTCTCCGAATTGTCGATGGCTAATTATTTATTTATTAAGCAATAAACCCGGTTGGGTCATTAATGTTAAGCAACTACTAAATCATTGTAAAGATTATTTTAGGAAGGATAAATTATATAAAATTATCAAAGAAGCAATTGCTGCGGGATACATGAAAAAAGTCCAAACGCGTAATGGTAATAAATATGGAGTAATAAAGTATTTTGTTTCGAGAAAACCTAAATTTAAAGAAATGTTTACGAAACGCGAAATATCGGAAGCTGAAAATCAGTTTCCTGTAAAACACGACAATAAAGAAGAACATATATCTAAGAATAAACATAAAGAAAGAGAGAGGGAAACGACTACGTCGCCACCCACTTCTTCATCTTCGAATAAAACAAATGAAACAAATGAAACAAATGAAAAGACTTCTTTTGGTTTATACGTTCGACTTTTACCAGTTGAATTTAAATCTTTATGTGATGAATTCACCGAGAAAATTGTGAATAAAACTATTGATCGGATGAATTTACATTTAGCGACTACTTTTATCAAACCCTACAAAAACTATTTCCTTAAGCTCAGGGCGTGGATAATTGAAGATCTGGATAAAATTAAGTCAAAAGAAAGATCTTTGAATGCAGAGGCTTTAAATGGTCAAAATAGCCATTCTGCTAATGTGGTAGATAATTCTGTTGAACATATTGAACAAAATAAGGTATGGATTAGAAATATAAATAAGAAATATTTTAATAAGCTTCTTGAGAAAAAATTTCGGATTATTGAACTTCCTGATCATGTTTACTTTTTTAATTTCCCTCAAGGAACAAATGATTCAACATATTTTTTCTTTAACGAGTTGAAATTCAAAGATGAAGTAGCGAGATTTATGAAAGATAATAAGTTAATTTAATGACAATTTTGAGTTGGTTTTAAGAAATGAATAAATATGAATTAACTAAAACTAAAGTTAATGATTTGATAAAAAAAGAATATAAATATGATTTCCCACATTTCTTAAGTAATTTGAGAGAGTGTTTTGGATTGACAAGACGTACGGTTTGTAAAGAAATCTGTTTTCCGGAAGGAAAACTATTCCATTTGGAAAATGGAATGTTTCGTACTCATGTGGATACGAATGAAATCGAGCAATTAGCAGAATATTATGAAGTTGATTCAGATCTTTTAATAAGTAAAGCTGATGAGTTTATCTCCGAAGGAAAGGGAATTCCTCAACATAAGAGAAGCTATTATGTAAAAAGATGTACATGCAACAATCGCAAATGAAAAGAAAGCAATTAACCTCAGCTGACAAAGCTTCATATCTTGGTAGAGCGAATGATTCACTTAAGCGATCTAAGCAGGCGCTATTGAAAGCGGGAGACTTTGCGATGTATTCCATTGATAAAGATATTATTGAGGCTTATGGAAAGATTGAATTATTCATAACGAATGCTTGTAACAACTTGGAGAAGTTTTAATGCGATTAACTATCTTAGGCAATCCCATTCAAACTGATAGAGCACGTTGTAGATGCTTGAATGGTCATGGTCATACATTTAATGATCCTAAGCAAACAAGAGCAATGCAAGAGACTAGAAAGACTCTTTTAGAACTTTGGAATAATAGATATGATGATCCTAGTAATAAGATTGTCATTGATGAATTCAAAGATTGTGAAGCATATACATTGTTTTTGTCTTTTTATTTTCCCATTGCTAAAAGTGAATCTTTGCCAATTCGTAATCTAAAGCTATGGGGTTTGATTCCTTATACCAATAAACCAGACTTCGATAATCTCGCCAAGTTTTACTCAGATTGCGCAACGGGGATTATATGGAGCGATGACAAACTCATTACATTTGGAGCATCGCATAAAGTTAAATATAGCGATAACCCAAGAACGGAGATGATTATCATTCCTGCAATGAAAATAGATTTACAAAACATAGATCAAATAATATTCAAAACATTTTCTCCCGTTGATCTTAGAGAAATGATGTTGGATGCTATTTCTATAGGAGAGTATTATGAAATATATAAAGAATATTTTGAAGGAGATGCTAGGTTACCTACGCAATCTTTTATTTCCGAGACCTCCTTGCGTATAGCTGATTTTGCGTTGAAGTTTGCAGATAAACTTAAGAAGATAGCTAAACAAGTGGAATAAAAAAGTCATCGATGATGAATATACCACAAATAAATGGCATAGAACCTCATTTCATCGCAGCATTTTTAGGAAATGAAGCAGCGTGCTCTATCCTTGATTTTTTACCGGATAGTGATTTCGTGGAAGAATTGCGTAATCTTTTGTATATCCAAAATGAACTATTCGTTCATATCTTGGAAAAGAAACACTATGGAACAAATAATATAACAACTTTCATAGAATACACGCAAGAAATAAAAGATCAGATGAGAAGATTGAGAGAAAGAGATGAAATGTAAACCCGCTTTACAAGTTGGAGTTTCAACTTATATTAGTAAAAGCGGGAGTAAACTTTATTATAGCTATCGCCATGTAAAGTCAGACTGGCTTGGGTGGGTTAACGTAAAAGAATGGCTCCCCTATCCGTTTGATTTAGTTCATTTAAAGCTTGGCGATAAAAGTAAGACTGGATGGTATACGGGCGCTAAGTGGGATGGATATAAACTGAAGCCCGAAGATCATGTAGAAGCTTGGAAATACAAAAACGAAGATGAATAGTAAAAGGAAATTATATGCCATTAAAGAAAGGTAAAAGCAAAGAAACAATCAGTAAGAATATAAAAGCTGAAGTAGAAGCTGGAAAGCCTCAAAAGCAAGCAGTAGCAATCGCGTTAGATGTTGCACGCAAAGCGGGTGCAAAGATTCCGAAGAAAGATAAGTAAAGAAAAAAGATGAATGCTGAATAAGGAAAATCAATATGTTAATGGAAGACTTCAACGCATGGATATATAAGAAAAATCATCCATTTCTGTCTGACAATATTAAAGATAATTTTGAGATATTTTATCAAGAAAATCAATTTGGAAAAACTTTTTTTGAGATGTTAGCTGAGCTTGCCTATCAGATTTACGAAATGCAAGAATGTATAGAGGGAATAATCGAAGATATGGATTATAAGGAATAAAATGTTAAATGAATATGAAGAATGGGTAAAGAAGAATAATTTTCGGGATAAAATAAATGAAACAAATTATTTAAAATACTTCAATGAATTTATTCTTGGTGAATATCAAGAAAAAATTCGCACAACAAAAGAGGTTGTAATAGATATTCTACAGGAAATCTACATACTAAGCCTTAATGTTAAAAAAAATATTTTAGATATAGAAATGTTAAAAAATGTGAATGGAGCAGAAAATATTTTAGAAAAATTTTTCAAGGAGATATTTGATGGACAAGAAGATGAGGAAAGTGACGAAGAAGATTGTAAATGCAGAAAGTGTATTAAAGAAAGCAGAAAAGGACAATCAAAAACTTGCTAATTATGATGAAAAAGTAAGAGACCCACAAATTAAAGAATATAAAAAGATGAAAGCTAAGGGATGTTAGTATGATAATAAAAAACTTTAAAGCAGTTGAAGCCGGAGCATTGAAAGGATCTTTCGATATTGAGTTTCCCGAATGGGATTTAACAATTAGAAGAGCAAAAGTTTTTTCAAAAAATAATTCTTCTTGGATCGGTTGGCCTGCTGAAATGTACCTGGAAGATGACAAAAAAATGTATTTTCCGTTAGTAGTTTTCGGACAAAAAACCGGTAAGCAAAGACAAGCAGAAGTATTGGAATTATTGAAAATGCCCACTTCAGATAATAGTCAAAAAACAAAAAATGATTGGAATGATTTGGCGCAAGGTTCAATTCCATTTTAATTAATATTAACATTTTCAATGGGATATTTATGCCAGTACCAACAGTAACAGTAATCTTGAAAGGCGAAGATTGGAGATTCTCCCGCAAATTCTTGATATATGATCAAGTTGTTTTAGATGAAGATTCCGATCAGATAGCAAAGTGCATCGCAGATGCTAAAGATTGTTTGAAAATATCTGCTGATGATTGTGAAATTAAAACAACGATGATCATTTGAAAATCATGATTCTGTACATAAAAACCTAGATTATGTTAATGATTGTGTAAAATAATTATTTTAATTTAGGTTTTACATGCCAGCCGGGAGACCCGTTGAATTTACCGATTTGGTTCTAGATAAATTAGCAGAAAGTCTAACCAAATGGGTAGAGAAGGGAAGAAAAAAAGAAGAAGTACAATATCTGATTGATTGGGCTCTAGATAATAATTTCTGTGAAAAGAATTTTAGCAGATATGTCGCTAAACATGAAGGGTTTAGATTAGCATATGAACGTGCTAAGATGGCTCAAGAAAGTCAGATAGTAAAAAATGCACTCACAAAGAAATATGATTCCGGATTTTCTCAATTCTTTCTACAATGTAGATGTGGATGGAAGAAACAAGAAGATATTGATACTAAAGCTAATAAAGCAAAATCACAATTAGAAAAAATTTCTGACATCTTGCATGGTAATGAAACGCAAGAAGAGATTGAATGAGAAGTCCATTCTCTGCCAAGCAAGAATTAGCCTTCACGCAATCAAATTCTCGCATCAATGTTGCCGAAGGAGCAGTTTCCTCCGGTAAATCTTACATCTACATGTATACATTTCTAGATTTCCTACGCCAAGGACCTAATGGTCCGAATGGTGATGATGGTGATTATCTCATTTCAGGCAAATCCGAGGGAACTGTCATCAGAAACGTTTTAAGGCCCATAGAGAAAGAATTAGACTTTAGCCTCAATTATAACCATTCGCAGCGTTATTTTGATCTATGGGGCAAAAGAGTGTACGTAGTAGGCGCCAATGATGAACGTGCAGAGGGAAAGATTCGTGGATGGACGCTCGCAGGCGCACTAATCGATGAATGTACTTTAATCCCCGAAAGCTTTTTTAAGATGTGTTTATCAAGATTACGAATTCCCAATGCAAAAGTATTTGTAACTACCAATCCAGATTCTAAATATCATTGGCTTAAGACTGATTTTATAGATAAATTTGAAAATGATCCAAAAGAATTAGCTTCTTTTCAATTCAAATTGGATGATAATCCCTACCTTACTGATCATTATAAAGATTCATTAAAGAAAGAGTATTCGGGATTATGGTATCGGAGATTCATTGATGGAGAATGGGTGCAAGCTGAAGGCGCCATATATGATTTCTTCGATCAAAATATCCATGTAAAAAAAGAAGCTCCAACATATGCTAAATATTATTTTTTAGGTATCGATTATGGAACTACAAATCCTTTTGCCGCTGTCCTTATTGGTTATAATGATGATCATCATCCGGCGTTATGGGTTGAGAAAGAATACTATTGGGATTCAAAAGTCATGGGATATCAAAAGACAGATGCAGAATACGCCAATGATTTACGTAGAGAATTCTCGGGATATCCAATAAGACATGTCTACTTAGATCCCTCAGCTGCTTCCTTTGAAGTAGAACTTAGGCGTAATAAATGGCCAGTACTTCAAGCAAAAAACGAAGTATTGGATGGAATTCGCTGTGTTGCTACTTTATTATCTCAAGGCGACCTTATCATTTGCGCAGCATGTAAAAACGTTCTTAAAGAAATAGAAAGCTACGTATGGGATGAGAAATCGCTTAGGTTGGGTGAAGATAAACCTCTAAAGCAAAGAGATCACTCACTAGACGCGATACGCTATGTTCTATATTCTTACTTTGGAAATAAGACTACTTTGAAAGAAGTTTCCAAAGAAGATGCCTATATAAAAGCTGAACAGCGAAAGTTTAACAAGAATCCGATGGCTTATGATGGGTATGTTGGTTCTCACGGTTGGCAAAAATATTAACACTGAATATCAACCATATGATATGGTATTGGTTTTAAAATGTTTAATATGAATCCTAATTTACAATTAATTATTACAATTGGATCTTTAGCTGCAATGATGTGGGGCATGTTAAAATTTATGCTTAGAGATATTCATAAGGATTTATCAGATTTAAAAGAATTATCTAAAAGATCTGAAGCGCGTATAGACCATTTATATGAAGAAAATAATCGTTTATATAAAACATTAATTGAAATAGTAAGGAAATAAATTAAATATTTCTCCTACCTCTATCTTCAGGATATTTTTTTACAATGTCTTGTGTATCAATATTTATAATGTGATACCAATTCTTTTCATCTATTTCTATATTTCTTCTAAGATGACTTAAAGCTTCTTCAATTGATACAAAATCTCCTTTATAATCTTCCCATCCACCCATTGGATAATGATTAGATCCACTAAACAGAAAGAATTTCTTTGGATAGTCATCCATGGAAGATCTACTATAATTTGAAGAAAAGTTCGGCTTATTCTTTGAAGAGATTTCCATTTTTCTAGACCATTTAAGTTACAGTTTAATATTGTGCAAAATGGATTTGAACCATTGACATTCACCTTATAAGAGTGACGCTCCAACCTACTGAGCTATTGCACATTAATTATTCATTAAAATTGAAAATGACCGGAATCAAACCGGCGATATTTTTAATGGCGCAGTAATGTTTTAGATACGCTAACTACATTCTATATCTGAGCTACATTCCCTTAAAATTGCCATTTTTACTACATGTAATGTGGGATGACGGCAAACCCATGAAGCCTCTTTAACCCAATGTCTTCACAATGCCCAAAGGAGTCAATTAAGGAGTAATGACCATGCCTTACACTTATCTAGAAAGAGTAAATTTAATTTATAATATATTATTTTTTAATTATTTGTGGAATATCGATATATGCCCATGCAGTAGCATTGTATCTTTTTGTAGGATGCGGTAAATCATAATTACCAATTGCATCTCTATGCGTAATAAATAAGTTTGGAGTAATTGTACCCATTGGGCAGAAAAGTACAAAAGGTCTGTCAACTTCGGGTTGTTCTTTTCTAAAATTGTGCCAAACTAATTTCGATGTCTCAAATTCAATTTTAACAAGTTGAGCTTCAACTTCTTCAGCTGTAAGAGATGTATTTGTTTGTTCAATAATTGCATCTTCAATATTTTCAGTTGGAATAATTTCTGCCATATTTATCTCATTATTTTTTAGTTTTTTATCATTGTATAAATAATTTCTTTTTTAATTTCTCTATTTTTCTATATTTTTTTAAAAATATTTTTCTTATTTTTAGCTTTTGCTTTATAAAACTCTCTAATCTCATTTTCTGAAAGATCTCCTTCTTCTCTTTTCATTAAATCTTTCGGATTATTTAAAAACTTCTCAACACATTCATTTACAAATTCATCTGCGAACATCTTGCCATGCTTATAAAGCGCGAAATTCTCTTGATTTGGAAGTGTCCAAATAATAGTGGCATCCGTTGGATTTCTTGGATCGACTCTTAAAAGAGTGGTTCCTGGAATTGGTTCGGGTTTAGTCAATCTCGGTTGATGAAACATTTTCTTGATTCCGGATGTATCATCTACTCTCTTTACAAACATAAATATATAGAACTTATTGTCTCCGAATGGTTTAGATCTAATTAGTTCTTGAACACATCTGGTCCAATCTGTCTCAGAATTCTCTTTAAAGTTTTGAATCGAATCAAAGATATCTGAATTTTTTAAATAAATACTTGTCATTTACGTTCTCATGTGATAATTATAATTTTAATTTGACATTACAATTGCCAAAATTTTTTTGCCAGTATTGTCAAATAATAATTTAAAAACGTAAATGTAGCTCGTACCTACTCGGAGTAATCCATGACTGAAGGCGTTAATAATCAGGTATCCGCCAATCCTGAAGAAAAGGTTGTTCAAACTGAAAGTCTTAGTGACAAAGAACGAAATTTCCGTCGGCTAGAAGCTGCACGGGATCAAGAAAGAGATGCAAGAATCCGTGCCCAGATGGAATCGGAAGAGCTTAAAAGAAGATTAGATCACATTGAACAGATGATGCAACCAAAGGAAAGAGATCCTTTGGATGATATGCAAGACATCTCTGATTTAGATCAGAATAAGTTTAAAGCCATCCTTTCTGATCGTGAAGCGAAGCTAGAAAGGAAAGCTAAGCAGATCGCTAAGACAGCAATTCAGGAACATGAACAAGAAAAGAAAAAAACTAACTTCCGAGAGGAGTTACGTCGTCAGCATCAAGATTACGATACAGTTATGAACGAGCAGACGATTGCTTATTTCTCGGAACGGGAACCTGAAGCGGTAGAAGCAATAACAGCGATAGAAGATCCATATGTACGATGCGAGAAGGCATACAATTTCTTTAAGAAAAGAATGCCTAGTAATGAACCTAAGCAATCCATCAAAGAGAAAGTAGAGGAGAATGCACAAAATCCCTACATGATCCCAGTGGGTTCAGGCTCAGTACCTTCAGCCATCGAATTTGATGTAAGATCTCCTTCGGCACAAAAAGATGCCTACGCCAAGTTAAAAGCAGCACAGCGCAGACCCATAGGCAACGGTCAAGCGACTCATATAAGATAATCGCTTTCCTTAGACGTTGCGTTAGTTCAATTAACGTAATTAGAGGAAAACATGTCAATTACAACAACCAGCAATCTGCCAGCTCCTATTTTACAGAGCTTAGCGCCAGGAATGCTTTCTGTTCCGACACCGAATTTTAACTATATAATTCCTGCGGAAAAATACAGTATGCCACGACAAGGTGGTACTACAATGCGTTTCTTACGTCCTGTACCGTTACAACCGCCTGTTACACAATTAGGCAACACAGGTATTGAACCTCCTTCTCAAGTAGCTACAAGAGAGATTATAGATAGCGCAATGGCTTTCTATGGCACTTCTGTGATACTCAATGAACAAGTTATTATACAAGATCAAGATCCAGTACTATCATGGGTAACTGAGCGTCTTGGCGTTGCAATGAGGCAAGCTGAAGATATTATTCTTCGGGACTTTTTACTCTCAAGTGCCTCTGTGTATAACTGTAGAGGTGGTGTGAATGGAGATTCTCCTACGGAATTAACAGTAAGAGATCTTTCTGCCGTAGCATCTGCCTTAGATACAGCGAATGCTTTCAAATTCCTTTCTGGAAAACAAGGTGAAGATCGCTTTGGTACATCACCAATTCGTTCTGCATATTTCTTTTTGACTAGCACTGAAATGCAACCAACTTTTGATGCAATGGATAAGTTTACCAGTTCTTGGAATTACCCAAATCAAAATGATGTGATTTATAGCGAATACGGCGCAGTACTAAACTTTAGAATTTTCACAAGTTCTGAGTCCGCAGTACAACGAGCTGCTTCTGCAATTAATGGTGCCGATGTATTTAATAACATGGCAATTGCAAGAGAATCATATGCTCATATAGATCAAGATGGATATTCAAGCCAACTTCTCTATCGTCCGCCTATTTTTAGTGGTCCTTTAGCCTTAAATGGTACTTTGGGTGTCAAGTTTGCCCAAGCCCAAGTTATATTGCAAGAAACTTGGCTCCGTAACGTTCGCTGTACATTAGGTTCATAAGGAGGCAATCATGACTGAATATAATAAAATAGCTGAAGGATACTTCACATCAACAGGTGTAGCAAAATTCATTAGTCTTCCATTTCTTCCCGATACTTTTGAGATTTGGAACTTAACAGAATGGGGAACTAACACCAACCATTTGGTAAAATCAGCGATTGGATTTCAAAATTCAGCTGCTGGCACTGCTTATACGACCATTTCTAATGGTACGGCTAACAATAATGTGACAATCACTTCAGGTGGCTTTACATTCATTCAAGCTGGAACCTATCAGTACGGTCCAACGATTGCTTTGGCAACTACTTTTGTAACTCAAGCAAATCCAGCTGTTGTGACAACAGCATCCGCTCATGGACTTGCAACAGGCGATGCCGTATTGCTCTATGGTACTACAAGCATGCTTCAAATTTCAGGACAGGTCTATACCGTAACAGTATTGAGCACAACTACTTTCTCAATCCCAGTCAACTCAAGCGGATTTGCTTCAGCTGCGACTGCTGGATTCATGAAAAAAGTTTTATATCCTGATTTATATGTCCCATATGGCGTGAATATCACTGCAGTCTCAACAGGAACTACTACAACCATTACAACAGCTGTAAATCATGGCTTTGTTGTTGGTCAAGAGGTTTTCTTTGTATTGCCTCAAGTATCATCAACCGCATGGGGGATGAATCAATTAGATACATTCGCTTTCAATACTGCAAATGTTGTTCCACAGCAGGCTTATGTAACATCTGTTCCGGCTGCGAATCAGATTGTAGTCAACGTCAACAGTACTGGCTTTACAGCCTTTGCTTTCCCAACAAGTGCGCAAGCAGCTTTAGGCATCACATTCCCTCAAGTTTTAGGGATTGGAGATCAGAATAGTGGCGCTACAAACGCTGTCACCCCGCTTCCATTTGTACCACCTGCAATTACAATTCCAGGTGCCTTTTATGCTAATACTCGCCAAGGCGTTTTAATTGGTGTAGGAGATGGAACCACTATTGTTCAAGCAACTAGCGATGTGATTCGCTGGAGAGCAATTTATCCCGATGTGATCTTCACATCTTAATTTTTTGGGGAGGGAAACCTCCCCAATGTAAAGCGGATTTACATACATATGTCTACTCCATTTGATCGATATAACTTTGGTCTTTTCAATAGTGGTACTTACACTCCCACAATCGTCGATATTGCAGCAATAACTCAAACAAATCCTGCACTTGTGACTACTACTATTGCAAATACCTTTGTCATCGGTCAGCAAGTACAATTCTTCATTCCACCTCAGTGGGGAATGAGACAATTACAAGCGCTTAAAGGTTATATTATTACCCAACCGAGCAATACGCAATTTACAGTAAATATCGATACAAGCCAATTCGATGCATTTGTAGTGCCGGTAGTTTTTCCGCCTATTGTAATAGATACCGCACAAGTAGCGGGAATTGGCGATCAAAATAGTGGCACTTCATCTCCGGGAGGAATTCCAGCCAATCCGAATACTATACCCGGAGCTTATCAGAATCAAGCTCCATAAAATTAATAACATACACATGGAAAATATGAAAAAAGAAACACAACGACTGGTGGAAAACACATTAGATTTACAAGAGAGTATGAATACTCTCACAATTGACGAAATTGAACGTCAAGCACCAAAAATAGAAATTCCCGAAATGACTTTAAAAGAAAGATCTAAGTTGGAAGGCGCTCGATGGATCGAACCAAAGCGTAGACTCTCTCCCCCTTTGGGTACACTTCCCGATAAACAAAAAAAAGATCATGCCCATGATTGGGAATATGTTAAAGGAATGTATGAAAACTATGTAGTTAACGGTGAACCATTAACTTTTGGATTATGCGTCTACGCGGGAGATGCAGATTATTTATGGGAAGTCCCCGCTAACGTACCAATTTACGTTCCTAGAATGGTTGCGAAACACTTGGAAGAGGTGCAAAAATATCACACATTCACATATCTAGAAGCTCCAATAAATAATTTAAGAGCAGATGAATTTACTCATCAATTTAGTGTTAGTGGAACACATTATCGTGGAAAATTCCGTCCAATTGGAGCCTTTTCATGAGTAATGCCTTACCGCCAGTCGGTGGCGGAATGCTTGCCGATATATTTACTTGGATCAGAAGGATTATAAAAAGTCCTTCTGAGCAGACAATTAGCTCAACAGTGTTAGGCGATTATGTCAATCGTTTTGTAGCTTATGATTTGCCGGCAAGTGTTGAATTATTTGAATTTAAAAGACAATATACATTTGAAACGGTTGCTAATATTTTTGAATATCAAGCACCATTTTTTAATGCTTTGACTTCAAATTTTCCGGCGAATCCTAATCCTCCTCCGTTTATTCAAAACCCATTAGTCCCTCAGCCTCAAACTGTATTGCCAGTTTATCAAATGTTTAAACAGCCAGTCTATTGCGATGGTGTTCAAATGGGTTGGTTTCAATCTAATGATCAATTTTATAAAGTTTTTCCGGAGTTAGTGCTTAATGAATTTCCTATTCAAGGTAATGGAACCACCGGTCCGTATACTACCAATGTTGGAAGAAGTCCGATTCTTAGAGGATTTATTGATGATCTTGGCAACTTGCTTCCGTATGTTTACATAACCACACAAGATCTTGATGGAACGCAACAATATGTAGTAGATAGTAGCTATTTAGATTCAAATGGTCTTGGAATATTAATTCAAACAGATTCCACGTTTCAAAATCTAATTGGATCAAATAATCTTATGGGTACTCCACCTAATTCTGGAGGAGTGGGACGAGTAAATTATCTCACTGGGGAGATTACAATCGAGGCTTTTAATAGTCCAGTAGCTCCCGGAATCAATATTGAAACACAAGTTTCTCCATATTCAGCCGGTTTTCCACGTATTTGTTTATTTTTTAATAATATCTTCAAACTTTATCCCGTTCCAGATCGTGCGTATAAGATTCAATGTGATGCTACAATCACTCCGACTTTCTTTTTTAATACTTCAGCATCAGTGCCTTTTGCTTATATGTCGGAATATATTGCAAGAGGAGCTGCGCGAAAAATCTTAAGTGATACTGGCGATTGGGAATTATTTGAAAGATATGAACCACTATTCCGACAGCAAGAGAATTTTGTATTAAGGCGAAGCGACCGTCAAAAAGCGACACAGCGCACTCCAACAATATTTAGTCAGAATGTATCACAAAACCCATATCTCTATACTCAATACTAGGAGTAATCATGACAGAAAAATGGATTCAAGGCGCAATTAAACATCCAGGTGCGCTTAGAAAAACCTTAAAGGTTAAGAAAGGGGAAAAAATTCCCGAAAGTAAACTTAAAAAAGCAGAGCATTCTAAAAATCCTACTACTGCAAAACGTGCTAGATTAGCTGAAACATTAAAGAAAATGCATCATTAACAAACTGACAGGAAAACATGAGTTATACCCCAAATATTCCGCAAGCAACTGATAATCCATCGAATTCCCAGCCATTAATTTTAGCAAACTTTCAACAACTTAATACGCAATTTGGTACAGATCCAGCAACAGGACTTGGCGGAGATCATGTTTTCTTTACTTCTGTAACTAATAATGGAAAGCATAATCGTGTGACACTTCTTGATGAAAGTGCAGCTATACCAGCTGTTAAACAAGCAGGAGCCGATCAAATATTGATTTATGGAAAGACCAATTCTGGCGTTACAATGCCTTATTACACTCGTGATAATATTGCTTTAGCGACAACAGAATTCTCGCTTGCTCCCATTAAAGCTTATGCATCATTTACGTCTATTGCAGCAACTGGCACTCAAAATATTACTCCAGACGATTCATTTAATATTAATACTCCAATTGTTCAAGTTTCCGGAACTCCTTACACTTTTACGTTTACATTGACAAATGCTTGTAGAACAATGGTTTATGGAATCAATTTTAGCATTGATTTATCTGGTGTTAATATATTATTTCCACAAAGATTCCCAGGTTATAGCATCACATCATCAACCATATTTGTGATAACAGTTCCATTTCTTTTAGCATCAGCAAAAAGATTCACTGTAACAGTTTTGGAGTCATAATGTCTCTTGACCGCTTAGTAGTTGCAAACTTTAAAACAGGATTTGAAACAGACCGTGCGCCATTTCTTATCAACAATGATGCATTTCCAACTTTAAATAATGCATATATTTGGCGTGAACAAATTCCACGTAAACGCGGAACCGATTTTCTAGGACGATTGGAACGAACATTAGTTGATGTATCATTAGGTAGTACCAATGGATCCGGATCTTTTTCCGGAAATATTTTTAGCATCTTAGGTTTATCTGCTACTCAACCTAACGCATCCATAATGCCAGGATCGATTGCAATCGTTGTAGGAGCTGATATCTTCACAGAACCTATGATACCCGATGGTACATTGATTGGTTCAACTGGAGGCTCAGGAACGATTAATTACGCCACTGGCGCTCTGACATTAACTGGCGCTCCAATAACCACTACAGTAACTATTACATTTGGATATTTTCCAAATCTACCAGTGATGGGATTCGAAGATTTTGATATTGGTTTGGTTAATCAACCTTTAAATGTTGCATTTGATACTGTTTATTCATATGAATTTAATCAAGGGTCCAATCAATTTTATGATGTGACTTTTTATAAAAGTACAGAAGTACCCTTTGTTTGGACTGGAGCTGACTATCAGCAATTCTATTCATACAATTATCTTGGAACCAATTCCATAGCAAATTCAGCATCCAAATCAGGATGTTTATGGGTTACAAATGCTAATCCAGGCTTTCATTTTATTACCATCACAAATGTCACAATTGCAAATAGTGGTTTAGTCAATGCTGTTTCGACCATAACCACTTCAGCAAATCATAATCTAACAAATGATGATTATGTATTTATCAATGAAGTCAATGGCATAACAAGTGCAGCTCCAAATGGTGTTTTTGGAGGAATTAATGGTGCTTCTAGTATTGTGACCGTAACAGGCGCGACAACATTCACTATCCCTACTCCATATGCAACCGGAATGTATATTTCTGGTGGAATAGTAGAATATATGACACGAACAGTTGTAGGAACAGGAGATGGAATAAGATGGTATGATGGAGACCCGACAGTAAGTAATTCTTTCGGATGGGTAAACTTTGCTCCTCCATTGAATATGTATGATCCGGTAACTAATCCAAATCCATTTTATTTAGTAGGCGCAGATATCATCACGCCATTTAAGAACCGTTTAATCTTTTCAGGTGTATATCTAACTAATACATTGATTTATCCTACTATCCAATATTTTCCAAATCGCATCGTATATTCACAAGTAGGAACACCATATTATTCCCAACCATTGCCGTTTGTCATTTCTACACAAGCGCCTTCTCCTCAGGCATGGTTTCAAAATCAAGTTGGTAGAGGAGGATTTTTAACGGCACCTTATGATCAATCCATTGTTGCAGTTTCTCCGAATGAAGACGTCTTAATATATTCTTTAGAAACGAAGCAATTGAGATTGGTTTATACATTCGATGACACATTGCCTTTCATCTTTCAGACCATTAATTCCGAGTTTGGAGCGCAAAATACTTTTTCATCCGTGATATTAGATACGGGCATTCTTGGAATGGCCACTAATGGAATTACTTTGACTACACAGAATAGCTGTCAAAGAATTGATCTATTAATACTTGATCAAATATTTGATGTATCAATAAGCAATAATAATAGTTTTAGAGTTACGGCCATTCGTGACTATCGAAATGAATGGGTTTATTTTACATATTGTCCCGGTGATGAAACTACAAAAGCATATAATAGTCGCACACTTTTATATAATTATCGCGATAATAACTGGGCTACGTTTGATGAAAACTTCACGCATTACGGCACATTCAGACGAACAACTTTCCGCACTTGGGCAAATATCGGCCAAATTTATAATACATGGGATGAATGGAATGATCCTTGGAACTTTGGAGCTGATCAAGCTTTTTACCCCTTCATTGTTGGAGGAAATCAACAAGGATTTATTCTAATCAAGGGTCAAGGTACTGGCGAAGCTAACTCCCAATATATTTCAAATATTGTTAGTACAACAATTACTTCTCCGAATCATTGTTTAAGCACCAATGATTTTATCCAAATTAATGGTGTAATTGGCATCACTGGTTTAAATGGTAATGTATATAAGATTAATGTCATTGATCCCAACTCATTCGCCATCATTCCAAATCCCATTTTACCCATAACTCCAATATCTGGATCTTATCTAGGTGGCGGAACATACATTAGATACAGTCGTCCACAAATGCAAACTAAACAATTTCCAATTGCATGGAGTGGTGGAAGAGGATGTAGAGCAGGAACGCAAAGATATTTATTAGAAACGAATGATTTCCCCGCAACTCCAGATATTTCTGCTCCTCAAATCACTGCTCAAGTATTTAGTAGCCAGAACGGCGATACTCCATCAAATGATCCACAAATCAATCCATATTTGATTTTTTCTAATATTGTTCTTACATGTCCCGAACCAAATCTTTATGGATCAAATCCAAGTTATGCGCAAGGCCAATCACAAACTTGGCATAGACAGAGTAATAGTTTTAATGGTGATACAGTACAATTTGGATTTACGCTGAGTGATGCACAAATGTATGACATTAACATAAACACGCAGGAGATTAAGTTATTTGCGATAATTTTAGATCTTTATCCAGGCCCAGCATTGTGCTAATATGACAACTCAACCTTTTTCTCTTTCAGTTCCATTTCTTCCTACTACGCAAAGTTTTCCGCAAGATCCCCAAGAGCTAAGAAGCACTCTTTCCAAAAGAGATACAGATATTGCTCAAGTTGTTAATACTAAGACTAATGGAGCTTATAATACAGTTCCTTTGAATACTGGAAATAAATACTATTCACTTCAAACTGCCGATAATCAAACTCCTCAGCAACAACGAACTTCTTTCCGTCAAGTATTTCCATTTGAAGCAATTGCTGCCGGCGTAACGATTACAATTACGCATGGAATTGTTGGAATTACACAAATTGTAAGTTGGATTGGCAGTTGCGTCACTGATGCTTCAATAATTACCAATGCAAAATATGAACCTATTCCATTTGTATATCCTCCGGATGCTACGGCTAACGTAGGTGTTTATGCCAATGATATGATTATTACTATTGTAAATGGAGGTGGTAATAATAATATTTTGAATGGTACAATAACATTAGAATTTCTTTTAAATTAGAGCACATATGTCCTATTCACCTACTGGAGTCGGAGCACCTCAAGCAAATATATCTGGCTACAAACAACGTAGCGTTCCTAACTTTACCCCTGAACAAATGCAAATATTTCAGAAAATATTTGGAGGTTTACAAGGAGGTCTTGGTGGTGGATTAGATTATTTATCTAAATTAGCCTCTGGCGACGAAGAAACTTTTCAAAAAGCTGAAGCTCCCGCATATGCTTCATTTGATAAGCTTTTAGGACAGCTAGGATCGCGTTTTGCAGGTATGGGAGCATTAGACTCGTCTGCCTTCCAAAATGCTAGTAGCGGGGCTGCAAGTGGTCTTGCTCAAGATCTCGGTGCACAAAGACAAGGTTTACAACAAGGCGCAATAGATAAATTGCTTGGTCTTTCCCAAAACTTTCTAGGTCAAAAACCGTATGATACATTCTTAGAAAAGAATAAAAGTGGATGGGATACTGCAGGTGATATAGGTGGATTATTAGCTAAATTCTTACCCTTTTTCTTATAGGTAATTATGGTACAGATCATAGAAGGACCGGGAAGTAGATTTCAACAATTCTTTAATGCTTTTAAGCCTGGTCTTGAACAAGGCACAGAAAAATATTTAACTGAGAAACGATCTCGAAGTCAAAAAGATCAAGAAAATAAAGCGCTTAAATCTTTTGGCATTGATTTAGAAGGAGTAAATGATCCTGTTGCACGATCTGAATTAATTAAACAAGGATTAAAAAACGCAGAGAATGCAAAACTTTATAAAGCATTGGGTTTAGATATCGAAGGTGAGGAAGCAGGTCCGTCAGCTAATCAAGATAGGTTACTTGGTGGTGGTCCTCAAAGTAAAGGACAACAAGATCAACAAGAAGACTATACTCCTGATCAAATAAAGCAAGCTCTTCCGCTTTATAAGAAATTAGATGCTAATAAGAGAGCTATTTTATCTATTAAACATCCTCAACTTGCTAATATCCTAGAAAGGCAATCCGAATTTGAAAATAAACAAAATCTTGCCGAAAGAAGGTTTGGACTAGAAGAATCAAAATACGGAACTCAGAAAGAACAATTCGGTCAAACCCATGGACTTGCTGAAAGAAAAGCTGAAAGTCAAGAAAAACAGTTTGAGAAGGCACATAATTTAGCTCAAACAAAAGAGTCTAGATTAGGTGGAGAGTTTGAGATTAGTCAAGATCTTAGAGAACGTCAGTTTGGTCTGGATGCAAAAAAATATGATCGGATGTCTGATGACGAAAAAGCCGAAACTTTAAATAAGAAATTCAAAGAGAATCGTGATTTTGAATGGAAACGTGCTGAACCTATCCTTAAATCTGCTGAAGATTTACGCAATAATTTAGAAGAGAAGAAGACAGCTGCAAATCTTATTAAGCAGACTGCAGCCACTGGAAATGTCGAAGGATGGGGACAATGGTTCGCCGATGCATTAGGAGTAGAACCATTAAGAAATGCAGATGCTGCTTTATTAAAGACAGCTACTAAGGATTTTTTTATTAATAATTTAGCTAAAGCTGGAAGTCGTCCTAACCAATGGATTGAGCAACAAATTAGTGATGCCATGGTAAAAATTGGGCGTGATACTGAATCAAATCTTAAAGTAGCAGAAATGATTAATTATTGGGTCGATAGAGAAGCAGAAAAAGTTAAAATAGTTGATCAATTAGAAGATCAAGATATGGATGAGTTCGGTTATGTAAAAGGAACGATTGGCAAACGTGCTTCTCAAGAAATGAAACAATGGGAAGATCAACGTAGGGATAAATTAATTTATGATATTCAAACAATCGCTGAAGAACGTAATCCTAAAAATCTGGAATCCATTAAAGAAGTTCCTAAAGGCACACCTCTAACATTAGAAAAAGCCAGAATATTTAGACAAAGATTTGGAAAAGATGCTGAAAGAGCTGCTAGAAATGCAGGTTATGATGTTGAAGCTTATGCAAGGTTAAATCCATGAAAAGTGTTTTTGATTTCTTAGAACAAGAAGAAGAAACTAAGCCAGAACCTTCTAGACTTTTTGAATCTTCACCTCCTAGCATTTTTGAAAAAGAAGCTGAAGTTTTCAAGAAAGCGGATGAACCCATAGAAGAAAAAGAAGAAATCATTCCTAAATTAAAACCTGAAGAATTTCCCTTTGAAGGAGAAAACGATCTTGAAAGAGAAATTGAACGTGGACAAGCTAGAACGTTATCTAGAATAGGGGAAACTGTATTAGGTGCCCCAGGGGATATAAGCAACCTTGTTACAAATCTTTTTGGTCTTCCTAAATCGCCAATAGGACATGTTTCTTCAGAAAATTTGCAGAAAGGCAGCGAAAAACTCACTAAAGGTTACACTAAACCTGGAACTGAATTTGAAAAGACAGTAGATGATGCAGCTAAAACTTTTGCAGCGATGGCTCTTCCTGGATCATGGGGTTATAGCTTTGCTCGTAATCTTGGTATTCCTTTAGCTGCCACTTTGGCTAAAGAAGGTGTAAAGCAATATGGTGGAGAAAAAGCAGGCACATATGCTGAATTGGGCGTTATGCTTGGACTTGATCTATTAGGTGGACGTATAAGCTCAGGTGGTGGAAAAGGTTATGCTAACAAATTATTCCAAGAAAGAAATAAAACTATTCCAGAAGGGGCTAAATTACCTACTGAAAACCTTCAGAAATCGATGTCATCTTTGCGAAAACAATTAGAAGAAGGTGGTAAAGCTACATCTACAGAAGCAGCCTTAGAAAAATTAGATGAAATATCTAAAAAGATTAAACAAAGCAAAGGGGATTTAGGAATTAAAGAAATGACTAAATTTCAAGAAAGAATCAATGAAAGGATTCTGGAACAAGGAGGTTTCAAATTAGAAACTCCTCCAAAAGTCCGAGAAAGATCCGTTGAAAATCTCAATAAAGTTAAAAGCTTAGTCATTAAAGGATTAGAAGAATATGGAGAAAAGCAAAATCCAGAATTCTTAAAGCTTCATAAACAAGCCAATAAAGCTTTTTCAACTTTCGAACAAAGTAATGTAATCTCTAATTTCATTCAAAAGAAATTCGGTAATAAAATAAAAAGTCCATTAGTCAAAATTCTTTTTGGTTTAGGCGGTGCTGGAAGTGTTGGCACAGCTGCTTTAAAATTACCTGCATTAGCCGCTAGCGGTGGTGCAATTGGAGCAGGCGGAACTGCTCTTTATCAAGGCATGAAAATACTATATCGTGTAGCCAAAAGCCCCGAACTCCGTAAGCATTATACCGATGTGGTTAAGCATGCATTAGCTGGTAATGTTCTCAAAACTGAAAAAAGCCTTAAAGAATTAGATAAGCGATTGAAAGATGAAGAAGCGGAATTAGAAGAAAAACTTTTAAGAAAAAAATAATCACTCAGTTTTAATTGAAAAAAACATTACTATACAAAAAAAACCAAATATTAATAATAGAAAAGATCCAATCATTTTATTTTTTCTCCTTAACTTTAGGTTCCCAAGGAGATGGCATTAATTGTCCTTCAATCCTAGAGACTCTTGAGTCTAAATTCTGAATGCTTATCTTTAATTCCTTGATATCTCCTTTTATCTCTTTCATATCATATTTAATATCTTTATGTCTTTCATCAGCCTTCTTCTCAATGCGATTATATACCCATCCCATCAATGCTAATATTGGAACTGAGATTGATAAAACTTCCGTCCATTCCATTTTATTTCTCCAATTTTTCTATTTTAACTTCAAGCTTTACAACTCGTTCTCTTAATTGTGTGGTTTCTTCCGTAAGGATCATTCCACACCAATATAAAATAGCTACATTAAATGTTATAACTAATGCTATAGGTAATATGCGATCCATTATTTCTCCTTTTCTATTAATTGCTCTAATGATTTAGAAATTTTTTCCAAATTCTCATCCATAGATTTTAAATAATTAAAGAATCCTAAAACCAACATTGCTATTATAAATATTAAAAATATTGCAAAACCATTCATTATTTTTTACTTCTCTCAATTTCTAAAAGTCTAAAATGAAAATCTCTAATTTCTGACTCAATCGATCTAACGATATTGATTAAATCTTTTCTATCTTCTTTAGCATCTGATCTTAAGGTATTAGATTCTTGCATAACCCA
>ERZ1292637.518-Hain-H14-01um-R3-518-length-21484-cov-6_pt1 | contig 21484 bp, 38 predicted proteins | sample MGYA00564405_ERZ1292637 | MGnify/ENA primary metagenome ERZ1292637 (study PRJEB36523, sample SAMEA6512645) | groundwater metagenome | collected 2019-01-09 | study: AquaDiva: Metagenomics assemblies of 32 groundwater samples | reverse complement strand
GGGATCCAGGTCCCTGAACCATATGTGATGGCGGGGGATATATTATCCGCCCGCCACACCACCTCGCCGATGGGAATCGCGTGGGATGTCATATTAGGAGTTGTGTCAGCAAAACTACCTGGAGTTGAGCCAGCAGTCCATGCCCCCGGAGCACGCCGCTTCCAGGTCTGAGTTTCCTTGACAAAAGCCCAATCATTGATAGGAGCATTCAACCCCGCCAACTCCGCCAACGTATCCACCTCAAACAACTCACAGGCCAACGATTGGGTCACTTTCCCCATAGACCGAATAGCCATACTTGCACAAACTTCTTCTTAACTTGTCAACCCCATGGAGAGTGGGAGTGGGGCGGGATTGGCTGATCCAACCAACCTCACCTTCCCGTCCATAACATCCTTCCAAAACTGTTCCACCGGGCCGAGGAGCCCCGCTGTGCCTGCCATCTTTTGCTCAAGCACCTCCCGGCACTTATCAGCCTTCTGCCGATCATTCCCCTGGAGTTCGCTGTAGTTGTGGGAGTAGAGAAAGTAGGCCATCTCATTATACACCTTCTCCACAGAAAAGCGAATCCTTTCCTCCCCAGTCATCTCCTGCCAGGCTTTGCCCTGGAGCTTGAGGATAGCCTTCCCAACCTCCTTAGACTGGAGCCACTGGGAGGCAAGCTTCCCGATGGAAGTCACCTCCTCCGACCCCTCTGGGAGGAAATAGCGCATAGCCTCTCCAGCCGGCATCCCCGCGGAGAGGATGAGCGCGAACTGAAACGCCTGATCAGCTGTTGGCAAGCGACTTCACCACCGTTCGACTGATCACATACGCTAACACGGCCAGGGCTGCCTCGGTCGGGAAATCGGGGAGAACAGTCGAGAGAACCCCCGCCACTAGCGTCATCCAGAACTCGGTCGTTTTAAATCCAGCTTTCATTTGGTCTCCTTGGTCAGGTTGGTCAGGGTGGGTCAAAAAGGTGGGTCAAGGGTGGGTCACGTTAAAAAGTTGACCCACCCCCTTAGATCTAGAAATTATGCCAGTTGAAAGTCCAATAAAAAGGGGTCAATTTGACAGTCTGCTTTAAACATGCTATAATCAAACTTAGTGAGGCTCAAGAGAGCCGAACAGTAAATCCCCCTTACCGTCGGTCGGGTCGCGGTCTAAAGACCGCACCCTCCCTCAACCCCTGCTTCATAGCTAGCATACTGGGCTTCGAACTCCGCCCGGACCTCTTCCTTAGAGCGGGAGGGGTGAGCTATGCCTGGGAGGGGAGTGGGGGAGAGGATATAGAAGATCTTTTTCGCGCCGAAGTCAGAGGGGTTGGTTCCTGGGAGAGCGTCTTGGATCCAGCCGGCCAGCTCAGCCGCGTCGCAGGGAAAGATATATTCAAACATGATCACCTCAGAGGAGTTCGATGACGACACGAGCGTTACAGACCGCTGCCAACCGGCTGAGCCAGCTGATGGATGGGTTGGCCCTTTTCCCGATCACATATTGGCTAAGGCTCTGGCGCTTGATGCCGAGGAGCCCCGCCACTTCGGCCTCTCGCTTCCCAGCATGGGAGAGGAGGAGTTCAATCGCGGCGTTGATGACCCGAGGGTCGGCGCTCATGATGAGCTTGCGCCCCTGGCGCTCGCCTGGAGGGGAGGAGGCGGTTGAGGGGAGGGGGATGATCATCGAGGTTTGCATGATGATTGGGGTGGTTGGGATGTCAAGGGACTCTGAGACTGCCTGCCGATGAAGGAGGTGAATATTATACCACAGGTTGGGAGGGAGGGCAAGCCAAATGGGAGGGAAGGGTAAGAGGGGGATGTTGCAGTCGGGAGACTGCTTCCCTCTAACTTATTGCGTTTGTTGACTATGCCACTACCATTTGTCAACCTGATACCCCCTCCCCCCTCCAGGCTGGGAGGGTGTCCACTTTAGAGGACATGTCACATGGGGAGGACACCATGCAAGGATCATGCCAGCCTCCATATGCAAGGTCCGTGCCAGACTCCTGCAGGGCTAGGGGGTTGAGTGTCGGGGACTCACTTTCCTTGATACCTCAGCGCTCAACCCCCTAGGCGCAACTATCCCTGCTCTCGGCGCAACTATCGACGCTAGGCGCAACTACTTTGGTGGGGACGACCCCCGCGCTAGGGAGAGGGACACGAATGCGGGTTTCGCCAACGGGGGCGAAGACGGGCGCAGGTGACACGACCGGACGAGGGCGGGGCTGAGTATGGCCTAGCTCGCGAACGGGGCACCTGGCGCCCACCAGCCACCCTGGCGAGCTCGCTAGCGTCCCACGACTGACAACCGGCCAACCGGCCGCAGAGAGGCGCACCATGACAGACCAGACAGCACAAGCGGAGACGATGACAGCAGCAGAACCCGTCAGCGAGAAGAGCAAGAGCAAGACAGAGCGTTTTCGCCTTCCCTTCCAGCCTCCCATCTTCTCTCGCCCCGACCGCGAGGTCAAGGTGGAGCGGACAGACAAGAAAGGGAACAAGACGGGAGTGACAAGCTACCTCGTGTGTGACTTGGCGTTCCCTCTGGAGGGCGGCATCGGGGTCGTTCGGTCGAGTATCTGGAGAGAAGAGAAGTTCGACCGAGAGGCGAATCAGTTCACCGACACCTACTCGTTCAGCTTGCCGCGCAACTCCTTCAACATCGTGGATGGCCGACGGGTCCACTACGACGAATGGCGTCAGTCCATCCTGCTCATGTATGACCGTTGGAGCGAGACCGAAGCAGGGAAGAGCGGGGCGAAGAATGCATGGTCGAGCTCACCTCGACTAGTCAAGGTGCGGCCTGGGACGACAACCCAACCGGCGAGCACGAACGAGGTGCTGGATCGTCGCTAATCCATACACACCATGTAAACAAAGTTACACGGTGGTAGGCTGAGCAAGAGAGCACGGGGCGTATGTCCTCGTGCTTTCCTCTGAGCCTATGTGGTATCAAGCTTGCAAGGGTGGTGAACCTATGAAAACTTGTCCGGCCTGCTCCGAGCACTCCTGGGCTGACGATGTGCTGGGCACGAAGTCATGCCCGCAGTGCAGAGCGAGAGTTAATCTGAAGCCGGGAGCCATCACTGAGGCGCCTAGGGCGTTCAGGGTGGTGCACCGGCCGACCAACAAGAAGCGCGACTCCATCCCAGTCAAGGGTAAGGTCTTGTGCGCAGCGTGCGGTAAGCCTAGTCCACTGGGCGACAGCTACGACGGCGCGGTGGAGACTGACGGGACGATGATGGTCTCGGTTCAAGTAGGCTGGCGCCTCATCGGTGAGACGTTCCACCCAGCTACTGAGCAGCGTTACATCCCACGCAGGCTGAGAGGTATGTTCTGTCGCCACTGCATGGTGCATCTTCCTTGGAAGCCTGTTGGCAGGATGGAGACGCCAAAGGATGAAAAGGCGGAGAGCATCCTCTCAGACGTCCGCACCAATGGTCTTCCTCGTGAGCTCGACCCTGATCCCACGTGGGCGCACTCGAAGGACTCGACGTGGCTGGCTGGCGCTAATGCGCAGGAACCCTGGTATGACGACTCTCCTCCCATCGGCCCCTGGGGAGACCTGGAGTGTGTTGATCGGGTGCGGTATCGCGGGCCGCTCTTCCAAGTGAAGAGAGCCTTCAAACCGTTCGCGCCCATCGTCTTTGGACGGACACCAACACCACCGTGGTATCCATCAGAGACCCTCAATAGGCTAGTTGCCCTAGTGACCGCTCACTGGGGCGTGTAGTGAATCAATACAGCCGAGGTCATTCAAGCCACCCTGACTCGGCCGGGGGGCCAAGGGCAATCCTACTCTTGGTCCCTCTTGATTATGGAGAGATGAGATAGAGGATTGATCATGACTCCTCAAGAATACCAAGAGATGATTGCGAGGTTGAAGTATGGACTCCTCCGCAACGCGCGCCCACCAGTGGAGCGTGAGGGGTGGATCCTCTCTGAATGGGACAAACTGTTCCTTAAGCTCAACAGGATTTCACCTGAGTAGTGGGAGAGTAAACCAAATGAATCTATTTGACGAAAACTTTCGATACACGCCGACCGCCATCAACATCGACCGAGAGTTTCGTCGCTGCTGTTTGGATATTTTCAATAAGTGGGCTGCTGTGGGCTGCTCACCAAGGGACATTGCCCTTATTGGCATGCATGTTCTCGTGGAGCAAGAGATGGACCAGGTTTTGGCCATTGGTTGGGATCGGCCTCCAAAGGGCTAAAGGGGATGCAACATGGAAACAATGATATTCTTCGTGATCCTCCTCGTCGGCGCAATCAGCGGCCTGTGCATGATCTTGGAAGGAGAAGACGAAGAGTGATTAATCTGATCATCTGGTTGTATTCAGCAACTGTCACGGTGCTCGACTAACATGATCACTCTCCTCGGGTTCCTCGTCCTCACTCTGCTTGGGGGGTATTGGACACTCAGCAAGATTGGATGGGGGAAACCCGAGGAGAGTGTGTTCAAGCAGGCGAAGAGGGTTTGGAGGTTGTGATGTGCGAATGGCTTGAAGCGATCATCGAGTGGTTCCTCCCCCTTGATTGTGGGGAGATTGATACCTCTACCTATTGGGGGTGGATGATGCATGAGGGGTGTCTCAATGGCCGTAGGTGATTATTGCCGTACGCATAAAGATACCGGCCAAGTGGGGCAGCTCCGTGGTTGCTCTGGAGTAGGCCGTCCGTCTTGTCGTGCCGCGGAGTGCCTCTATGGCGCTGAGCCTTGCCCTAAAGGTAACCATTGGAAACCTGAGATGGCTGATTGTGGTTTTTGTAAGAGGGAGGTTAAAGCATGCTAGCGTCTAAACCTCACCTCATCCTCCGCTCCGCAGGGATCAAAACCCCTGCGTTCCCAGCGCTATGGGCCCCAAAGGAGGCTGACCTCCTGATTGATTGTCGGGTGGTGAAGGATCCTTCTCATTATGTGCCAGGCGGGGGCACGTCTCTGGAGGTTCAGGAATGGTTGCTCCAGAATAGCTCGGGAGCGCTATTTCAGATTTATTACCTAGTAGGAGAGGGGATCGAGATGATTCCTGAGAGGAGAAAGGAGAAGGAAGATCCCTACAAGGATCCCTTCAAGATTCTCTTCTTTTGTGCACACGGCCTGCACCGATCCCCCGCAACAAAGCACATTATCGGCAGATGGTTAAGGGAAGATGGTTATGAAGTAAGCATCGAGTAATCCCCACCTGATGGACGCCTGAACCAAGCTAATAGTGATCAAGACAGGGACAACGGAGATCACTGGTCTGAGGAAGACTGGGGTTTACCTTAAGTGGAGAGTGTGCCCTCTCCCCCCTGAGCCTCTGCTCTTACTATTTTAAGGAGCCTGGTTAGGGCGTTTTCCGGGTGGGGGTTTGAGTTATGATTACAGAAAAAGAGCTACGCGATCTTCTACTAGACCTAGAGTGGTCTAGTTATACCAGGGATGAACACTGCTGTCCTTCTTGTGGTGCCTTTCATAGTCTCGATCTACCTAAGACTGCGAATCATTCTTTAGAGGTCGCTGGCTATCATAAAGCAGGGTGCAAACTTTGGGAAGTACTACAGCCATTACTGGATTAAATTATGGCAGCGTCGGCGTGGATGGTGACACACGCACTCAGTGGAAGGAACGCTACTGAGACAAGCAGTGCGACTTGTGCGGGACCGGCTGCCCTAAAAGCAGCCAAAGCCCGAGAGCCGGGTCAGAACCGGCACGCTGCCTCTCAAATTAGGAGGAACCAGTGCAAACCATTATGACGATTTACTTCTACAGTGGTGCGACGCATGCTCACTGGCAATGGTGGACGGGGGCTATACCAGAGCCGTTGCAAGCAGGCTCCCTTGCTACTGAGTTTAGTGGTCATGGGTGGTCTCAGAAAGAGATTGATTCTTGGCTAATGAATCACACAGGCAAATACCATAAAAGAATTCAAGGAGGGGTCTAATGACGATGGTGGTATTCCGTGACCATAACGAACCCGATGGTGTGGGTATTATCATTGAGTTTATGCTCAATGAGCGAGTGAAACACACCGAATTCCTCGGGGATGAAGATTACAATGGAGCGATCGTGGATTGGATTCTGTTTGAAAAATATAAGCCTCTTGCTGAGCGTAGATTGGAGGAGGAATGAAGATGGAACCAAGAGGTAAATATGCTGGCGTCAAGATCCACCTCGACGGGGAGGAGGCGCAATCTATTTTGACAATAGCTAGCTTAGCTAAGACCGACAATGGCCCTAAACTGGCTGTTCCGGCCATTAACTTTATCATCAAGTTGGGGAAGAAGATCAAGGGTCTCCTTGTTGAGCACCCTAACTTGCTTGAGGATCGAACTGAGGAGGAGGTCAAGGAAGCTCTCTATAAAGACCAAGATAAAATCGAGGCGCAATTGGCTGCTATGGAGAAGGGCAAGGATTGGAAGGGAGTATGATTGAACCAGAGAGAGGGAGGTGAAGGATGGAACCAATCCATCGACCAACGAAAGAGGAATGGGCTCAGTTTGATGGGAAAAAGCAGTGGGACATTCAAGTCGCCCTTCGAGGCCCTGATTGTACCAAGCCGGAGTCCATTAAATGGTTTTCTACCGCTGTCTTACGGGGTGTGATGCAGAAGGCGATGAGAGTTGGGGGGACGGTTAACGAGGATCTTCGTCTCATCATCCTCCCCCAGGCGGGGCCACACGGGGCGCTGAAGTGTTGGGCATGGAGCCATTTCTCAGAACATGTGAGGATAGCTGCGCATTGGTTGGAAATTCCTGTTATTCTAGTGCCGTGGCACACATGGTGGGATCAACGAGATGTTGAACCACCCACCTATGGAAAAGGGTTGGTAGCAAGCTTGAAGCAGGAATTAAAAACAGGAGATAAATATACTTCTTTTTATCTTCAACCGGCTATCATTGAACTGAAGCGCCATCTCCTCAAAACATGGAATGTCTCATGCCTCGAATAACGGAACCTGGAAAGGCGGAGGTGTTTATTGCGTCCTTTGGGCAAAAATACCCACGGCAGGTAAGGACACAATATGAAGCGAATGTAACCAACTTCCGGGATCCTATCGGCCAGAATGCTCTTCGCTCATTGAATGGTCGCCACGCTGCTGTGAGGGAGTTCATCAAGAAGGATGATCGGTGTGAACCTCTTCTCAGCGCTCTTTGGTTGCAGGTGAGAGACCAGTTAGGATCCCAGCGATCCTCGTATATTTCTATCGGATTGCTGGATTATCATGGATCCCACACCTCCGTCGCGATAGCGGAGGAGTTAGCTGATAGATTGAGTGGGGCAGGGTATAAGGTGGAGGTGAAACATTATAATCTGGGGGGTGGTAAGTGATTGGGTTAGTGTACCCAGATAACAGGCCGGCTCCCGCTATTCCCTATACTGACCAATATCGCTATTGCCAAGGGCTGAGCCCGATGATGGAGCAGAGCCTCCTCGCACTAGGCGTCGCTGTGTGTGAAGGGCATGGAGTGATAGGGTTTGCTTCAGGGATAGCCTATTTCTATCTCCCCCTTACTGATTCCTTCCGCGCCCGTCACACCCTTTTTTCGGAGGTAGAGGAGATATGGCTCGCGATCGATCTAGACAGTTTCTTGAACGGAGGAGAGGTATGAAGAGCAAGAAGAGAGAGATCACGATCATCAAAGCGAGGGATATTGGGATCTACCCTACCTACATCAACACAGCTCAAAGACATTTGGAGAAGGAGATGCCCTTGGGGGAAGTGAGCGGGGTTGTGACCCATTTTACCGTCCCGGTGGATCTTCTCTCAGTTGGAGGTTTGGTGCCTCCTGAGATGTTGGAACAGATCGAAACAGTGGAGTTGGCATATGATCGAAAGGGGTCCAAGTTGTGAATCTTGTTATAGACCCCACTACCCAAACCATCATAGTATCACGGATCCCTACCTATATCCCCTATTTTTGTGCTTTGGCACGCGCTGGGAGCATGGATTGGTATCCTACTGATGATAATGTGGGTGGAGTTGTGACGGACATGGATCGAGGGGTTTATCCTCAGGTTGAGACAGCTGAGGAGATTTGGTTAGTATTTGAAGCATCTGAGAAGATTGAAGGGGGGATATAAACAATGCGATCTTCGAAGGCAAAAACCCAAAAAGTAAAAGGGATATTGGCGTTGCAGCATGCTGATTTGCCTATTCCCACTATCCACGGTCTTATTCAATCGGATGAAGATGTAACTGACTTCATTGACCGACAGTGGAAGCATTTACCTGGGGAGGCAGTTTTCGCGCGCCCGTGCCCGTTTGAACCAAAACATGGTTACATTGACTCCAGAGTCATAGACGCGGTTAAGGAGTTGAGGGCTCTATGGCGGCAGGTAAAGGAAGATGACCCAAACGGGGAGATTCTCCTTATGCAGCCAATTGACGCCGCTTATAATCTTCTCCTTACACCAAATTTGATGGTGGTTGGTAGCGGTCACGATGGGGCAACCGCCGGGAAGGATACAGTTATAATTCCCATCCTCTTGCAGGCACTCCCCTCTAAGGTCTATAGAGAAGCCGAGCTCGATTTGGCTACGTCAGATCCCTACATTGAGGTGGTTGTTCTGGAAGAAAAATTACAATATACCTTTCGTTTTACGCAACTCCGTGCAGGCCCTAAAACAGACAAGGTAATTGGAGATTTTATTCCTCACCCCACAACTGTTCAATACATACTACGCGCTGATGCAACCCAATTTAAGGATCGAGAGTGGGAGAGGGCAATAGAGAGGGCAAAGGATCTTCCAGGGCTGGTGGTGTGGCACCCAGGGGGAGCTATCACAGATCATTTTTCCATCCACGCTCGATCCTTCAATATTCCTGTCATCTATGGAGATAAGCCAAAGATTGGAGACACATTAGTTCCATTCAAGCCGGTTGAAGTCCCCAACCCGCAGGCTGTGTTGAGAGGGATTGTAATCGGGTCGAGTGTTCCACTGTGGCACGGTAAATCTAGTGGTTATGGCCACGATGGTATGAATACCCCAGCGATTGCCGCACTTCTCACAGCTCTTCACCATTCTGCTGAGATGGTTGGGGATACAGGTGAACTGATTGGAATTGGGATTGGGTTGTTGATGAGGTTGGGCTGTGTCGCTCTCATGGGGGAAAGTCGGCATCGTTCAGGCAATGGTTTAAAGTTTACGGGCAGTCGAACTGAAGTTTATAAAAAGGGGTATCAGTGCTCCATACATCGACTTCGGTGTACCCTCCCCTGGTTAATAAATGTCTTTCGATACGGGGAATTTTCTTCTGGTGGGGTTGGAGGAGAAAAATGGGCCGCGTGCGGAAAGACGCTTATTCCATTGTTTGAGGGAACTCGACAGTTGGCCTTAAACCCATCTGATGAAAATGTGCGGTTTCTCATTAGAGCCTTAAATGTCGCCGTGAATCAAGCACATAACGGTGGGTGGTGGTTGAATAAATTCGCTAGCGGGGAGTTGTTTGTCAGTGTGCCGAAGGGGGACTTGACAGCTCTAAGTCAAGCTGGAGTGGCATTTCACTATTGTACAACCTGGGGCCGCGAACATGCCAAGCTTGTGGAAGCAGGGATTGAGCAGGTTAAAAAATGGGGGGAAACGAAGCTTTCTCTACCTCGCATTACCGGGGTGAATATGCTTGTTAGGGACGGGATCAGTGCGTTACAGTTTATGATCCAAACTCCCTTCCTTCGTGGTTCGGTTAAGACATTTATGTCCGATACTGATGTCCTGAAGAAGTTACTAGAGGCAACACATGCTGAGGTATTTCTTACTAGTGATGAGGTGGGTTACCTGCAAATTGAGGCGAGAGCGGCAGGGTTTACCTCAGTACTGTGGAAGGAAAAGAATTTGGATGAGATTGCTGCGAAAAGCCTACAGGAAAATCAGTTTCAGGAAGATGAAGAAGAGGACACAGACTAGAGAGTCAAAGGAGGAGGATTTATATGCAGGGCCAAGTAGCGGTTGCTGGAGCAGTCTTCCCATATGGGTTGGCTGATCTAAAATATTGGATCATTAAGCGGAAGGATGGCAGTGTTATTAAGTTTGTTCTCCAGGAGGGGACTAAGCCGGATCCCCGGCTGACAGCGGGAGAGAAATCTGCCGAGAGCTCGGCACAGCTGTTATTGGCCCATGCGTGGTGTCATCACTTTCCAGTCAATCCAGTTTACATGGAGAAGGGGTTGTCGCTGTATATTGCGGATGATGTGGGGGTGAAGAAAGATGGGCCGAACTTTGATGTAGTGATTGATTGTGGGGATGTGGTGAAGTTTACAAATGGAGCCTTTTTCGAGGAAAGGGTATTTGCCGGGGATCGAACACTCGTAAAGAAGTTTGATCAATTCCAGCTCCTCAGTGGGAAGTTTCCCCGAGTATTGAAGATCCAGTGGTGGGATCGATGTGCGCCTGACCTGACTCCGGCGTTCTGGCCAGCCTTGGCAGAGGAGTTGAAGAATGCGGGGAGGGTGGTGATTAATTGTCAAGGGGGGCACGGGCGAAGTGGAACGGGGATTGTGTGCTTGTTGATGGCGTACATCCCATCCTATACCCCCCTTGATGCGTTCATCCATCTTAGGGCTGTTCACTGTCCCCGAGCGATTGAGAGCAAGGCCCAGCATGATTACATCAACTCCGTTGGCCTTGCCCTCGGGAGGGAGGGGAATATGCCCTCCCTTGGAACAGTGGATAATTACAAGGAAGCCTTCGAACAATCGAAGAACCAGGACGCTCAGAGGTTGAGGAAATTGCTTCAGAAGACTTCCTGAATCTCAGTTACCAAGAACAGGGCGAGTTGGAATAAAAGGGCCATCCCCAGAATGGTGATCACAAGTGGTCCTCCTCCCCAATATGGTAGGGCTTGAAGCCCTACCCTCTGTTGGGTTTGAAAGGGTAATCATGTGACAGTAACAATCCAATTAAACTTCCGAGATTGGGTGCAGCTTCAATCAACTTTAAAGCAGCTACAACAACTAGAAGCTGAGGAGAAGTTAAACCGCGTTGCCACATATGAGCTATTTGAGCTAGAAGATAATGTTGGAGCGTTTCGAGACATTTTAGAGGCCGTCGCCAACGGCTCTCCGGAGGATTGAACGTGCTGCTTCTTCTGACTTACCCAACTTTATGGCAAGTAGGCGTGCTCGGTCTCTCGTTGTGGTCAGTGTTGGGTCTTGTAATATTTCTTGTGTATGCTGTCTCTGGGCGGTCTCTTCTTGGGAATCTTGATGCCAGAGACCATTCTCGGCGCGGGAAACCTTAATGGATCCCTCTTCCAACGCTCTACCAATGAAATGGAGGCCCTTCTTTGTCAACCGGCAAATCCCATCGACTGCCCCGACCGAGTATCCGCCTCGGGCGTCGTCTATCAAATTTGGCTCTGATTCGTGGCTGGCTTTCCGGGCGTGGTGTATTAGGACTAAAGCTGCGGGTTGACAGCAAGCAACGAGTTGTGATACAACCTCCTTCATCTCAGTGGAGGAATTCTCCTCATTACGGTTCGCTTCTCGTAACGTATCAATTACTACGGCGACTGGGTTATAAGGTGCGATGGCGCCCCTAAGCATGCTCCAGTGATCACGATTGAGGATATCAAATGGCCAAGTCTGGAGTGTTTCGCGGTCTGCAAGAAGTAGATTGTCTACTTCAGGAAGTCCAGAATCTCGCAGTTGCTGCATGCGATCGGCCCACAGTGACCGGGGGGTGTCTAGTTGAACGTATACAACTGGTCCGCGAACGACTGAATCAAATCCGAGCCATGCTGTCCCTGCCTGAATGGCAAGGGCTAGTTGTATGCCGAGATAGGACTTCCCAACCTTTGGATCTCCATAGAGGAGAAGAGTCCCCCCAATTGGGAGAAGAGAGCGGATTAGCCAGGTGTGAGGATCACGAGGGAGAGCGAGATAATCCTTTCCAGTTAGGATTGGACGGTCGTCCCCTCCCACGAGGGCGCTTTGGCTAAACATTTGAGGAAGGATTATACGTGAAGAGAAAAAAAAAGTCAAGGGGCTGGGAGGTTAATGATCTTGACGACTAAGAAAATCTTGAAAGCCCTCGCCGTGGAGTTGAGCTTAGACGAGATGAGACAGCTCATCGGTTTGTACCTCACCACGAACTCTGCTGGAGGGAAATTGTGGGATATTATGGGGATCGTGAGGGGGCCTGATGCACCGAGTGAAGGCACGGAGAATGATCCTGGGGCATACCAAGCCCGACGAGCCCGGAAATATAAGGGCGTCGAGGTCCTCCGCAACCGAGCATTCTTCGGAATGGTGGGCGGTGGGGCTCGCCATCGAGAGGGAGATGAAATCGAGCTATTGGTGGGGGGAGATCACCACGATCGACATTTGGTCCGGGCAGCGAGTATTCTTGGAGTCCAGATAAAGGAGCGGGACTGATGGAGATTAAAGTCACAGCTATAGATGAGGTTGGGATGTTAAAGCTTGACACTTTGGCCCAAATCAAGACATTTTTACGGCGAGGGGCCCACCGAACCAGTCTAGCACCAAGGATTCTCAGCTTGATAGAGGACGTTTCAGCGGATCAAGTTATAAAAGGTCACCCTCTGACTGTTCAGCAGGTACTCCAAGGCTACAACGAGTACTTTACCAATGCATACAACTATCGGTCTTGGTATGGTGTAAACTCCCAAAAAGGGCCTTGTCGGTGCGGAGTCTGCCGCGTTGCATATTTTTACAAGGAGAACGGTATTGGAGCCTAACATCATCCTCACCGATCGAACGACAGGGGAGGTGGATAACCAATGCGGGATGAAGCGGTGGTGGTACAAGGAGGAGGGGGGGACGGGGATTGTTCCGATGCGGGAGGAGGAGTTTAATGAAGTTGGACGTGAAATTCATGAGGATTTCGCCAGGCTCCATAGAGGTGAACCGTTTAACCTCTTGGTTGGAGAAGTGGCCACCGCACTTGTGGACGTCGTTGATCAGATCCTTCTTGAGCGGTCGTATCGCCGTATGGGATGGATCGCTGCGTATGGTTTATACCACCTCGATAGAGAGCGAGAGGCCGGAGAGGACCTCCTCATCGAGCATGAGCTTATCCTTGCCCGAGACCCCCTCTGGATCGCCTGCCAGCCAGATCGAGTCTGGAGACGATTCTCCGACGGGAGGGTGATCTACCGAGAATTGAAGAGCTGTGGGCGCATGAGTCGGGGGTGGGTGGACCATTGGCCCAAAGCCATCCAGCTTCATATTGGGATGAAAGCACTGGAAGAGGAATTCCCTTTTTATTCGGGCCTGATAGGCCAAGGTGAGGTCATGGGCCTGATGAAGGGGGATTACAAATATGGGAAGCTCTGGCATCCTTATGTTTGGGCCTATTGGGTGGAGCCCGATGAGTGGATTCCAATGGGGCAGGGACAGGGTAGAAGGGGCTTGACCCCACGCCCAGTGTGGGAGTATAATGGCGGAATTATTGAATGGGTTAAAAAGTGCGGGCCGGAGATTGCCTTGGCGCAGTTTCCCTTCTCAGCCCCGATCTACTTGGACGATAGGCTCCTTGAGGCTTATGTCGCCGCCCGGACCTTTAGGGAAAGGGAGGCTAGGAGATTCAAGGTCAAGGCTCAGACGGATTTGGAATGCAGGAACCGGCACTTCAAGCCGAATTTTGATCAATGTATCCCGGTAGTGGGATTGCAGTGTCCTTATCTTGATGCGTGTCATAATGCAACAGTTAACGCAAATCCCCTTGGGAGTGGATTGTATAAGCCCCGGACTCCTCACCATGAGCTGGAGCTGACATGGAGGGATGATGACTCTGAGTGAGCTACACTTCATCGCTGAGACCATCAGGCAGCAGGTTGCCGCGGTAGAACTAGCCGAGGATGGCGAGGTAGTGGATCCCGAGCTGTGGAATGCTCTGTTTAATGGAATCGCTTGGTTAGAGGCCCAACATGACGATCAGAATGGATGAGAGTTTCAAAACAGCGGTTGAGGTAGCTGATAATGTGTTCACATTGCTATATGTGGATCTTGGGCTTGATCCTGGGGATGCCCTTCGGGGGTTGGCTATTGCCGCGGTGGCCATCGCCCACAAAACTGATAACCCAACCCAAGCCATGGATGACTTTGTGGGGATGATTGAGGAGGACACACTCAAAGGAGCGGTGGAGTATCTCGCTGGATGGGAGGAGAATGATTAAGGGAAGGACGTTAGGCCTCTATGGAGATACCGGTTCAGGTAAAACTACTCAAATCGGGGAGTTGGCAAAATGGCACTATCGAAGAACTAAAGGCACAACTCTCCTCGCGACGTGTGATAGGGGAGGGTTCCTCTCTCTCAAGCCGCTCATCTCAGTCGGAATTATACGGGTCCAACAGCTGGGACCCACTGAAGACCCTTGGGGCTGGATCGCTGACGCCGTTGCAGGGAAGTTACACCAAGATACCGATTGTTTACTGGCCATCGACTCAGCAACCAGCATTGGAGAGCTCATCTTCGACAACATTTCCAAAGCCGATCGACAGATTGGGCAACAGCGAACACAACGGTTTAACGTCGGTTCGGGTCACTCTGTGGGCATCAACAACGAATCTCACTATGGACTTGTTCAAGGCTTTTTGAGGGATATGCTGTGGAAGTCCACATGGTTAGCACAAACAAAAGGGGTGGATGTCCTATGGACGTTTGCAACCTTGAGAGGAGAGAAGCAGGATTCGACGGTGTTCCTGGGACCTGAGATGGCAGGGAAGGCGCTTACTCCAAAGATTGCGAGGTGGTTGGAGAGGACGTTTCGGATTGTGTCTATTCCACAGGCTCCGGGGGAAGCTCCCCGACATGTGCTCCATTTGCAGGAACAACCAGATTTCGGCGGGACTGGGATGAGTCAAGGGAATGCGAGGTATCCGATGGATGCAACCACTCCCCTCCCTGCTACTCTGGAGCCTGCGGATCTTGGGAAGGCGTTGGAGTTGATTGAGGAGGGAGAGAAGGAGGCTGAGGACAAGCTAAGAAGGGAGCTAGGCTTGTGATCCCAAATCCATCAGCAGGAATATTGCTTTTAGTGGTAATGGCATTCGTGGCGTGGGCTTTCGTAAGAATACTTATAGCGTTAGGAGGCTTTTGAGATGGCAAATGATCAGATTGGACTGCGCGAACCGGATCAGGTTGATTGGGATAATTATGCGGCTGGTGGGAAATATGTAGCCCCGCCGCCGGCGAAGGACCAGAACGGGAACTATATCACCTACACCGGCCAGCTGCCCACCACAATTGGACAGGATGTGACCGATGAAGGGTATCGATCGTTCATCCTAGATCCCATCAAGCTGGTCAAGAACCCCGACCCCGCGGTAAATGGGTATGAAATTCGCTTCACCCGAGCGAGTGTGAAGAAGTTTAATGGGAAGGATGGAAAGCCCGTCGAGGCGAGCATGGCGGGGAATGTGCTGCGGTCAGCGGGAGTAGTAGCTAAACCCCAGACCAATAAGGACTACGAAGCGGCATTTAATCTTGTCCGCGGACGAGTCGTCCCCTTCACTGTCGAGTGGCGTGCTGCCAACAAAGATACCGGTGAGGAGATCGTTGGGTTTGATAACTTCCCCATCGACCCAACCACGGGAAAGCGTAAGGCGATTCTTCGGGCGGGAGATACACTTCCTGATGGACGAGTGGTAAAAAGTGAGGTGCTTTTCGCCAATGCTCGCGTGAGGTATTATCAGGATCCTAATCGAAAGTGACTAAAGAAAGTCCCAGCATAGTAGTTGGGGCAGCCACTTTGGTCATCAAAGGGGGGAGCAATCCCCCCTTTCTCTTGGAGGGTCCATGCATCATGTGTTTAGGTTTGATAAAACAGAGGAAGCCGCAGATCACATTGTAGAAGGACTGGAGGGTGCGGATTCCGATTATGCTATTCTTGGGTGTGGGCTGGTAATGGGGAGGTTGATGAATATTGAGAGGAAATTGGATCCTGATGAGGAGATCAAATGGCTCCAGGCGTTGATGGAGTGGGCGGATCTATATTGGGCTCCGAGTGAGAGGATTAATTGAGTAATGTGAACTGGAAAACGCCTCCCAAACTCTTCAACCTCATTAACACAGCAGTAGGAGGGTTTAAGGTCGATGCTGCAGCGGATCAGTTCAATCATCTCCTCCCTCATTGGTATGGTCCGGGATCTCCATTGGCGGAGGATGCGCTCGATCCTTTCTTCCAGTGGTTATCACCCGCCTGGTGTAACCCTCCCTACGGAAAGGGGCTTGAAAAGTGGCTCAAGCAGTTTGAAGCACAGGGGGCATCCGGGGTTGGAGTAGTGGCCCTGATTCCAGCCTCTGTGGAGACAGGGTGGTGGCATGATTGGGTGGCGAAGGGGTTGGAGGGGGGAAGTTGTGATGTGATTTTCCTCAAGGGGAGGGTGAATTTCTTGAAGCCTTGTGCACATTGTGAAAGGACAGGACAGTGTGAGGAAACCTTCCCTGAAGCAGCCACGAATAGTGACCGAAACTACATGTGTTGCAACAGGGGGGTTTGTGAGGTTTGTGATGGAACAGGGTATGTGGAAGGGGGCTCCCCCCGCTTCCCCTCAGCTCTCGTATTCTATGGCCCAACCACAACAGGGAAGATTGGTTGGTTGGATTGGAAACAAGATGAAGAAAACAAAGTGGATAGTGAGCAAGATCCTCTCAGTGGAAGTGATAGCGAAGGACGCGAGTGAGGCGCTTGAACAGGGGGGTGAGATGATGCATAATGGTGGCACTGCTGATCATTGTGCACACATCACCCTCGATTGGCAAGTGGAGGAAGTGAGGAAGGGAGCCAAGATTGCTCATACGTCCCTCAAGCTGTAACGGATGCCCCCTCCTTTCTCTCGAAGGATCCGAGGGCTTCATGCGGCCCACCTTAGCGACCAAGGATCCCTACGGTGTAGCGTTGGTTGGTGAGGCCCTTGGGGAGAAAGAGGCGGAAGAAGGGGAACCATTCAAAGGCCCCGCCGGTCACCGCCTCACACGATTGATCGAGTGGGCAGGGTTGGAGAGGAGTCGGTTTGATATTTGGAATGTTGTCTGGTGCCGCCCACCCGGAAACGCCTTGGAGGGGCAAGCGTATGAAACTGGGGCGATCTCGCATTGTAAGCAAGCCCACTGGGAGGCCCTTCTCGATCGGCCACGTGTGGTCGTTCCGATGGGGAATGTCCCGCTTCATGCTTTTACAGGGAGGAAAGGGATTCTCCGTGTTAGGGGTTACATTCAAGGAGGGCAGGGCTTCCATATTGTTCCAACGGTCCATCCCTCCTTCATTCAGAGAGGCCAGGCAAAGTACAGTGCGGCTTTTATTAATGATATTCAAAAAGCTGTCCAGGTGGCCCAGCAGGGCTTGGTGGTCGAGCCTACAAACTATCTCCTTGATCCCCCTCCGTATCGCGCTCTGGAGTGGGCACGAGCCTACTGTCATGTTTTGGAGTCTGGTCGAGACCCAAGGCTGGCATTTGATATCGAGACGCCGGGAAAGGGCGAAGATGAGGGCGATCTGGAAGAGGATCAAACATTCCACATCTTCCGAATTGGATTCAGTTATCAAGGCCATGGAGCACTCAGCATTCCCTGGAGTGCAGAATACATCCCCGCCATCAAACTCCTCTTGGAAGGACCAGGAGAAAAAATTGTATGGAACGCAGGTTTCGATGTACCCCGAGTGCGAGCAGCCGGCGTTTCCATTGGAGGGACCATCCACGATGGGATGGTTGCCTGGCACATCCTCCATTCCGACCTCCCCAAAGGGCTTGGGTTCGTTGCCACTTTCACCTGCCCATTCCAACCTGGGTGGAAGCACCTTTCCCATACCGCACCCGCCTTCTACAATGCCACCGACGCCGACGTTGAGTGGCGGAGCGTTGAAAGAATATTCGACGACCTACGCAGGACCGGATTGTGGGATGTATACCAGCGAGACGTCCTCGACCTCGAGCCCATCCTCACCCATATGCACCTGCGAGGTATGCCAATCGATTGGAAAGCCAGAGCAAACAGTGCAGTCCTTCTTCAAGTTGAACAGCAACGAACCCTCTCCCAGTTGGAAGAGTTGGTCCCCCCAGAAGCAAGAAGAATAGATCATGTCTATAAGTTGGAACCCAAGGATAAAACCGGACTGCTCATTCGACCATCAACTAGAATCGTGCCTTGTTGCCCTGGATGCGGAGTTGAGAAGCCTAAAAAGAATCACTTCCAGCCCTTTAAGCGAAAGTCAAACCCGTGTGCTGGCCTCCGTGCTGAGGGACGCGAACGAGCAGTTGACGAGTATTATCGACTTGCTCCGTTCAAACCTAGCCGAGACCAGCTCATCCGATACCAGCGCGCTTTAGGGAGGCCAGTTCCAACGAAGTATGATAAGAAGGAGAGAAAGCGGAAACCGACGATGGATGAAAAGGCCATCCAAGGGCTCAGGGGCAAGTTTCCTAATGACAAGCTCTACCCAACTGTGCTACACTACAGGACACTCGACAAAATAGCGGGGACATATATTGGCAGAGTGGCGTCCACCGATTGAGATCGTTGGAGGGTTCCCGGTTGGGAAGGATGGGCGCGTGAGGAGCACCTTCACGCATAACCCATCCTCTCTTCGTTTATCATCTGTCAACCCCAACCTCCAAAACATCCCACGAGGGAAAACCGATGAAGTTGAACGATGGGTTAAAGAATGTTTTGTCAGTCCTCCCGGATCCCTCTTTTGGGCTCGTGACTACGCTGCCATTGAAGCTGTTCTTGTTGGTTACTTTGCTGGCTCTGCCCGTTACACACGGTTTGCTAAGCTGGGCGTTCATGCCTTCCTCGCCTCACATATTGTGGGTCGTCCTGCTGATCTGGGGTGGAGTGATAGCGACCTGCGGGTTTATTTCAAACAGGTTAAGAAAGAAGAACCTGTAGTCTACGACACCGCCAAGAGGATCTGCCACGGGTCGAACTACATGATGACCCCGAGGAAAATGCATTATGAATATCCTGAGACGTTTCATACCATCAAGGACGCGGACAGGTTGCAAGGACTTTACTTTGAGCTATTCCCCGAGATTAGAGAGTGGCACAGGGAGCTTTGTTTCCGCGTGGATGGTACAAAGCGACGCAAGCTTGAGGAGGTGGCAGAAACTGTGGATCCGTGGACTCTTGGAGTCTGCTATGCCCAGAACCCCTTTAGCTACGTTCATCGATTCTACAACGTCCTAGATTGGGAGAAGGTGAGATACGAAAATGGGACGAGTGAATGGATTTGGAGTTATGGTGAAGATGCTAAGAGGTTGGTTTCATTTCTCCCCCAATCTACCGCCGCGGCAATCATCAAGCGAGCCGCCAAAACCATCTGGTATGAATACCCCTGGATTGGTGAGTCTTTGCGTCTCCTCATACATGACGAGATTTTCGGAGAAGCTCAAGAAGGAAGGGAGCTTGAAGAATGTCTGGAGATAAGCCAGAAGGTGATGGAGGCGCCGATCCCCGAGCTGCCTCTAGACCCAGCATGGGGGATGGGCGAGAGCTTGATGATCGGGACGGAGGCGAAGGTGGGAAGGGTGTGGGCAGAGATGAAGTGATGTGTGCTCGGTGTACGTCATGCCTTCACACGACCAAATTTCACGATGATTTTAGTGTGTGGATTAAAAATGGGGGGACATTGGATTGAATGTACTTGATCATGGGTATGTTAAAGAGGTGGAGCATTGGGGGAGTGATGAACGAATCATTGAATCCGCACGAATGTCAACTGATGGTGGCTTTCATGGGTGGGAGACAGATTACCGTCTACTGTCTTTCCTCTGGCAGCACGCTCACCATACCCCATTCGAGATGGCGGGAGTTACAGTCGAAGTCTACGCACCCATTTTTGTCACACGGGAGTGGGAGCGCCATCGAACCCAGTCCTACAACGAGCTGTCAGGTCGATATGTTACGCTCCCGAATGAGTACTACATCCCCTCCATCGAGCGATTGATGGCTGGAAAGCAAGCCAACAAGAACAAGCAAGGGTCCGAGGAGGGCTTTACTCATGCTGAGGCTGATAAACTGGGCAATCACATCTACTGGGCCACTCACGATGCAAGGAAACATTATGAGCAGCTCCTGGAATCCGGCCTGGCCCGTGAGCTCGCCCGTTTGGTGGTTCCTGTTAACCAGTATACTCGCTTTAGGGCTTCTGCCAACCTACGTAATTGGCTTGGGTTTCTGGGGCTGCGCCTTGATCAAGCGGCTCAATGGGAGATGAGAGAGTATGCTAGAGAGGTTGCCGCGATCATTCAACAACGCTTCCCCCGAACATTTGATCTAGCTTTAAAGGAGAGCAGTGTATGATTATAAAGTTCCCCGCTAATGTCCCACCGTCAGAGTTTAGTGCTGCGTTTGTACAGGGTATGGCGGACCGAATGGCGGTAAGCTATTGTAAGTATGGAGAGGTGGCTGATGCGTATCCGCAACGGGTTGATGCAGTGGCATCATTAAAGAAACGGTTAGAAAGGTACGAAGAAACTGGTAATACTGAGTGGCTAATGGATGTAGGCAATTTCGCGATGATTGAGTTCATGCAACCACGCCACCCCAAAGCTCACTTTAAGGCTACTGATAGCAAAGAATCTCCTGGACGCGAGTGGGTAGGTGAAATCGATCCGTCACAGCGGGGCAACCGGCCGGAGACCTGGCGATGATATATATTACTGGGTCGCTTAGGAATCCCGAAATCCCTAAGATAGCCGCTCGGCTGAGGGAAACTCTCAAGGTGGAGGTGTTTGATGACTGGTACGCCGCGGGCCCCGAAGCGGATGATGCTTGGCGAGACTATGAGCGAGATCGAGGGCATTCTCTCCCAACCGCCCTACAAGGATACGCCGCTCGCCACGTTTTTCAATTCGATAAAGAGCACCTATCGCGAGCTACAGATGTCATTCTCGCTCTCCCAGCGGGGAAAAGTGGTCATCTTGAGCTGGGCTGGGCCATTGGAAACGGGAAGCGAGGTTGGATTTTGCTCAACGACGATCCAGACCGATATGATGTAATGTATTGTTTTGCGGATGGGGTGTTCACCAACTTGGAGGAACTCATTGCTCACCTTATACTTAGCCGGAGCCATCAGGGACAATCACCCTGAGGATATTGAATGGCGAGAACGACTGATCGATCTGCTCGCGTCGAAGTGTGTGATGGTAAGGGAACTTATAGCTGGCAAGGATGTGACCAGCTTACACCCCCTAGTAAGGATCCTCAACCCCCTTGCCAACAAAACCTTCACTCCCTTAACCGGGGCTTGGAGGACAGCAACGATCCCCTGCAATTCAAAGGGGATAGTGAGTCAGGATTTTTGGTGTGTCCGGCGTGCGGACATAATTGTAGCGAATTTTTCATCGATGGTGCAGGGGTATCCATCCATTGGTACTGTGATGGAAGTGGGTGCCGCTGTGGGGATAGGGGGGAAGCTAATCTACAGCATTATCGATCCCAGTTTCTCCGGGCACTCCAATCTAGGGGTTTTCGATTTACATCCCTTCTTGAAAGAGGTTTCGACGGAGGTGTTTCCAAGTGAGCGAGAATGCGAAGAATTCCTTGACTCCCACAT
>ERZ1292637.513-Hain-H14-01um-R3-513-length-21569-cov-9_pt1 | contig 21569 bp, 31 predicted proteins | sample MGYA00564405_ERZ1292637 | MGnify/ENA primary metagenome ERZ1292637 (study PRJEB36523, sample SAMEA6512645) | groundwater metagenome | collected 2019-01-09 | study: AquaDiva: Metagenomics assemblies of 32 groundwater samples | reverse complement strand
CCTAATGCCATTCAAAAGCGAGGCCCAGCGTCGTTACCTGTTCGCCAAGGAACCCGCGGTCGCGAAACGCTGGTCCCACGAATACGGCTCCGGCAAGGACCTTCCCATGCACGCCAAGCAGACCAAGGCGAAGCGTGCGGCGGTGCTATCACGCATGAAAGGCCACGAATAATGGCATCTCAGAACCAGGCCACCGCTGACCAGCTCACTGCTCGCTTTGCCGCTGACCCAGAGTGGCAGCGGCTGTCGCAGGCCTATCAAGCCGAGTTTGCCAAGCCTGTGACACGGTCAGACCCCGAACGGCGTGCGGCAGGACAGGCGTATAGAGCGCTCGTTGAGTATCAGCGGCGTATTGGGGTTCCTCAGGGCTTTGTGCTGGACCCCAAGACCAATAGCTTTGAAAAGGATAAGGGGTTTCCGGGTTGGTCTAAATACGCCATGATGGGGATTGGCGGAGCGGCAGCTGTGCCCTTTATTGCAGGAGCGTTAGGTGGAGGCGCGGCAGCGAGCGCAGGTGGGTTACCTGGTCTTGGCACAGCCGGTGCCGTCGGACCAGGTGGTGCCGCAGCAGGAGGTGGTAGCGTGGGACTCGGGTCAACACTCGCGGGGTTGGGGAAGTCGCTGCTCCCAAAGGGTGCGAAAGGCTGGGTCGAGACAGGACTCAGTGTCGCTGGACGCCTGGGCAAAGGCCGCGCGGCGGGACGCGTCGAGGAGGCCGAGCAGGCCCGCGCGGCTGACCGTGCGCGCCTCGAGCAGGCCCGCTTCAATCGGGAGAACCCGAGTGCGCGTGCCGGAGGGGCGGTGCGCGGGGACATCCTTGCGGGTCTCCAGGATTACCAGCTCAGCGGCGAGGGCCGCAATCTGTCAAGCACCGGCGGGTTGCGTCCCAGCCTGCTCTCACCGGGAACGCGTCAGCTGGGCTCCAGTCTGTCTCGCGAGGCGCTCCTCAGCCAGCTAGGCCAAGGTGGCCCCAATGACCCCTACGCCGCGATGACACCCACACCGACGCCACAGGCTGGGGGGCTCGACAAAGTCCTGACTGGCGCTGGTATCGCGGGAGATGTGCTGCAACTCGGTGGGGGTCTCGATACGCTGCCCTTCTTCAGGCGCCAACGCCAACAACCACCCCCACCACCCACAGACGACTCTGACGATATTTACGCAGGACTCTACTAATGGGACTAGGACTGCAGGGCGCCGGCGCACTGAACCAACTGGACGAACTCGTGAAAGAGCGGCTCCTGGAACAGCTGACCCGCGAGGCGACTGCTGAAAAGATTCGCCAGTTCAATGTGGGGGCCGCCGAGCGCGAGCGGGGGCACCGCGCCACCGAGGAGGGCCTCCGGCAACAGCGGGAGCAGCGTGGTGATGTCCAGAAGGCGACTGAGCGTCAGCACGAGGCCCTCAATCTCGGTCGCTTCATGGAACATGCCATGCCAGGCGAGATCGATCCGTCCATGGCCACACGTCTCCGTGCAGGGGGGTACGGGGGTGCGCTTCGAACGACACCAGAGCGACAAGCGGAGCCTGGCGCGGGGGTCCTGCAAACGAGCGCGCCTGAGTCTGGGTATCCAGACGAGACGCCTCAACTCTACCGGCCCGAGCGTACCACGCTCCCCATGGGAGGCTCGCGCAACCAGATGGCACGGCAATCTGCCGCTGAGATGGAGGCGCGGCGCGGCGCAGGGGCTGAAGACGCCGCCGAACGTCAGCAGCGCCACGACGAGATGATGGCCGCCATGCGAAAAGCTGGGGACCAGGGGCGCCCCTATTTCACGACCGGCGCCCTCTTTGATGAGCGGGGCGTCCCTACTGGGAATTACCAGTTCAATACCCGGACGGGTCAAATGGTCCCACTGACCCCCCCTGGAGGCCAGACCAGACCCCCGCCTGGTGGAGGCAAGGATGTGCTCGCGAACGAGACCGCGGAAGCCCAACTTGCGCGTCTCCGGGGCGCGTTCAAGCCTGAGTTCACAGGGCCAATTGGAGGTCGTCTGCGGACACTCGGACAACAGGTGCCTGGCGTCCCCGTCAACAAGGACTTTGCGGACTTCAGCGCCGCCACATCTGCCTTCCGGAACTCCGTCATCAGGGCCATTACTGGTGCTCAGATGTCCGAGCCCGAAGCCGCCCGTATCCGTCAGCAAATCCCCGAGGAGACGGACAAACCGGAGGTCTGGTTGTCCAAGTACGAGATGACCAAGCGGAACCTGGGGGACCTGCGGCGCGCGATCGGACGACGTGGCGTGTCATCTGAAGCCCCAAGCGGTCGAATCCGGTATGACCTCGACGGGAACGTGATCCCATGACCGGCCAACCCATCGTGATTGTGGATGAGCAGGGGATCGAGCACGAATTCCCGGCTGGGATGGACCCCAAGCGCGCAGGCGCGATCGTGCGCTCACGGACAACGGGACCCCAGATCGAAGGATCGCAAGAGCCCGTTCCGGTGGTGTCTCAGTTCCGGGACCGAGCAGCACGAGAAGCATCCCAGTTGCCTGAAGAGGGACAGTTCACAGGTCAGAACCCCCTGGCCATGGCACCCATTGGGGGCCTTGGGCGGGTCGCCAGTGGAGCCGCTGGTCGTATCGGCGGCGCATTGAGGACTCTTGGCAAGACTCCTCTAGGGGCTGCGATCAAGGCGGGCGTCGCCGCCACACCTATTGTTGGGCCTATGGGCCGCGCGGCGCTTGGTGCCTATCGACAAGCCCAAGCACCGGTTCCTTGGGAAGGCAAAGGCTTTCCAGAGCGGGGATTTATCCGCTCGACACCGGAGGCGCGCGGCCCCTCGGCCTCTCCCACCCGTAGCCCAGCACCCCCGAGTGGCCCAGTCGCTCCAACGGCTGGTGTCAGACCTGCTCCGCCTCCACCGCCCGATGTGCGTGTTGCTTCTCCCGAGGACTGGGCCCGCTGGGATCGCGAGATGGCCATCTGGAAACGTCTGGCGTCCGAGCGGGGGACCATCTACGCGGGTGGGGGGACGCCGTAATGGAGGATTTCGAGTGATTGCCCCCCTCCGGCGCCGCGGCTCCAAGCTGTCCCTGACGGATGTGGGGGTCGCCCTGCGTTTAGCGGAGGAAGGCAAGTCCCAGGCCACCATTGCTGAGCTGCTGGGCGTGAATCAGTCCAATGTGTCACGCGCGCTCGCTGCGTTCACTGATACCCGCACAATTGCCAAGTCCCGGCTGAACCAAGCCGCCGATCGGGTGGCGAAGGATGCCTTGGTCGCCTCCGCGAAAGCCGCCAAGCGGGGAGACGCGGCACCTGCGTTGGAGATCCTCGATAGGCTCGACGTGGCCCCCAGGAAGCACCAGGATGGCTCAGGCGGGGCCAAAGTGATGGTGGTCATAGGACAGCCCTCTGTGGGGGCGCTCCCCCCAGGACTCAGCCTAGAGCCCTCCTAGTCGCCGAGCTGGACAGCCCCGGATGCGCCAGTCGAGCTGCATGTCCCCTTCCGTGCAGTTCCTAGGCCGCCGGGGCTGTTCCATGTCTGGGGCGTCAAGAACTTGACCTCGGTGTCCACTATATGAGACACTTGTTGTGTCGTGTGGTCCACCCTGGAACGCGCCCACGCCCGCCGCGACGTCATGCGCCAGCTGGCCCTGTGGCTCTCTCCGATCCAACTCGACGTGATGCTTCGCAAGTTTGGGTTTACCTCACCGGGCGGCCTGACCCATGCGGAGATCGCCGCAGAGTTGGGTCTTGAGCGAGCTACCGTCAAAATGCATGCGCTGACTGCCGCGGCGATTCTCCGCACGCACCCCGAGTTGCTCGACCTCCTCCACTCCACGCGTCAGGACGAACAATCCTATGGACAACGCCACACCACCAGCCACGAGTAACGTCACCCTGATCGCGGAGGTGTCGAGCAACCACGGCGGCTCCGTGAAGCGTGCGGTCGCGTTCATGCAGGCCTTTGCCGCAGCCGGCGCCGATATCATCAAGTTCCAGCTGACCCGCGCGCACCGCCTGGCCCCAACGGACCCACAGCGGGCGTGGTTTGAGCAGGCCGAGCTGACCCCGGAGAAGGTCCGCGATCTCCTGTGGGAGGCCACGAATGCGCATATCCAGCTCCTCTTTACGGTCTACCATCCGCAGGACGTGGCAGAGTTGCTCCTCCACGGGTTCAGGACCGTCAAAGTGGGCTCAGGGGAGGCCCACAGCCGAACACTCGCACGAGCCATTCTCGGTCACCCCTTCACCGAGATTTATGTCTCCGAGGGCATTCGGCCAGCCCATGCCCTCTATGCCACTGACCCGCGTGTCTGTCTGCTAGGCTGTGTCTCCTACTATCCCGCGCCGGCGGGTCTGGTGGCGCTCCGATTTGCGAGCGGTCGCTATCAGGGCTGGTCGGACCACAGCATCGGCACCGATGAGGCGGTGCTCGCGACGATCCTTGGGGCACGCGTCATTGAGAAACATGTGTGCCTCCCCCAGCAAGCCCGACCGATTCGCGCGTTTGAGGCTTCACCCGCGCAGTTCGCGGAGCTGCGTCACCGGGTAGACGAGGGCCCCTTGCGGTTCGTGGGGCGCTGGGACCATGCCGGCTAACACGCTCTTTGGGGCCATCGTGGACCTGACCCTGCTCGGCAGTGTGGTCTTTGTGGCTGGCGGCATTGTGGTCGTGGCCTACGTCCGCTACTGGCTTTTACGAGGGCTTCTCCATGCTCAGCATCGCTCTTACCGCACGTCCCAGCTACGCCAAGCTCCACCCCATTCTTGTGGAGTGCTGCGCGCAGAACCTACCAGTGGAGGTGGTCGCCTGTGGGTCGAGCTTGATTACTGCCCATGGTGCCGTCGCGGACCAGGTGTCCCGCGACTTCCCGAGTGTCCCTGTGACCACCCTCTACACGATGCTGGCTGGGTCCACGCTGACGACGAGTGCGAAGGAAACGGGGCTGCTGCTCGCGAGTCTTGCGGACCACTACGCGCGCGTGAGGCCAGCCCTGGTGCTGGTGATGGCGGACCGGCATGAGACGCTGGCCGTGTCCATGGCGGCCAGCTACCAGAACATTCCCGTGGTGCATGTGCAGGGTGGGGAACGCAGCGGCAATATCGACGACCGCGTGCGCGACGCGAATGCGATGCTCGCCACGTACCACTTCCCGGCCACTGAATTTGCCGCGGAACGGTTGAGGAGTTTCGTCCACGAGCCGCACCACGTGTGGAACGTCGGGTGCCCGTCCATTGATGTGGCACGCCAGGCACAGGCGCTGCCTCCACTCTTGTCGACGGCCGCATTTGGAGGGATTGGACCCGTCATTAGTCTCCGCGCGCCCTACCTGCTGCTGGTGCAGCATCCCGAGACCGAACAGCCAGACGCCGCGTACGACCACATGATGCACCTCTTGCGCGTCGTCTCGCAGGTACCGCTGCCGCGTCTTGTGCTGTGGCCGGGTCAGGACGCGGGTCAGGAGGGAGGCGCCAAGGCCATTCGTCACTACCTCACCGCGCACCCCAGCGAAAGCTGGGCCGTCCTTCGCGCGATTCCCCCGCTGCCATTCCTGCAGGTGTTGAACCAGGCCGCGGTCCTCGTGGGCAACAGCAGTGCAGGCATTCGGGAGGCCAGCTACCTCGGCACGCCCGTCGTCAACATTGGTTCGCGGCAGCGTGGGCGGGAGCGGGCACACAATGTCCTCGAGTGCGAAGACGCGCTGGCCGCGATTCGCAGACAGCTCGCGGGGGGACGATGGCCCTCATCTACCCTCTACGGGACCGGCCGCGCGGCGCCTCAACTCGTCGGCCGCCTGAAGGGACTCCCCTCATGACGCATCCCCTGTGTATTATTCCTGCACGCGAGCACAGTCGACGCATTGCCCAGAAGAACCTGCGGCCACTGGGTGGGGTCTCGCCCCTGAGGCGCGCCCTGCAGGTGTGTCAGATCGTCATGGGGGCCGCGGAGGGGCAGATTGTGGTCACAGGGGACTGGTTTCACTCAGGCACCGCTGGCCACACCGATGGCCGCGACATTTGCTGGCACCGCGCGGAGGCACCCCTCCACACCGACACCTGCTCCATGGTGGATGTGGTGCTGGATGTCTTGCAGGCCTATCCCGCCGCGGAGGACCAGAAAGTGCTCCTGGTCCAACCCACCCAGCCCCTGCGGCACGCTCAGCACCTCCGAGACGCGCTGGAGTGCCTCGACGACTCTTCCAGCCTCGCGACGGTCACAGAAACCGAGAGCCTCGATAAGCTCTATCTCCTCTCACCGGAGGCACGACTCGTTCCGGCGGGTACTGGCTGTGAGCGCCATCAGGACAGCCGGCGCACCTATCGCTGTGATGGCACGGTCTATGGGTTCAGGCGGGGATGGTTCCTGGTGCACCGCTCCTTCCGCCACCCCCACGATACCCTCGCGGTCCCCCTCGCGGCTGAGGAGACGTGCGCGCTTGATACCCCCACCGACTGGGCCATTGCGGAGTCGCGACTCCAGAACTGGACACCGTGCTGATTATCCTGCAATACCTCAATACCCTCTCACCACTCGGCCTCGCCGGGCTCCTGGCCCTCGTGCTCTGGCGCATGGCCAGCTGGAAGCAGGTCGCGAATGTCTCTGATAACCACCTGCATGAAGTGGTGGACGCGCTTCGGCGTGTGGAGGTGGCACAGGCTGCTGGATTCGCCGCCATCCTGGCCCGCCTCAACCATAAGCCGCAGCCGCAACCCTAGCATGCCCGTCTACAATCTGTTCCTCCTCCGCCAGCAGCTGGAGCGCCATGAAGGGCTGCGCCTGCTCCCCTACCGCGACTCCCTCGGGCACCTCACCTGCGGTATCGGGCACCTGATGACCAAGCCGTGGACTATGCCGCTCGTGGAGGCGCATTACGCGGAGGACGTCGCGGAGGCGGAGCAGGCGCTGGACCAGTTCATGTCGTGGTGGAGGAAGCTGAGCGATGTGCGGCAGCGGGTCTTACTGGATATGTGCTTCAACTTGGGTATCACCAAGCTGCTGCAGTTCAAGCTGTTCTTGGGGTTCGTGCGGGCCGGGGACTATGGGCACGCGGCGGACGCGATGCTGAAGAGCCTGTGGGCGGAGCAGGTGAAGGGGCGCGCCGTGCGGTTAGCCGCGATGATGCGGTCAGATCGCGACCAGAACTAGCGCAACTTCTCCCAGTACGCCTGCGTCGCCCCCCACACCACCGAGATGGGTCGCCCAAAGCCCGTGCGGTCACTCGTGCGCTGCACCATCCCCATCACGCGCCCCTCGCGGTCAAAGATGGGTCCACCCGACATGCCCACAATGAAGGGGGCACTGATGAGCAGCCACCCATCCCTCCAGTTCATCCCGTTCTCCTCCCACTCCGGCAGCGCCCCCAGATAGGCCACAAATCCCGCCGCAAAGTAGCGCGTGGAGAGGCCATAGGCGTGCCCCAGGGCACCCGCCTCCAGTCCGCGCACCATATCAGGGGCACGCGGTCGGAGTGCCTTTCCGTGCCACCCCGATTGAAGCACGAGCAAATCCAGGGCCTCACTGCCCCAGACAACCGAGGCCACGTACTTGCCCCCATTGGGGGCGTGGATGGACAGTTCCGGCGCGAGACAGTGTGCCGCAGTTAGCAGATAGCCAGTAGCCTGGTGAATCGAGAAGGCTGCACACGTTGAGACCGACTCATCCTCGCCATGGAAACCGACCAGCCGCACGACACTGGGTTCCACCTTGGGCACGACGTCCCAGAGACCCCCAGCCGTAACTATCGAGACCAGTAACAAGACCACCAGCACAGCCAGCAATGCGCGTCTCATGGGGACTCCTAGTGTTGGCTCAGGACCCGAACAACGTGGGCGGTGGACTGCCGAGAAACGCGCCCGTGGCGTTCCGTCCACGCGCGCAGAAGGTAGTTCCCCTCCGAGAGGACCAGGGAGTAGCCGGTGCGCGCGGCGGGTGGCCGGCAATCCACCCCCTCTGGCTCCACATTGAGGATGGTATCGCCCTCACTGGCGGCTTTCCAGCCCAGGCACACATAGTCATCCTCAGCTGCGTGCCTCACACGCACCACCGCCTCGACGCGGAGGGGCGCAAAGCCGTGATGGGTGGAGAGGGTGAGTTCTGGTGACAGCGAGGACAGGAGGAGGGTCACGAGGAAGGGACCTCCAGCCGTGGCTATCGAGACTAGTGAGCAGAACACCAGCACCGCCAGCACTGCGAAGGGATTCATTCGGCCTACACCTCCAGTATATCACCCGGTCTTTTCATCGTTCACATGCCGCACATAGAGACTGATCGCCTCCAGCTCTTGCAGTGTAAATTCTCCGTCCAGCGTCACGACGTCGCTTCCAGGCTCCCAGCACAGATACCAGCCGAGGTTATCGAGACCGCCATCGGCCTCAATGTTGTCCTTGAGTATGTCTTTCGCTTGTTCAAGCGTCATCGACCCCCTCCTCCGCGTGATAGGGCACCAACCGCTGCCCGCACAACGGGCAGGGCGGCTGCGGCCACCCCTTCTCCTCCTGCCACACCACCAGCCGCGACCACCACGTGCACGAGGGGCACCGCATGCGCCGTGTCCAGACGCGCGTGCTAGGTGTCACGCTCGGCCTCTAGCTCTTTTTCTAATAGTGCAAGACTTCGCCAAGCGACTTTTGCAGTATGCCGTACACCATCGGTATCGAGTGTCCCACGCTCCAGGAAGTGCCGCATGAGCGCGTCCGCTTCGTCCGTCGATTTGCTGCGGTCCCAGTGCACCGGCTGCCCAGGGTGATGCTGCTCCCCCCCAATATACGAAACATGGGCCACCTCGCGGATGGCCAATGGGAAGTAGTCGAGAACTCCCGTTGCGACAGGGTATGTTTTTCGCTCAAGTTCCTGCGTGGTCGGGCGCGCAAATAGGGCCTCATCAGGCATCTCCACCTCGTCGCGGGCTGCCCGCAGCCGCGCCGCGTCCTCCTCGCAGTGCCGTATACACGCCCACCCTGCTCCCGGGTCGCAACTACACGTTGTAGCAGCCACTTCAGGAACCGCCTGCAGCTGTTCCGCGTCCTTCGCGCAGTGGCACTGACACACCCAACCCGCACCCGGGTCGCACCCACATGATTTTGCTGACTGGTGCATGGATGTCTCCTTTCCTCCTGACCAGTACTCCGACAGGGAACACCCAGGATAGCGTGCCATTACTTGACCTCCTGTATCTCTGTGACCATTTGCGTCGGGATTTTTGTGACTCGCCCTGAGTGCTGGAGCTTCTCAATCCAATCCCCGGCGAGCGTCACATACTTGTCGGTCTTGCTGAGCAGGTAGCCCACGCTCACTACCGTGCATTCCTGCTTGCTGAACGCCGCCACGTCGGCCTCGTCCATCCACGTTTTCCCATCATCTGGGTCTTCGGCGTCGTCCCAGGTCACCACCACAAGCGGCTTCGGCATGGTTACGGACACCACAAGGTTGGGGGCTTCAACGCCCCGAGTTCCAACAACCGCGCACGCAGGGCTTGATGCTGCATGACATCATGTACGACACGGCTCCGTGTGAGTGCGCGCCCGGCCGGCGTGAGCCGGTTCGCCTCCCGCCAGAGCGGGTTGCTCATATGGTCCTTCTCTTGGGCCAAGCCCAGCATTCCCGCGAGCGACTCCTGCGAGGCCGAAATGTAGCGGCGCTTCACCAAGTGGACCTTTGTATCGTGCACCCATTTCGGTAACAGCGGTGGCAGGCCTTGTTCTAAGAGGGCTCCATTGATGACCGGCAGGTCGTGGCCAAGAATGTAGTGCCCCGTCACAAGGTCTGCCTGGTTATAGAGGGCCACGAACCACTGCAACATCGCTGACACGGTCACGTCACCCAGGAGCCGCGCCTCGACCTCACCAGGCGTCCAGGCTGCCGCAATGGCCGTAATTTCGCCTGTGGTAAAATCTGGCCCCAGATACGCCAGGGGACGATTCTCAATGTCAAAGTCCAAGAGACGAGGACTTGGCCGACACCGTATGGTGAGTCTCATCGTGCGGCCTTCGGTGGCATGATGTGGACATCATCTGATTCGATGGCAATGTCCATATCGGCCGGAGGCTCCGGAAGCTGAGCTTGTCCTTTCCACCGTGCAATTTCTGGATAGAAATAGTCAGTCTCCCAGTCGATGCGCTCGAGCGCCTGCTTCAAGCGAAATTGGGCACGGCGCGCTGCCTTGAGCTTGCGTTCTCCGCGTGAGTCTTGTGTGAGGGACATAACTGTGCGTCCTTGTAAAGTTGTTGAATCACCTGCTCAATGAGGACCAGCTGCTCGCACGCACAGATCCGCTGGCGGGCTAACTCCCGCAGCCGTTGTCGATGATTACGCTGATATCCCTTTGCTGTGGCATTATACCTTGCCCCCGCCCTCGCTTGCGCCGCGATGCCTTTTGGGGAGGCGTTATACCGTGCCCGCGCCCTTGCGTGCGCCGCGATGCCGTTTGGGGAGGTTTTATACGCTGCGTGAGTGGCGCGACCTTTTGGGGAGGCTCTGTACCATGCCTGGTACACTTGCTTTCGAGTCACCTGACCTCCTGCGTGGGCTATATGGGGTCGTCACCTTCTTTGTCGGTGCTTTCACCACCTGCATGTCCTCGATTCGCAACACGATATCTTCCTTCCGTATTCTCACCCAACGCGCGATGAACGGGAGCAACAGTCTGATTCGCCCGTGCGTTGTTCGTCGCGGTGTATCGAAGATAATCTCAACGGCCCATCGCTTCATGGTGTGTTCACCGACGCGTCACCGACGTGAACAGCTCGAGCACGTACCAGACAACGGCAACGAGAGTGTAGACAATGACACCAATGAGGGCGCCGAGGAAGAAGGCGAGGAGAGGTCTCATTTTTTAGCTGCTGGCCCCCAGACCCAGATCCGCCCGTCCCGCGTGCGCTTCCAGAGCTTCGTAGGTTTCCACATGAATCACCTCGCTTGGGAGATCGTCTCCTGTTATCTGCAGAACGTCTGCGACGATGGTCGTTCGCCCGAGCAACTTGTGGGCCGTCCACCGATGGCGGCCGTCTACGACGCGCCACATGCTGTTAATCCACACGACCTTGATGGGTGGAGGCTCGCCTCCGTGCTGCATGAACTCAATGAAGGCTAACACGGCCACGTTCAGGGGCGGGCCTTCGGTGAGACAGATTTCATCAAGGGGCAACAGCATGGTCATCGCCTGATTCTCACACGACAAGCAGCATCAGATCCGCGCTGGTAGACACGCAGCAATCCCTCGCGTGCTTCTTGGTCCGTCTCGGCCGAGTCATGGCGATAGGCCCCAGCCTGGCATGCGAGCGGGACCGACTTCGCCCCGTTCGCCCACGCCTTCGCCAGGTCCAACTCGAGTCCGGTCCACAGTCGGCTGATGCGCCCGTTCAGGCTATGAAACGTGGAACCGGCCGCGAGCAGAGACGCTCCAGCCGCAGCATCGAAGGCGAGGGCCGGCGACTGGAAGCGGTCGGGCGCGCGGGTGTTCTCGTTCGCGGTACACGGCTTCGTCGCTGACAGCTCCATGCAGTTGTGTCCGGCTTTCCGCTGCCACTCCAGGACACCATTCGTATGGAGGCTCAGGTAGTCCCAGTAGGGCTTGACCGGGTCGGCCCCGTTGGCGCCCGCAATCCCACTCGAGCCATGAGACGTGAGGACGCCCACCGGCTTGGGAAGTTCCTGGAGCGCCTCCACGCGGTTCCCGGGCTGGTCGTGCTCGTTCACGGCTTCCAGGATCACGTTCGTGATGGGGGTCAGCGTCGCAACGAGACGGTTCCAGAAGGCCAACTCGTCGGCCTTCGTTGGTAGAGCACTCCGGTGCCCAGCAAAGGCGACGAACTCCCCATAGAGCCCATGTTGAGCTAAGCGCTGAAAGAACACGGGTAGCTCGGTGAAGTAGCGGTCCCCATACAGCGACGGAATCAGATTCATGGGCTCCTCGGGAAAGGGGATGGTTCCTGTCCCGAAGACTCGCACCATGTTATAGCCGAGTGCGGCCCGCTGCGTGAGCACGGAGTCGATATCAAGGCCCTTCAGGTGCTTCTCGTAGAGCGCAAAGTCGGTCGCCTCCATGACTGTGAACCGCTGGCCATTCTCCAAGCCGATGAACTGCCCGCGGGCGACGAGTCGAGGCAAGATGACCTGGACACGCTGCATCGGCGGCAACTCCACACCGACGTTCATCTGGTAATTACCGGGCTTGAGTGGCACGTGGTCCACGCGGTAGGGCTGATAGCCAGCTGCCGTAATGGTCAAGTAGGGCACGAATTTCAGCGATTCCGGCACTCGTGGGAAACCAGCATAGCCGTTGGCGTCGCCCACGACGGTGCCCAGTATGTCGAGATACACGACTGGATGGGGGACCCCAGGTGCCCACACCGCGATGGCACGAACAGGTGGCGGCGGCGGAGGCGGCGGACGATGCACGCAGCCAAAGGAGCCGATGAGCATTCCCACAAGGAACCCGACAAGTACGATAATGACCCTCATAATTACTCCTCTTCGACAACCAAGTCCGCGTGCTCCACCACCGCCTCCGTCCCCGGCAGGGTGACCGCGAGGTAGCGTGCTGTGTCTACGGGCCTCCGTGCCTCCTCATAGGTCTCTAAATCGCCCCCCAACCGTACAAACAGTTTCTTGTCGAACTGGGTGGTGTGCCCCTGCACGCGCTTCACGCGGTAGCCGCCTCCCAAGTCCACCCCCGCATCCAGCGCGAGCGGGTCATACGCATCATACCTGGCCACAATCTCGCGCTTGATGTTGTCGAGGCCGACTTGGAGGGCCTTCAGCTGATGCTGCAACCTCCCATAGGTCCAGAGGTCGGCTTTGGTCCGTACAGTCAGTTGCGTGAGGAGGCGGCGGGACTCACTGGTGGTGATGGCGGCGCGTAACTTCGGGCTCATCGCGAGATGCCTCTCACGACCGTTGGACCATAGCACACTACACCTGTCGGGAGTGTCACGAGATGAGAGATATGGTCCAGTGACAGGATGTTCACCTGCTGCTCCTGCTGATACACCCCCATCGGACGGTTTCGGCGCCCGCATCGAATCACCTTCGACCCACGCATCGCCACGATATCACCAGCCCTGACCTGTTTCGAGAGGATCCACTTGTTCATGGCAGGCGCTCCATTTCTCCAAAGTTTGGGCCACACTTCCCCTCCACCGCGAGCGGCACCCGGAACCACGCCGGAGCCGCGGTCATCACCCGCTTCAGCATGGCGTGCACCTCCTGCACGATGTCCTCCTCGCACTCCAGCTTCAGCGCATCATGGACCTGGAGCAGCGGCTCCACCCACCACCCGCGCCGCTTCATGGCGACGATCTCTCGCCAGACGGCTGCCTCAGCTATTTTCATGAGCATCTGCGCCCCCTCCTGGATGGGGGTGGAGAGGGCAAACCGCTCGGCTTCGGCCCTGACCGCACGGTCGCGGCTGCTGATGCCCCCAAGATACCGAATGCGACCAGACATGCAGCGGATGTAGTTGTGTCGGCGGGCCTCCGCCACCATCGCGTTCTGGTAGACCGGCACTCCCGCGTAGAGGCGCATCGTGTCGTCAAGCCACGTTTGTGCGTCAGCTTCGTCCACCATGACCCCATTCTTACGCAATTCCAGTGCCAACCCATGCGCCTGCATTCCCATCGCGATGCCAAAATTGATAGCCTTGGCTGGGAAGCGGTGCGTGTCGGGGTCCTGCTGCTGCGGCTCCACCCCGAACAAGCGCTGGGCCAGCTTAGCATGCAGGTCCACCTGGGAACCATCTGCATTGTGGACCTCGCCGCGATACACCGCGAGGAGCACCGGGTCCTGGGAGAGGTGCGCGAGGATTCTCAGCTCCAGCTGACTTTCGTCGTGATTCGTGACGAGGTGACCCTCGTCAGCCACCCACCCCCGCTTGAACGCCCATGCCCACTGCCCCCGCTCCGGCTGTGCGAGCAGATTGGGGTCAGAGGCCGCCAGCCGACCAGTAACCACCGAGGTCGTCCGCAGAGTTGTATGGACGCGCCCATCGTGTGGCCAGCGGTGCACGAAGTCAGGAATGCGATCCACGAACGTGTGCTTGAGTTTGTACAGTTCTCGATACACACGACCAGTGCTGATGACAGGGTAAGCTCCTCCATACTCATGCTCAAGCGCCTCCAGAATCTTGTCGTTGGTCGAGTAGCGGTCCTTGGAGGCGGTCAGCCTGCTCCCAGGCAGCCCCAGCGTCTCAAACACGAGGACCGCCATCTGGTCACCACTGTTGGCGTTGAATCCAGGCCACGCCTCCACATCCAATCGCTGTTGGAGCTGTTGTATCTCGTGTTCCAGGACTTCACTCAGCGCCGCAAAGTGGTCGAGGTCGGGCTTCATCCCCACCTGCATCATGCGGAGGAGGAGCGGGTACGTTCCCAACTCAAGGTCATAGACATCACGCAGCCCCATCGCCTCGATTCGAGCCGCCAGTTGAGGACGAAGCCTCATGGTGCAGTCCGCATCACGGCATCCGTAATGAATGGCCTGCTCAGCTGGAACATCATCTAACGTCGCTTCCGGCATCCCCTTGAGTCGGCGGTATCCTGCTACGTTAATGTCTTCATCTTGGTGCTCCCATAAGCGGCGGGGGTTGCTTGACCGCAGGCACCGCTGAACCGCTTTGTGCAGTGCCGTCTTGGGAACCTCCGGTAGTGTGCGTATCTTGCGACCAGCCGCGATCTGCGCCTCAGCCACCGCGATGCGACGTGCCCACTCGTCCTGCCCCTCCAGGTCCAGCACGCTCGAGAGGTACTCATACGCGAGGCGCCGGCTTGGTTTAGCAATCAGGCTCTCATAGCTGTCCATTTTCATGCCGTTGAAGCGCACCCCCAGCGACTTCAACCCCTTCGGCTCCACCTGCAAGAGGTATGCCATGACCATGGTGTCGTCGAAGGGCTCTGCGGCTGGGTCCCACGAGGTCAGCTTGACTGAAGCCGCCAATCGTTGGAGCACCCACAGGTCATGAAGGGAATTGTGGTAGGTAAGACGCCGCCCTCGGAGCGTTTCAAGAGCCGCTCGGAGAGTGTCCGGTCGATTTGCTCTAACCAGGCGAGCACTTCCTGCTCGAACGCTGACTTGGAGGGACCAGGGCTTCCAGGGCCATCCTTCTGTGTCAACCGCTGGCGAGTCCGGTGCCTCGCGCAGATACGACATGAGCACGGCTGGCCATGGCCATGTTTCATCGTCTTCACCATCGTCATCTTCCTTTCCTTCATATGGGTCATCAAACCGCGTGCGCGCCTCCCCTGTTTCATCGTCTTCACCACCGCCGTAATCTTCCTCTCCTGCATACGGGTCATCAAACAGCGTGCGCGCCTCAATCCCCCCCGCGAAGTAGACCGCGAGCTGCTGGAACCCGTAGGTAATGTGGGCCTGGATATCGGGGTTGTGGAAACCGGCGGCCGGATGCACCACTGGCCAGACCACGATAGCACGCCCATCAAATGTGGTCCGCCATGGTAGGGCTTCCACCTCCTCCATATCTACGTCACCCAGGAAATAGCGGGTCGAGTGGCGCCCCATCGTGATGACGGTGGACGGTTGCACTCGGGCGAACTCCGCATGCAGCTCCGGCGCGTCCCGCTCCAGCTCGGCTTGCGTGTATTCGTGGTCCTTCCCCTCATATTCCTTGTACAAGTTCGTCCAGTAGCACTCCTCAAAGGCGGGTAAGTCATCCCCATTCATGAATCCGCGCACGATGTCACCGGTCTTGCCCTGCAGGGGGAGACCCTTGAGGGACTCGTAGTAGCCAGGGGCCTCTGCGATACCCATGTAGGCACACGGTTCTGGGCCAAGCCCCCTGCACCGCATGTTAGTTGACGCTCCCCTCGACTGGCGCTTGCAGGACCTGCTCCTCCACAAAGCGTATCCAGTGCCCCTGCGAGTAGCCGCGCACCGTCAGCACCTCCATCCCGCGCGGGTGTGGCACCGCGATATGGAACATGAGGGTCCCGTCGCCCTGGATGGAGATCGCGTGGGCCATGATCACCTCCTGCACGACAGTGCCGGCCTGAGGCCCGTCTGGGGCTATGACCCACAGGCGATAGGCGCGTAGTGGAGGTAGCTGGGGTAGCCTGTTGCCAGCAGTATTCTCCAACGCGAGGACATTTTCTAGATCTCTGTTCATCACACGTTTCTCAACTTTCTTGTTATGTTCACAAGCCCCGCTGCGGTCTTTGGCCCCACGCCCTCAATCTTACACCAGTCGGGCTCGGCGGCGAGCAGCAGTTTCACGAGGTCCCCTGAGAAAAATTGCTCAATACGTTCGCTGAGCTCCATACCCACCCCCGGCAACTTCATGACCATCTTCCGGAAGTGGCTGATCTCCACAAACAGCGGCGGGTCGTAATAGGCCACGTGCGACTTGTGCGCGTCGAGGTCCGCGTCGGTCCACCATCGATACAATGTCGTGAGGAACCGCAGGGTGTCCTCGCGGTTATGGGTATACACGACATAGAGGTGGCGGAAGTGCTTGGCCACGGGCACCGAGAGACTCAGCATCCGCTTGGTAAACTCATCCATGGTCATCCGCCCCGACAGCGGTTGCCCGAACTTGCCGCGGAGGTACCCCGCGGCATCGGCCCACGGCAGCCCCTCCACGAGGAGCCAGGTGTAATCATAGCGCTGCAGACAGCCGGGGACCTGGTGCCCCTGCAACCGCTCCGTCCGCATGGACCCCACACACTCCGCCAACTTCTTGAACTCAATGCCAATGCGCACTTCGCACCCGTTGGCCCCGCGACCGCTAAACGCAAAGTCCCCGAAGTCGAGGTGCTGCAGGGACACGGGGAGCCCCAAGTTCAAGAGCGGTTGCTCAAACTCGCGGGACCCTACCGCCGCGTCCACGAAGAACCTAGCGGCGGACATGCTTGAACAGCTCCTGCAGGGCCGCCCACTCACAATCTGTGGTGTGGTTTCCTGTGACATACGCCTGCGAGGACAGGTGGTAGTTCACTCTAATGGCCCCACACCAGAGACACTGCTCATCTCGCTGATGGCCCCATTCCACGGAGTCTAGGGCGCACAGCAGTCGTTGCAGGTGAGCGGCTGGGGTCCGATAGGTGTTCCTCTCTGTCATGACCACTCCTCCGCTGAGGTCCCTTCGAGCAACATCTGCCACAGCTCCTGGAATGTGAGTCGTCATGACCACTCCTCCGCTGAGGTCCCTTCGAGCAACATCTGCCCCAGCTCCTGGAATGTGAGTCCCAGGCGCTCTTTGCTTAATGAGGTATAGGACTCATCCGCAAGGCTCGTGTTCTGCCGGCACTTGTCAATGTTGATGATGAACTTCCCTTCCCGGCGCACGTGCTCCATCGCGAGAAAACACCACTCACCTAAGCGATTGCACCCGCGCGGCGTGCGCCTGCCAGTCGGCTTGTCCGCTTGGTACTCATCCTTCAGCGATTGGATGTAGCCGACCGTGCAGTCAGACTCAATCGCCAAGTCCACCATCGCGTGCGCCTCATCGTAGAGGGGACCGTAGTAACGAGACTGTTGACCACTGCCAAGCTTGGCCCAAATGCGAATCCCCCACAGATCAGTTTCTTTATCCACGAGCACGGTGCGCGCCTGTTGCAGTGCGTGCTCGTAGTCCTCGTTGAACTGGCCCAACACCTCCTGCGCGAGGTCCATGCGGTCGGCCTCCTCGGTGGCTCCGCTGAGGCGGGTTGAGCGCTTCAACCAATCGTACTGCACGACCCGGATATCCTTGTCGGGGTAGCGCTCGCGCACGTGCTCCACGACCCCCTCGAGGCCATTGTCAAACGAGAGCACATAGACGGGGCTTGGTCCTTGCAGCCAGAAATCGCTCTTCCCGCATCCGTGCTCTCCCGCACTGACGCCAATGGTGCGGATGCGCGAGTGCTCTGCAACGGGTTGGAACCTCGACTGCGGTGATGATGGCTTCACGATATGAGCCCCTCCCTACGGCCATGTGCGAGTAACATGTCCCACTCTTCCTGCAGTTCCGCCGCCGAAAACTCCACCATGTTCACCTTGAGGCTGGGGTCACCGAGGCTCCGGTCCTCACCCTTGCGCGGGTAGCTGCCATTCATGTGGCCACTGATGAACACGGCGCGCGGGATTTCCAGATGATGGCAGTAACACTTGACTTGGGTCATCCACTTGTCAAAGCGCGGGTCGCCCAACATCGCGCGAGCACTCATGCGAGTCAGCTTGATTTCCCCAACGGCGTCTACGCCCTCCACCTGGGTGAGACCATCAGGATTGAAGTAGATGCCCTCCGTGGTACAATATTCGGGTGGCCGCTGCCACGGGATCCCGCAGGCCCGCAGTGCCCGCTCGACCTGCCATTCCCACCCCAGGCCCATCGCCACCAGTGGCCGGCACATGTCCTCATTGGTGTAACGCTGTGGCTGCATGCGGTGGAACAGGGAATTGTAGAGGTCCGACGCGTGCACGCCTTTTCCACGGGGGCGGTCGTCGCCGGCCAGGATATCGAAGTCGAGATGCACGGGAGTAATTTTCACTACGGCTCCTGTCAAAGTCGGGGGTGGGGCTGACGCGTGTGCACGAGCATCCACACCGCCCTCCCCCACCCCCACCGCTGGCCTGGCTCTGCCATGGCTCGCGGTTCGCTGCCATCAGTCCAGAAAACTATCAACTAACGTGATGTCCCGCGACTTGCTGCCCAGGTTGATGATCACCCCCTCAATCGCCTGAATGTTCTCCACCTCGCTGAGATACTCCACCACCTCCGCCTTCAGGTCGTTACCCTTGAGTGCTTTCGTCGCCTCCAGGGTCACCTCATTGAACTTGAGCTTCTGGTCCTTCGCCCGTGCCACCAGCTTCACGAGGGTGCGGCTCGCGAGTTGCGCGACCGCCTCATCGTCCACTTCGACCCATGCTGGAACCGCTTTCCCGTTGGGCTTGCTACCTGCAGCAACGGACGAACGCGCCACTGATTCACCACCGAGTGCCGCCAACACCACCGGCGTCGTGTCCTTGAACGTTTTGCCTTTGTTCTTCCCTTTCTTGGCCACGTGGGTCTTCACTTCCCCCGTGTTACGGTCAAGGATAGGCACGTAGCCGAAGCGTGCCCGACGTCCCATCAGGAACTCGAAATTGATAGGGACCCCTGGATGGGTTTCCGGGTCGGGCAACTCACTGGCCGAGATGATTCCCTTCTCCACTGCTGACGTAATGAGGGTCGCAAACTCCGTGCCGCCCCAGAGCATCTGGTCAGGGCCTAGCGTGGGTTCGAGTGTTTTCCCGTCGTCACTGATGTTCCACTCGTCGATGGCCCCCGCGTAGATGCTGCGGATCACTGGGCCGCTGCTGCCGTCTTTCACGACATGCAGGTTGAAGTAGAGTGGTGCACGCTTCTTGGGGTCACGTTGCCGCACTTGCCCATTTCCGTCCTTGATGTAGAACTCCCCCGTCCACTCATAATCGGAGAACGCTCCATCCACACCATTCAACTCGCCGCCGCCTGTGCTGAACAATCCCATCGTGTCTCCTCCTTGCACGTCGTTAACGCTTTAAAATGGACCCGGACCAGGACCCTAACCTGGCTCCTGACCAGGACCGTAACTCAGACCCGGACCCGGACCAGGACCCGGACCCGGACCAGGACCCTAACCCGGACCCGGACCCGGACCAGAACCTAGACCCGGACCCGAACCTGGACCTGGACCCGGACCAGGACCCGGACCAGGACCCGGACCAGGACCCGGACCTAGACGCGGACCAGGACCAGGACCCGGACCACCTACACCAGCGCTTGCATCTCACCACTTGACTACTCCGAACGCCTCAATCGCCAACTTCATGACATAGAGGTCATTCGGGAGCTTCTGGGCATCCTTCCAGTGGGGCTCAGTGAATGCACCCGTTTCGTAGACAATGCTTGGGGACTGAAGCAGAATGCAGTCGTCATTGACCCCTACCAGGAGCCCCGTGTAGAAATAGTTGACACAGAACACCGTGATGACTTGCCCGAGGAGCGCAAACAGTCCCTCACCCTCTACCTCTTCGACCTTCACGAGCTTCTTCATTCTTTTCTCCTGTGTACTTGACTGGACCAAAACTAGGACCTGGACCCGGACCAGGACCTGGACCCGGACCAGGACCTGGACCAGGACCAGGACCCTAACCTGGCCCCTGACCAGGACCTTAACCCGGACCCGGACCAAGGCCACCAGGACCCGGACCCGGGCCGGGACAAGGGTCCGGACCTGGACCTGGGCCTGGATCCGGACCAGGACACACACCCGAGCCCGAGCCTGAGCCGCTGCTTATGTCCTATCATGTGACTTCATCATTTCCATGGCTTGGACCTGAACCAGGACCAGGACCCGGACCCGGACCCGGACCTGGACCTGGACCCGGACCTGGATCGCTGCTTATGTCCTACCATTGTGATATTCCTCTCCCAAGCACCTCCATGGCTCGTCGCACGGCACTCCTACAGGTCTCCTCGGGCTTGCGACTCACCCGCGTCAGCTCCCTGGCCTTGGCCCGCGCCGTCACCAGCGTCCTATCTTGCATGACGCATGCCAGCTGGGCCTTGAACTGCTCATCCACTTCGTTCCGCTCCCACAGGTAGGGAGTGCGTTGGGTGGTGATCCGTTGGTCCTCCACCGCGCGCCCGGCCAGCTCCATCGCCTTGCCCCTCCACAAGCACTGGATGTTACAGTCCATTTCCCCGGTCATGTAGTTGGACCCGCGCATCTCGTTACGCACATCGTTGCCACTGTCCTCTTTTGGTTTCCGCGAGTGTCCTACATACACGACCGCTGCGGGGCTGCTGCAATCCTGCACGGCGACCGTGACCTCCTTCATGTGGCCGCTGTCGTTCTCGTCGCCTGTGTGTATCTTGCGAATCGTATCGATGAACACCACAAGCGGCTTCACGGTCGCCACGAGGTAGCGGAGGGCCGCCTGGCACTCCTCCTGGAGGATATCAAAGGGCCAGGGTATCATGTCGCGGTCTGCGTGGTAGACGGCCTCGAGAGGGTAGCCTGCCTCTGCGAGGATGCTACAATGCTGGTCCTGCCACATCGTCTTCCCCACGTCGACCTCCACGAACAGCACCACCCCCCGTTGGCAGGCTGCGAACCCCAACCACTCATCCGTCTCACCCGTAATCGCCGCTGCCATCTGCAACGCGAGATACGATTTGCCCGCCTTCGGTGCCCCAAAAATAAGCGCTGAGCCTCCCACAGGCAGGATGGGCTCAATGACCCAGGGCTGCTCCACGCGGCGGTGCTGCAGATACTCTGGGGTCGTTAAGGCATAGGCGGATACCCCATTACTGTCCACACCGGAGTCTCATACACCACCTCCCCCGAATAAATGCTGCAAGCCACGGACCACCTCTTTCACAGATACTGCACACCCGGACTCTTCAGGTCGCGAAGGATTTGAAGAGCCAGACGAGCACTGAGCAGGAGATATTTATCTACCACTTCGGGGCTTGTCTCCGCCACCATCGCCGCCGCCGCCGCCGCCTTCGCCGCCGCCCACGCCCACGCCATCGCCGCCGCCTCCGCCGCCGCCGCCCCCGCCGCCCCCCCCCCCCCCCCCACCCCCCCCAACCCCCCCCCCCCCCCCACCCCCCCCCCCCCCCCCCCCACCCCCCCCCCCCCCCCCCCCCCCCCCCCCCCCC
>ERZ1292637.512-Hain-H14-01um-R3-512-length-21633-cov-7_pt1 | contig 21633 bp, 37 predicted proteins | sample MGYA00564405_ERZ1292637 | MGnify/ENA primary metagenome ERZ1292637 (study PRJEB36523, sample SAMEA6512645) | groundwater metagenome | collected 2019-01-09 | study: AquaDiva: Metagenomics assemblies of 32 groundwater samples | reverse complement strand
CGATTCGTGGGCCTGACGTTGGTCAAGGCCCTTCACCTGACCACGATAACGAGGAATGAAGATGGCCGAACAAGTCAGCCAAGCGGTAGCCCCTGAAACCGCGACCACGACCACGACGACAGATAAAGGAGGCACCCCATCGGGTGCCTCTTCTGCGTCAGGGGGCGGCCAGACAACCACCGACAAGACAGTGTCAACTGACAATGCGGGCACGATCGGCGAGGGTGGCGGTGGCGATGATAAGGCTGGCGCTGTACCAGCCAATTTCCCGACCAACTGGCGTGACATCGTAGCTGGCGGCGACGCAAAGGCATTGGAGCGGCTGAACCGCTTCCAGTCTCCCGCGAACGTTTGGAAGGCCTACCGCGCGCTGGAGCAAAGGCTGTCGTCGGGTGAGCTACTACGAGCCAAGCCGACGGGCGATGAGAGCGACCCGACATACCAGCAAGCCATCAAGGAGTGGCGGGGTCAGGGTGGCGTTCCCGAGAAGCCTGAGGGCTATCTTGAGAAGATGCCTGATGGACTGGTCATCGGCGAGGAGGACAAGCCAAGGGTCGAGTCATTCATCAAGGACATGCACGGTGCCGATGTGCCGCCAGCCATCGTTCATAAGGCGATCGGCTGGTACTACGCCAACCAGGAACAGGCGGCGGAACAGCGCCATGAGGCCGACCGTGTCAACCGCCAGACGAACGAGGACGCGCTGCGAGCCGAGTGGGGGCCTGAGTACCGTGGCAACCTGAATGGCATCCGTGGGCTATTTGATACCCACGGCTCGCCTGAGGTCCTGGAAGCCCTGTTCGGCGCCCGTCTCGCGGACGGCTCCGCCTTGGGCGATGATCCTCGTATCCTCAAATTCCTCGTGAACATCTCGAAGGAGATCAACCCGAGCGGCGCTGGCTTCTCGGCGATCGAGGGCAAGACAGCGACGGAAGCTATCGCGACAGAGAAGGGCAAGATCGAGTTGCTGATGCGGGACAACAAGTCGAGCTACTGGACTGATATTCCGATGCAAAATCGTTACAGAGAACTTTTGGAACTCGAAGAGCGGCAGGAGAGGCGGAAGGCGGGCTAGTGACATAATTGGGCTTGATGTGGCTTGACGCGGCATATAAGATGCACGGCATGGAAAAAAGCGAAATCTCGCTGCAAGAATGCCAGTTCTATCGAGCCCTGACGACGAACGGACAGGGTTGGCGGACGAGTCGCGAGTTGGCGGCACAGGCTGGCATCGCATCCCGGACCGGGAGAGCCTTCAGCAAGAAGTTCACGGACCTTGGGTTGGTCGAGACGGTCGAGGTCTTTCCCGCCCACCGCTATCGCTTGGCTCCGAAGGCGGGACGAACAAATGCCGCCTATCTCACACGCCTACATCGGGCCGCCGAGGCTTTTGGACTATCAGCAGCCGATCAAGCAGGGTGAACATGACTGACATCAAATTGGGCTTGGAGGGCACGCAAATCGCCGCGCGATCGCGCTTGGCAAACCTGGCGTGGGACTTGCTGCGGAAGAACGGGAGCGTGCGGAGCGCGATGAAGGTGTTTCGCAAGACGGTCATGGCGGAGATCGAGTTGCGCGACATTCTGCTGGAGGACTACCTTTCGGCCCGCATGGCCGACATGAAAGGGCCGGAGAAGCAGGCGGGCCTAGAGGCGATTGATGCCCATCTCTTGCCTGCCCCCTCTTCTCCGTCCCGACCGGATGCTGGCGGCGCAGCCGCCGGCAGCGGCGAGAGGAACCTATGTACCACTGATGCCCACGAAAGTGCTGTTCCCTCGCCGCAACCTTCACGAGATGCCGGCGACCTCAAGTATCATATGATGCCCATTATCGCGCTGTCGCCGCGCAGGGACGGGATAGCACGCGCCATGAAAAAGTTGATGCCACCCCCACAATGTGCGTGCTATCCCGTCTTCCCCCAAAGCCACGACCATCTCTAAGACAGCCGCTCGGACCGTGATCAAGTCCATCTATGACGAATACATCGGCTTCGGCGTGACCTGGGGCAGCGCCATCTATGACGACTGGCGCAATGGCGACATCAAGGCTGACGTGTTCCGTATGGCGGCCGGCGAGGTCATGACTCATCCTGGCTGGCCGATCGATCCCAAGGCCAGGAGCCTGATAAAGACCCGCGACGTGCTGTCAGAGGCTGAGCTCAGGACGATCAAGGACAAGGCATATCTCCGTCATCAACGGCTTCAACGGTCCCTTGGGGTCGCGCTATGAGTGCTCCAATCCTGGTTGATCAGGAGACCATATCGACCATCCGCCTCTACTACCGCCAAGCCAAGGCGGCCGAGCTGATGCGGATGCGGATGGAGCAGGGACTTGTTTCCTATGCGCGGGTATATCTGACCAACTGGAATCCGACTGCCGATATCAAGACGCGGAAAGCGGAGTCTCTCAAGGCTCTCAAAACCATCAAGTGCCTTATCACCGGCAAGGGCGAGCCCGACGAAGCTATCGCCGATATCATGCGCAGCTTCGTATCCGATCTGTTGCCGGCATGGTCGGCGGCAGACTCACGGCGGAAGCGCGCGCGGCGCCAAGCCGAGTTGCTGGTCGAGGCGCTGCCGGCATGGCAATTGTTTCAGACATTCAGGGCTTCTCCAGTTGGGGGCTGAGCGCTTTGGTCGGCGAGGCCGGCGATCTCGGGAATTACCCGAATCCCGCCAAGCTTCACAAGCGGCTCGGGTTGGCACCGGACGATGCCTACCCGACAGGCGAAAAGCGCAAGGGTCGCATGATTCCGCGTGCCTGCCGCGGCCGCATCTTCGGCATGATTGCCGATCCGCTATTCAAGCACCAATGGCGCGGCGAGAAGGATGGCGTCGCGCCGCATGCGATCGGTCCTTACGGAGTGGTCTACGCTGCGGCCAAGGCAAAGGGGCTGGCGTCCGGCAAGACCAAGAAGCACGCCGATGTCCTGGCGCGGCGCATCATGCTGAAGGCGCTGGTGCTTGACGCCTGGTGCGCCTGGCACGGCCGGCCGCTGCGCTATCACAAGGATGCCTCGCAAGAGGCTGAGGGAGCGACCATATCCCGAGTGATGACTAGACCAGAAGTGTCGCTCCCTCCTTCCAATCCTGTCCCGTCCCGTGAGGGGCGGACGATGGGCGGGGACCAGTGAGAACCTGATATCCACTGCGAACATGTCCCCGCCCACTTTTCGCACGAAATGTCCCGCAAGGGGCTGGGGGAGCGACCTATGTCAGGCTGATGACCAAGGTGGAACTGTCGCTCCCTCTTTGATCCTGCCCGCCGAGGGTGGGCTGGAGAGTGGATGGGGACCTAGCGACCTTTGGTATCCATGGTGCTGATGTCCCATCCACTTTCCTCTTGACGGACCTTTCTAAAAATCATCCTAGACCAAATGCTTTGTCTGCATTACAATGGCAGACATGAAGCGGCGAGACAAAATCCGACAAGCGATTGATGCTTCGGCTAATTTGACAGCCGAACAGGTGGACAAGATTCTTGAAGCTGTGATGCAGACTCTCAACGCTTCTGCCAATGAGTTGCGTCAGCGATCAGGGCCGAAGCATTCCGCGATTGATGTAGAATATGTACGATCACAGCTTAGTTACGAGCCAGAAACTGGCCTGCTTAGATGGCGCATAAATTGGATGCGTCGTCAGATTGGGTCTATTGCAGGGAATCTCAGACCACAAGACGGCTATATACGTGTTGGGTTGCGCGGTCGCGCCTATATGGCGCATCGTGTGGCATGGCTTCATTATCATGGTAGATGGCCGGAGGCTGAAATAGACCACATCAACAACGATAGGGCCGATAATCGTATCACGAATCTCCGCGAGGCGACGCGTCAACAGCAGCTCTGGAATACACGCCGAGCGAAAAACGGCTTAAAAGGCACACATATGGCACAGGATGGTCGTTGGATGGCTCAGATCAAGCTCAATGGCAAATCCACGCATATCGGGGCATTTAAGACGCAAGGTGAGGCCCATGAAGCCTATGTTGCTAGGGCAAAAAAAGAGTTTGGAGATTTCGTTAAAGTAGGCTAGTCTCCTGTCGTCACCTTTACGACAACCGTCTTTGACGCTCGTCGAAGTGACGCCCATCTGCCGAAGCATAGCACTGTTTCGGATGGGTCCGGCACCAGCCCGGCAATAAGCAATAAGCGATAGCTGGACAACCCGAGCCGATCTGCCAAGCAGAGAACCTAAGCATAGGCGTCTAAATCCTATGTGAGAGGATACTCAGATGGCAGATTCTGCCTTCCAACGTCAATACCGACAAGAGTTCGTCGCGGGGTTCGAGGATCGCCAGAGCATCTTGCGCGCGACGTGTGTGCAAGAGGCGGTGATCAAGGGCAACGAGGCGATCTTCCTGGTCGCCGACTCGGGCTCTGCGATCGCTGTCACGCGCGGCGTCAACGGCCTGATCCCGGCTCGTGCCGACTCGCTGACTCAGACCACCGCCACCCTACGCGAATACCATGACCTGGTTCGCAAGACGGACTTCAACATCTTCGCGTCCCAGGGCGATCAGCGTCGCATCATGCAGATGACTTCGATGGGCACCATCAATCGACAGATCGACGATCTGGTCATCACGGCGCTCGACACCGTCACCAACGATACCGGCACCGCGCAGATCGGCAGCTTCGATCTGATCAACTATGCGCTCACGGTGCTCGGCAACAACTATGTGGACCTGAGCGACATCGACAACCTGTTCGGGGTGATCACCCCGGCCTTGCATGGCTATCTCATGCAGACGCCGGAGTACGCCTCGGCCGACTATGTCGATGTCAAGCCACTCACCGGGCCAGCTCGGAAGTTCCGCCGCTGGGCGGGCGTCAACTGGATGGTGCATCCGCGGCTGACCAACTCGGTTGGTGATGGCGGCACTGGTTCGAGTGAGCAATGCTTCGTCTATCATCGCAACGCGATCGGTTGCGCAGTGGATACGGCGGGCGTCGATGCGAGGGCAGGCTATGACGAGGAACAGGCGTACTCGTTCGCCCGAACCTCGATCCACATGGGCGTAGCCCTGCTTCAACAGCGTGGTGCGTGCATGATCAAGCACGACGCCAGCGGCTACGCTGCCCAGTAAGGAGGGTTGATCATGGCATACCAATCTTCGACGGTCGGCTCGACCGCTTCCAACCCGCCGGTTCTCCTGACAATGGGCGCGCTGGCTTCCACCGGCATCGGCTCGACGGTCGCATCGACCAGTGGCCGTGGCCCGATGCCCCGTCTCTGGGGCTACAACTCGACGCATCTCCAGACCGACTTGGACGATGCGGGCTTCGTCACTGATGCTCGTCTGATGGGCATGCAACTCGGTGATTGCATCCTGGTTATCGGATCAACCACGCTGACATGCTCGTTCCATATCGTGCAGTCGCTTTCGAGCACTGGCGCAACGCTCTCCGCCGGCTTGCTCGTCAGCTCCGCTTCGTAAGGCGCTATCTGTGGCAACTGGGGGCGGTTCTTTCGGGGGCCGCCCCTCATTTTTCGGAGAACACTGAATGGCAACTGTTGCGGAAAAGGTTAGTGCGGTCTCGCAAAGCAAGCTGCACTTCGGCAGGCTCAGGGAAGTTGAGCATGTGAGACGGGATTGGTTCATGGATGTCCCGGCTGGCATCACGCTCGATGACGTGATGAAGCCAGGCTATCTGGCTCATTATACCAAGATGCTGCGACCGCTCGATCGGATCGAGGCGTTTTGCGAGGACGGCAGTTGGGAGGCCATGCTGCGTGTCATGTTTGTTGGGCAGAGCGAGGTCAAGACTCGCGTGATCGCTGAACTCAACACGACAGAGATCGACAATGTCGCGCCGTTGTCAGAGGCCTACGACATCATCTGGAGAGGCCCGGTGCTTCGGTTCTGCGTGATCAGCACGGCGTCGCGGGAGATCATCAAGGACCGCCTATATCCACGCGCTGAGGCCATCCAGTATCTACGTCAGCATCTCCAGACCATGAAGGGGTAAGGCGTGGCCGCGAGCGAGCTTGGGCTCTATAACATCGCGCTTCATGCGATAGGGGAGCGCTCGCTGGCCTCCACGGCGGAGGCCCGTGAGTCGCGGCGGCTCCTGGGCGAGATATTTGCCCAAGGCAATGGGGCGCGAACCTATTTCCTTGAGCAGGGCCTGTGGAACTTCGCTATTCGGGAGTCTAGCTCAACAGCGTCGAGCACGGGAAATTTCAACTTCCTTCAACGGCATGTCAAGCCGACGGATTTTGTTCGGCTGTCGGCGATCTCGGCGGATCAGAACTTCAGCGTGCCGTTGCTCCGCTATGAGTTCCAGTCGAGTTCGATCTGGGCTGATGACGCAACCATCTATCTGCGCTACGTCTCGAACAGCTCGACGGCTGGGCTCAACTACGACCTATGGCCCGACAGCTTCAATCTCTGGGCGGGGCATTGGTTGGCGCTGCAACTTGCGCCGCGGCTAAAGAACGACATGGACATGGAGAAGCTTGAGAAGCGCACCATCAAATTGCTAGGCGACGCGCGCTCCAAGGATGCCCAGCAAGAGCCGACGCGCTTCCCGCCGCTTGGCTCATGGGTTCAAGCCCGCAGTGGTGGCTATGGGCGCGGAGATGGCGGCAATCGTGGCAGCTTGACGGGCTGACATGGCGCGCAGCAACACACAGATTGTCACGTTCAATCGAGGGCGCATTTCGCCTCTGGGGCTCGCGCGCGTTGACCTGAAGCGCACGCTGCTCTCGGCTGAGATGCAACGCAACTTCATCCCGCGCACACTCGGCTCCATGATGTTGCGGCCGGGAATGCAATATATTGGTTCGTTGGCGGAAAATTTAAGCACGGGTCGATGCCTTCCATTCATCTTCTCGGCGACTAATGTTGCTGTTCTGACTCTTACCGACAGTGCTCTGCAAGTCTGGATCGATGACACGCTCGTTGTGCGAACCAGCTCAACTGCTAATGTTGGCGAGGCGGATTTTAGCAGTAGCGCGTTGGCAGCATGGACTGATGCAGACGAAACGGGGGCCACATCGGGATGGTTAGCTAACAGTACTGCTGTGCCAAGCTGGTTGCCGGTCACTTCTTTTCTTACTCTTGCTGGAACTCGTTATGCACGAGCTAAGCGGTATCAAACTGTAACTGCTCTTGCCGGCACATACGGCCTCGATGTTAGAATCGGTCTTGGCAAGGTCAATCTCAGGATTGGATCGTCAGTTGGTGGTGATAATTATTTCAATGAGAAATTGCTTACGTCGGGCTCATACGATCTATCTATTACGACTACTGGGACATTTACGGTAGAGTTCAGTGCCAATACGGAATACCGCAGTTTGGTAGCCTATTGTGAAATGGTTCCCGATCCGCAAACTATTGCATCTTCCACAATGACTCTTAGTGCGCCGTGGCAAAGTTCCGATTTAGGAAACAATTTGGGTTCGGATCAATCGGCGGATGTTCTGTTCCTTGCCATTCCTAACATGCAACCGATGCGTATTGAACGGCATGCCGCACAATCCTGGGCCGTCACGGAATATAGGCCAGAAGATGGACCATTCCGTACCATCAACGTCACAAATACACGGATCACACCGAGCGCCCGCACAGGCGAGATAACGCTGGAGGCGGATCGATCGCTATTCAAGTCGGGACATATTGGTGGCCTATTTCGCCTTACATCGGTCGGCCAAGCTGTTTCTATCACGCCATCCGGCATCGATCAGTGGTCCGATGCCATCCGTGTTGCCGGTGTTAGTGAGGGTCGGCTATTTCAGATTCTCGTTACGTCATCCACGGGATTCAGCGCGACAGTTCGCGTGCAGCGCTCAATCGGTGAGGAAGGTAGCTGGGCCAATGTCAATGTTCTGACCTTCACCTCGACGATTGATAGCACCCACGATGATGGATTGGCGAATCAGATCATCTTCTATCGTATCGGGGTCGGCTCCACCTATACGTCTGGCAGCCCCGCCTGCACATTGAATTACGCATCGGGCGGCCTGACTGGCGTGGTTCGCATCACAGGCTCGACGGGCTCCACCACTGCTAGCGCCATTGTCCTTGATTCCCTAGGTTCTACGGCAGCCACAGAGCTTTGGGAGGAAGGGGAATGGTCGACGCTACGTGGCTTCCCTTCCGCTGTGACCCTTCATGAGGGCCGTCTTTGGTGGGCTGGCAAATCGAAAATATGGGGCTCGGTCTCTGATGCGTTCGAGTCATTCAATCCCGATACGGAAGGCGACTCTGGCCCCATCAACCGCTCCATCGCTACAGGTGGTGTTGATACAGTTCAATGGTTGCGATCGCTGGGCAGGTTGATCGTTGGAACCGAAAGCCGTGAATTGCAGGCTAAGACTGGCTCGATCGATGAACCGTTGACGCCTACCAATTTCAATCTCCGCGACATTTCAGGCCAAGGCAGCGCGCCGGTGCAGGCTGTCAAGCTCGATACGGGCTTGCTATTCGTCCAGACGAGCAAAACGCGCGTCATGCAGACAGTTTATGCGTCCGACATCCTAGACTATAAGACGCTCCATCGGACGATCTTGGTTCCCGAGATAGGCGAGCCATCCATTGCCAGAATGGCGGTCCAGCGCCAGCCTGACACGCGCGTCCATTGCGTGCGTGGCGATACGGATGGCACCGTGGCGATGTTGATCGATGATCCAATCGAGGAAGTCTCGGCTTGGGTTGACATCGCAAGCACGGCGGCAGCTGGCTTCATCGAGGACGTAGCTATCCTGCCAGGCGCTGGTTTGGGTGAGGATCAAGTCTATTACGTCGTGCGCCGTACAATCAATGGGACAGTCCAGCGATATTTGGAGAAGTTCGCCTTTGAAAGCCAAGCGCGTGGTGGGTCGAGCAACCGCATGGCGGATTCGTTCGTCATCTATAATGGCACTGCCACCACGATCATCTCCGCAACCCATCTCGCTGGCTCAAGCGTGATCGCATGGGGTGCTACAGCGGATCTCGGTTCCTATACCTGTTCGTCCAGCCTCGGCCAGGTGACGCTCTCACAAGCCACAACCTATGCCTGTGTCGGCTTGCCCTATGAAGCATGGTACAAGTCGGCCAAGCTCGCCTATGCGACGGAGCACGGCACTGCGCTATTGCAGCGGAAGCGAGTCAACCATCTTGGCCTGGCTCTGGCCTACACTCATGCACAAGGCCTGCAATATGGCCCATCCACGAACTCAACTGATCTCGACTCCCTTCCGCTAATGGAAGCTGGCACGTCCATCTCGACCGATGTCGTGAACGCGACCTACGACTATGATACGGTGGAGTTCAATGGTGAATGGAACACGGACTCACGGATCGTCCTGAGAGCTGTGGCACCAAGGCCATGCACCGTGCTCGGCGCTGTGATCCAGATCGAAACGCGGGAAAAGACATGATGTTCCGACCCGCCTATCAGAATGACTTCGTCGCGGTCTGCGGCAAGCCGCCGCCCAAGACAGTCAAGGCATGGACCATGCTGAGGGATGGACAGCCGATCGCCATTGGCGGCTACTTCCTAGTGGACAGCGCCGCCGTGGCGTTCACCGACCAGGTAGCCGACATCTCAAAGCGCGAGATGGTGCGCGGCGCGAAAATGCTGCTAGGTCTTTTGGCTAAGCTGAAGCTCGACGTGGTGGCCTGTGATGGGCCTTACGGCACGGCGATCCTTCGGCATTTCGGGTTCAAGCAGCATGGCGATCTGTGGAGGCTCGGAACCTGATGGCCCAACTCGCTATCGCAGCGATGGCTATCGGTACGGTGCTGCAAACGCTCGGCCAGGTGCAGGCCGCACGTGCTGCCGCTGCTTCAGGCCGAGCGGAGCAACAGGCGCTCGAATTACGGGCTGCGGCAGGCCGCAGACAAGCCGAGGCGCTCGAACAGGAAGCTGGGCAGGAGAGGGCTAGGTCGCAGCGCGATGCTATTGACGAGCGCCGCCAGGGCATCCTAGTCGCATCCAGGGCGCGCGCCCTCAGTGCCGCGTCGGGAGCCTCCCTTGATCCAAACATCCTCGGTGACATCGATCTGGAAGCCGAAGTGAGAACCTTCGAGCGCCTCGCTGAGGGCGAGGAAGCTGGCCGTGGGCTTGAGTACCGTGGGGCGCTTGCTCGCGCTGGAGCCGCTGGCGATGTCTATGCTGGCGGGGTAGCGAAGGCAATGGGCAGAGCTGCGGAACAACGCGGCTATCTCCATGCTGGTGGCACGCTATTGTCTGGCGCCTCATCGATCTATGATCGCTACAAGGAAACCTACCCGTCGACGTGATGGGGAGTGAAAGCTAAAGCCAATGCCACGCATCCCTGACGCCGCCACAGGCTTCCCGTCCCGCCAGCCGCTTCGCGGTCGTGGCGGCGTGCCGTCCGTTACAGAGGCAACCGGCGGCGTGATGACGGCCGCGTCGCTGTTCAGGCGCGGGGCCGAGGAACAGGCGCAGGGCGTCGCCACGATGGGCCAAGAGCTGGAGCGGGTTGGCTCCATAATGGCCGAGATTGAAACGCGCAGGCGGTCACGCACGGACGCGGTGAATCGTGCGCGCGCTCTCGAACAATTCGAGGATGAAGCGACTGCGCTCTATCGCGAGATGGATGCGACTGGCGATTGGTCCGATGAGAAACAGTTGGGCCTCTACCATGCCAAGGTAAATGAACGATCGCGCGAGTTGCTAAACTCGCATGGTGGCTCGGCCGATAGCAACGCATTGCTGAGCGAGCGGATGGAGGGCTTGCGCTCATCTTTGGCGGACCTCGGGACCAAGGCCAGCTTGGAGGCGGGCCAAGTCCGTGCGAAAGGCATCCTTGGCCGCAACTTGAACAAGATGCTCGGTCATGTTTACGCCAACCCGCTAGCGCTCCAGTCGAGCATGGTGGCATGGGAAGCAGTTGTCCGCGATCTTGGCAAGCCCTTGCCCGAAGGTGACGAGAAAAGCCAAATCGCCAGCGGTCACGCGATGCTCGCGGAGAGCGCGATGAACTCCATGCTCGAAGTCAGCGGCGACATTGACGGCGTCGAGAAAATCCTGCTCGAAAGTCCAAAAGTTCAGGCCGTGCTTGGAGACGTTGCACAGGCGCGGTTGCATACCCGCATCGCGCAGATTCGCCAAGATCGCACAGAAGCGTTGCGGACTGGCGGCTTTAGCTTAGGGCCTAATGAAATTCGTTATGATGCTTTGGGTAAAGAGATTGCTCGTGGAATATCAAGACCTGATAAACCAGACAAGCCCGACAAACTGACACCTGGCAACGTTGTCGCACCGATCCTGGCCAAGATGGCGGCAGGTGAAACGCTGACCGATGCCGAGAATAAGGCCCTTGAATACTATCAGAAGATGGACCCACTCAAGGCGTTCATGGCCACTATCCTCGGCGTTCGTGGCGAGACGGCGCCAGTTGAAGCGGGTGATGAAGATTCGCCTGCGCCTGTATCGAAAGACTCAGGCTCCAATCCAAGGGCGGAATTGGACAATGCACCGCACATCAAGAACGATGCCGAACGCGACGCATTGAAATCGGGCACTCTCTATTGGGCGCCTGATGGCAGCATTCGGCGGAAGCCCTGATCGATGACTGACTGGCAAAATGACCCTGTTGTCAAATCAGACGAGAAGCCTGCCTGGCGTGCTGATCCTGTGGTTGCTTCTCCTGACGAGGCCAAGCCCGACGACGTGACCGATCGCGCCACCTTCCTGCCGATCGGCAAGACGAGGGAGGGCAAGATCGAGCTGGCCTTTCCTGGCATCCTGGCCGATCTCCTCGGGATCGCTAAGGCACCTCGCGAGGTGATGGAGGGGCGCCGCGCACCCGAGGAAGCGGCCCGTGAGGTTGCGCTCGGCATCGCTGGCGGGGGCGTAGCCGGCCGAGTGATCTCGCCTAAGCGCGCTTTGAAGGCCGTCGAGAAGCCGAAGCCTGTCGAGGCCGCGCCAGCCGCCGCGGAGGCCCCGCCAGTAGCCGAGGCCGTCACCCCTGGCCCCGAGGCTGCTGTGGCACGGGAGGCCGCTCCTGCCCCGCCTGAGGCTGGCGCACAGGCTGTTCCCGAGGACATCAAGCCCTCTATCGGCGAGCCTCCTATCGAGCTGCTGCCGAAGCTCGCTGGCAATATCAACCTTGAGCGCATCTCTGCGCCCGACGACGTGAAGGCCGTGATCAACGACACGGCCGAGGCGCTGGCGCCGCAGATGGACCAGGCACGGCGCGGCACCATCAGCCTTGAGGAAACCAGCCGCCTCGCCGATGCGCTCGGCACGACACCTGAGCAACTGGCGAAGCGGCGGAAGGGACAAGCCTTCAATGCCGAGCAAGCTGTAGCGGCACGCAACCTTTTGGCGGACTCCGCGACCAATGTGACGGAGCTGGCGAAGGCGGCTACGGGTGGCTCTGATGAAGCGCTCGCGGCCTTCATGGCAAGCATGGATCGGCACGCCATGATCCAGCAACAGGTGGCGGGACTGACCGCTGAGGCGGGTCGCACATTGTCGAGCTTCCGCATCGCCTCAAAAGCGGACAAGACGCGCCTCGAACAGTTGAAGGGTGTGCTTGACGCAAGCGGAGGACGGGCCAAGGCCGAGGACTTGGCTGCCATGGTGAACAGCCTCGCGCCCGATCAGGTTGGCGCTTTCATCACGAAGGCGGGCAAGGCAACTACGTCCGACATGTTGTTGGAGGCCTGGATCAATGCGCTCCTGAGTGGTCCGAGAACGCACGTCGTCAACACCATGTCGAACACGCTGACGGCGTTGTGGGACATCCCCGAAACGGCGGTGGCATCGGCCATTGGTGTTGTGCGCGGCAAGGCCGAGCGGGTGCCCATGAGCGAGCCCGTGGCCAGACTGTGGGGCATGATCGAGGGCGTCAAGGACGGCGCCAGGATGGCGGCCAAGACGTTCATCACTGAAGAGCCATCTAGTGCTCTCGGCAAGATCGAGGCTCGACGGCAAAAGGCTATCCCTGGCCCGTTCGGCAAGCTTGTTCGCCTGCCTGGACGAATGCTTCTCACCGAGGATGAATTCTTCAAGGCCATTGGCTATCGCCAGACCTTGCGCGGGCTTGCAGCGCGCGATGCCAGCCGGCTTGAACTCAAGGGGCGCGAGGCAGCCGAACATATTGCCACCATTCTGACCGAGCCGCCCGAGGAAATAGCGCTTGCGGCTCGTAAAGAAGCTAATACCCGAACCTTCACATCGGCGCTCGGTGATACTGGTCAAGCCGTGCAGCGCTTCGCCAACGCGCACCCAGCCGCTAAGGTGATCCTACCGTTTATCCGTACGCCTGTGAATTTGGTTAAATATGCAGTCGTGCGCAGTCCCTTCGGCTTGCTATCCAAGCGCATCCGCAACGAGATCATGAAGGGCGGGCCCGAGGGCGACCTTGCCGCGGCTCGTATCGCACTTGGCTCAGGCCTTGCGGCCACAATTGCCAGCTATGCCGCCGAGGGCAAGATCACGGGCAGCGGCCCCGTGGACCCGCAAGAGCGCGCATTGTGGCTCGCCAACAACCAGCCCTATAGCATCCGCGTGGGCGACAAGTGGGTGTCCTACGCACGCCTCGATCCATTCGCCACGATCATGGGATCAGCGGCTGACCTCGCTGCATTGGCCGATCGGATACTAGAAGCCGACGTTGACGAGATTGCAGCACGCATTGCGATGGCAATCAGTCAGAACCTGGTCAACAAGACGTGGTTGTCTGGCATCTCTCAAGTGGTCGAGGCGGTCGGCGACCCAGCACGCTACGGCGAATCTTGGGTCCAGAACCTCGCTGGCACGCTGGTTCCAACCGTGGTGGCGCACATCACGCAAACCATGGACCCTGCGCTTCGTGATACCCAGTCGATCCTCGACAAGTGGAAGTCTCGCCTGCTGCCCACTCTTAGCACGGGCCTACCCGTTGTGCGCGACCTGTTCGGTCAGCCGATTCTGCGTGAGGGCGCGGTTGGGCCTGACATCCTATCCCCGTTCTTTCAGAAGGACGCTGATCGCGACCCCGTGGCGCGCGAGCTGCTCGACCTCGGCTTCACGCCGTCCAAGCCCGAGCGCCAGGTTGGCGGTGTCGAGCTGGATACGCGGCAGTACGACGCGCTGCAAATTCTGAGTGGCAAGACGTTCAGATTTGCCCTCGAAAAGCTGATGGGTGATCCGACGTGGACGCGGTTGCCGAAGGGAGCCAAGGATGCGCTGGTCAGGGGCGTGTTCCGCGAGTCCCGCGACATCGGACGGCAGGCGCTCTTGCGGTTCTATCCCGAGCTTCTCGCTGCACAGGCAAAGCAGCGAATTGAGGAACTCACCGCTAGGTAATGGTGCATCATGACGGCGACCGCATTCTGGATCGGTATCATCGTGTTCGGCCTACCGAACACCATGGAAGAGCGCGTGATTTTCACGAACCAGTTGCTCAGTCAGTCGGCTTGCATGGACGAGATTCATAACAAGGCCATGCCCTGGTTCCGCGAGCACCTTGAGCCGCTCGGCGTGGTTGCGCGGCTCGGTTACTGCGTCGCCGTCACGCCCGGCGCAATCGTGCCATTGGAGCCCGATGGAGAGTTGTGATGAACGGCAACATCAAGCGCATCCTGCAAACCTGGCCCGGCGTCGTGGCCGTGGTGGCCTCGATTGGCGGCGGCTTCGCGTGGCTCGATACGAGGTTCGTGACGGGCGCTGATCTTGAGACAGTTCAGAAGCAAATCGACCAGGTTGCGGGCTCGGTTCAGAACGAACTGCGCGAAAGCCGCGCCGAGAACGCCGAGGATCGCATCGAGTCGATCGAGGCCGAGATTTTCCGGGTTCAGCAAGAGAGCAACAAGGACCCAGGCAATGTCGAGCTGCACCGGCGACTTGCCGAGCTGTTGTCGAAGAAGGCGCGAGCCGAGCGCCGGTTGCAGGCGATCCAGTCAGGCGGCGGGCCGCGATGACGTTCACGCTGAGCACACGCTCGCGAGCCAAGCTCTTTGGAGTGCATCCCGACCTGGTCGCCGTCGTTGAGCGAGGTATCACTTATAGCCCATTCGAGTTCATGGTGCTTGAGGGGCTACGCACTAAAGAGCGTCAGGCCGAGCTTGTGCGAATTGGTGCGTCGCGCACGTTGAACTCACGCCACCTGAGCGGCCATGCAGTTGACATCGCGCCGGTCATCGACGGCAAGGTAAGCTGGGCGTGGCCGCTCTACTGGAAACTCAACGATGCGATGCAACGCGCCGCGACAGAGCTTAACATTCCAATTACTTGGGGCGGCCGCTGGCAAACTTTTCCTGATGGTGCTCATTTTGAGTTACCATGGGATCGCTATCCCCTAGCCAATGAGGCAAAGACATGACCGACGTGAAAACCTTCTTCGGGAGCAAGACGATCTGGGGCGGCATCATCACGTTTGGCGCCGGCGTGGCGGCGCTGCTCGGCTATGCCGTGTCGGATGATGACCAGACGCGGATCGTCGAGCTGATCACCGGCGCGGTTGGCGTGTTCGGCGCCGTGGTTGCAATCTACGGCCGCATTGTGGCGAGCAAGAAGATCGGATGATACTTTTGGGCCGAAAAGTGGAACTCGGCGCGGCGAGTTATACTTTTCTCCCATGATCCGAGGTTAGCTGATGCTCAAGGCGCCCTACCGCCGCTCGCGCTCGCAGCCGTGGGACGATTCCATGTTCGACGGTGCGACGGGCATAGGGTCGCTGCTTCGGCTGACCGGTGGTGATGATCCGCCCGAGTGGGATGGCATCGGCGGACCGAACTACTACCATGACCGCGCATATCACGAGCACAGGCCGAATGATCGCAAGGCCGTCGATAAAAAGTGGCGCGAGCTGATGGAACTTGCCGCTGATGCGCTGGCTGGCTCCGACCCCGCACGGCAAGCATTGCTTCGGCGCAAGGCCAAGACGCGCTATCACTTCGTGCGCCTGGTCGGGTGGTGGTGGTGGATGACCTGAGCCATGCCCTCCGACCGATGGCCGATCAAGATCGAGGATGCGGCGCTGGAGAACATAATTATTGAGAAACTGATCGCCGCACGTCTGGACAAGCACATGAGCAAATCGACGCTGGCCCGACTGCTCGGTCAATCGACCGCGACGATCAGCTACTGGGAGGCAGGGTTCGCATTTCCTGACCGCTTCAGCAAGCTCATCGCGTGGGGTCGCGCCGTCGGGCGCAAGGTCACGATCACGGTCGAATAGGTGACACCATGAAAAGCATCGCCATCGTCGCCGTCTTAGCCCTCGCGCTCGGCGGCTGTTCCCTGGTCGAGCGGGGGACGTTCAGCTCGTTCACGGACGAGGCTATCGACACGGTGCGCGACCTGAGTGACGCCGAGGCGCGGGTCTACCTCGCGACGCCGTGCCGCATGACGACCGGCGCCAAGGGCCGCGTGGCAACATGGGAGCAGGGCGTGGCGATCGACATACTATGTCCGCCGCCGGGCCGCACGCCGCGTCAGGTGCTGATCGACGCCGTGGCGAGCATGCCGGCTACTCCGAGCGAGGCGGCGGCGCTGCGGGCGCTGCGGCAGCCCGAGCCTTGAGCGCGGCGACACACATGGCGAGGGCAGGAGTTACTCCTTGCCCCGATATTCTGTCCGGCAATAACGGATGAAGATGTTGGCTCGACAATATTGCCGAGTGACGGCCGTCATAGAAATTTCCATGTAACCCGTACGCCACTCCCTTAGGCATAAGCGTCAGCGCCGCGTCGAGGCTGGCGGTGTAATTCGGAATGACATATCTCATTCCATCTTTGATCATGAACGTAACGGTAGGGCCATCCTTCCTCGGTGAATTGTAGGCTGGAATTTGATTGGTTTTGATTTCATACCCAAACGCTCGGGCAATCTCATGATCAAATTCCCGGCTCGACCCCTCGGCGGCTTCGAGCGCGGCGATGAGTTTGGGCAGGGTCATGGCTTCATCTCAACGACGATCCCGACGCATGGCACAGGAAACAGGAAAAGACGCCGCTTGCTCCGGTCCCAGAATGCGCCGATCCAGAAGTCGTACCAGGCGCAAATCATTCGAACTCTCATATCTCGATCCCCAGCTCGCGGGCGCGGGCGGCGAGCATGGCGATGAACACGTCGTTGACCCCACACAAGCGATCACTGAACGGGATATGACCGGCGGCGTGCATCGCATCGCTCGGCTCCATCAGCGACGCGAGGACGTGGCGGTAGGCGTTCGTTGCGTAGCGGCACCAATCTTCCTTTGAGTTTTCAGGCAATCGATCCCATTGGGCTGGGTCTGTCATCGTCGCAAGTAGCGCGCGCGCCAGCACGACGATCTCCGGGTGCGGCTTAGACATTGCCACCTCTTTCTCGCCGTCCAGCGCGGCGAGGGCATCTATCAGAACTTTCCGCGTCTGGATCGTTCTACCGTTCGGTCCACAGGCGTAGTTGCGCGCCGCCTGCGCGACCTTCCGAAGCGCGGCGTTCTCGGCCAGAAGCACGTCGTGGTCCTCTAGGAGTGCGTCGATGTCATTCCAAAGGATGCCGATTGCCCCTTCCTTCTGATCAACATGCGACGCGATCTCCCGGCGGCGCTCGGGCGTGAGGTGGGTCATGCCTGCAATACTCCATATCGTTCAGCAACCCCAAGCGGCCGACGTTTGATCTCGGCCTCCAACTCGGCGATCCGCGCGTCGCGCTCGGCGATGGTGGCGTGGGCGGCGAGGAGGCCTCGGGCGAACTCCCCGATGCTCGTAACCATTGATGATTGGTCACACAACAGCGTGCAGAACTCCTCATCAAGGGCTTGTGTCCATGAATCGATGGAGGTCATTTCCACCAGCCGCCTCGCGCGGGCGAGCACGTCGTCGGTCATGGCTTAACCTCCACAACCTTCGCTGCCGGCCACATGTGTCGGTAGCGGGTGAGCTTCGATGTGGGCCAGCGGATAACCGAGGGGCACTGGATGTCGGACATGAGCGCGCCGTCTCGACTCTCAAAGCACACGACTGCATGGCCGAAGGGCTTGGACCACGGCTTCCACCAGAGCTTAATCTCGCAGAGATAGAGACGCATGGCATCGAGTGGGACGCCGCGCTTGGCACACCACAGCATGAGGCCGAGGGCGAAGTCCTCGCAGTCACCGATGGATGGGGCAACATCGCCCAAGGCCACCGGCACCCATTTGTCAATCTCGCCGAAGCGCGCCTGATCGGAAATCCAGGTGCCTGCCCGGCACAGCCGGTGGCCTTCTCGGAACACTATTTCATCGGAAAGACCGCCGCGCCACGATACGGGCGGATCGTCGCAGCGCTCCCAGGTGTAGGTGGTCATGCGGCACCAATCATGATCTTCACTTCCGCTCTCAATTCCTCGCTGGTCACGCCCGGCAGCCAATGAGCGGCGATCAGGTCGCAGACCCGATTGTAGAATGCGTTGAACTCGTCCTGGTCCATCGCGGCGAAGCTGATCGACTTTGGCACATAAACCTCCGCACCACCCGGCAGAACGATCAGCTCGCGATGGCCCGTGCTGATCTTCACGGCGGCGACCAGATTCTCGACCGTCGGATAGCGGCCATGGTCCAAATTGCTCCACACGATGGTCATCAATGCCCAAAACATGCGATGCATTTTCAGGCTGCGCGGGCGGCTGTAGGAGACCTGGATGATCTCGCCCTCGCCGACATGGCTCAGCGCCTCGATGCCCGCCTCATCGATGGGCCGCAAAGCGCCGAGCTTGCGCATGGCGAGGAACTTGGTCATCGATGAGCCGCATGGTATCTATGGTGGCAGGTTGCACACAGCCAATGCACATCCAGAGGCCGACTGTAATCATCGTGGTGTGCATTGACCAATTTAGTTGTCCCGCAATTTGCGCATGGTTCTCGTTTCAACCTTCCATCCCTGATCGCATTGCCCACTAGATAGTGGGCCCGATAACCATCAGGATGTTGTACCTTCCATCGAGCCGCATTTTCTGCACCCTTCAATCGACGTTCTTTGTTGTCGCGATACCGACGACGGTCATACTCGCGCACCGATTCATGGGTCCGCCGATGTTCACGAACATCGCGTTTCGTGCATTCCATGCACTTGCCGAGCAAACCGTCGCCCATCTTAGAATGCCTGTAAAACTCGCATGATCGCTTTGTCTGACCACATTTGAAGCACGTTTTCATTGCCTGCTCTCCGGGCTGATTGGCCAGCCCAGCTTATAGGAAAGCAGGCTTATTTAAAAGGGATGTTATCGTCCAGCGGCGGCGGTGCCACAGGTGCTGGTGCCGGCTTTGCCACGCCGTCTTGCGGCATAACTGGCCGGATGCGGATCGCCGGCACGGTCTTGCCCTGGAAATCGACAAAGGCCGTGAACAACACCATCTCCTTGCCCTGCCATGCGTCGGTGTCGTCGCCGTGCATGAGCGAGATGTTAGTGGCGTTGGTTTTGTTCAGCACCAAGCCCCGCTCCTTGCCCACGAAGTAGAGGATGGGCTTTTGCTCGCCGCTACCGATTTCCTCCATGACGACCTTGTCCATGATGACCCGGACGGTACGGCCTTGGAGATCAGCGGCCTTGAGGTAGGTTGACGGAAAGGCAGTAGAGATGTGCATTTCAGCCTCTCACTCTGGTTGTTGATTCCTCGAAAATCTGGACACCCCGAAGTTTCCGGCCGCCGGCCTTGATGAAAGCCCGGATCGCCTTGTCCATCGCTTCGTCGGAGAACTGGTAGCGCAGAGCCTCGAGATCGACGGCTGCGCGATCGATCGTACCATGCACCCATGCGGTGCGGAGGCTACCTGTAGCGCCAGCACTACCCCGTGTGCGCGACATCTCGGCAGCCTTGGCCTCGGCAGCCTGTTGGGCTTGCACGGCATCAGCGGCGGCCTGGGCGGCCATGGCTTCGGCATCAAGAGCATCCGCCAGATCATCCTCGATCTGTATGGAATCGGCCTTTTCGGCGGCTTCCCGTGCTGCCCGTTCGGCCTCCTCGCGAGCTAGTCGGGCCACTTCATCACGCCGGGCTTGCTCCGCGGCAAGCAATTTCCGCTGCCACAGGGTAAGCAGCCGTTCGGCAATGTTCTTGGCCTCACCAAGCGGCTCTCTGAGGCTCTTGAAGTGGCTGTCCACCACGCGCCCGCCTTCGAGGTAGGGTGCCTTGGCGATCTTGAACGCATCGTCCATCTCGCGGATGGCCTTGCCAATGTCGGCTGCCGTTTGAGTGACGCGGCTAGCTTCGGCCGAGTTCGTTACCTCGGGCGGCAGCTTCGCCAGTTCGGCAAGCCAGAAGTCTCGGACGCGTACCAGCTTGCGGTTTTGTTCGTCCAAGCCCTGCCGGATGATGACCAGCGGGTCCGGCGGTTCGTTGTGGCCAATCGGTGCAAGAGCCATCACAAATCCCCTATCAATCTCAGCACTTCGATCAGATCGTCACGCGCCACCATGATTGCCGCCATCATCTCGCCATCGAATCGACCCGGCATCGATTGAGCATCATGAAGAACCCATGCGGCATAGCGGCTCAAGCTCGCAACCTCGCCGCGCAGCACGCGCACCATAGCTTGCTCGTGCAGCTCGACAGCATGCTGTGCAGGATTGCGTGGCTTATCAGTCATTCGGCTTCTCCGGCTCGAACGCCGTGCAGCGGGCGGTTTTGTCGAGCGCGTCGTCTTTGTCCACGATCCACTCGGGCGGGTAGTTCGGATCATCGGCGAAATAGAGCATCACAGCCGCCGCGATCGGGCATGAGTTGTGCTGTGTGCGACGATATTCGGCGTCACGCTCGCAGAGATCACACCATTGGGCCATGAAACGCATACCGTCTGTGCCGTTTGATGGGCGGTACGGAACGGTCTTGGTTGGCATCACGTCATCCTCCTAAGTTGGCCTTGCCGGCTTTGGCGCACGACTATGCCAACCCGATCGGCAGGCGCCATACAACGCAATGCGAGGCAGCCGACCATGTTTGGCCATCCCGGCCCAGGATGGCGTAGGAGTGCCGTCGGGTGTTCACTGAATGCACCACGCGATGAGCCGCGCGACGAGATAGCCGAACGTCAGCGCCATCGCGCAGCGGGTGAAGAGGTCGAGGCGGGCGGTCATGGCTCGTTCTCGAAATATAGGATGAGTGACACATGGCGCGCAGACATTGACATAGCGAGAAACTCACCCTTGAAAACGTCGTACCAACCAAGCCCATGATCACCATAATTTTCATCGCGATTACGAATTTCAGTAACGCCATTTTCACCAACGCAAAAACAGTCTTGAAACTCCCGCTCTCGCATTGGTTCTTGCCCATAGATCGCTTTAATTTTCATGGCTTTGCCTCCAGCTCGATCCCCAGCTCGCGGGCGCAGGCAGCGATGTATTCGTCGGGAGTGCGCACATCTCCGTAGGCCTGCTCCATCAGCGACGCGAGGACGTGACGGTAGGCGGCGGTGGCAATGCCAAGCCACCATACCCGTTCATTTTCCAAGAGATTAATCCAGTCGTCATGTGGCGATTCTTGAAACATTGACTTCGCCAGCGCCACGATCTCCGGGTGCGGGTCAGACACCGGCTTGCTCTTTAATAGGGTCGCAGAGAGGGAGCCACTGGCATCCCGGCGCGTCCATCTCGATCAGGATGCCGACTATATTTTCCGCAAATGCGGCTAGAACAACGTCGCTGGCGGCGGCCCCGGCGGCCGGGCCAGCGGCCCCGGCGGCGGCGGCTTCGGCGGCCCCGGCGGCGGCCCTGGCGGCGGCCCC
>ERZ1292637.511-Hain-H14-01um-R3-511-length-21716-cov-5_pt1 | contig 21716 bp, 25 predicted proteins | sample MGYA00564405_ERZ1292637 | MGnify/ENA primary metagenome ERZ1292637 (study PRJEB36523, sample SAMEA6512645) | groundwater metagenome | collected 2019-01-09 | study: AquaDiva: Metagenomics assemblies of 32 groundwater samples | reverse complement strand
GCATCCCCTAGACCCACCATCCAGCCCTGGAGAGCAAAGGGGAAGAAACGACTGCCTGCGTAGGTTGACCAGGCGGGAAGAGAGTCAAGGGGTTGGCCCAGAAAGTCTTCGTGTGTGGCGGTATCCCAGATAAGGCCACCAATAGGGGAGCCGTGAGAACGCCAGAAGGAGAGTAGGGGATTGTCTAGGGAGTCCATTGTGGCTAGAGTTTTAGCCGGATCAAGCTGGCCAGTCTCGCCGTCAATTAGGATACGCCCCATAGTTTTTAGCATGGAAACCCAGATAGAGCCAACTCCAATCCAGTGATCACCTACTTTAAGGGACATGAAGCGGGGGTCAGTTGGGTTCCAGACCGGTTCCTCGTCGGTAAAGCTGGCAGTATGAGCTGTGAAGGCAGGAGCTACAGCTAGCATAGAAGCCAGAGATTTTACGGCTTCTTCCCTGGCTAGGTTGCCACCTGCAATATCACCGAGTAGAGCTAGGCTGGCACGCATATAACGGGGGGCAAAGACCAGTAAGCCTGCCTCCAGAGAGCGCTGTCCAGGATGAATGCCCATGCCACGGGTGCTGATAACGCCAGTAGCGTGGTTGATGAATTTTACCATTTCATCTACACGGCCTTCACGCTCAGCTAGAGGAAGTAGGGCCTGCGCCCACTCAGTGCGGATTACATCACCGAAGGATTCAAAAGATCGCTGAAAAGGTTCTAACTTCTGACCAATCCAGCCTTTAGGTAAATCTTTGTAGAACTCGGATTTACCGCCTGAAGTTATAATCAGGCCAGGAGAGCGCTGGATGACGGAGGCTTTATCAGGTAGAAGGAAGAAGTTCTGGAAGGCAGCGGGATCGGAAAAGCTTTTGAGAGATAGCTGAAAGCCTCTGAGCCAGGCCTGAGGATAGCGGATTAAGGTGGGAATGCCCTGGATCATAGCAGCGGAGAAGTCCATCGTAGCAGTGATCGAACGCATTTTGCCAGATATGTCACTGGCAGCTTTGAGTAAGCCTGGGGCTTCTCGTTTGAATAGGCCATCAAGGATAGCTGTTTCTTCTGGATTAAAGAAGGTTCCCCGAAAGATGCTGGTTCTAGGTTCCTTGAGTTCAGACAATCGCTGTTCCTCAGAGGCAACAAAGCTGCCTAAGGCAGATTTCGAGTCAGCTATTTCTCCAGTTATACCCTTCTTGGCATTGCCGAAGTAGGCTTCTTCCTGCTGCATAACCTCACCGACAAGTCTACGGTACTGCACGGCAGCTGACTTAGTGCCGAGCTTGTGGCCCCTGAAGGTCTGTAGGTTGCGCTGCCCGCTAGGAATAATGGCCTGGAGTTCCTCCATCTTACTGCCGATAGAAGGAAAGAAGTTCTTTAGGCTTAGTAGGGTGCCAGAGGGAAGATTTTCACCTCGCTGCCAGCGGAAGAAGCTGGATTTCAGCTCTCGACTTTTGTTACCTAGAATACGCATAGCCTGGTGCTGCTGCTTGAGGCTGTCAATCTTTAGCTTGTCAAAGGTTTTCAGGATAGGGTTAAGCTGGGCTACGGTGTCCATCTGGGCAATGGCTTCCTGAATGTCGTAGATACGGCGGCCTAAGACTTCTACAGGATTGGTCAGGATTTCTAAGTTTCTGGCGGCTGCATCTTCCTTCGTAATCCAGTCCTTAACGTACCTAAATTCCTCTTTGACTCCTCTGAAGCGGCGTTCAGTTAAGGGGACTGCTCTACCTCCAGGCCTGATGGCTACTCTGGGAAAGAAGAGAGATTTATCGGTTAGGGCCAGTTTATCAAGTCCGAACTTTTCGGCGGATACAAGGTTTACGGCTTGGAGGGCTGCGTGATGTGTATTAAATTCCTGGGCATGGAGTTCCAGCATTCTGCGAGCGTCACTGAGGAAGTCTACATCCATGTCGGGAATCTGGCCACGATAAAATTCGGGGTCGTCCCAGACCTTGCCAAAACTAGCTTTGGTACCGTCTGCCAGAGCTATTCCAGCCTTGTCTACACTGGCTAGAATAGGTGTGGTTCTGTACTTAGCCAGGTCAATGGCTATAACCCGCTCCTGGACATCCTCTAGGACGCCTTCCATAGCATAGTAGGCCTGCTTAACTGGATTATCAGTGCCTACTTTGGGAGCAAAGATGTCAGAGGCTTTCTGAACTACTGTGCCAAGACGAGGGGAGGCTCTGGATAGTTCCCTGAGAGCATTGGTTTTCTGCATTGACTGTACAGTATCAGAAACCTGAGCAGCTTTGGTAATGGCAGTAGGGGCACCTGAGAATTTACGGGCTTGACTGGCCAGCTTGAGCCCACTTCCAAAAGGAATGTAAGTCAGGGGATCAAGGGCTACGTCGGTGGCAAAGCTGCCTAAGCCACCTAAGACTGGAGTATCCCTAAACTGCTGGGGAAGAAGCTCGGATGGAGATTTAATTGGGGATTGGCCGGTTAAGCCCTGGGCAAACGCTGAGATTGGATCGGTTCCCTGCATCTCAGGGCGTCCGACTAGACTGGCAAGAGAGCTTGCCACAGCGCTGGACGGATGGCCGAGTAGGCTGAATCCCTGCTCCAGGAGATTAGGGGGAGTTGGCTGAGGTTGGTACTGGTTAGCCTGAGCCCGCTTGAGTAGAGCCTGACGGCGCTTGAAGGTCTCAGAGTCTTCGTAGTTAAAAACCATTGTCGTAGACTGCGTGACGACTAATACTAAGAGCCTTAGCAATTTGGATAGCAGTCATTCCAGCTTGTTTTAATTCCAGGATAGATTCACGACTGGGCTTCAGGAGCTCCGCAGATTCCGGTTTTAGGATGCAGGTCTCACAAACTCCAGATAGGAGCTGATAAAACCGGAAGAACTGGCCACAGCTCTTACATGGCTTGCCGTTGGATCTGACCATTAGATCATACGGGTAAGAGGAGCTCGGTTGCCTTTAGGGAGGGCATTTGTGAATTGGCCTATAAAATTGTTGGGATCTAGGCCAGCAAAGGCAGCCATCGCCTGGATGACTTCGGGCTGGACGGCACCTGTAGAAAACCAGTCAAGCATCTGACGGACAGGTAACTGATGACCGCCGGATAGAAAGTCAAAGGTTTCACTGGGTATGAGGGAGTAGGGGCCGTCACTGGCGTCAGGAGAGCCACCAGCCATGCCGTACCAGCCAATTGCACCTCCAGTTGTCTGAGCAATATACATATATTGCTTACCAGTTTGGGGGTCAGTCCAGATTTCTCTGTCTGCGCCAGTTAAGCCAGCTTTGGTGCCGCCAAGATACTGGCTGCTATAGCCTGGCACCATTGTTGGATCATAGGGAGTTCCTGCTTGAGTAGGAGACTGTCCAGTTATCTGAGAGTATAACGGGGAGGTTTCCAGTATTTGGATCACCTCATTGGGAGAGTAGCCAGCTAGGAGTAACCCCTCAATGACGGTTCTGGGATTTGCGAGTTTGGTCTGGATGTCCAGCCACATTTGCTCATTGTAGTTTTCACGTGATAATGTGGGTAAGTCAAAACCAAAACTTGAAGTGGCAGTTGATAGGGACTGCTGGCTAGGGGCTAAGGACTGTTGCTGGTAGGGAACCATGCTAGTCTGGGGAGCTTGCTGAACCACAGTAGTAGGGGAGGGAAGCATGGGGGCCATAGTGGGTTGGGCTGGAGAAGCGGCGGTTACTCCATCTGATTGGCTCTGGTTAGGGACTAAGGATTTCTGGGGCTGAGAGAGTTCCCAAGGTTGCTGCATTATACCCTCACAGACATTATAGTTTCACCATACTGCCTTCTAGGACTTTGGAGGGATTAACGCCAAGAGCGGTTAGGCCACTGGTAAGGTAGCCTGGATTAGCCTGGAGATTCATAGCGTTAAGGAATTTGATCCAGTTAAATTCGTCACGGGCTAGGGTAGGTTGACCAAATTGGGAGCTGCCAGCCTTAAAAGGGTCGTAGTAGTTGCTACCAGCAAGCTGGACTCCAGCTACTTTGGGAGTAGTTAGCTGGCTAGAGGGTGGAGTTAAGGGAGTACCAGCCATGTTTGTGCTAGCCCAGCCCTGACCTTTAGCCATGTTGATGATACTTTGGTCATCTACCTGTCCGGTGCCGCCCATGTTAAGACCGGTATTGGGAGCGTTATAGTGATACCAGTCACGAAGATAGGCAGATGCACCAGAGGGAGCTTCTTCCTCGGTTTCTTGTTTGGTTTGGTTCCAGTAGTTCTGGCGATCTGTCCAGTCACGGAAATCGTCCGCAAATTGTGTCTGCCCAATAAGATACTGGGCAGCTTGGTCGAACTCAGATAAAGGCTGGGCGGTAGAGTCAGCTCCAGTAGCGGCGGTGACAGCGCCAGCTGCAACCGAGGGATCACCTCCGCCCCAGATAAAGTCGCTGAACATCTGGGGATCAATGTTGTAGCCACTGATCTGGCTATAGGCAATAGCAGATTGTAGGGCCATATTGATGCGTTCACGTTCATCGAGGTTCTGCATCTCGGGGATTTCTAACTGTTTTAGGCGCTCTGTTAGATATAGCTCATGGGCAAGGGCTACTTCATTGTCCAGTAGATTAGTAGGAACTAAATCCATTGCGCTGGAGGATGGAGAAGTGGACGGACTGACTGATCTGGGGGTAACGGGCACTAAAGGCTGGGAAACTCTGGAGCTGTAGTCACTCTCAGCCTGACTCTGGTTGTCGTAATAAACTGGAGTGCCATTTACTACGGAGATGTATTGTCCAGTGTCGGGATCATAGGCAACGAAGTTCTCGGAATCGAATGCCATTACTGACCTCCAACCTGGATTCTAGCCAATTCATCTAAATAGGGCTGCATCATGGATTCAGGATCAAAAGGAGTGGTAAATTCACGGCCTCGTGGAGTAAAGCTGGCTCCAAGATTGCCGTAGAGTTTAGAGGCAAGGCCGCCTGGTTCCCAACCAGGAATAAAGCTGGCACTGGGTGGGAGAGCAGATGGAGCAGCCTGTCTGCGTTCAGATACGATGTTTTGGCCGATACTGGCTCTGGATTCAGCCTTCATACGCTGAAGATTAGCTAGAGCCTCCTGGATACGTTGCTTCTCCTGCTCACGAGCAAATTCTTGTTCAGACCCGAAGCGTTCACGGTTCCAGGCCATAGACTCCTCAAACTGGCTCTGGCTCTGGGCAAGCTGAGCGTAGCCAAGTGAATTGTCGCCAGCTTCACCAGATAACTGTTTCATAATGTCTAGGATGTCTTTGGCATCACCATAGTCACCCTCAGCTAAAGCAGCCTGGAGGTCTTCCATTAAGTCGCCTGTAGACTGTCTTTTAGAGAGCCCAGATTTACCAAGCTTCTTCTCTGGTATAAGGAGTCTACCAGATGGAGTCGGCTCTGCTCCTCCAGCAATTAGACGCTTCTCCATTGAGAGCTGTTGGGCCTTCAGCTGGTTAGCATACTGATTCTGCTGGAAACTTTCGGCCAGGAAGCGCTGGAAGTCCCTGATTTTGCCCATTAGACTTCCATTATCAGTATAGCGTTGCTGATCTTCAGGACTGGAGGAGACCAGAATCTGCTGAGCCTGGCTGATTACGAAGTCCTGATCCATGCCCTTATACATACTGTTTAGCTGATTAGGAGTAGGCATACGACCGGCTTTAGCTCCATCGTCAATAGCCTTGCGCCGTAAGACGTTCAGGGCTTCCTTGTAACTAATTTCTGGCGGTGTCATTGGACTGCTCCTGCTTCTGCGTAGAGGCGCTCTCCTATGCTAATCATCTCGTCATAGTAGGCACGGACACCAGCTAGGCCCTGAGTAGATTCTATCTGCTTTATTATTTCAGCTCTGGCCAAAGGATCGTAGAACCGCTGGAGCTTCTCAAAGTCTGATAGAAGTAGGGTAAAGAGTGGTCTGCCGGATTTAGACTGCTTCAGATAATCCACTAAACGGGCTACATCCTGGTGGTATTGCTCTATGATGTCCTTAACAAGGAGTTCATCAGGATGTAGCTCACGGTCTGGAAGGTCAGTCCAGTCCTGTGGACGTTCAGGTGGGAGGTCGTAGATTTCCATTAGTTAGGGTGGCAGCTACAGGCGCCGCAGAGTTTGCAACGCCGAATCTCTAAAGCAGTCATAATCCAGAGATGTTGATGTTTAGTCACTGTCCAGTTCTCTGGCCCATTTGTGGCCACAATCGTTGCAGGCATACTCCAGACGGTTGGCTGCCCGCATATCCCATGTGTACATGACACGGATACTGCTGCATCTTGGGCATCCGATGGAGTAGTCGGGTCTGTCCACGACGGCTTCCTCGGTCATTAGTAGCCTCCTGTGGGAACTGGCTGTGCCCCATTAGTTGGTACGGGGGCGATCTGATTGGGTTGAGTCTGACTGGACATTCCCTGCATGGGTAGCTGGATACCAGGGATCATTGGGACACCAGGGCCTCCAGGGGCAGCTGGGATAGCAGTGGGCTGCTGCTGCTGAGGCTGGAGTTCTAGGCCGATAAGCCTGAAAGCTTCCTGGATTACCCTATTGGCGTAGTCAGCCCGCTTGGTGTAGTCCTCAACCTTGCGCTCACGCATGAGCTTAGCTGGATCTTCGTAACCCAAGCCCTCCTCTACATAGAGGCGCATGGGGATGGCATCTCTGGCGTGAGCATCCGCCAATAAAGTTGCTCTAGTGGCTCGCTCAGCGGCTATCTGAGGCTCGTAGGTGTGCTCAAATTTGTAGTAGCCGTTTATTTCATCTGGGCTTAGGGAAACAAAGTTCTTTTTGCCTACTCTGTAGACATACACTGGGGCATGGAGCTTGTTCTCTATGATGTTTAGGACAAATGCTGCGGTATCGTCAAATGCGCTGGCTATATTCCCAGTTCCAGTGCTGAAGATTGATTTGGCAATAGCGATGAGGCTAGTGGCCATAGTTGAACTGGTATTGGCTCCTGCAATTCCGTATAAAATAGGGGCCAGAGATACAACATCAGCTTCACCCTTTAAGAATTCGATAATGGCTTTCACATCCTGGCCAATGTTAGGGGCCTGAACCCATTCAAATTTACGGCCTGGCGCATCTAGAATTCCGCCTGGTTCCCATACGACAGTATCAGTGTCGGAGATTTCAGCGGCATCGTCAGACGTTGGAGTCATACGACCCTGGGGAAAGCCATTTATGAAGGCCCAGTTCATCTGGATAGTTATAAAGGCATCTATCAAGTCCTGGATGTAGACAAGAGGTGTGGCGATTGAGATACATTCGTCGGCTGGGTCGCCAGTACTGGCTTCCATCGAATGAGCGAAGAAATATGGATGTCTGCCGTATTCGTGCTCACCGGCTTCTACGACTAGATTTCCAAGCATGTAGACGTAAATTTTGTCGTTCCAGTATTCTACCCACTTTACTTTACGAGGAGCAGAGCCAGTTGGAGGTATGTCTGGGGAACCCACAATGTTGCCGAAGCGGAATTCACGGTTACTGTATATAACTCCATACTGACGCATCAGGGGAAGGGTTTCCCGCTCTGTAATCTCCAGAATTTCATCATTAGTTATGGGGTGAAAGCAGTTAAAGGGGATATGCTCAGCTGTGAAGGGAAAATGGGTTTCCCTGTGTTTCTTGACCCGATTATTATAACTGTCGCTAGACTCACCTTCTGTTTGGGGAGTATTAAGGTATTCGTCGGATTTGCAGAGGATTTTCCAGCAAGTGCCTCCATCGCCAAAGAGACTGTCTTTGATTTTACCGTAGATTTTCTTAAGACCGGATTCTTCGTAGAAGCCAATCATAAAACTCTCTCGGCGCTCTGCTTCTTCTCCAGACAGGCGGGAAACGTGAGGTTCTGGCATTCCGTCCATGAGAGATTCGCTGCGGCGGATCATATCAAAGACCTGGCTGCCTCTATATGCAGTAGCTGTGGCTTTGAATTTGTCGGGGATGACAGGGATTTTACGCCAGTAACGCCTGTCACGGACTTCTCTGATGCGGGTATTGCGCTGTTTATATTTGGTTTCCATCGCAGAGACAAGGCTGTGGATATAGCTTCCCCAGTTTTCAGGATTGGGAATACCAACCTTATCGGTGTTGCTGTAGTTGACTTCTCGGCCAGTGACCATCAGAATTTCATCTGCTCAGCAAAATAGTTGAAGTTGTCACAGCTGGTGCACATGACTTTTTGGTATGCTACCTTTTCGCCTTGATAATTCTTATGGAGTGTGATTGACTGGTACGGATTGTGGCAGCTCGGACACGGCTGCCCAGGAGTTTCTTCTTCCAGAGGGCCAGGAGTGATCGGACTGATTTTTTCATTATCCATCGTGGGGCTGGCCCTTGATTCGGCCCATTTCTTCCATGATACGCTGCCAGACTGCCTTATACTCCTCAAATTTAGGGTTGGGGATACCACGGGCTGCATCTAGACCCTGCTGAGGAGTACCCTCCATTGGGTGATGACTCATTTCAAGTAGCAGTTTGTCTCTGGCCTTCTTTGTAAGAGCCTGTAAACCCTCTGGAGTGCCATAGCCAGCTTTATTAAAGGCCCTCATAAGGTCAATGGCTGATTTTGGAGCTTTGGCCATACCACCAACTGGCAGCATGTTGAATACATCTATCCACGGATTAAAGGGTAGTGGTTGGCCCTTAGTCAGCTGGCTTCTAGGTGCAGTGGGCATTAGACTGCTACCTCCTCCCTACGGACACCCTTAATTCGCATGGGGAGCTGCCGAAGGCGCTGATTCTCTGGCTTATGGAGACTTAGGTAGGATTCTGCATAGCGCCAGGCATCCATAGCATGGTCAGCTGACTTTTTTGGGACTTCGGGTGGGTTTAATTCGCCGCTGGTGCTGGCTTCTGTGTATTCCTCAATTTCGTTGCGAAACCAGGTTAGACTGGGATTCACAAAGAGTTTTGGTTTGTTATCTAGGGTACGCCTGGATAAGACAGCTGTACAGGCCCCGATGCCATAGGAGTAGTCGGATCTGCTGCCTTTACGGTTATAGGCCCTGATTGCAGGAAGACCAGCCCTTCGAGCTGAAGCGATCCAGCCTGGGTCACTGGGGTCACATGCAAACACTCGGATGTTGTATGCTTTTCTGAAGGCTTTAGCTTTGGCTATGAGTTCATCATCGGTTAATCTGCTCCTGTAGAGACCATCAATAATGTAGCGATTGTTGTGGCTATCTGATCCGTAGACTAAAATGCAAGCGGGGGAGCGCCAGCCAAAGTCAATCCCTGCTATAATATGCAGGTCACCAAGGGCTTTGAGGGGCCAGGATTTGACGGGGACTTCAAACTGCGAGCTGTAAGTGGGATAAACCAGTCCTTCGACAATGACAAATTCGCCGTCAAGCTCCTGCTTTAGGAAGGGGTTCATGGTGCCTTCCTGGGCCAGCATCATATCGTAGATGCGTTTGCCTCCGAAGGGGTTTTCGAGAGTCTTGGCGGGATAAGCTAGGTAGCGGCCTGCTCCTGGAGGAGACTCCAGTTCCAGATTAGAGCGATCTGGATAAAAAATCCTAAAAAGCCAATGCTTACGACCGTTTGGAGTAGTTGTAAGCCAGCCCTGATGTGGGTGATTACGCTGCTCAACGCCGATTCCACTGGGGCGAAGGCCAAACTGGAGATTCTGGAAGGCAATATAGGGGGAGTCACGGGGTTCATCCATCCAGAAGAAGCTGAGGGAAGGGCCTCTGAGACGGTCAGGGTGCTCAGTTGACCTTAGAAGGGCTACAGAGCCAGTCTGCCTGATGGTTAAAGCTCCATAGTCAGACTTATATTCATAATCACGCTCAGGTTGGAGACCGACGGCCTCCAAAGCACCCTTGAGCGTTACTAAAGTGGAGTCTCTGAGCATGGGAATAGTGGGAGCTGTGATAATGCCCAGGGATTTTGGATGGGTCAGCATATAGTCTGTTGTTCTGAGGGCTCCACCAGTGGTTTTACCGGAGCCACGCCCGCCGTGAGCCAATAAAAAGAGCATATCTTCTGCTGGTTGATCGGTGAGAGCACGTCCTTCACGTAGAAAGCGTTTCTGGAAGCCAAAAAGCTGGACATCCGCCACTACTTAGGGCTTACTCCAGGCCATCATCTGAATCAGCCATAAGAAGTTGGACAGCTGGGGGAAGTAGAGTGCCCTCAGTGGCTGGATCTAAGTCAGGCAGATCGACAAAGTTAATGTGTATGGCTGATACGGATTTGGCCTCTATGCGGGCTACAGGTTTACCAAATAGACGGTCGGTGATGTCCTGGGCAGTGGACAGCAAGATTCGCTCATCCTGGCTATAGAGCAGGTCTTCATAGACAGCGGCTACTCTGGGAACAAGCGGCCTGAATATGGTTTCAGGGGTGGAGAGTTCGGCTATAGCTTGTTTTATAGCCAGCTCCAGAGTTTTGAACCAGAATCTCAGGGTCTGCTCACTTTTGTTAACAGCTTTTCGGATTTCCTCAATGGAACGGCCACGGATGTGCATTCTAATAGCAGCCTGGACATGGGGAGGGAGTCCGTCTAAGGTGGCCTCGGGGACAATTTTGGGAATAGCCGCCATTTCACGGGCTTTGGCTCGGTTTGCTTCGTTCCCAGGCATCCCTTTATGCCAGTTGGGGTTTCCACGGGGACGATAGACGGGTTGACCAGTTGTAGGGTCAATAGTGACTACACGGCGAATACGTTTACTGGCTGGGGGAAGGGCAGTTTCCAGGCCAATGACCTTTCTGGTCTTAGATAGGGCTATCAGCTCCTCATCCGAAAGATCGGAGATGTCCATACTCTATTGATGCACACTTGGGGGAGAAAGTCAAGAGTTTGGGGATTTTCTACTAAAAAATTCTCTTATACCATAGTATAGTATAGTAGAACTATATATCCCCTTTTACTTTACTCTCCTCTTTCTTTTTATTTTCTTTTGAAACGGTTCGGACGGGTACATAAATCCGTCGAGTTTAGAGCCTCTCATAAAATTAACAGCCCAAGTAACTGGCTCCGTGTGAGAGGGATTAACACACCGTTTAACACTGCACAGATGATGGAGTACAAGATCATCAGATATGGGGCCTATCATCAATTCCCAGAGTCTCCGAGCAGCACTTTTACCACCAAACCAGCCATACCCGCTATCAAACATCCTGCCGAGCCATAACCAGCAACCTGTAGAAGGATCAATTGAGACCAGGCCCTCTTTAATAGGATTCATGTTTCTAGTTTAGCTTACTGGAGATAAGTTGTCAATAGAAAGGAATAAAGAGAACTTATCTATATCATAGATGAATAAGGGAATTTATTGGTAGAAACGCAATTAACGGCAAGTAGTGTCCAGATAATAAATATGGCGGTCTTACCATCCTACCGCCAGGGTGTCTGGTCACAGCACATTTGGCAGAGTACTGACTTCCAGACAGTTAGGGTCGGGTATTCAGCTCCTGATTCCCCAGGGGCCTAGCAGGGGAAATCTGCGCCCCAACCATTTTTAGTGTAACATATCCAGACCTGGTTGTCAAGGATGCCCAATTTATGTGGGCAGAAGGTAAACATAGATACGGCAGCGGATATAGCAGCGGCTGGGCAGTAGCTGGGATGGGGAAATTAAAATTGGGCGGGGAGAGTACTAGCTCCCACTGATAGCCCCCCTTAGAGGGGACTCCCCTGGGGGTGTGCTGACTGGTTAGGTTGGTTGGCTAGAGATAGGTTGGTTGGCTAGAGCGGAGGGAATAGGTGGGTTTGACTGGTGATAGGTGGGCTTAACTGGGGGCATTGTGTACGTTTAGCTAGAGCGGAGGGCGATAGGTGGTGAAGTTGATGCCAACTATGTCTAGAGGAGATGCAGCCCGCATTGGGCACCGTGAGCGATCGTGGGGCATTTGCCGGTTTTGCCTTATAATAAGGAAGAGCGCCCCCGTAGGAGCGCCCTTCATGCCGGATTGAGCGGGTTAGGCGACTTGGCGCACCTCCACCACGTGTCCGGCCTTGACGTACTCGGACGCCAGCCCAGGAAACAGCCCAGAGTAGTAGGAGTCATTCTTCGGAGTCGGCTTGCCAAGCTCTACCGTAAGGTACTTGGCTGCAGCCGATTTGGAATCATACTCCCGTCCGTCAATGGTCACGGCGAACTTTGACGGCCTGGTGCCATCTCCCGTTGCCTTTTTGGGTACCGAACCACGCAAGGCAAACTCGAACGCATCCGGTTGAGTCATGTCCAGCTTCCCACCGGCGAACCGGAGCGTAACCACGACGGTATTCACCCCAGCATCGGTCATGCCTTGAAGCAAGGCTTCGTCGGCGTTGATTCCGGCATCATCAACCAAGATGTGCGCCCGAAGCCCGAGGCTAATTGTGCTCCGAGCCGCATTGAGCCGTACTTCGGCTTCACGTCGGTTCCGCTCAGTGTTGACCGCCGTGAGTTGGCCATTCAAGAGGCTAATTTCGGTATCGGGTTTGTCGTCCTGATATGCCTGACCAATGGCCGCACGGACGGCCAGCCGCACCTTTTCCAGGTCTTCGGTTTTGTACTGTTCCAGAATATTCTTAATGGTGGCCATTTTCATTTTCTCCTATTTGATTTTGGTTCCTGTGCCCGATTAGAGGATGGGCACCTATCCTTCCGACTCCTCCGGTTCCGCATCTCCGTCCGATTCCTCCAGGTCGGACGGGTCGTAATCTTTGGGTGAGGGCACAGACAACCCCGCTTCCGCACGAGTCATGGTAATCCCGCACTTGTTGCACATGTAGATACTAGCTCCCAAGTACTCGGCAACGTGCGTGTGTTCCATGCTTCACCTCCGCCATTAGTGTACCAGGTCGCCTGACCATTGTCAAGGGTTTTGGAGATCAATATTGATCCATTTTGGGTGGCCCAGGGCCACTTGTTAGCGAGATTTTGGCAGGGACACTGGTGTATCTCGGCAATACCAGGACGGCACCCCAGGGCGGCGGTATCCCTGACCCTAACGTGAGGTGGCTGCGACCTGGCCCGACGAGCGAGACCTGCCATGACTGGTGAGTCTACTCCTTCCTGTATCCCAGTTGCAGTCCACGTATCCTTGTGTTGCAGGTATAGTGGGTGTATAATGTATATGCCAGAGTGTTCAACTGGCGAGGGAGGAAGTCATGGATACTGCACATGTTACACAAACATTTAGGTGGTTGCCTGTGGTGACTAAGGCCATGCCCAGGGCGAAGGCTCTGGCCTTTGCAGCTGTACGGAAGTCCGCAGTTGTTACGGAGCATCTGGTCTGGAAGGATGAGGATGGGAAGGAGTTCTGCGAGTTCTGCGAGCTGTATAAAGGGTAGTCGAAACGGCCTTCGGGCCGTCTGCATAGATTGGCCACTGTGCACTGAGGATGATAGGCCAGGAAGTTGCAGGTCTAGTGAACCTGCAGGAGGAAGTCAGGTGTGTATGCGTAGTTTTAGGATAGTGGAGAGGCTGCCAGAGATGGTGGTGCTCCAGTGTCTGAAGTGCGGGATTAAGGCGATGGCCAGGAGGGTGCTGTAATGGGCAAACTGGTCATCAGCTTCATAATCAAACGGTACTGTGGCCATCGTGAGAAGCTGACCTGGAGATCGGGATTCTACGTGAGTCTCGATCAGTTTAGGCATGCGGCGGAGCGGACGATCTGCTCTGACTGCAGGAATGGAAAGGGTGAAGGGACTGGCATAGTAATGGCTAACAACTGGCAGAAGAAACAAGAGAGGTGTGCTAGATGCGGGCACACCGAGAATCAACACAGACTAGCTGGGCTGTGCAATAAGTGTTTTAACTCCAAACTGCTGCTGATATGCAAGGCATTCAGGGCTCGTATTATCCAGGAGCGGCCCAATGGCTAACTGCAACAGGTGTTGGCAGGAGATTCGGTGGCTGAGAGATGGTCTTAAGCCAGACGGCAATGCCAGGTTTCTACCACTGGATGCGGATGGTACACCGCATAGGTGTCCGGCTGGGAGCGTACTGACCAGCCGGCCCTCTACTACAGTGCAGATCCCGCAGCCTTATACTCCTCTGGTGGTAGCGGATGAGGTCAACCAGAGGATAGAGAGGCTGCAGGAGCAGCTGGATGAGAATTTGGCGACCCTTGGGACGATTAGGGGCCAAGCAGTTCAGAAGGCGGTTGAAGCGGCACAGGCACTGACTCTGGAGACGCTTCATACACTAAGGGCCGCTGTCAATGCTGATCTGATTACAGCCCAAAGAAGGATTGTGGCTGAGGCAGTAGAGGCGGCTAAGGCCCAGGTGCCAGTGGAGCATCACCTGTATATCCATAATGGGGTGGAGAAGAAGCTGGAGCATGTTCGGCCACATTTCCGGTTTGAGGAGCTGGTGACGCTGGCTAGTCTGCATAAGCCGGTTTTTATGGTGGGGCCGGCTGGTGGAGGAAAGACAACGGCAGCGGAGCAGCTGTCGAAGGTTCTGGGCCTGCAATATAGAGAGGTCAGCATGAATCCGGCTACGAGCGCCTGGGATCTGATGGGGTTTAAGAATCAGACGTCAGGGGCATGGGTGCCAGGTGTTGTGGAACCCTGCGTTAGAAGTGGCGGGGTGATGATGCTGGATGAAATGGACAAGGCTGATCCTACTTGTCTGCCAGCTATGAATACGCTGATGGCCAATGGGCGAGCAACGTTTGACGGGGAGCTGGTGCAGGTTCACAAGGATTTTGTGCTGGTGGCTGGTGGCAACACTTATGGGAGAGGGGCAGATAGGGTCTATGTTGGGTCAAATCAACTGGACGGTAGCACCCTGAATAGGTTTGCCACGGTTAACTGGGATTACGATGAGGATGCGGAGCCAGACTGGACGGGGAGGGATCAGCTGGACTGGGTTAAGAGGGTACAGGCGATTCGGAAGGCTGTCTGGGGCTTTAATATGAGATATATTATTAGCCCAAGGGCCAGTATTGACGGGGCCAGGTTCCTGAGGATTAAAGTGCCACAAGCTAAGGTGGAGGAGTGGCTGATCTGGAATGGGATGGCAGACGAGGATCAGGTGAAGGTCAGGAATAAGTTGGGTGACAGGTAGGCATAGGGATGGATGATTTCCTGGACACCTGGCTACTTTACAGTTTTGAGGGGGCCAAAGGTGCAGAAGGTGGAGACAAACCAGGATACACTGGCGATGACCAGGAGCCGAATAATTCTTCGGGGGTTGGCAATTCTCAAGAGGAGCCCGAAGCTGCTGAGGTTGAGGATGACGAACGAAGTGAAGAATATAATGAGGACGAGGAGGGAGATCAGGAGGATAAGGATGGTGGCCTGGACGGAGAGCCGGATGACAGAGGAGCAGAGGATGCTGGCGCAGGCGTATTTGGAGAGCCGGAAGATGCAGGAGTGGCTGGGACAGAGGATAATAGAGAGCCAGAACTAGCGCCAGTAAGTCCTGAGAAGCTGTATGGCAGGAGGCTGGTGGAGGCTGGCTCTGGTGTCTGGAGCGTAAGCTTCCCTAATTGGCTGGCATTCGTAAACTGGGCTGAGCACGGGGAATGCCAGGTGGGGGAGGAGCTGAGGTACAGCCGCCACTCTGAAGATGAGTATGGAAGGACTGGCTGGTACGGTGGTCCTATCTGGCCCAAGGCCCTGGAGCTGGCAAGAAATGGCTGGCCTGAGGGACTGAAGCGGATGAAGGAACAGGTGCAGCTACTGCAGGAGTTCCTACCGCCGAAGAAGCTAGAGCTGGAACCGGCTCTGGCTATGGTAGGGCCAGGAGTTCTGGACAGGGGGAGATATAACCAGGGGCACCCAAAGCCCTGGAGAGTCAGACGCCCGACGAATCAGGTGACTGACCTGACGGGGAAGGTAGTTAAGATACTGTATAACGTAGGTGCCCTGGGTTACGTGACTGCAGATCAGATGTTCGAGAAGGGAGCTATGGTCTGCGCACTGATTGATCTGCTGGAGAGAAGTAACCGGAGGGTGGAGCTGGCGATTGTCAGTTTGGCTGGGGCGGGCAGGTTGGCTGTTAGAGTAGAGGTGCTGGTCAAGAGGCCACAAGACCCGCTGGACATGGACAGACTGGCATTTGCCCTGGCCCATGCGAGCACGCTGAGGAGGCTGGTGTTTAGCTTTAGAGAGCAAGCGCCACTGGAGTACAGGAAGGCAATGGGAATCGGTACCAGCTATCCAAGTTATGGAAGCTCCGGTGACTGCCCTGAAGAAGGTGCGATTAACGTTCATAGCCAGGCGCTGCCAAAAGGGACGAGGTGGCTGAAAGAACAACTGGGGAGGCAGGGAGTAGAATGGGAGAGCTAGAGATTGTCCTGACTGTAGGCAAATGGGTATTTCATGCTGCCTGGGACTATCCAAGCTACATTATATCCCTGCAGAGGCCAGACGAGACATTCATAATCTGGTGCACCTCCCAGCAGGGCAGATCAAGATGGTTTTGGTAAGCCTGGTAAGTCTACTCCTTGACTTCCAGGTTAGATATAGGTATAATAGTAAGGTGAACGCTAGGAGAGGAGGAGACGCAGATGTGCAGCCCGCCTTTTGTTGCTGGCCAGACTTTTGTGTTAATATCAGTCTGATCCGCAGCGCCCGGCGCCCAGGGGGAGGGAACAGTCTCTCCCCCTTTTTAATTTAATGAACCTGCAATTTTCTTTCAGGCGTAGTAGGATGGTTAAGACCTGCTGGTACTGTAAACAGCTGGTTAATGTGGGGGAGGTTGTTGCCTATGCGTGCTTTTGGAGGAAGGCAAAGCGGATCGCTGAGACGCCTTATCATGTGCAGTGCGCTGTTGATCGGAGTCTGAAGCGCAAGGTAAGTGTGAAGTTCAATGAGGATCAACGTGATGTCAGAGCCAGACTCAGGGCTAAGATTAGGTATAATAAGAAGCTGGATAGGCCTGAGATGGTGGAGAAGCTGGAGTTGGAGCTGGCTGGTATGAAGAAAAGTTGATTAGGGAGCTGATACTGGCTGGTGTGCTAAGCTGGGCTACGGATTACAGGGAGCCTGGAAGTTTTTGCCAGCCAATTAACGAGTATATCTGTTATCCTTTGGGAGAGCTGGAGGTACTAATACCTGATGGAATGGATAGGGTGGCAGAGTGCGAATCTCATTCTGTGGATGACGTTGTTAGCCATACTGGAGATTGGGGGAGGTGGCAGATTAATTACAATATACATATTCGCAGGCTTGATACTCTTGGCATCACTAGTCCTATGGCTCTCGCTGAGCCACTGAATAACTGGAGAGCAATGATGGATATTTGGCTGGAGCAGGGATTTGGGCCTTGGAGCTGCAAGCCATGAGTGAACTAACTTATGATAATCAACAGCAGGCTCGGATTGCCGAGTTGGAGCAGCAGTTAGCCGAAGAGCGAGAGCATCACGACTTTACTCTAGAGGATTACAACCAACAGCAAGAGCAGCTCAAACGAAGTATTGTTGAAGTTGCCAAGCTGCGGGAGCTACTGGCCACGGCTACTGATGATACTCTGTACTGGCGGAAAAAGTCGGCTCAGGCTGCGCTTGCTGGTGAATTGGCCGAAGCCCTCCGCTTGCGGTACGAGCAGACCTGTTACTATCAAGATTCGGTTGGTCCGAATATGGACATTGAAGGGTTGCTGGCTCGTTGGGACGCTGCCCAGAAAGAGGAGCAGAAGGCATGAAGCTGAAATGCGCATGTAAGAATAGGCCATCCGATTGTCCGCTATGCCAGGTGTCTAACGTGTGCTGTTTGTGTGGACGCTGCATCAAATGACTACTAGAATGCGGCTCCGACGACTGCATGAAGGCAAATAAGGTACAGCGTGCGAACTAAGATTTATCCTCATCTTCTGGATTGGAACCAAAATATCCAGGATTTGATGGAGGAGATAAATCCAGATGGGCTGATAGTCCTGCCACAGATTGTCAAGGATGTGCTACCCTGGGCGGTAGAGCACCAGAAGCCCCTGATTATTAGGCAGCCTGGCCTAGAGAACGATAGATGGTATACCTTTTGGGAGCTGGTAGAGCTCGCTGCAATCGGGGATTCCATCAGGGAGCTGCCCTGGGTTGCCTTATGTACGCCCAATGAGCCAAACTGTGAGACTCCGGAGGAACTTACTAAGGCTGTGGAGTTTGATCTACAGTTTGTGAGAGACTGTCATGCACACAGGTTTAAGTGTGTAGCAAGGAACTGGGGAGACGGTAGGCCAGGAGGCTCCTGGAAGCAAATTAAGGAGTTGCTGCGGCTGTATAGTCCGGTTATGGCTGAAGCTGACTTCGACGGTAGGCATGGTTATAATGAGCCAGAGTTTGCGATGTCAGACTGGGTACATTTTCCTTATCATGCAGGCCGAATAGGCAGAGAGGTTGAGCTTATAAGGGAACTGGGAGTTAGATGGCCCCCGTATTTGGGAACTGAGCTGGGGCTGGATAGGAAGAAGCTGGTAGATGGGAACTGGCAGGGGTGGAGAGCAGATAAGGCTGGCTTTGGCTCAGACTTAGCGAGTACAATCTCAACTTTAGGTAGCTATGACTGGTGTGTGGGAGTTGGCCCCTACTGCTTTGGAACTGGAGGAAACCCAAAGTGGGACAGTAATGACTTTGCCCAGGAGACTGAGACTGCAATAATTGCCTTACATGATTGGCAGTTTGAGGATCTGGTTGTCAACATCTGTGACGGTATAGAGGTAGAGGAGGAACCTGTGAACGATCCATATAGACAGGATTTACTGCCGAAGATAGATGCTATATATACTGAGCTGGCAAGGCTGGATGGCTGGGAGGACAGCGACAGCTTCACGCATAGGTCTATCGTTGAGGCGCTGAATGATTCAGTGGCTGTCATGCGGGAGGCGCTGCTGGCCATGAAGGCTGAGCTGGAGGTTCTCTACCCAAAAGCGTAGGGCCAGCACTCAAGTTGTCTCTACCGTTTGAGGGTAGCTGGCCTATCTCTGAGGGTGGTACAGCCCAGGATCATATCAATAGGGGCAGGAGTCCTGCGTTGGACTTTAAGACGCCTCTGGGCACTCCTGTACTGGCAGCCTTAGTAGGATATGTCACTATGGCTGGCTGGTACTCAGATTGGGGCAAGTACGTCAGGCTGGATCATGGGTACATAGAGGAGCTGAATGGGTATCTGCAGACAGGTTATGCCCATTTAGATCGTATTTATGCGGTTATCGGGGAGTATTCTGTAACTGGTGCCCGCATCGGGGACTCTGGCAATACGGGGGACAGTACTGGGCCACATCTGCATTTCGAGCTGTACTTGAATGGGGTAAGGGTTGATCCGGCACCATATCTAGGTCTGGCCTGAATGCCGGAGGAGCTGTCTGAGTTCCTAACTGCTGTTCCCAAAGAGCTGCCATTTGTGATTGGCTCTGGGATAATGACAGTAGGAGCTAGGCTAATTCTATACGGCACTCGGAAGAACTTCAAGAGTCAGATGTGCAGGCACTTGCTGTTCTGTATAGCCCAGGGCAAGCCCTTCTTTGGGTATCAGGTTAATCAGAAGCGGGTTCTGCTGATTGATCTGGAGACTCCTTCTAAGGATGAGCTGAAGATGCTGCTGAAGGCTTATATAGATGGGCATGTAGTACAGCTCCCAAAGGGCCAGTTCTTTGTGGAGCACTTGTTTCATGTGTCACTGGATACAGATTATGGCCTGGACTGGCTGATAAAGCGGATTAAAGCCTGCGAACCTGAAGTTGTGGCTATAGACCCACTTTATAAGGGGCTGTCATCTGTGGGCAAGACGCAGATTGAGCGTATGATATATAACGTGGATCATGTAAGGCAGATGTTCCCAGGGACTTGCTTTATTATAACCCATCATACCAGGAAGGAACGGACTGATCCAGATGGCAATGTGATTGATGGAGGGCTGGATGAATTATTGGATAGTGTTTTACTGTCTGCCTGGGTAGATACAGCTATAAAAATTAGGAGGCTGACAGAGCAGGGGACTGAAGCGACGTTGAGCTTTACTGCGCTCAAGAGCGCCTCAAGGGAGTTGCTCCCGATTAGGCTGAACTTTGAGCCTCTGACGATGGGGTTCAGTAATGGAGTGCATCCTTGATTTGCAGGTGAGTTTAGGGTATAATGAGGGAGTGTACAAGGTGCGGAAAGGGGGAGCCACTAACAACTATTACAGTGGAGGTTTTGCTCTGTAATGCCTGCTTCTGGGAGTGGGTAGACCATATAATAAACCAGAAGTTCCAACCAGCTCAGTGGAAAGAAAAAGTGAAGGAGTTCAGTAGTGACGGCAGAACCAGTACCAGTTAATGTCCTAACCAGTAGAGCCAGCAAGAACATCAGCGACTTTGATGTTCCGGTTGACGATTTTTGGGGGAAGCTGATCCTGGCAACCCAAGAGGAGCGCCAGATCCAGGGAAGCCCAAATACATTCTTCAAGCTGCAGTTTGACGAGCTGCATGACGTGAGGTGCAAGCCAGGGATGGTCTGGCCAGCACCCAAGCTGGTCTTGGAGTTCAGAGCGGCTAACTCTGCGAAGAGCCGCTGGGGAATTGCGCAGGCAAGTCTAGAGAACTTCGTCAGGTACGATGACGGGGAGACTCTTCTGGCTCTGTATGGCAAGGACTGTCACATGAGCAGGACGCCTGGGCATAAATTGCCGCAGTCCACAGAGGGGCCGTGTGATCGGTGCCAGGGTGTTGGGTATCTGGGGGCGGCAGGTATTGCCTGTCCTAAATGCAAGGGCAAAGCGGTTTTCCAGAAGTGGGCTGACATAGAGGCGGAAGCCTGGGAGATGATCGGAGTGATGGGTATTGCCAGTCAAAACGGAACTGGCCCCAGCATTGAGGACAAGCTCCTGAATCTGATCTATCATAAGACTCGGACGGAGTTCATGCAGGCAGTTTACCTGGATGACCAGGCAAAGAGCGATCCAAGTCTGATGCAGAAGGTGCTGGATGGGACGTTGCTTGCAAGTTGGCAAGCGAAGAACCTGGTGGTACTGGATGCGGGGACACAGAGATTCGAGGCGGTGCAGTGATGATTCCAGCAATTGATCTTGACAGTAGGTTCGACTATCATGCAGCTGATGCCGCCAAAGCCCTGAGGCACCAGGAAGTCAGATCTGCCCTAAAGGAAATGGCCAGAATGGTACTGGAACTTGTTCCTGCTGGTCGGGAGCAGAGTCTTGCATTAACAGCACTCGAAGAGGCGATGATGTGGGCTAATGCAGGGATCGCCAGGGCTGAGTAAGTAAGATGAAGGTAGAGCACGATCAACAGTTACTCCGAGAACTTTATACTGTTTTACAGAAAGGGTTTAATGAGGATGCCGAGGATCGTGCTCTGGCGATCCACGCCACCGATCTGGTTTACTGCCTGACTAAGAGCTTCTTTGAGAAGATGCCAGATGATCCACAGTTGGGCAGATTGCCGTATACAGATCAAGAAATTGTGTACTTTGTAACTGGGCAGGCTTTAGAGGCTGCACTTTTTCCTCAGTTAGAAACCCGCCACCTTGTTACTGAGTACAATGGTGTTCTGTTTTCGCCGGATTATAGGCATCTGGGCCGGAGGTTTGTGGAGTTAAAGTCCACTAGGGGGGGCCAGAAGAAGTACGAAACTGAGGGATTTCCTGAGACGTACATAAAACAGATGAAGAACTACTGTATGGCAGAGGGTCATTTGGATTATAACTTGCTGGTGGTGTATATTATACCAGCGATTATAGTGCCGTACAGGATCACCTTTACACTGGAGGAGATGGCAGAGCATAAACAGTGGTTCGATAATCGCCAGAAGGTTCTGGAGTACCATTTAAGGGTGGGTACGCCGCCGACGCCGTTCATATGGAATCAAGAGCCTGAGAAAGGGGATAAAAGCTGGGACTGCAGAAGCTGTAG
>ERZ1292637.509-Hain-H14-01um-R3-509-length-21830-cov-5_pt1 | contig 21830 bp, 32 predicted proteins | sample MGYA00564405_ERZ1292637 | MGnify/ENA primary metagenome ERZ1292637 (study PRJEB36523, sample SAMEA6512645) | groundwater metagenome | collected 2019-01-09 | study: AquaDiva: Metagenomics assemblies of 32 groundwater samples | reverse complement strand
GTGAGGAGCTTCTGTATTATCGGGATACCTGGAAAGTTGAATACAATTTCATGTGGGCTGACACTTTTTTCGCATGGACTCCATTCGAGATGGCCGAGTTCGCTGAGATGTACAAAGACGTGGGGCTGCCGTTTTGGTGCCAAACTAGGCCCGAAACCGTAAAAACTGAAATTCTAAAAATGCTCAAAAACGTCGGACTCGATAGGATCAGCTATGGGCTGGAACACGGAAATCCCAAATTCCGCAGGGATGTCATTGACCGCCGCTATAGCGATGAAGTCATTATTAACGCCGGCGCCATCACCAAGGAGCTTGGCATCCCCTTCAACGGCAATAACATTATCGGCTATCCGATGGAAACGCGGGACTTGTCTTTCGAGACCATAGAACTCAATAGGAAGATTCCAACGGACACAATGTCATGTTCTATTTTCCAACCGTACTATGGCACTAAACTGCGGGAGTTGGCGATTAATAATGGGTTTATGGACCCTGATATTATATGCCCATCTAACTCTGATGATACGGTTTTGAAAATGCCGGCCTATAGCTCTGAAGAAATCCGTGGTCTACGCCGGTGCTTTGCGATGTATGTGCGCTTCCCGAAAGATCGTTGGTTGGAAATTTCCGAAGCAGAAGGTCTGACTAATGCCGGTGATAAGAAATGGGAAATGTTACGAGAAGAATTCGTTTCTACTTTTTACGGCAAAAAGCCGGAAAGCGAGTTTTGATTACATGGAAACTTTAGCGAGGAGGTTGAAATGAACGAGAAATCATTGGAAATTTTAGCTGAAATAAATGCGCAAACATGCGCCCTCGAAACAAATGCAGAGCGAGCGGCTTTTATTTTGATGGATGGAAGAACATACGCAATGGTAAGGCAAGACGATAGATTCTTATTGGACAAAATCAACGGACGGACTGTCGTCGTCTGCAATGATATCGGCGGCGTTCAGGTTTTGTCTTCTCCAGATCGAGAATGTCTTAGGAATCGTCCGTCAAAAGGGGCATCATAATGAACATTAAGGGCATTTTTCACGTTTGGCCCCACGATTATTACAAACTGCCTGCACTTGGATTTAACGCGGTAGAGATCAGTCTATTCGCCTGTTTTGACGGCAAGGGAATACCTGGTATCCTGGAAAAATCATTGAAGGCCCGCGACCTGGGGCTAATCCCAATCGTTCATTTGGATTGGTTCAACGACAAAGCCGCTTCGCTGGACGCCATCGCCGCCATTTCTTCATTGTGCCCACGGGCGATTGCCTATGACGACGAGCCTAATCTGATTTCGCGCAATTCTGATGGGACCATACGGCGCGGGACCATTAGCCCCAACGAAATTTTCAACATGCGCTTAGCGATAAATCAAGCCGCTCCTAATTGCAAATTCATGGTAACAGTGGCCCCGAACAACAAGCCTAATTCCATGTGGCGCCTTCCGTGGAAGCGTAAATCCTACAAGGACTATACTCCGGACTGTGATCTCATCGGGGTTGACTACTATGGCAAGCCCCTGGGCCTAATAACCAACCTGGTCCTAGGCTGTTGGGGCATGGACACTGGCCGCCTGGTGGCTATCCCCGCCATCCGGCCTGATGCCAAATACATGAAGGCCATGCACGGAGTATTCAAAGCGTTCGGATTCAGGGATTTTTTCTGGTATTCAGCCTCCGGCGATGGCGGTCAGATGTTCAGCCCGCCGGATGTTTTTTCTCATCCTGAAATTCTCAAAACGCTAAAGGAGATCAACGAAAATGACTGAATCTAAATGTTTGGCTTGCGGAAGGACGGTGTGCGCCATAAGCGATGTCAAGGGCAATACAGTCTTACTTGATAAGAACATACCTTCTTATATTATTTTCACCACCCAACAGCAAACCGAAACGGCCTATTGCTCCGAGAGAAAATCAATGCCCCTGCATCAGCCGATATGCGATGCGATCTTAAAGGGTCCAAATAAATGAGTGTTGACAAATAGTAGAATCCGTGTTATACTTAGAGTGAGGGAAAATAGAAAAGGAGAAAAAACGTGAAAACAAAAAAACGAGAACAAAGCAAGCCGATTGTGAAAGCCAACGGCATAGGAACCGCTCCGGCGGCGGCCGAATCAACCCACAAGCTCAGCAAGGATCAGGTTGATTTAATCCGCAAAATGTTCGCCAAGGGCCTTAATGATGACGAATTCAAATTATTTGTCATGCAGGCCGAGGCGTTTGGCCTGAATCCGATAAGACGCGAAATCTTCTGTTACAAGTTCGGAGATACGCCGCAATTCATAGTAGGAAGGGACGGTTTTCTATCAATCGCCCATAGAAATTCTAACTTTGCCGGCATCCAAAGCGGAGCCATTAGGAATGACTCTGGCGTTCTCCTGGGAGCCTGGTGCGAAGTGCGTCGTAAGGACTGGCAGGTTCCATTCCGCGCCGAGGTTGATCTCAAGGAGTACAACACAGGCAAATCTCTTTGGGCCACCAAACCGCAAACGATGATAATAAAGGTGGCCGAGTCCCAGGCCCTTCGCAAAACGTTTAATATCAACGGGCTGTATGACGAATCGGAGTGGGATAGTATGAAATATTCGACTGTCGCTGTTGACACGAAATCAAACGGCAACAGCAACGGCGTGGCTAAGTCTGTCCAGGCATTGCCTCCCTCTCAAGCCATAGAAGCTGACGCCCCAGTCAAAGCTCCGGTTTATTTTATTTCTGCCGAACAACGCCAGAAAATAATCGAACGAGTAGCCGACATTGCGATAAAATTAAAAGTCGCCCAACCTATCATAGCCAGCCAACTGAGGGGTAAGTTGAAGTTCATGGGGCTTCCCAGTCTTGCGTCATTGCCAATCGAGAATTACGACGGGATCATGACCTATTTGGACGGCGTTATCGCGGAAAATACAAAGGAGGCAGTAAAATGAAGATGCAATATGGCACGAAGGGATTCAAGGAAGGATTCGATAGAACTCCGGTGGGGATCGGGAGGCACTTGGTTAAAGTTTCCAGGGTGTTCACTGAAACCAAAAGCGGCGAAGAAATAATCTCTAGGAATGGCCACAAGATGATTAAAGTTGTGTTGGAGGTCCTCTCTGGCGCGTCAGCAGGACGGACTATATGGGATCAACTGGTGCTTCTTGGAAAAAATGACAAAGGCGCCGGCATAACCAAGCACAAAATGAAGGTGATCGGCGTCCCCTACAACGAAAAAACCCAGGAATTCGACATTGATACCGATATTTGGCCCGACCTCAATCCTTTCTATATTGATGTGATTCACCAGGATTACAACGGCGCGCTTTCTTCCAAGATAGATGCCTACATCCGCGAGAGTGACGCTAAGCCAAACGGGTTCGGTCCAAAGGAAGAAGAAGTGCTGGAAGATTACACAGGTGAATCCGCCGACAAGGAGGTGGAGTTGTGAACGCCGAACTCTTACTTGCGGAGAATCGCGCAAAAGCGATCTCAGTGGCCATGGACATGGAAGGCATCGAAAGCTGTCCCGACCGCGTGAAAATAAAATGTCAGGCGTTAATTCTTGTCCTGTGTGTTCTAACGGGCAAGTCTATTCTAAGGTGCGAGAACTCTAGTTCGTTGAACTAATATGAAAAAAACTATCGAAACAGTCGCGCCAGCTAACGGAACCTCGGCAGATTCACGGCCTGAAATTAGAAGGGTAAAAACAGGCAACAGGGTTCAGTATTTCAAGGGCGAAGAAAAACTTGATTTCCCTTCGGTTACTGAAATAATCGGGGCGTGTGTGAACAAACCCGCCTTGGTATTTTGGGCTAAGAATGAGGCGCTTAAAAGGGCAAGAGAGGTTTTGGGACAATTAATAGGCTCAAGCAACGTCATTACGGCCAACATGGTAGATAACCTCATCGAAGAATGTAAACAGAGGCCGGAGATTCTCAGAAAAGCCGCCGCCGACATTGGAACCAGGGTACACGAAGCCATAGACAAACTGTTAAACGGCGAGGTCCCCGAAATCACTGATGACATACGGCCTGCCGTTACCGCCGCGAAGATGTGGATAGCGGATACCGATATGAAAGTCATCTGCAGGGAATACTCCATGCTGTCTAAAAAACTGGGGGTTACCGGGACGCTCGATCTTGTAGGCGAGGACAAGGACGGGCTATTTGTCGCCGATTACAAGACGACCGCATCCAAGAAAACAGTTTCTATAGATGACGATCACGCCGGAACGTATCCTGAGAACGCCTACCAGCTAGGGGCCTACGCCAATCTATATGAGGAAACTACGGGCAACAAGATCAACAGGGGATTTATCTTCTGGCTCAATAAGAACGAGCCCGAATTCCTTGTCCGAGAAGTAAAAAACTTCAAGCGGTATATTTCTGGATTCCCTAAAATGGTAGACGTGTTCAATGGACTGGAATCTGTCGAGTTTTCCAGAACGCTTGATTACAAGTCCGATCTATGATATGGACCCGTCCCTCGCGGTCCTCCCCCCAGGTTATTCGTTCCTGGGGGAGTTTTGAAACAATATGAGTCCTACCGCCAGAACGCTTAAATATCTAAAAGACAAGGGGCTGCCTTGCCAGGTAGTAGAGCATTTCAACCATTGGGCCAAGGTAAGAAATGACCTGTTCGGATTCATAGATATTTTGGCCTTGGACTTAGAAAATAAGCAATGTGTAGGGATACAGGTTACGACCGCCTCGAACAAAAGCAACAGAATCAAGAAAATCCTTGCTTCGCCCTTACTTCATGCGGTCAAAGGATGCGGGATCAAGGTTGAGGTTCATGCCTGGAAGAAAATATCTAAGAAGGAGTGCGCCTTGTCTCGTAAACATTGGGGCGTTTCTATAGATGTGATCTAACGATGGAACTGGAAAGGTACTCCGACTTGGACAAAATAGACCTGAAGGTCCTACCCAAAGGAACTGTGGTCAAAATCAAAGGGACTGGGGACTCTTTCGTTTTAAGTGAATACGGGTACTGGAAAGCTCTCTCTGCTCCATCGCCTCGCGCAAGGCGGCATCAGAAATCGGATCATCAAAAAGCTCAACGGGACGATAGCCTTGATCCAAAGCTTCTTTAACCATGCGCCTAAACTTTTGTCCAAATTTCCAACAAAGATCAGATGTTCTGTTTTCTACGGGACCGTCGCCGCTGGCCAGTATTATCAAGTTAATACAAAGAAGCCCTATCTCATTACCGGCTTGCGCTATGATTTTGCCGTTTTTCTTCATTTCAAAAAAGGAGTATAGCCAATGAAAAACAAGACTCAAGATTCCAGCGAATCTCTAGCCGACAAGAAAAAAAAGTTTAACGTCGCGCTTAACAAACAGATCAGGGATAGGATGCTGTCGGAAAGAACGAAGTCCAGGATGGTAAAAGACGGCCTGGAATCAGGGCTCGAGCGCACTTTGGCCAGGGATATTGCGGATGCTCAGGATGCGGCAGAACTTGAGGATAAACCGGATTATTCGCCATTGCCGGATACCTCCACCGCAACCAATGGGGCAGGGGCCGTAGAAGATGAAGAAAACGCTCTATTGGACCAGCTTAAGACCCTTCGCTTGGTTAAAGCGGAGAAGGCTAGAATTGCCGCACTTCCTAGGATTGAAAGCCCGGGTGCTCCATTGTCGGTCCAGATCACCGTGGCTGGTCTTTACAATTCCTTCGGCCATGAAAACCCCACGGTTTCAGCCATCCTAACCCTCGCCTGCGTAATGCTTGAGAACAACAGGTCAACCATCAGAACTCTGCTTAAAAACACTCAAATACACGAATCTAAGGATACTTCCAATGACCAACAATGAACCCAGCTTACCGGATAAGCCGAAAATGGCGCCATGTCTGTCATGTGGCTATAGATTTTATCTCAGTCGCAAATGGAGCCTGTTTTGCTCAAATTCTTGCCGATACAAGCATCACTCTAAAGAAAATCCCGTAATCAAGGTTATTGAAAACGGAATCGTGAAGTTTGCCAGGACAAAGGCATGGGAAGCTAAGCAGAAAAACGAATCTAAGGTTTCCCGTCCGGTCCAAACTTCCCCAAACCAAACAGATCAGCAGGCTTGATTTTAAGCCGTTTCATTATCATACGCTGATCAATCGTTAATTTCTCAACCAGTTCGCGCAGGGCTTTGATTTCAAGCGCGTCTTTATTGGCTGAGCTTGAAGGTTGGTTTGTATTTTCGGGCATTGTCTTTTGGTATTCTACCTGCCGCGATTCGAGCGCCTATCATAGTTGGGAATGAGATAGCCGGAGGAAGGTTGGTCGCGCTTAATGCCAACGCGGGCGCGTATCGCAGTAAAAACTTAGTCATGGGCTTTAATCTAGATTCCTTCATTTCCAATTTTGAACTTATAGGCGAAACCGCCATTGCCGCCTTTCCAAATTGCTGAACAACCGATGCCGCTGGCGGTTGTGCCAAGGCGCCATATCCTGATAGGATCGGCCTCATAATGCTTTCCACGATCCCGAATCCAACGACATTCGCCATGTTCTCAATATATCTAATCGCCGGATTCGACGGCCTTTCCTTGCCGCGTATCAACGCTTTGACTTGGGCCGGTATCTCTCCGACGGCTCCGGCGTAAGCCAAGAATCTGCCAAGCGGAACAAGATTGCCTCTCAGGGTCGAAGCGATAACATTTTGAGCTATGTTTCTTCCAATAATGAACGGGGTAGCAATGAATTGAAAAACTGTCGCGCCCACGGGGTCCTTCAGGATTGCGGACAAGTTCAATGCGTCGTAATTCCCTTGGGTAAAATCTGAAAATCTCAATGCCATGCGTTCCAGTTCCTTATCGGTGAAATAACCGCGATTGGCAACGACGTTAAATCTAAACCCTAATTTCTTGGCTTCTAATTCCAAGGAAGCCATGTCTGATCCAAACACCCTAAGCCCTCCTCCGGTTTTCGCCTTGGCTATTTTTTCAAGAAGTCTATCGGAGTAAATGCGGGCGGCTGTGTCGGAGAACACCCTGTTTAGATTTTCCGTTTGAGATAAATAGTTCTGCTTCATGGCCTTTCCCGCTCCGAAAAGCTCGTCAGTTATTTTGCTTACCATGCGATCCGACGCGGCACCGGACGCGATGGCGTCTTCGGTAGACCTCACGCTGTTGGCTATAATCCTTTTTATGGCTTTGGCAGTGTTGATAATCCCCGTCTGAGTCAAGGAGCCGTAAACGCCTTGGAAAGCATTGGATATGGAGGCTTCGCTAAGAAGTAATATGGAAGCAAGGCCCCTGGCTTTCTTGGTCATTTCTGCGTTAATTAGTTCAGGAAGTTCTGAAAGTGGAAAGACTTCTTCCCTGAATAAATGCTGAGCATAATTGCGATCCGAGAGGTTGCCGATCATCCCCAAAAGCCTGTCGGCTTTTTCGTTGTTGGGACCGAAGACCTTGGCATGTTCTATCTTGCGAGTCGCGCTGTAGAAATAACTCCGCAGGGCTTCGCCAGGATTCCTATTCCATCCTTCTACGTCGTATTCCCTGTGCTTTTGCAGATGTGCGCTTCTGGGATCAAGCATTTGGCGTTGCATTGACTGGAATTTCTTTAACGCCGATATTCGGTCAATGCCGTCTTGCGCCATGATCTTTTTAATAAATCGTTCTTGGAATTCAGGACTTGCCAACATTTTTGCGTCGTATCCATGTGGGAAAAAATTTTCTAACGGCTGGAAACCTGGAACATGCTCCTTGGCTTGTCTGGCAATATCGTCTAAGTGAGATTTAACTATTGAAGCCGATTCTGCAACCCTGGTATTCATGGGCTTCATTCCAAGATCGCGGACGTTGACTAAATTGTCTTTTTCGACATCGGTCAAGTTGTCAACCACGTTGCGAAGCATAACTTCTTTTTTGCCAAGCGCCATTCGCTTGTTTTCGTCAGCTCTGGCCAATTTGCGTTCTATAATCCGTCCAGGCGTTCCAAGGGATTTAAGATTCGCTCCGCCGGAACGCAACGATTTGGCCATTGGGCCTGTCTTGGGTTTTGGGTAGGTTTCAAGGGCCTTTTTAACGGATGACGCGGCCTGGTCTACGGCCTTTTCCGTTACTGGGGTTGCAGGAGGCGGCGGGGGGCTTGCCGGAGACAACGGGATCGGAGTCGGTTCTGAATTTCTCAAATGATCTAAAAATTTAACAGGGCGCGGCGGCATAGGCTCAAGTCGTCCAGGAGCGCGCACGGGATGCAATATTGCTCCAAATGGGTCTTGGCCGGATGTTCTCGCGGCAGTTCTAGCGGCCTCAAGCCTAGCCGCATAATCAACGTCCACCTGAGCCAATGTTCTAGGCGCTACCCTTGGGGCATTTCTAAAAATTACAGGCGCGGCCTCTTGAAATCCTTCAACAGCCGGAGCAGGCGTGGCGACCGGAGGCATCGGGGATGTAATCATCGGAGCCGTCCTTCTGAATATTTTTGGGATAAATTTTGTTGCGGCCCCGACAGACCGACCAGCCAAAGGACCGATAAAGGGCGCCATGGCTTGCAAATATACCTGTTCCTCGGTTTGCGGAATAAACAACGCGGATGCGATTTTAAGTGGCGTAGTTATTGGGCCCGAAGGCAACCTGCTTATTGGCTCGGCAATAGAACGTCCCGCCTTAGCCACGACTCCGGCAACATCTCCAATTCCAGCCAAGGCTCTTGAAGGCAATGATGGTTCTGGATAGGATGGGGCCGGCTCCGGCAAATCAACCCTGTCCCTGTATTCCGGGTACTTATTTACGATTCTAACGACAAGATCACGGTCGTCCTTGTCTTTATACTCTGGATATTTCGCTTTTATTCTGGCGGCGAATTGCCCAACGGTTTCCTTGCCATCGGCCATTTATCAAACCCCTAGTACAGGCTTAAGCTATCAGATAAGTTTCTTCTTTGTTTAGCGAGTTCTTCTGCCTGGACGAGTAATGCCGCTTTAGACTCATCATCTTCTATGCGATTGGCCAACATGCGGAATTGATTCTCGATGACAAGCAATTTCTGATCCTTCGTCGCCTTTGTTTTTTCTTGAGATAAAATTCTAGAAGCCTCAACCTTTTGCTGAGCGATATATTTTTGCGTATTCAGCAATTGAGCTTGGCGTTTGTCTTTACCTGCTTCCGTCAAACCAAGCGTTTCCCTGGTCTCTCGGCCCCTTGCAAAAATTTCATTCAATACGTCTTGTGAGGTTCTCACTGGCTTCAATGTGCCCTCTAGCCCCAACCGCACCGCCGCACTGGTTTGCTCTGGCGTCAAGTCGCCGATCTTGCCTAACTGGGCAAGGGCCTGGTTTCTTTCAGCCTCAACCCTTTGCTGTTTAAAATATTCCAATGCCGGCGTTACGTTTTCCCTTGGACCCGCGCCAATGCCGAAGGCCAAAAGAGCGTTCAAAATGCCCTGTTTTCTGGCGGTACGCTTGGCTTCAAGGGCCTCCATCGTATCAGCCAGTGGTATTTCAGGAGTACGTAAGTACGCCAATTCATTCTCTGGCAATGATCTGAAGGGTACGGGTAGAAATTGGGAATGTCTACGTTCTGAAAAATCATCAGGCATTATGAAAAACCTCCCCAGGATTCGCCAAGGCCGCCGCCGATTAAGCTGGCTAAAATAGCAGGTTCTAATGCCAGCGCTCCGGGAAAAGCCGCCGCCAAACCAATTCCTGCCGCCGATCCCAATGCCTTACCAAGTCCGGCCTTGCCAAATAGTCTGCGTTGCCTACGCCTTTCTTCTTCCTGCATGCGTTTTCCTTCATCGTAACGGAATTGTTCCACTGATGCCTGCTGTCGTCTCAAATCAAATTCCTGCTGAGTCTGCCTGGCCCCAACCTCGCGCTCGGCCAATAGCCCCAAAAGCTGATTCAACGCCTCGGATTCTTCCTGGGCTTGCCGTCCTTGTAAATTCTCTAAAACAGGACTTCCGAATTGACCGAAAGCCGATTGACGGGTAGCCGTGGCCTGTCTACCCATGGCTTGCCGCCTGCCTAGCATAGCCAATGCCGATTCTCTGGATTGCGCCAGAGCCTTACTTATCGGGTCGTACATATCGAGTTCTAATGGGTTTGCCATATCAATACTCCAAGTTTAACAGAATTTTATTCCCTAATCTTCATTGGATATGCCAAAGAATCCAGTCCGTAAATGGTTACAGGCTTATCCAAATCATTTGATTCTATGCGATGGCGTAGGTGCATTGCCTTCAAAGATGGTTCATAAATCCTCTTTTTCCTTCGATCGTTGGAACCCAAAATAGAAAACGTCGAAACGGTTGTGAAGAAATTACCGGAATCGGTGGAACGGCGCACGCGAACATCCGGCCTTGATTGTGTCCCAAGGTAATCCAGATCATACTCCATGACGTTTTTGGAATTCATCGGTATACCCCAATCTTCATCACGGCTTTCCCATATTTGGTTTATGGAAGTCCCATTGTCGTTGTTACCGCTATTTAGGACGTAGATTTCATCGGTAGATGAGCTTATGGCGTAATCCCTGCCTTCCAATTCCGCGAATCCGTTGAATTGCGCCGATCCCGTAAACAACGTAAAAGCGTCGTCGTCTTTACTCTTGACCAATACCCCGCGTTTGCTTGACACGCTTTCAGTGGCGACACTGAGCCAATAACGATTATCAATATAACCCGCGCTAGGCAAGATAGAACGCGAGCCCGTGTTGTTCCAATTTATCAAGAAGGAATCTAAAAGAGGTGAGTCTATGCCGTTGGCCGCCGTGAGCGTTGATCGCCATTGAATAAAGCGAGCGTCGGTCCTGGTGCTTATCTGCATTCCGTCTTGTTTTTGAACGAAGGATTGATCGTTAAGAGAAAGCGCGCTGGTGGCCACTCGCGTAAAATAATCAAGCCCGCCGGAGTTCTTTTCGTCTTTAATCTTTATCAGGCCCCACGACCCGAATGACGATCCGGTGTCGTAAGCCTGGGAAGTAAAGACTCCGGTGGATAACGCATGGGGACGCCTTATGTCGTCTACGGAAAAATCATATCCCGCGCCAAGGACGGCTATATTGGTGATTGATGTAAATGAAGTGTTGAAATTGTCGCCATATCCTTCGGTATCTATTACTTTTATATTGCTTGGGTCATAAACTCTTATTACACGGTCTGTCCCCCGCGTTACTCTCCAGGTTTGAGTAGAGTACATATTTCGATGTTCCCCAATGCTAGCGACTCCCCCACCACCGATTCTATGAGTGCCGGTGTCTGAGTCGCGGTATATGTTTCCATTGCGGTATCTCACCACTCCCACATATCCTTCACAACGAAATACAAGACCATATCCCTGATAAGGATTGACAGCGATGGCATAAAACATGAAAATAAAAATAGAGTTATAGTCGCGCCCGCCTGCATTGCACGAGGGTCCGTTGAATTTAAACGTTATGTACCACGTTCCGGTTGAGTATATCGTAGGAGCATATAGAGCCATGCGGTTGTACACATCGGATGTTACGAGAACTCCATCCGTTACCGATTGCCCGCCTCCGTCGGTAGTGGTCCATGTCTGAGAACTGGTGAATTGGCCGTCCGCAAAATCATCGAAAAGATCGCTTTCCACCAGTCGAATCTTGCTTGGATCACTGTCGGACACATGGATATTGGCATCCAGAGTTCCTGCGAGGAAGTCGCCTCGTGTCGTCCATTCCCTTTGACTGGAATTTACCAAAGGCTGTCTGATTGAAGCCGTGAAATTCTTAATGCCGTCGCTGATTCTCACTGCGTTATTGCCGTCGTATTTATAGATTCCGTTGCGTCCAAGAAAGTGCATGAGTCCGTTGAATTCCACCATCGTCCTGTTATGACACCCGGCATTGTCCACCGTCCTGAAAAAACTAAAGTCAAATTCATCGTCCCCGCGTAAAACGTGGATTGAGTTCGACTTGCAAACGTGGATCGTCCCCTGGTACTTCTTCATGCCGTAAACTTGATCGCCGTCGTTTTGGGCGACCCTTATTTCATTAGCGGCAGGCCAAACGGTTGAACTAGACGGAGAAACTATCGCCCCCGTAACCGGGTCGGTCCTGTTGGAAAAGAAAACTGAGCTTAAAGCCGACGCGGTCTTGGCTATCCAGACTATATTCTTTTCAAACTCTATGAACTCTCCGGCAGGGACATTGGCCACGCCGCCGCCGCCCAAAACCACGGTTGATGACCCATCCCATTTGAAAGGCGTATTAGTGCCATTAACGCACCATATTTCGCTGTAAACCATTTCGCAATCAGGGATATTGTTGGCGTTCCATCCGGTTTGGATCGTGGTGTAATTGACACAATCTTGAGTAGAGTAAAAATTCTGGCTGTCGCTTACCACCAAGGATGATGTTCCGGCTGATGACGTGAACTTCCAAACGCCGGTCGGCGTATTACCGGATGGAATGTCCCCGCATTTGGAAAAACCCTTGCGCGTTATCAAGGCCCCAGGAACCTCATCTATCAAAAAGTTTTCTATATGCGGAGAAACATTCGGTCGCAGGTATTGAGGCGCCATGGTGTCGTTTAAGCCGCCGGAGAAATCACGATAAGAGGCGATGAGAGGGGAAAGTATTTCTTGGGTTTGGGTTAAAGAGACTTTGGAAAATAGAGCAACAAGCCAAGGAACGGCAAAAAGAAGAAAAAGTATTTTTGCATTTCGCATTTCATCTAATTCTTGAATAGATTTTTAAGCAAAGCCACGGCTCCAAATGTCAAAAGAATCGCTAGGGAGAGATATGAGGCAAACAACAAGGACTTTTCCATTATTCCATTGCCTCCACAGCCGGACGCGAATTGATAGTGGCGAAAATCTTGTTTAGGGCGCCACTGTCTATCTCGACGAGGCTCGCTATTGTTCTACCTCGGCTAAATTCATCGGCTTTTTCTTTAGAGAAAAAGATACGAAAGTCGTCGGTTCCTTGGGCCCGGAAAGTAACCAAGAAGATTGACATTAGTAGATTCTCCAAAGGACAAGATCGGCGGGGGAGTCATTGGTAATGGCAGCTTTGATTTCACCGTAAGCCGCTAGGTCAAGTTTGTTAGCGGACGCGGATCCCACCATAAGGGCGACCGTCTTGAAAAAGAAACCAACAACAATCATCCACGCCGCAAGTTCCACTATCCCGAATCCTTTGTTATTCATTTCGAGCCTCCGTTCATCAGTTTTATGACTATCGCGCTTATTGCGCCAAAGGCAGCCGCCGCCGAGCCCACCCATTTCCAATGAGAACTTAGGTGTTCCTTGAGATCGTTCTTGACTCCTTGGGAATCTGAGCTTAAAAACTCGATCTTGGCCACTGCTGGTATGATCTTTTCGTTGAGCATCTCAAAAACAAGGGTGTGCTTCTTTTCAGAGGCATCGAACTTGTCGAGCATGAGGGCCTTTAGGCCGTCAATCTTCTCGGCAAGAACTTCGCTATCGAATCGTTCGCTCATGGCTGCATAGTACCTCCGGTTGCGGTGGCAAAGCCCGCTAGTCCGGTGCCGGTAGAAACAACAATCGTAGCCGCCGGAGCAGTGCAGTTCGAGCAAAAATAAATTTGCCCGGCGGCAGTCGGGGTGATTGCTTTGAGTTCGGCTAGGGTTTGGGACAACACGCCGGTACCGCCTCCAACGGATACGTGCCCTGCATTTGTAACCTGGAACGCGGTAATAGTATTGCTAGCGGTTAAAACCTGAAAAGCCGCGTCATTGTTGCTGTTGCCGCCGGTTCGGATGGTTACGCCGGAAGGATTGGGGACGCCGTTGTTGACGAATCTGGCAACATAATTGCCGTCTACTCTACCGGCTACATCAAGACCAAAAATCGGATTCATTAACCCTATCCCCACGGAACCAGACTGAACAACAAGCCCTGCATCGGCCCCCTTGATAGTTACGGAACCTGCCTCGATATCCAGCTTAGACGAAGGGGTCAGCGTCCCTATGCCGACATTCCCGCTCGTTGTGGCCAGGTTTGAAGCAGTTCTGGAGTTTACGCCGCCAACGACGTTTAGTCCGGCGCCTGTCCCCTTGATAGTTACCGAGCCCGCTTCAATATCCAACATTGACGACGGAGCCGTATTGCCTACGCCGACATTTCCGCCGACTGTCGCCAAATACGCAGAACTGGAAACAACCAGTCCCGCGTTGCCTACTACCGTAAACGCCGCGCTACTGGCCGCGATTGTACCTGCTCTCAATCCGGTAGTGGACGTTATGGTGCCGAATGAGGTCATGGACCCTACGTAGATGGCTCCAGTTATGGACCCGCTAGACGAGCTAGACGCTCCACCTGAAATATCGTCAACGATTACCTGCTTAGAAGTTGTGAATCTGACCGATTCCGACATGGCAAGATAAGCAAATGTGAAAATTAGAGCAAGGACGATAGAAACTCTTTTGAAGTAGTCCATTATTGAAATCCTGAACGTGAGCCGCCGGGGGTGCTGATGAACACTTCCTGAGCCAAAGACTTATAACAGACCTCGGCCCCCGTGCTTCCCGCCGGGGCTAGAAAGTAAAATGTTACCTGCGGCCTTAGCGGACTCAACTCAACGCTTTCACAACCTAAATTTCTTGAAAGCGGGAAGCCATGTAAAATTATATTAGAACTGTCCGTTGGGCGGTATTTAACGGTCTCGGATGTACTGACGTTGCAAAAAGAAATGTTGCGTAGGCCGTGGAACCTGCGTCCGGCCTCTGGAACAGATAGGGCAGTTGTAGCGCCTACGGTAATGCACCTGGCATCCCCCGTAGAAATCGCCACGGCTGTAAAGGTTTCAGCCTTTGCGTCTCCCTTGAAAAACAAAATAGCGAATATGGCGTATGTCGCATATCCGAGAGTAGCGGCCAAAAGAATCTTTTTCATATTATATTTCCCTTTTCAAGTTTAACAGAAAGTCAAACTGGACCTAAGCCGGGCGGCGCGGGCTTGTTTTTCTCGATAGCTTTTTTGAGTTCCTCGTCCATTAGATAGATGGCTTCCTCGATCGCGGTCATGATTTTCTCTATCTGGTCCTGCTTCAAAAACTTTGACAGGTTCATGGTCAACAATTTCACCGCGAAAGCAAGACGCTGTTTTCCTTCTCCGCGATTCGGAAATTTCTTCTCCGCGTATTTGACGGTGGCAAGGAGCCACTCTTTGAAATCAGAATCGGATGTCTTTAGAAGGTTTTCCAGGGCTTGCGCCGCTTTCCTTGCCGCGAAGGACGGCAGGGACTTGGCGAGAATCCACAGCAAAAGGCTTCCCCCCGCCGCGCTTAATATCCCCACACCCTTGCTTGTTAAAAAAGCCGTGAAAGTCCCCATTTTGATAACCCTCCTTATTTTTCTTCCCTGGTCCCCATGTTAATTTTAACAATATGACCCTGAATCCTTCTCTGAGGCGAGAATAGCATTTTTCAGCCAACCACATTGAAACGCCTCCATCCTGTAAAATATTTCCATGCTTCCCATTTCTTCTTTGGCGTAAGAATGACCTTGTTGATCGGATCGCCCCTGGCCTCAATGCACATCGAATCATCATAGATCAACACGACATGATGCGCCGGCTGGCCAGGTTTCTTAGAAAATCCGACATCCCCGGTATCCGGCGATTCATTTTTTTCAAGAGGGCGCGAGGCGTCAAACTGATAACGCGCCCCATCGGGAACCTTAACGCCGATAAACATAAAGGCGTGTTCGACGAGTTCGCTGCAATCCCATGATTTAAGCACAACATCGTCGCCCTCTACTCCAAAAACATAAGGCTTCCCAAGTTGCGGAAAAAGGAAGTCCCGCAATTTTGTTTTGTTTTCATCTGAAAGTCTCATGTTATGGTCCGAGTTGAGTCCTCATGTTAAGCCACCCCCCTGGGCTGGTTAACGTCGCCACCCATAGATCATACGGAGAAAACCCGCCTTGCACAATCACGCCCCTGACAACCGGAGTGGAGGTTAAAAGCTCGGCCTGTGTGCGCTGCGGCAAGAATACGCCGTTCCCGCCGGATGACGCGACTACGGCGAAAGCGGCTACGGGCGTTGCCGTGCTCAAGCCGACATTGCCCAACGGGGTAATCCTGAATTTCTCCGTCGCTACACCGGCCGTGGCGGTTTCAATGACGTAATCCGCGCTAATTGACGTAGAAAAGGAAACGTCCCAAGAGCCGCTTTTAATGAATCCCGTGCGTCCGGCTGTCCATAAAGTGCTTCCCCCGGAATCAAGAAATGTTGATCGCGTGTATACCGAGGCGTTGGCCGTTGTGTCGCGGGCAGATAGCGACAACGCCGTGAAATTACTCGGAGTCGAACCCGCGCCTAATATTTCTAACACATGTGATCCCGCCGTAATTGACGGTGTGGTGTTGCCTATTGCTATTCCGGTTCCGTCTGCGCCGAAAGTCATGCGCTGGACGCTGTTGGTTAAGAGAGTTAAGGCATCGTTGCTATAACTTCCAAAGGAAAATCCGCTTCCATCGGACCACATCATCCTGGCTTGACTGTTTTCAGTTCCAAACGTGGTGTTCCTGTTTCTCCATAACTGCATGGCAACATTTGTTCCGGCTCCGTCGGTATGAAGCGCCTTAATTGTAATGGAACTGGATGTCGTAAGTTGTCCGGTTGTTGCCGTGAATGTGGATTTGAGGCCATCTAAGCCAAGGATGAAATCGCCTTGGACATAACCGGCAGTCGTGTAAAAGGTTGAATCGGATTGCAGTGTTGGAGGGACGGCGCTTCTGTTTTGAATATAGGCTGTCGCGCCAGCCGGAAGGTTGCCAAGAGTGGTCATTGACGATACCGAATTTAACCTACGCCAACTTATGCTCGATGGATAAAACAGGTACACTGAAGCATCGGTGCTGTCGAACCATAGCGTCCCTGGTTTGGCCCTATCGGTGGTAAATGGCTTGCGATTGGCCACTATGGGAGAAGTCAGCGTCCTGTAAATTTCCTCAATTTCCATATCTGTAATGGATTGGTTCGGATGGGCGTTAAAAAGCTGTTCCGCTTGCGTGTAAACAGAGGAAAACACTAATAAAAGCAGGACTCTAAGCCAAGGCACTCAGGCCACCCAAGTCCAATGCAATGCCCCCTTGGACTTTTTGGCTTCTTTATCCTTGCGTTTCCCGGCCTTGACTTCATAAATTGCCATGAGGCGGTCGTGCATCTGAGGATTGGCTATGTGTTCGTGGGCTTTGGCGGCTATGAAATACTGGCCGGAGTCATGGTAGGGGACCGGGAAATTAGGAGCCGTGCCGTTGCCCGCCGGACCAGCCGGTAGGACTGACGGGAAGTAATGATATTCCAGCGTTATGAAATTGGCTCCCTGATTCGTAGTATTGGGCCTTGGCATTAGGCCGTAATTATCCTCATCGGGAAAGTAATAAACCTGCGGCACGGAAGCGTCCGCGCTTCTCCATGCTGATCCGTAAGCCGAGGCTATAGCAAGGTAATTCTGAAAGTTAATCTCAACGTCATCTCCTGCGCCATTTTTGTTGAAGTAGACCTTGACCATCGTTACGAAATCGGAAGGCAGGGCATACTCCTGCGCCGACGTGGAAGTCGCCGAAGTCCGCTTTCTTGGGTACTGCAAAAACATGGATATGTCGCGCACCCATTCCTCGAACCAGCTTTCCCATTCTGGAGCCTGAATACCCGACCTCGCGGAATCCGTTCCCTTGCCGTCTTCAAACTGCGTATAACAGGATTTGGCTTGGGTAATGATTTGAACCCTTGTCGCCATTACTTATCCCTCACAAGAGCCGAGCGTTTATCTATTTTTTGCTTGTAAAGAGATCGTTGGCGATCATAGAAAGCCATGAGCCTATCGTAAGCCGGAAGATTCTCCATTTTCATCATGCATTGGGCGGCCAAGAAATACTTGCCGGATTGATGGTAAGGCGTCGGGATGTCCGGGGAGTCGGTGTCCAGGCTCAAATCAACCGGAGCGTAAATGTAAAATAATTGGAGCTTATTCGCTCCGGCATTGGCGGCATTAGGAGGCGGGTAAACGTCAATCGTGTAAGTGGAAGAAAAATAATAGTTGAATGGGTCGGACGATACGTCTTGACGCCAGTCCGCGCCGTAGAGATTTTCAAGCTCAGACCGGTCAACCTCGCCAAGTTTTATCAGTCCTCCGGCGGCGGTTTGATCGTAAAAGACTTCCAGGGCGTAGAGATAATCGGAGGGCAGGGTATAGGAAGAAACGTTAGCCGCGACGGCGGTGTACGATGATTTCCTGGTATGGGTAAGCAATACGGCCATGTCCAATTGCCATTCATTAGCCCAGGTCAGGAAATCGGAATTAGAGCAATGGCTGTTGTTGGAGTCGGTTTCGTTGACTAAAAGCCTCGCGCCAGCCCTTATGGATGATAGGCTAAGGGCATGGCACGATAGCGCGAGCGACAGGGAGAGAGATATTAAAAACTGCCACATTATTTGTTTCCCATGAAGGCATAGGAGCGCCCGGTATCGCGGTATACGGTCTTGAGGTCGAGATCAACCCTTCGCATGTTCATATCTCTGGTGTGCGCGGCGCTAATATCGAACGATTGGCCGTCTTGACAAACAACGGAACGCTTTTCAGTGGAATAAACCGAAGGGTTTAGGCCATCGGTGCAAACGCGACAACCTACGATGGTTTTACTTTTTGGCCGGAATAAGAACTTTAGGCGGACGACCTCTTCGCCGCATAGCGGGCAGAGCATCGGTATTCACCCCCACGGGAACCAAAATTCCAGAATTTGTTTGGCCGTTTGATTCAGAGACCTTAACCTTAGGGCTTTTTTCCATTTCTAAGATTGCCTGATATTCAGCGTCATGATCGCTTGTAAGCATGGTCGCATAGGACACGAACTCGCCGTTTATTTGACCGCCGGATTTCTTCGGATAACCAACGGCAAGTTTCCATGCCTTAGGATAGTCCGGGTCGTCTTTGGTGATTTCAATGGCCTGATTTCCGTCTATCATTTCATCGGCTCTATAGCGAGGCACAAACACATAGGTGCATTTGTTGTTTTGGATCAAGACCGGAGCGTGGATTTCCCTGTGTTGTTCTTTGGTAAGCTTTCTTTCAGTCATCACCGCCTGTTTTTTTACCCAAGGCGGCACAGTGGCCCTTACTAAGTTTCCCTGTTCGTCTCTGAATAAAGACATATTAGCTACGCATAAGAACTGCGGCGACGTCCCTGCTTTCAACGCGGCCCCAAAGCATAGAAGCCAGGACGGGCGTAGTTAGATTGGTTCTTGCCATTTTTTCCACGATCAGGGGCTTTTGAATGGCATACGAGAAGGCCTCTCTTTGGAAAACAAGGTTATTCTGGCCTCCGGTCGTGTTGATTTGAGTAGTCTTGAAAAAGGCAAGGCCGTAGCGTTGGCCGATAAGTCCGGTTTGCAACGGTCCTTTCTTGGCAAGCTCTCCCAAGAAACTTTGGTCCACGTATTTATCAATTCCCAACATTTCTTGAGAAACGATCGGCCTGAACGCGAACGTCCTGTCTTCTTCTGTTACATCGTCATCGTCTAGCTGACGCACCGCGAATCTCAAGGCATTGTCGTCGAATCCACCGTTAAGAGTGCCCGCCGTCTTAGAAAGACCGGAATACAATCCAGTGAGGTCGGTATCGAGTTGACGTTTGAGAGAATACGACAGCTTTGACGCATATTCTTTCGCAAGATCAAGATTGGCCTGTACTTTCGTAATGTCTTCAATGTCAACGCCTGCGTAGAAATGCCTGTTGATGCTCATGGACACTGAATTTTCAGTGGTAGCCGTATATACGATGGCGTCGCCGCTTACCACTGCGGTCGGGGTGATATTGGAAATCAAGCCCTTTTGGATGGTGCTTCCATCTTCGGCGGTCCATCTTGAAGACCTTGCGGCCATAACCAATTGCGCTTCAAACGCTCTTTGCGCTAAAGCCGATATGACCGTCCTGATGAAAACTGCGGCGCTGGTAACTGATGTTGATGCCATTTAATTTCTCCTTATCTTTCTGCTTGTTCCTTAATACCTCTGGTACAAAACGTGATTCTTGGGCCTGCCGTCGGAGCATTGTATTGTACGGTAGAGGTTGATCTCCACGGAGGGTCCCAGTCGTAACGGGTATTGGCCGTAGGTGAATCGAAAACCAATCCTGGAACCAAATAATTTATATTCCCGGCGGCCGGGCCGGAGGAAACAAAATGAAGCTGAGAGGAAGCGGCTGAGGCCGCCGTAGTAGCCGACACCCAATAAAACAACGTCCCTGCCGGATGGGAAGGAGGGTGGATATTCGGTCTTGGCTCGGCTCCACCAACTGAATTGGTTGAAGCCAGAACGCTTGTGCTTGAAATAAGCATAGCAACCGGAGCCGAACCAAAATCAATGGCGGTAGGAATACATCCGGCGTCGCTGTTTTTTAGCGTCCGGCCCCTGGTGTCCTCAGCCGAGGCTACCCTTCGGGTAGCGGTAGTAGAACTTTTGAATAAATAGCAAGCCGTCAATAAAACGGAATTGGTGCTGGATTGGATTGACATTCCATCGCTTAAAACCATCGGCGGCTTATAGGTTGTGATGACCGGCTGAGTGGCCGAACTGTAATAAATTCTCACAGTCGAGCTTGAACTAAAATTCGACAGCCTGTTGGTCGTGCTTGAGTTCTTAATATCGGCATAAAAAGACGACGGCGTAAGCTGTGCCGGTTGAGATTCAACGGCTCTCAAATTAAACGAAGATTGCATTAACCAATAAAGGCTTAGGGCTCCGGTGCGGTAATGGGGCTCCATTGAACCAGTGGTTGTCATTACCTCGCATCCTGCGTCCTCGGCTGGCATCATGTCGCCGTTTTGAGAAACGGGACGCTGATGCACCTCGGCAGACAGCCCTCCGGCATAAAGCGATAGGGCCAGAAACGCGAGCGCAAGTTTAGCTAAAATCTTCGCCATATTTGTCCACAATCTCCTTATGAAAACTTCCATCGCGCATAGCATCTGAAAGCTCGGCTTCCATTTCAGGCGTTATGTCTTTGGGCTTTGCGTTCTTGATCCTTTCAAAAATTCCGGCTTTGGCTTTTGGCGCGTTGCCTTTCACGCCGTCTCCGAGATTCTCTTTAATATCGGTCTTGGCGTTTGCGGATTCAAAATTTTTACCCGTGATTTCGCGGTAGGCGTAAGCTATGGCTTTCATACGCGGGAGACTTCCGAGGCCGTCGCGAATGATGATCTTCGCCATTTTCCTGGCGAGATCGGCGCTGAAATCTGGATGATTCATCAGCTTTTCTTGGGCTTGCGCGTTATCCCTTGAATCATCCGATGCCTCGCGCTCCTTCTTGATTCTTTCATAAATCGTCTCATCCCTTTTCTTCATGTATTGAGCAAAAGCCGGAGAAGACTTTTCTAAATCATCCTCGTCTTTGGGCTGGGGCGCGGGTTCATGATTGCCGGCGGCTTCTAGGGCGTCAAACCTTGCGTTAAATTCTTCCCGCATGGTATTGAACTGTTCAGAAAAATCGGGCGCTGGAACTGTGGGGTCGGTCTTCGGCGTCAAGTTCGCCGTCCCATTGCTTGTGCTTGTCGAAGCGTTAGTTTCCATATGTCTCCTATTCAGTTATAACAGATTCAAAATTTCAAGTGCAGATAGACTTGATTTTTTCTCTTAATTGTTCGATGGCGGCATCGCTGCAGCGATGACTTTCTTTCTTTTCGGCCTTGCCCTTTCCGTCTTTGACGTATTCAACGACAACATCGCCTTTGAAAATCTTCTCAAGGCCGGACGTGGATTTTGGATCAATCTTAACGCCAGGAAGCATAGCAAGAGACCTGCCCAATTTATCTAAGCCATCCAAAATGCTGACCTGTTGCATTGTCATTATCAAAACTCCATACTAGAATATCGCAATAGAAACACATTTCAAGCCATGTTGTCAAGTGGTATCAGGTGTTATCAGATGT
>ERZ1292637.506-Hain-H14-01um-R3-506-length-21908-cov-9_pt1 | contig 21908 bp, 31 predicted proteins | sample MGYA00564405_ERZ1292637 | MGnify/ENA primary metagenome ERZ1292637 (study PRJEB36523, sample SAMEA6512645) | groundwater metagenome | collected 2019-01-09 | study: AquaDiva: Metagenomics assemblies of 32 groundwater samples | reverse complement strand
TAATGTGGGCCGACCCGGACCCGAAGAAGAGCGACGAGCGCAAGGTGAGCGAGGCGACGACGCGGTACGTGGAGCGCTTCGGGACGGAGCCGAGCGAGGTGCTGGCGAAGGCGCCGGGCGTGTGGTGGCTGGGGCCGATTGAGGGGGAGGCGGGGCGATGACCATTTTCCTGAGCGAAGCCGACGCCGCCCGCCTGGGCCTCGCTGGCGCGAAGCAGCGCCGCAAGGCCAGCCACGCCAGAGACGCCCGCCCCGACATCCCCCGCGCCGCGCGTGCTGCGGCGGGGGAGGGGGAGCGGACGAGGGATCTGGATCGGCTGGCGCGGGCCGGTTGGGTCAGGACGAATTACCAGGACGGGTGGCATTGGATGACACACAAGGACGGGCGCACGTCCCCGCGTGCCGCTTCCTACAGGGCTATGTTAGATACGACATTGGAGGCAATATGAGCTACGCAACTAAGGAAGACGAAATGGCCGCGCTATTGTGCGACCTCGCAGCCGCGATCTGCCGGCGGGACCACGACGCGATGCGCGCGACAATCAAGGCATTGCAGTTGCGCGGGTGGGACGCACCGATGGATGCGGCGCAGGTCGTAGTGCGGGTGGCGGTAATGGAGGAGCAACGGGCGAGGCCGAAGGACTAGAAGGAACGACGATGCAGTACAACGTAATATTAGCTGACCCGCCGGTTCCGTTCGAGGTTTGGGGCAAGCGTCCCGGCGGAACCGATTCCCGCTCGGCGGAAGCGCATTATAGCACAATGACATGGGCAGACCTGAACGGGCTTGCACTAGCCATCCAGGCGGTCGCTGCGCCTGACTGCTGCCTGTTCCTGTGGATGTGTCAGCCGCTTCTCATTGAGACGCTACGGATGGCTGATGCGTGGGGGTTTGAGTATAAAACAAAAGCGTTCAGTTGGGTAAAAACGTACACGAACAAATCCAGTTTTTTTGTCGGCATGGGCTATTGGACGCGGGCGAATACTGAGGATGTGCTGCTGTTCACACGGGGCAACCCGCGACGCGCCCGCAAGGATGTATACCAACTGCTTGCCACGCTCGAAGCCGATCCGTACAGCGCCCCCGCCGTGATAGCGCCGATGACGCGACACAGCGAGAAGCCGAGCGAGGTGCAGGACCGGATCGAGCGACTTGTGAGCGGGCCATATCTCGAATTGTTCGGACGCAAGCACCGTGATGGATGGCAGGTTGTCGGTAACGAATTGGACGGCCTGGACATCCGCGACAGCCTCGCGTGCCTCGCTGCCGATCAGGCATTGCCACTAGTCGAGCGACCCACGATTGAGCAGGCGGTGTTTAGTGTTTGATTTAACAGGAGCACCCCCTATGACCGACTACCCCCACTGGAACGACCTCTCTCCGACCGACCAGGCGCAGTGCGAGCCGCTGCGTATCCCGTGCTACGCCGAAGTCGTTACGCCGCCCGCCGAGAAGGCCATCAAGCGCGCGACGCCGGAGAAGCGGAGGCATGTGAAGAAGGAGGCGCGGTGCTTTGTCTCGCGCTACATCGGCGTGACCAAGACACAAGGCCACTACGTCGGGCAGTGGCGGAACGAGCGCGGCACGTACTCACGAGGACCGCGCCGGCCGGACACGCCGGATGGCGAGTTGCAGGCCGCGTGGGACTGGGCGCGAGCGACCGGCAAGGCAGCATTGGAGGAGCGAGAAAATGCATGACCCTATGACGGTCGCTTTCGAGATACGGCGCCCGTGGCCAACGAAGAAAGACAAGACATATTACCCGTCGCTATTCACTATTTGGCACGTTGACCCGGAAACAGACGGCAGCGACGATAGCTGTGATTGGTTCGGGCGCAGCCTGACACCCAAAGCGAAGGCGCTTGTGGAGGAGATGGCAAAGTGGGAGGTGGATTGGCCGTACTATTTCACCGCCCCGTCTGCTGTGACCAATCCGAAATACCCGACACTTCGCAGCGTCGGACCAGGCGATTGCATGGGGTTCGTCCTCTCAATTTTCATTACGGCAGCATGGCGCTTGGAGCACCGCGAATTGAGCGGGCGCGACATCCGCAACGCCATTCGGGTATCGGTGATGGACGGCGATAACCTACAGCGCACATTTGTCGAGCCTGAGCGCCCGCAAGATGCGTTCCGCTTTGCCATAAGCGCCTATCTCAGAGAGCGCCGGCCGTGGTACAAGCATCCGCGCTGGCACCTCCATCATTGGCGCATCCAATGGCATTGGGGGCAAACGCTCCACCGCTGGCTATTTTCGCGTTGTGCGAAATGCGGGCGGCGCTTTTCGTGGGGCTATTCGCCTATTGGTCCGTGGAATAGCCCCAAGCGGCGATGGTGGCAGGGCGAGTTCGGGGTGATGCATCACGAATGCTCGAATGAAAACAGGAGACCATCGCAGTGACCAGCCCACGCGACACCGATCGCCAGGGCCGCGCAGCGTTGGCCCGCCAGCACGCCGCAGCCGACCTCCGCCGCGCACGTGCCCTGATCGGCGCAAGCGACGCGCTGGCGAACGCGGCAGCCGCGCAGCCAGAGCCGACGAACAAGCTGCGGCGGGCTGTGGCGGAGTATCGGCAGAGACGGAAGGAGGCGAATGATGCGGCAAGAGACGACTGGTAAGCTACTGCGGGGACTAAAGTCCCGCAGCTTTGCCCTGGCTCAACAGCCGGGGGCCCATGATCCGCGTGACACAGGATACATACGCGACTTTTTGAAGGGCATGCGGCTGACCCAGGCGCGGCTCGCGAAGCGGGCAAAGGAGGGGCGATGAGCGACGAACTCGGCGGCATCAAAGTGAGCAACGCCGCAAAGCTGCTGGACTATGACGAGTCGACCATTCGTCGTAAAATACGCGCGGGCGATCTGGAGGCATTCGGCAAGGGCCGAGGCTTACGCGTGTCGCTACGAAGTATTCGCAGCTACCAGAATGGAGAGCGCGGAAAATGGCGAAACGAAAAAGCGACAAAGCCGAGTATGGTAGCGGCAGCATCTACCCCACTAAGAGTGGTTCATTCATCGTCCAAGTCCGGCCCCGAAAAGGCGCCAAGCCCCTACGCCGGACGGCGCCTAACCGCGAGGCCGCCGAAGCACTAAGGGCCGAGCTGGTTAGACAACGCGACGAAGGCGTTGACATCGAAAAGGGATCGCAGCTATTCGATGATTTTGCGAATTACTGGTATCAGGAAGTATACCTCCAGCGCGGTCGATCAGAGCGCCAGGATAAGCATACCGCCGATATGCTGGAGTTGCATATTTTGCCGACGCTCAGTAAGCGGATTCTGATGAGCATCGATCACGCTGAGTGCCAGCAGCTGATCAACGACCTGCGCCGCCGGCCAAAACCAAAACGCCCGCTTGCGCCCCAGACGATACACCATGTTTATAGCGTCATGAAACAGATATTCGGCAAGGCCGCGACGATGGGCTATATTCGCCGCGACCCGACGATTGGGCTAGAACTACCTGAGATCGATCGCGCACAGAAGCCACCGCTCGCGCTTGTGACCGTCCAGCGCCTGCTGGAAATCATTGAGGGGACGCGCACTGCAATTAACTTTCACTTAATGGCGACACTCGGCCTGCGTATCGGCGAGACGCTGGCGATCCGACGCATTGATTTTAACGATGATTTTACTGAGCTATGGATTCGCCGCGCACTGAACTACCATACCGCCAAAGCTGGCGATCCGAAGCGCAAAAGCGTCCGCTTGCTCGCAGTGCCGCCGCACTTGGCTGAACTTTGCCGATCGCAATGGGCGTCCGTGCTACGCCAGCAGGAAGATAGCAGCGCTGATTTTAAGAACCATGGAATGTTCTGTCCCTCCGAGGTCGGTACGCCGATTCAACCGCGCAATTTTGAACGCGTCTGGTCTGGTCAGACCAAAAAGGGCCGCTTCTATCCTGGCATAAAACAGAAAGCCGGATTCCCTGACGACGCCGTACTGCACGATCTGCGCGCGTTCACCGCGACGATGCTGGTTGACGTAGATGCGCAGCCAGTCGTAATCGGCCATCTACTCGGGCATGGTGCAAAGAACGTGACCGAAAAGTACATGCGCCGGCATTTGCCGACGATGCGCCGCGCGCTGGAGCGGTTTGAGAATGTGCTGTGGGGAGGAGTTGATGATCAGGCCGAAACAGGTACTTGACAGATAGTTGTAAAAGTAGTAAGATTACACCATGACAGACAAGTACCAAACTATCAAAATTCGCAAAGACACACATCGGCGGCTCAAGCTTTTGGCAGCCAGAACCGGCGAGTCCATGCTGGATCTGGTCGACCGGCTGGCGCAAGATGAGGCGCCGCGAATCCAATCAAAATCACACATTGACTCAGGAATTGACTCATCGGTAAGAGAAAACGCCCCCGGCGCGAATGCGCCGAAGGCGTCCTAATGTGGTGAGCCGCGAAGGACTCGAACCTTCAACCAGCTGATTAAGAGTCAGCGGGCGGAATTGGGTACACAAAGGTGTTGCCGCTTATTCTATGCATAACAACGCCATATACGACGGTCGATACTGGGCATTCGCGGGTGTTCGTGTGCAATCGTAAAGAGTCAAATGACTCAGGAATTGACTCATGAGTAACAGCCAGCCATTCATAATTCGCAGTTCCTGGCGCGCGCCGCTCCGCAATGTCTGGAGTGGTCAGATCGGCCGAGACTTCGCCAGCAGAGTATACATAGTTTTCGATGCTGGCCGCGCTGTCTACGTAGGGCAGACCAAGAAAAGTGTATTTCGGCGTCTACATATGCACGTCGAGACAGCGAGCTCGATTGGCAGATTGATACACCGAAACCTGCCTGCACTTGATGGGTTTGAAATCGAGATCGTCGAGATCGTCGAGGGGACACGGAAGATCCCAGACTGGCCGTACTGGTATTTGATCGAAGCCGAGCATCATTTTATTCAACTGCATAAACCGAGTTTAAACGTGGTGATGAATACCCTGAATCGCGGCGAGTGACAAGAGACGCCATCGTGTGACGCGCAGTGGCTACGCGCTGGCTACATTGCGCGAACAGTTATTCATCGAACTGAAAGCCCTTAACGCTAGAGGTATGTAGCGTCATTAGACGAAGTGAGGGTAGTAATAATGTCAGAGTATTACATCTGCCAAAACGGAAACTATGGAGACTGGCGAGATGCGGATAGTCCAGAGGCGGCAATCAGGGACATTGTGAAGAACAGACCCATGAGCAATGTTTGGCCGGTGGACTCAACTCGCTACACCGTTTATCTAGCATCAGATATTCGTCGGGTGCCCGAAAGCCCCGCGCATTTGATTCTACCGCCGCCGCTCCTGAATGTTCTATATGGCGCCATCTGCACGACGTTTTTAGAAGATGAGGCACGCCCAGCCCCGCAAGCGCTCAGGGATGCACTCAACAGGATATATACCCCAGGGACTGAGCACTAATAGCATAGGCGCGCTCATCCCAGGGCTAAAGCTCCTGGGTATCCGCGCCTAAAGGATCGACTCTATGAACACAGACCAGCAGGAGCTCGCCGCCTATCAGCGCGCGATCGAGGCGGCGAAAGACGAGATCGAAATGCTGCGCGCGCAGATCAAAGCACGCAGCCTCCAGATCGGCGAATACACGACGACGATCGGCTATCAGGATGCAATGCTTGAGGCATTGCGGGCCGATGCTCTTGCGCTGCGTGGCGAGCTGGCGGCCGCGCGGGCGGAGGCGGTCGCGCTGCGACAGGCGCTTATCCGTTGGATAGACGCGGATGGCACGCTCAGTTTCCCCGAGGAGGACGAACGATTGTCCGAATTGGCGCAGTCGCTCAAGCGGGCGGGCGAGGAGAAAGACAATGCAGATCATTAAAACACAATGCCCGCATTGTGAGCAAGCGCACGATGCCTACATTCAGCCGACCGTCGCGCCGCAAGTGACCGCGCGCATGGTGCAGGAGTTGCGGGCCGAGAATGAGCGGCTGCGTGAGGCGCTGGCACAATACGAAGACAAAAGCGCCGCGCTGCTCGCCGAACTGGAGGCGGCGCGCGCGGTGGTTGAAGTAGCGCGAGCAAATCATGAGATCGGCGGCGCATCATGGTTTGCGGACGAACTTGCCGCCTACGACGCATCGGTGAAAGCGAGGGGTGAGTGAGCGTGCGAAGAGGCGGCGATGAAAAAGGGTGATCGTGTTCGCGTGATAGCGCCGGGCGAGTTTTACGGCTACAGTGGCACCGTCTCACGCGTCACGCAGCATAGCAAGGTAAGCCGGATGTACATTTGGGTGGTGTTCGATCGCCACCCGTGGCAGCGACATGGGGTTGACTGGTCTTTCGTTCGTCAGGAATTAGAGTAGATGCCACGAGCGTGTCACCAGGCTTCACCCACGCCTCCGCAGTAAGCGGAATGAGCACGCGCGATGGGCGCAACACGCGAGAGCGCAAAATGGCGCACAGCGCGTCAAAGGAGGCGAGATGAAAAACAGTAAACCAGTATCGGACTGGCTGGACGCCTGCCAGTCGATCAACAAGATGACCGATGACGAATTGCAGTTTGTGCGCCTGATGAGAGACGAACGTGCGCTATGGTACGCAGCGCGCGCTGCCGGCTGGACGATCGCAGAGTTGGACGCCGCATACGAGCGACGGTTTGGTCTGCCAGCCGGACATGTGGCGCGGCTGCGGGGGAAGGGGTGACACTTTGAGGAATGCAATAAGCGAAGATGAGGCGATCGTGCTGTACGAATCGGGCTTCTGGGAAGAGATGAGCGACTATGACCGCGCCAAGTTTCAACTATTTGAGGATCGGTTGTGCATGCCGTTCAAGGTGTTTCACGCAGCGATCGAGTCCGTGCTTGGTCGGCCGGTATTCGTACACGAATTAGGGAGTAATTTACTCCAATCCGAGTTCTTGGGAATGCGCGAGCCGCCGACGCTAGATGAGATAGTCTCGCTCATTCCGGAGGACAAGCGAATGATTGTGTCAATCCACAATCGAAACAATTAGCCACGCACGAACGCCGCCGGACGGAGCCGGCGGCGGTGTCCGCAACCAATGACTGAAGCAGACAAGAGGAGTTTAAGCGATGCAGACCCAAGAGTCAACACTACGGCCAGAGCCGCGCGGGAATTGGATCATTTCTCTGTTCGTCGCCGCGCTCGTTGCGCTCGGCATTTACTTTGCCTTCTTTTACGGCGTCAAGACAGCGGCAGCCCCGACGCCAGAACAGTACCTCCAGAACGTCGGACAGCAGCAGCATAGCCAGGCGCCGCGTAGCGTTGCGCCCCTCCAACAGCAGCCCGCACAGCCTGCCGCCGACGGTGTGTATGACACACAGGCTGAAGCGGACGCCGCCTATCAGAAGGCCGTCCAAGAGGCAGAGCAGCGCGCACAGCCCGCACCAGTCGTTGAGCTTGGCCCGCTGCCGGTCAACAGCGCTGGCGAGCCGGTGATCGACGCCCGCCAGCAGCAGCAGCTCGACCAGTCCGCAAACATGGCCGCTGCCGAAGCGGCCCAGGCACAGCTTGATGTCCAGCGCGCGGACACGGCAGCACGCCCGCCTGATGTGTCGAACGAGGACGCGCGCGCTGTCCTCAACGGACGTGACCCATGTTCAATCCGAGGCGCAGACCCGCAGACATGTAAGGCCGGCTGGTGGAAGCCGACGCCCGTCCAGTGATGCATCGTGACGCCGCGATAGGGTGGGGAGCAGTAGGCGGGGTCGTACTCGGTCTGCTGCTCATCCTCCATCAGACGGGCGGGGGTATTCAGGTCGCATTCGGGCAGCCGAGCGCGCACTATGTGTGGGGTTTTCGGTGGGAGCAGGTGGAGGAGACACAGGTAGGACCCCCGCCGCCTGTGTCCCTTCCAAACAACACGAGGGAAGCGTGGGCAGTCGATTTGCTCGCTCGATTGGGTAACACGCAGCCGACGCCTGAGACGGTGGCTTTTATCGTTCAGTGGACAATCGCAGAGGATGCCTGCATGACTGCCTGTGGTTACTCGTCAGCGTGGGAGCGGTGGAACCCCCTGAACACCACACAGACAGGCTACGGTGCCTATGCCACGATCAACGGCGACGGGGTGAAGGCTTACCCCGACTACGAGAGCGGGATGCAGGCGACAGTACAAACCCTGTCCTACGGGTATTATACAGAAATTGTAGCCGGCCTCCAAACAAACGACCCTGAGCGCGCCTTGCGTGGGTTGTACGGTTCACCTTGGGGCACGAACGCTGTGCATGTGGAGAAATTATGGAGGGCATTGTGAACGAGGTTTTACTTTTGATCGCCATCGCGCTCGTGATCGCGGGCGTGTGGTGGGAGGCGGGGCGATGAACAATCTAGAAGCGTATGACGAGGTGCTTCGTCAGATGCAAAAAACCGTCAACTTGATGCATCAGAATAATGCAATAATGAACGGCGCGTCTCCTCAGGTGCGCGCCGAGTGCATGGCTCTGCATCGAGACATGTCAAACTCATTGAGAAAGTTAGAAGCATTAGCCGAGGAGATACTGAGGTCGTCAGGGGTGGAGATAGACGAATGACTATCGAACTGCGAAGGCGCTGTGAGGTAGCTACGAAGGGACTGTGAAGGCACTGCATTAGAATGGGGTAAATGATGGCGACCACCTTCAAGCCGCAAGGCGGTGCTGAGGCACTGCTAGATCAGATATACGACATCAAGTTTTCTAAACACACCCCGCTTGTGGTCGTGCTGTTGAGCATGGTCTACACCGTGTTTCGCTCGGCTGACTATCTTGCGCGCGTGTTCCATCTTCCACCGCTAGTGACATGGCCAACCGCTATTTTCCTGGAACTGCTTGTACTAGCGGCATCGGCAGCGGTGTTCATCGCTATACGCAATGTTTATATCGCAGAACTGAAGCAGCAGGATGTAACACAGAGTAGATGGGGACTGGCTATCGGCTATGTGGCGCTTGGCTTGTCGTTCCTTGCGCTCCTGTTCGTGGCTGGCGCTGATGCGTGGGAGGTCACGAAGCAGGCCATCCCCGCATTTATCATGGTGCTTATCCAGGGCGCGCAAATGCTGTTCATGCTCGGCTTCATTGTCGCAGCCGACTTGGATGAGCGCGAAAAGCTACGGATTGAATACGCCAATCACCAGCAGACGAGCGCCCGGCAACAAGCCGATCGATGTCCGTATTGCTTCAAACCAGTATCACCGAACAATCGCGCGCGGCACATCAATAAATGTTCAGCCCGCCCATAGTCGCTGGTTGAGCTTTTTAGGAAGGGAAATAGCATGACCGTTCGATCCGAACCACTCACCAGCAAGCCGGCGGAAGCGCCGCGCCGTCGTTCGCCCGCGCTTGTTTCGCGCGGGGGTGTCATTGGAGCGATGATATTCATCCTCCGTGTTATCGCTGTTCTCTTGATTCTTGCTTCTACTTTCGGCAACTATGTGCAGTTCGTCGGGGGATGGGGAGGGTATTGGCCTCTGAATTGGATCATCATTGGGCTGGCGGCGCTCTATCAACTCATCTGCTGCTTGCTTCAGTGGGGATTCAAGGCGGCGCGCTGGTGGTTGCCGTATTGGATTGCACTAATTGCTAGTGCAATTCCATCATTCTTGACGTATAATGCCCTCGTCGGCCCGTATCTCGTCACACAGCTTGGCTCTATTCTTGCAGGGGCATTCATTCTTATCTCGGTGATCGGTGGCGATGCCCTGCCGGAGTGGGTACTTGTCGAATAGGAGGACGCCATGCCCCCTGGACTGCCGTTCTTGATTATTGTTTTCTCGCTCGTGGTTCTTTGCACCATCCTCATGGTGCTCCTCAAGGCGGCGGCTTGGTGGGGAGAATGGCATGCGGGTGTAAGTGGTTATGCCGATAATGACCTTGATGATATGTCAAGTTCAGTTGATTATGCCTCCTCGTCTGCCCCGTCGTCTCTACAGACAGACAACAGACAGACAACAGACAGACCGGCAGTTCCAATGTTCACGCCCGCAGTAAAGCTTGACACCTATCGGCTGCTCCGACGGCATGGCGTGAAGCGTGACGACGCCCGACCGATCCTCCAAGCCATTGGTATGGGGCTTGATAACAATCTCTGGACACAAGCCGCGCCGCCTGCTACAGAGCCAACCTACGCCACCCCGATCGCCGGCCGCACGACCAGCGCCCAGTTCCAAGACGATCCTGAACTGGAGTACCAATCCCCACCCGTCCGCGCCTAACCCCCACGCCGCCCACCCAACGCGCCTCCGCTGGGGGCGCGTTGTGCTATGCCCGCACGATCCGCAGCCGCTCTAGGTCTGTCAGACTCCCCCCCGCGATGCTCTCGGCTAGCGCCTTGACCCGCGCTGTCTCATTCTGCGTCTCGTGCATGACCGCCTCGACATCGGCAAGATGGGCGGTCGTTGCGGCCAGGCGGGCACCCAGTTCCACAATGCGCGCTTCAAGCTCAGGGATCGAGGGGAACGGCACGAACGATGGGATGGTGCCCAGAAAGAATGCTTTGTCGCGCCAGCCCGCGAAATGTATCGTTCCATCGATCCATTGGATATCGCTGTTGCCGCGCCCGGTGATAACCATCCCCTCAGGCTCGATCGCTAGCGGAACCTCGACGTATTTAACGCCATTCGCCGGCCGCCGGAACCCGCGCAAACGGAACGCAGGATCGCCCGGCCCGGTCGCACAGCACAGAACAAAGTGATTGTGGAGTGCATCGTAGTGGTCAGAAATATCAGCGCCCCCATACAGGCCGCGATCGTCCACAAGGATCGACGCCTCGGCACCAGGCGGGATGCGAGAATAACCGCGTGGTAGTTTGAAGCCGGACATGGGCGTGCTCCTTCTTACAATGCGAACGACCCGCCGATGACCAGCTCACTACTGGCCCCCAGCACCGACGCCGCGATCAGCGCACCGCCAGTGTTGTAAAACTGGACGCGCGTGGTGTTGGCGGGGACAAGTGCTGTAATAATCGTCGCCAGGCTGTTGCTCCGATAGCCGATGGCTTGCGCGTAAAATTGGCCACTCGTGTTTCGTGCGGTGAACGGTAGGTTTGTGACCCAAAGGTCACCGGCCGGCGCGCTCGTGAAGGTGTTCATCTGGAGATGCATCCACACGTCCACCCGATTGCCTACCCTGGTCCACTCGCCAACGGCAGAGAGCAGCGTGAATGAGCCACCGCCGCCCGATCCGGCGAACGTCGGCGTGAAGGTGCCACTATCAAAGAAGGCCGAAAAGCCACCGATGTTGCCGACCGTTTCTTTGACCTCGGTCAAGCGCAGCCGCTCGTCGTTCCTTCTCAGCTCGCGGATCATGTCGAAATCGCTCATGTCACGCTCCTGAGCCCGCAGGTGGCCTTGCGCCCGCCGCTGCTGCCTGTCTCGCGGATCATATCGATCCTGACATCGTACTGCTGTGCTGACTGCGGATGCTCAGCGGTCACCATATCGCCCAGGTCGAAGTCGATCCCGCGCGTCAGTCCCGGTGTTTCGATCAGGTCACCGCTAAAATAAATTACTGGCCGCGCGCCGCGCAGTTGGCTGTCGGCCTCATCGTCGATGGATGCCTGGACGCTCACATTCGACGCGTCCCGAAAGCGTTCGATCCGTCCGAACGGTGACACGCCCGCGCGCACGCTATCGAATGCCGTTCCGATCAAGCGCAGTGACTCCTCGCCCTGCCCGCCCGCGATGACGAATGATGCCGCCTCGGTGTAGTCAGTGACCAGATGCGCGTTCTCCAGATTGCCCCTGAGCGTCGAGAGGATCACCGGATTGGCCGTGCTGGCGCGCCGGTCGACCCCGCGCTGAGTCGTATATGTGCGCAGCTCCAGCGTGCTTTCGGTCGGTGCGATAATCTCAAACGTCAGGTAGGTGCCAGCCGTGGTGCTTGCGTTCGCCAGATCGACCGCCACATCCAGCAGTCGCCGCCGGGTCGCGGCTTTGGCAATGGACGCCCCCAGGCTAAGGTTCGCCTGCTTGGTCAAATACGCTGATACATCGGCGTAGGTCTCGACGCCATCGCGATCGGCCCCCACAATCCCGGCCAGCATATTTTCGTTGACGAACGTTTTGATCAAATTATCGGCAAACGTTGCGGCCTTGCTGGTGTAGGTTGTGCCGGCATCGTAGGCGATGATGCGCCGGTCGAGTAAACTGGTTGCGTGGTAGGCGCGCACTTTAATCGAGGTCGGGCCGTAGTCAATATGGCGAATGAAATAAATCGCGCCGTTGTCGAGGTATGGCGGCCGGCCGTCGATCGACCGCCAGGCCCCGATCCGGCCATCTTCTTTGAGCAGCGTCGTATTGAAGCTGGTTGGTAGTTCCAGTTCCAGCACGCCAATACCGCCCGGCGCACAATTCAGCACGTAATCGTATGATGCGTAGTTCGCAATCTCAATCAGATGCTGGCCGAACGAGTCAGCGAGCCGAAATGTGGTCAGGACTGCCATTAGGGCACATCATCGAGTGATGCGAAATTCGGCCGCCAGAAAATCGTCGCGGTAACCGTGCTGTTGGCGCTAAAAAAACTGATGATATTCGCGCCTGGCTGTAAAAAGAAGTCGGCTTCATTCGAGCCTGCCAGAATCTTGCCGGCGATGTTGCCCTGAAAGTCGCTTATAAAGCTCAGATTGTCTGGAGTGAACACTAGTCGCGCTGTCTCGCCAGTGTTGATCGTGTAATTTAGATAAATCGTGCGCCCGGTGGTGTAGTTGGTAATCTGATAGATCCTGGCCGTGCCGCTCGACGGACCATCGATCACAATCGTCGGGTACGACCGGGCTGTTCCAGTGTTCGTGACCGTAGTCGTTGCGCCCGCCACGCCTGTCGAGGTCGCGCCAGTGCCGCCGATCGCGAGCGTTCCATCGACCTTTTGTGCTACCGCTCGCACCGATGTCCAGGCAATATCGACATCCGCAAACACCCAGGCGCTTCCATTCCAGCGCGCCAGGTTATTAACCGTCGTGATCCCGCCCGCGCTGGTGAACGAGCCGCCAACCAGAAGCGTGCCATCAGGCAGTACCGCCAGCGCATACCCCGCCGCAGTGCCGCCCGCCAGGCCCGAGCCAAGCGGAACCCAAGTGACGCCGTTGTATTTCGCGATCCCCGCCGCCGTCACCCCGCCGATCGATGTAAAGCTGCCGCTTGCGTACAGCGTGCCATCAGGACCATAGACAACGCGATTGGTCGTATTGTTTGCAGCGCCGATTGTCGTCCATGTCGATCCGTTGTATTTTTTCACGCCGACCGCCGATGTTTCGGCAACGACCGGATAACCGTCAGGCGCAATGGCGATGCCCTGAGTCACCGCAATCGCGCTTGGAATGCCAGCCCCAAGCGCCGTCCATGTTGCGCCGTCCCAGGAAGCGATCCGCGCTGCCGCGACGCCGTTGATCGTTGTGAAATTACCGCCGGCTAACAGTTTGCCAGTCGAGTCGAACTTCAAGCTTACCACTTCGGCATTGGCCGATCCTGCAGCGGTAATGCTTGACCAGACTGATCCATTCCACTTGCCCAGCCCGGCGGTGTTTGCGATGCCGCCAAAGTCCGATCCATCGCCCGAAGCATAGATCGATCCGTCCGGACCTTCGGCGAGACCATAGACTGCTTTGCCCACGCCTGCCATGCCTGTCCCCATAGCATTCCAGGCCGTGCCGTCCCAATAGGCGATTCGGTCGGCCGCAACCCCACCGATCGACGTAAATTCGCCGCCAGCGTACAGCTTGCCGTCTGAGGCATAGAACAGTGACCAAACGTTGTTATTCGCTCCAGTCGAGAGGTTTGACCAGACGCCGGTTGGCGACCGTTGCAAAATGCGCAAGCCATTGCTAATGCTGGTCTGGACACTAAGACTTGTGCCGGCCTCGTTATCGCTGCCGATCAGTGGTAGATAGTTGGTGAACGTGATCCCCGCTGTCTCGGCCACCTGGTTATCGGTGTTGCCGCCCAGCCCTGACTCATATTTCGCCGTGATGCGCGCGGCCGACGTGACGATCACGCCATTTCTGTCCTCGATGTGACGCAGTAGGGTCAGACGCTGATCGAGGCCGATCAGGTCGCGGTCGAATAGGCGCGACAATCGACCGCGTTGGTCGCGCAATTGCGCATAAGTCGTGCCCTGGAAGCGCCCAGCTAGGCTGAATTGGCGAGTTGGCTTACGGGTGTAATCGTCATAGCCACCGTCGATCCGCGCGTACTCGGTCGCGACATTTTGTGGCACGGCTAACCCCAAGCCGACGATCGCGGTCAAGATGAAGCCGTACTTACGAAAAGGAATCACCATGCCTCCTGCGCGCGTAAGCCCCGACCGGCTCGACGTACTGGCGTGCGGCGTGCCGTTCCAGTAGTAAGCCGGCGGTTGCTGGTATGGAACGTGACCAAGCTGGTCTCCATCACAGTAAGTAGTAAATGTGTTGCCCGATGTTACTATTTCCATCTGGGCGCCGTCTAGGTAGAAAATCGCGGTAGACGCATGGGCTGCTTTACGCACTGTGAATCGTCGGGTCGTGGTACTTGTCTCTGTCCAGTATGCGCCGATCCAGTCCCACCTGCCGGATGCGGTGAATGTTTTACTGGTAAGTTCAACACCACCGGTTGTTTCAATACAGAGTTTGTATTTCAGACCGGCGACGCCTTTAACTTTTGCGCTGAAGCCATATGTGACACCGCTCGTTAGCGAAACGGTGTCATATCGCGCGCCATCGGTCGTCGCTGATGTGGGGGTGATCGCCAGCGAATAAGCGCCGTGGTATTGAAAACTTGTACTCCTGGCAATCGATCCGCCGATCGCAGTCCATGACGTAGTGTTCGTCTCGAAACTGGGATTCGTGATGATGTTCGTGGTAGCGATCGGCACAACGACCGACCAGACATCATCGAGCGGATACCCGGTTACGACGTCGGGCAGGTTGCGGTAGGTGCGTATCATGGATACATCGCTCCGGCTAGTGCCAGGCTTTGCTGCAACGCTTCGGGTGAATTATTTGTGTAAACCGGCATGGTGTACTGGCGCTGTTGATTGTAGGTGGTCGCGCCGCTCATCATCGGGTTGCGATATGGGTTCGGCGCGTAATTTGTCATCTGCGTGAGCCAGCTATTGAAGGCTCGGACCGTCTCATTTTCAAGAATGCCAGGGAAGACATCGACATCCTCGCCTTTTGCATTCTTCGTCTTCGAGCGCATGAACGCCGCGATCTGATCCATCAGGCTTTCGGTCCCACTCAGTCCGGCGCCGAGGTTGGCATTGAATGCGTTAATCTCAGCCGTCTGGGCCGCGTTGATCAGGTTCATCTTGTTCTGAATGCGCTTGCGCTCCTCACTGTCCTGCGTCTCGGCCAGTTGCTGCTGTAACTCCGCGAACTCCAGAATTTGATCGCTGCGCATCTTGAAGAATTGCGCGCCTTCGGTCGGATCGAGAAACTGCCGCGCGGCGTGCTCGGCGTCTTTCAGCGCGCCCTCGGTGAACTGCGCATACTGTTTTGGCACGTCCTCAAACCGATCGAGGTTGCTGGCGATCTGGCGGTCGATCGAGGCGGTCGCGCCAAAGCTCGACGCGATCGCGCCCTGCACGCTGCGTCCGATATCGGCCGCTTGGTCGATCAGGTCTTGGCCCAAAGAATCGACCAGCTTGGTGAGAGCGGGCCACATTTCTGAAAAGCCGGCCATAATGCCCTGCGTCATCGAAACACCTAGCGGCATCCACTCTTTCGCCGGGCTGCCAGCGCCCGCTGTTTCCATCGCCTGATCAAATAGGTTGCTGATTTTATCTGTCACCCATCCTACAAGACTATCCCAGGCATTTTCCAACCCTCGCTGGATGCCCTGAACGATACTTCGTCCCAATTCGGGCATGCGGTCGGCGATCTTCGTGACAATGCCGACAAACATATCCCAGTTGTTGCGCCAGAGGTCGCCGATCTCTTTGAGGTTCGTATCAAACAGTCCAGCGATGATGTTCAATCCGCCTTCGATCACCTGCCCTAGCGACTCGACGAATTTGACGCTCATCTCCTGAATGGCGCCCCATGCCCCTTCCCAGTCACCCTCGATCAGCGCCAGCGCGGTCTTGATGACCCCCTCGATCAGCGCCAGCGCGCCGGTGATGACGCCGCTGATGATGTTCCATGCGCCGCCAATCGCCGCCTCAATGCCGGTCGCGTGGTCGTCGATGAACTTGGCGACGCTGCCGAGCACCTTCGGCACAACCGCATCGTACAGGTCGAGCGCGAGACCCACAACGCGAATGATCGTGTCGTAGGTCGTTTTGAAAAATGCGCTGATTTCGGTGCCATGTTCATCGACAAAACTGGTCACGATCGGCAGTACCGAATCGATGATATCCTTGTAGCCGTTGGCGACATCCTCAACCACCCCGATCGCTTTGTTCCAGATGCCGGATAGGTCATCGACCGCGCCGCTCACCGTGTTCGCCACATCAACTACGGCAAGAAACGCATCGCCCAGGCCAGCCATCCCCTCGTTGAGATCGTCGGCAACAACGCCCAGATCGCCACCACTGGTGATAAAATCGGCGATGGCCGCAACCACCGTACCGAGCGCCGGCGAGAAGGTGTCGATCTGGTTGACCAGTTCCTGGATCGGATCTTCGGCGCTCAGGATACTGTCGGCCCAGTCCGTGAAGGCGTTCACGGCCGGCGCAACCACGTTGTTGAGCAGGTCGGCCAGCACGGGCAGCAGTGCCGAACCGATCGTGATCTGCAAGGCTTCAACGCTACCCTTAGCGTTCTCCAGCGCTGTGTTAAATCCCTGCTGTTTAAGCGCGGCAGCCTCAGCGACGCCGTTCGCGTTCGCTAACGCCTCGGCCATCCCTTGATAGCCTGCGGCGCCAAGCTCGGCCAGCGCGGCGGCGGCGCCCATTGCATCATTGCCGAAAATCTGTTGCAGGGTTGCGGCCTGCTGCTCTTTGGTTAGACCAGTCAAACTCTCTTTGAGAAGTTGCGCGGCCTGCTCAAACCCGACGAAATTCCCCTGTGCATCGTAGAACGCGCTGCCGGTCTCCTCGGTGTACAGCCCGAGCGCCTGCATGGCCTGCGCTGCCGGATCGGTCGTCGGCTGCAGCCGAGCGATCATATTCTTGAGGCTATTACCAGCAACGGATGAGGACTCAAAGCGTGGCGCGAGGGCCGCCAGGGTGGTGGTCAGATCGTCGAACGAGACGCCGGCGGTTTTCGCAATGCCCTGGGCATTGAAAATGCCGAGCGATAGTCCCTCGACGTCGGTAGACGAGGCGTTGGCGGCCTTGGCCAGCAGGTCAGTTGCGTGGGTCAGGAAGCTCGACTTATCGGCGGCGCTGTCGGTGATGGCCGTCCAGCCGCCCATGATCTTACTGCTGATCTCCGCGGCCTTGACCAGATCGCCGCCCATCGCCGCAGCAGCAAACTGGATATTTTGCTCCAGCCCGCCCGCCGCGATCGTGGCCGGGTCGATGCCGCCTTTGACCATTTCGATCGCGGCCTGCTGCACTTCTGATGTGCTGACCGGCAGCCGCTTACCAATATCGAGAAAGAGATCGCGGAAGTCCTCTAGTCCACTTGCGTCAACATCGCGGCCAGCAACGCTTTGGAACTCCAACATGCTGGCTTCAAAGTCGCCAGCTAAGCCAATCGAATCGCCAATGAAACTGGCCGCCGCCTTGCCCGCCGCCAGAAACGCTTCGACCGCGATCACGCCGACCTGGCGCAGCGCGCCGATCATCACCTGGCCAGCAGCGTTGACTCGCCCACCACCCTTTTCGGTCGCGTCGACAAAGCCATTCGTCGCACTCTCAGCGCTTTTCAGGTCGACGATGTAGACGTTTGCCCCAGCGGCTATGAGTTTTACGCCGGCTTCTTCGAGTGCCATCTATTTCCGTCGCTTGTGCGCGTAGTACGCGGTCACGCTTTCGACCTGCAGGTTCGTCCGGTAGGCTGCGACAATGAACGCCATGTCGTCGCCGTCGAGGTTGTCAAACTCGCTAAACCAGTTGAGATTAGCCCAGCGCGCGGCTAGAAACCACTCTAGGATCAGGCTGTATTTCACCCCCGAGCGCGGCATACTGCGAAAGGCGAACACATCTCTATTCCTGAATGTCGCCTGAAAAGGTGGCGATGTGCCACTGCACCGCCTCCTCGGTCGGCACAGAGCGCTGCCTGACCGCTGCGCTGAACTCCTTCAGATCGTCAGTCGTAGCGCAGCAGACATGCAGGATGTAGAACACGCGATCGTTTTCGTCGTCGGTCAGTCCCTCGATCGCCGCCCAGGCTGCGCCAGAAAGCGCCAGATTACGCTTGGCGCGCACGATCTCTCTTTTAGCCGCATCGTCGATCGTAACCTCGGCTTCAAGCGCGGCATAGCGCATCATGCGCTCAGAGAGCAGCGCCGTGGTCTTGCGGTCCCACGCCCCATACGCCTTGATGTAGGTCGGGTCGGCGGGGTTTTGCTCTGGCCCCATCTCAGTCTGAACGATCGGGACATCCGGCTCAGGCACTTCTTTCTGGATCGCCTGCGCCATGCGCTGCTGCGTCATTGGCCCGACCTTGCGAATGCGGATCGTGATGTTGCTGTCCTTGAACGTGTGTTCAGGCAGGGGCGGCGCGATCCGCCCCTGCTGGCCCTTGCCGTTGACGTGCTCCATGATGGTCATTGACTACCCCTTATACCCGATTGGCGATCCCGAACTCCAGGATGCCGTCTGTGCCGCCGCCGCTCAGTCCACCCAAGGCGATCGTGTTGCTGTCGGTTGTGGCCTGGCCGGTCTCGGGCACCGCAATGCGATTAAAGCGCGTCGCGGTCGGCAGGTTCTGAATGCGCTGCGTTGACGCTGCCGAGCTGGCCCACTTCTGTCCGCCGTTCCAGCTGCTGTACAGCCGCCCGGTCGGCGTGGTCGTGCGTCCCGAAATATGCAAAACCTCGTCGGTCGCGGCGACGATGTCGTCGATCACCGCCAGCGTACTCTGGCCCGCCAGCGTTTGCTGCACAAAAAACTCGCCGCCGTTGATTGTGTAGTAGACAAAGCCGCCCGAGGTGCCGATCCAGAAACGGAAATCGTCGAGCACCAGGATGGCGCGCACCGTGGCGCTGGTCGGTGACAACGTGACATTGGCCCAGGTTTGGCCACGGTTGCTCGTCTTGACGATCTTGCCGCTGTCGCCCACGACCACGATCGTATCGTCCTGCCCGTGAATGCGCTGATAGTTGCTGGTGTTCACGTTGCCAGCATCGAGCACAGTCACGCCCGAGGGGATATCAACCGATTTGTAAATGTAGCCGCCGTTGGCGCTAAAGTAGACCTCGCTGGCGCCCGCCACATATATATCGGTCGGCTGCTTGCTGGCCACGAAGCCGGCGGTGACGTTGGTCCACGCGCCCGGCACGCCGGTCAGGGTGTTGATCTCGCTGAACCAATAGCCGTTGCCCGCTGTGTCCAGCACGATCAGGTAATTGCCAGCGATGTCGATCCCAGTCGGGTCGACCGTGCCGCCCAAGCCGGTGATGTTTTGCTGGCTGAACGTCGCGCCGCCATCGACCGTGTAGATGATCTCAGCCGGCGTGCCTGGGCTGGCCGCGCCGCTCGACTTCGTGACCGCGTACAGGCGCTTTGTGCCGTCATCGCCCGGCCCACACGCGCCGCAGTCGATGCCGCCGGCCCAGACCAGATCGACCACCTCGCGCTCGACCTCGCCGGCACCCTTTTCGCCAAAGAGCAGCGCGCCGATCTTGTAGATCGCGGCGAACTGGAACTTCATCGCGGTCATACTGGAGTCGTCGCTGTCCTGGGTCGTCAGGCCCGACTCGTCATGGTTGTTGGCGCGTCCATAGCTGTAGATTTTGACGAAATCTGACCAGCCGTTGACAAAGTCGTCCGGCCGCTTGCAGGTGCCGACAACCTCGTAAAAGTTATTGAAACACCCGGCGTCGTAGTCGACCCACGGCACGCCGCCATGGTTCTCAAAGAAGTTGATTGTGCTGCTCGGGAAGTCGGGCGCGTCGGTTGACTCGCCGATCAGTTTGTAGGCACCGCCAGCACGGCGCAGCGGGTCGTGAATGCGGATCGGCGTGCGGCCGCCGGTGATCGGGTTGCTGTCGTCGTCGAATGTCATGTACGCCTCAGCGGGCGTATAGCGCGTCAGATTGACCGGCGACGGCCCCCCACGCTGACTGAATGCCCGTCGATGCTTCTGGGTGACGACAAGATCAGATCCTGGTTTCGGCATGATCGTGACTCCTCTAGGCTAAGATGCCTGTTAGTTGTTGTAATCGGCGTACGTACTTCCACGCATAGATATGGCCGCGCCGCGTCCCGAACGGATTATTAAGATCCTCGGGCGATATGGCGAAGAGTTCATCCCCGCGCGCGGTCTGGGATACCTCGAACTGCCAGCGGTACAACTCACGGTTTGCCGCGTCGTACCCGCACACCGCGCGCGCCAGTTCGGCCGCTGCCATCCGCGCGACCAGCGTGCGGTACGGCTCTTGCATCTGGCCGTCAGCACCGAGCGCGATGCCAGCCAGGTAACGCACGGTTACCCGGTCGGGCTGGTCGCACACCGTCCAATCGAGCGCTGACCAGACGCCGCTCGTCGCGTCAAAACTGGCTTCAGCCGGCGCGACAAGACCATGACGCGCGTCGCGGATACCGACGCGCGCGACCGCTTGTGCGACCGCTGCCGGGTCATACGGGCTACCGCCGAACGCCGACGCGCTCTGACAGCCGCAGCAGCACCACCAGCCGTGGCTGGGCCTGGTCTCCCAGGTGATCACCGCCTGGCTGGTCGCGATCGTCGTGCCGCCTGTCTCGGTGTAGCGTCGCTCAATGTCGAGCGTCGTCACGAAATTGGTCGCGTCGCTCGGGTCGAGCCCGTTCGGGCCGATATTGACTGCGCCCTCATACTTGATCGGCTTCACGCACAGCTGCTTTGGGCCTCTGATCGTGACCGTACCGCCGCTGATCGCTATTTGCACAGGCTGCAGTCGCCAGCGTGACGAGAGCGCTGTTGAAGCCCCCCAGCCGTTGAAGCGGTCGGCGATCGAGAAGTAGACCGCGATCTGACTTGCGTCCGTGATCGTCGTCGCAGCGGTGATGGTGAACGTGTCTTCGATGGTGTCGCCGTCCGTGTCGGTGTAGACCACGGCTGCAGCCGTCGCGATATTCGCCAGCGTCTCGACGCCGACCGCCCGAACCTCGCCTTCGCGCAGCGCCGCGTCGAGCCAGCGCCAGTCGCTGCCCCACGGCCCGGTGCGCAGCAGGCCATCGGCACGCACTGGCCAGGGCAATGTTGCTTCAGCATAGTGCGGCGCGACTGAGTAGCCCAAATATTCGCGCAGCTTCGTTTCGGCGTTTTCGATCGCCTGCTCGATCGACAATCGCCCCGCCGCGTCGCTGTTCTGCCACTCATAGCGGCGCACGAGCGTGTCGCATCCGGTATCGATCCCGAGTAGTCCCGTCCCGGCAATGCCGAAGGCATGCCAAGGATGGAACCCTAATAGTTCAAAGAAGGTATAAACTGGCAGGAGATTAGCCATCGCTGTACACCACCTCACAGCCCGACACGCCGACCCTGATCGGCACGTGACGCAGGCCTAGCGCGCTGACAATTGCGGTATGGCGTTCAGGCGGCGCCAGAAATAAGAGAAAGCCGCCCCCGCCCGCGCCGCAGAGCTTGCCGCCCCAGGCTCCAGCGTGGCGTGCTACTCCATACATGGCATTAAGCGCGATGTCCCAATCGGTGCTCACGCCCATGCTGATGAACTGTCGCTTGATTTTCCATGCGTCGTGCATGATCGAGCCACACACCTCAAGATCCCCCCGCGCCAGCACAAAAGCGAACAGCCCAGCAAGCCGCGCCAGTTCGCGCACATCGTCGCGACCCTGTTGCTGCGCTGCCAGCACCTGACCCGCGTCGCCCTGCCGCGCCAGCCCAGTGTCGAATAGCAGGCAGTGCGCAGAGAGCGCGTCCAGGTCGCACG
>ERZ1292637.504-Hain-H14-01um-R3-504-length-21978-cov-12_pt1 | contig 21978 bp, 33 predicted proteins | sample MGYA00564405_ERZ1292637 | MGnify/ENA primary metagenome ERZ1292637 (study PRJEB36523, sample SAMEA6512645) | groundwater metagenome | collected 2019-01-09 | study: AquaDiva: Metagenomics assemblies of 32 groundwater samples | reverse complement strand
CTATCGCCGCGCGAGATATATCCCCGTGGAGAGATGACGTGGATGATCTAGCGACGCGGCTGGCGAGGAAGTGGTGTGCGTATTGTACGGGCGAAGGTGATCGTTCGCCTGATGCACATCACTATCATGGTGCCACCGCCGCCGCCATCCGCGAGGCGCTGGAGGAGGCGGAGAAGATCGCGCGTGAGCATCCTCACTGCCATGCCGAACCACGAGAGGAGAAAGCCACAGGTTGTGCATATGCGATCGGTGACGACATCGCAGCGCTGCGGGGAAGGACGGCGTGAAAGTCGCCTTTCTCGCTGACCGCCGGAGCGAAGTGCAGGTCATCGGCGGCGTTCTGCACGAACTCCAGAAGCGCGGGCATGAGTTGATCGCGCTCAGAGGCTATATGAGCCCGAAAGCCCCCGATGATGTGGCAGTGTATAGCCACCTGACGCGGGAATGGAATGCCGCATTGTCAGATCGAATCTTGCCACTTGACGCTCTGTGTCTTATCTCGGCAGGAAGCTCAATCCCATCGCTCATTCCCGTTATTATGGTGGACTATTGCTGGGATCTCTTGTTTCAGCCGCCGAAACCAAATCTCCACATGGCGTATGCCACAGACCTTCAACGCCAGATGTGTCACGGCGAGGGGCCAGTCGTCGGGTCACCCATGCTCGCCTGGTTGACGCCAGCCGCCCCGACCGACTTCGTCTTCTTCATTCCGAAGCTGCGCCGCAGTCGCGGCATCGTGTGGGCGCTCGCATGGGCGGCGCGGCGATTCGCCCACCGGCATGCGCTGCGGCTCGTCGGCATGACGCGCCAGAAGCACGGGCGCTCAGGCGTCCCGTTCATGGACGCGTGGGCGCCGATCGTCAACACACCAATGTGGCCGCCTCCTGTGCAGCGTGCACTTCAAACCGCGGCCGCTGCACTGCATTGCCAAAGCGGCGTACATTTTGAATGTGTTGCAGGCCAAGTGCCAACCTATTGTGTTACTTGGCCCCAGACGCCGAATCTTCCGCCATCCGTGGCTGCAATCATGCGGTGGAAACGCCGAGAACTAGTCCTAGGATCGTCTTGGATTAGGACGATTCGCACTCTGAACCAGGACAAACCGACGCAGACACCGCCGTTGGGTAACTACGAAGAGAACTATCTCGGCCCACGCGACTGCCACGCACGCATCGCCGACTACTGTGAGGAGGTGGCCCAGTGCGCGTCCTGATCCTCGGCGGGGCGGGGTTCATCGGGTATCACCTGGCGGCGTCTTTGGTACAGGACAAGCATGAGGTCTTGATCGTGGATGACCTCTCACGGGGGGCGTGGGATGAGACGCTTCGGGCACTCCCGCTCACCGTTCAGGTAGCCGACCTGATGGTTGCTCAATGGCCAGACGGCCGGTGGGATCACGTCTATCTGTTGGCGGCCGTCGTCGGCGTCCCCACCGTCGAGCGCGATCCGTTACGCACGGTCGAAGTGAATGCGCGCATTGTGCTCCGCACGCTTCGATGGGTGGCGCATCGCCCAGGGCAGCGGCTCTTTTTTGCCTCTACAAGCGAAGTCTATGCGGGGACCGACGTGCCTATCCCGACGCCCGAGACGGTGCCGGTCGCTATCCGAGACGTGACCGAGCCGCGGGCCGCCTACGCAGCCTCAAAGATTCTCGGTGAAGTTGCGTTCTTGCATGGTCCCGCCCACGTGACGGTCGGGCGATTCCACAATATCTATGGTCCTCGCATGGGGACCGATCACGTCATCCCGAATTTGTGTACGCAATTCGCACGGCGGGATGATCCAGTGCGCTTGCTGGGGCCGGAGTGTCAGCGTGCATTCTGTTATGTCACGGACGCCGTGCGGGCGATGCGCGCGCTCATGGAGGCACGAGAGGCGATCGGGCAGATCGTCAATATTGGGGATGATCGTCAGGAGACGTCCGTGACAGAACTCGCGCAGATGCTCACCACGCTCACAGGATTGCAACCGCGCCTTGACGTGCAACCCGCGCCGAAAGGGAGTGTCTTGCGACGGTGCCCCGATCTGACGCGGTTGCGGGCCTGGACCGGATACGAACCACAGGTCGCACTCGCGGACGGGCTGAAAGAGACGTACGCATGGTACAGCCGATGATCTCGCACTGTCGGCCCGTCTTTCGGGGACGCGAGCGCGAATATGTGGAGGAATGCTTGCGGACGGGATGGGTGGTGACGGGGCCGTTTGTGAAACGATTTGAGGAGGCATTGGCGAAGCGGCTCAATCGGAAGTATGTCGTGACGGTGAACAGTGGCACGACGGCGCTCACCTTGGCCCTTCGGGCGGTCGGCGTCGAAACTAGAACAGTCGTGATCGTCCCGGCGCTCACGTTCAAGGCGACAGCCAACGCCGTCTACGCGAATGGCGGACGGGTGCTGCATATGGACGTCGCGCCTGATACGTGGACCCTCAACCTCATGCCCGTTCGAGAAGCGCTTTGGCATGGACGGACGGCGCCAATCCAAGCGATCGTCTCCGTTCATCTGTACGGCGTTCAACCGCCAGCGATGCCTGCTCCTGATTCGATGGTTGTGCCCTTCGTCGGCCCCACGCGACGCGTCTTTGAGTGGCCTCTCATCGTTGAAGACGCCGCCGCCGGGGTCGGGAACGTCGTGGGCGATGTTGCGGCGGTCTCCTTCAACGGCAACAAGATCGTCACCGCCGCGGGTGGGGGTGCGGTCTGCACAGATCGCCAAGTGTTGGCAGAACGCATCCGCGCGTGGAGTCACCAGCAGTCAGACGTAGACGGATTCATGTTCGGGGAGAGCAACCTCCGTCTGAGCAATCTCCAGGCTGCCATTGGGCTGGCGCAGCTCGAACAGCTTGAGGACTTCTTGGCGGCGAAGCAACGAATCGCGGCGCGCTATACGGCAGAACTTGCCGGCGATGACTGGCACCCGCAGGGCGGGCGGAGTAATTATTGGCAGTATGGTGGACTCTGCCGTGACGCGTCGGGTTTAGTTACGCACCTACGAGCGCAGGGCATCGAGGCGCGGCGCCTCTGGCGTCCCTTGGCGGATCTTCCTATCGCCAACAGCCTTTACCGGTGCGGCGTCTTGCTGCCGTGCTCAGTGGATTTGAGCGACGAAGATCAAACGACGGTCATCCGGGAGGTGAAGCGATGGATAGCCTCGGCGTGATCTGCGCGCGTAGCAAGAGCCGTCGGGTGCCTCAGAAGGCGTTGCAGATCGTCGGGACGACGTCGCTCCTCGACTACGCTATTGCCAGTGCCAAGCAAAGCTCCCGTCTGACGAGGTGGATGGTCGCCAGCGATCTTAGCGGGTTCAATATGCCCGCAGAAATTGCCGACGGTCCTATCATCGGAGCGCTTCAGTGGGCGATAAATGAAAGTCCGCCAGCGGACGTCGTGGTGACGCTTCAAGCCTGTATACCCTTTCGGAGAGGCTATTACATCGATCAAACGCTCGATCTGATTCAACGCTTCGGATTCGAATCAGTCCAGACCGTCGTCAACGTCGGCTGGGATCATGCCCCGATCTACAAACCCAACGGCGCGGTCTACGCGACGCGCGTCGAGCTCGTCCGCCAAGGCCGTCTATGGGGCGGCGTGAAGCACGGCATGATCCTGATGACGCCCGAAGAGTCCGTCAATATCGACACGGAGTACGACCTCCGCGTGGCGAGGGCACTATGCGCGTTGTCCTCTTAGGCGAAGGCAGCCACGCGCGGATGCTTGCGGCAGAGTTAGCCCACTATGGCTATGAGAGCGAACTTCGTCCGTTAGACGCCTCTGTCGCAGTAGACGAGTTCGTGATGATCGGGGTGGGAACCACCAATCTCCGCGGGCGCGTTCGCCGATTCCTCGAGCTGGCTGATGCGCAATGGATCACATTGTGGGCCTCCCGGCCGGCCACCATTCAGAAGCCGACGCCCGGAACGTTCGTTGGGCGACAAGTAATGCTGGGGGTTGATACGCAACTCGGGCGGAATGTCGTCCTCTATGGCGGGTGTGTGCTGGAGCATGCCACGGTCATCGCCGATCACGCGTTCCTCGGTCCCGGCGTCGTTTGCTGCGGTGGGGTCACGATCGGCGAAGGCGCGCTCATCGGGGCGAATGCGACGATTCTCCCGAATATCGGCGTTGGCCCGTGGGCGGTCGTCGGGGCCGGCGCCGTGGTGACGCGGGATGTCCCAAGCGGGAAAACCGTGAAAGGCGTGCCGGCGCGATGAACCAGGTGGGAATTGTACGCGTGGCGCGATCGGATTGGGGGCACACAGATGGACTTCGGCGCGCGTTGGGTCGTCGTGCCATCACGCTGAAATACACGGATGCGGTTCCGGAGAATCTGGCTGCGGTCATTATTTGCGGCGATCGGTGGGAAATGGCCCGCGCGGCTATCAATGCCGTGCATGCGCGGGTGCCCATTGTCCACTTGCATGGGGGGGAACATACCCCGAATGTCATCGATCAGAAATATCGGCACGCGATCAGCCAGATGGCATCCGTGCATTGTGTAGCCCATGCCGTCCATCAGGCTCGGCTCATCACGATGGGCATTGATCCCGCCGTGATTCATGTCACCGGGGCGCCGGGATTGGATCGTTACGCAGGGATCCCATCTTCGAAAAAGGCATCGCCGATCTTAGTGCTGTTGCATCCGACGACGTACCGACCTCAAGATGCTGAGCGTGAATGGGAGGCCGCCATGTATGAAGTCGGCGAGAACCAGGCGATCTTTTTCACGCCCGGAAACGATCCCGGCGCCGTGATCCTCGAAGGCCGGATGCGGCGCTATGCGCATTCACACAAGAATGTGCGAGTCATCAAATGGGTCTCCGACCGTCGCTGGTGTGAGCTCGTGAAACACGCCCCAGTCGTCATCGGGAACAGTTCCGCCCTCGTGATCGATTGTCCGTTCCTGGGCGTGCCGACGATTGAGATCGGACGGCGGCAGGAAGGACGCGACCGCGTGTCGTACGGCGACGGGCACAGCATCCCCCGCATCGTGGAGGTTCTCCATGCGAGTACCCTATAACTATCTTCCTCAGCAATTCAATGACGAGGAAACCGAGGTCATCCTCGACAAACTGCGCGCGCTGGTCAAAACGAGCGACTTCACCCTCGGTCTCCCGGTGGTAGAGTTCGAGGATCGCCTGAAGAAGATGCTCGGCGTGGAGTACGTGATCGGGACGAACAGCGGGACGGAGGCGCTCACGCTCGCGCTGCGGGCCTTCAACATTGGTCCCGGCGACGAGGTCATCACCCAAGCGAATACGTTCTACGCGACAGCGTGCGCGATCGTCGCGGTCGGTGCCCGACCCGTCTTCGTGGACGTGGACGAGTGCTATGCGATCGACGAGACGAAGATCGAAGCGGCCATCACGCCGCGCACGCGGGCGCTGATGCCCGTCTGGTGGACGGGGTTGTCACCGAACTGGCCGCCCATTCTTGACATCGCGGCGCGGCATCGATTGGTCGTCATCGAAGACGCCTGCAACGCTTTCGGGGCGATGTTCGAGGGCAAGCCGCCCGGGTCGTTCGGCCATGCGGCGGCGTTCAGCCTCCATCCGCTCAAGCAGCTGCATGTCTGGGGGGATGGTGGCGCTGTCGTCACGAACGACGAACGGGCGGGCAAGTGGCTCCGCCTGTATCGCAACTACGGCCTGGCCAATCGGGACGAACTCGCCGTCTGGGGTGTGAACGCACGCCTCCAGTCCGTGCAGGCCATCGTAGCCTTGCATCAGCTCGACAAGCTCGAGGACGCGGTCACGCGGCGCAACGCGATCGCGGCGGCCCTCGACCACGGGCTGCGCTATATTCCGCAAATCACCGTCCCGCCACGTCCTGCGAATCGCCGGCAGGCATTCCAGATCTACGTCGTGCGGGCCCTGCATCGAGATGCCCTCCTGGTCGATTTGACCGACAATTACGTCGAGGCCAAGGTGCATTATCCGGTTCCCCTCCATCTGCAGGGCCCCGCCCGGGCGCTGGGCTATCGACCGGGCGATTGTCCGGTCGCCGAACAACAGGCCAGCGAGATTCTGACCCTTCCCTGCCATGAGTTCCTCAACACGTCCGGAGTGCCGGGGGAGGACATGGTGACTCACATGATCTGGCAGATCAGGTGGTTCTATGAACAGGACGGCTTTTTCTCGGATACGCCGTGATCGAGCCGCCTGTGCTACTGGCCGTGTACCTGCTTTACGGCGTCTGGCTCGGGGCCCGCATGGTCTTGACGGATACGGAAGTCACGCACCTGCCGGGGCATCTGGCGCGGGCCCGCGCGGATCATTTCGTGGATCTCGGCACGCGGGGCGACCAGTATCCGGTGATCGGGGGCGTGCTGCGATTCCCGTGGCGGATGCCCGGCGAATACTGGCTGCTCCGCTGGGTGCCGTGGGTGCCCGCGCGCTGGCAGCTTCCGAGCGCCCGAGTCGTGTCTCTGCTGATCGGTGCCGTCGGGCTCTGGGCGGCGATGCAACACGCCACGATGCTCGGGGGACCTTGGGCGGGCACGCTCGTCGGCCTGATCGTGGCGAGTCAGGCCACGCTGGTGGGCACGGCAGCGACGGCGTCGTATCAAAGCAGCGTGGCGACCTTGTGGGAAGTCGGCCTGTGGCGCGGCGGAAATACGTCTGGCCTTGCGGGCGTGGGGCTGGGGCTCTTACGTCATACAGCGTGGCCGATGGCGGTCGTCTTGTGGGCTAGTGCGTGGATTCCCCTCGCCTTGGTCGGGGCCTTGCTGGTGTTTCTCCACGGCTGGCCCGCCGTCTGGACCAATGTGCTTTGGCCCACGCCGATGACGGCACCCCGGGATAACACGGTTCGCTATGCCCTCAAGACGGGCTTGCAACGGTATGAATCCTTCGCGCTCTGGATTCCGCTGGCGCTGCTCGGCTGGCGCGCGATGCCGATTCGACTTGTGCTGATCAGCGTGCTTACGTTGGCGGTCGCCCACGGGTGGCGCGCCCTCTCGTGGCCTAAGCTCGTGGTCGGTTATCTCTACGATTTCCACTTGCCCGTCGTGGTCGCGCTGGCCGTGATGTTGGCGAGCGTGCCCGTGACGCCGGAGTGGATCGGGGCCCTCACGCTCGCGGCCCTGTGGGGTCTCGTGCGCCCGCGGCATCCGGCCTTGCCATGAGGCCAGTGCGACTCGACGATCTCGGGGCCAGCAGCAAGCAGTTTGAATGGTGGAGCCGGCACCGCTGGGCGAACGTGTGGCCGTTGCACCACCGGCGGCTCTTCGGGGTCTGGGGACCGTACCGCGAACTCCGGGAGGATGAACTGCACCGCATCTTCCAGGCCGTGGAAGACTATGAGAAGCATTTGACGGTGGCGATCACGGCGAACTGGGTGGAACGGGATGGGACGCTGGTCCCCTATGGGCAGAAGTTTCCGCGTCAGGCGGCCGTCATTGTCCAGTGGGTGCGGCGCGGCGTCATCAATGTGGCCGCTCATGGCGTGACCCATTGCGTCCCTGGGCAACACCTGCCACGCTGGATCGGGGGCAATCGACCGTGGCACCGGGAATACAATAGAACGGCGATGCGGCAGCTCGAGTCGGATCTGGGCGTCTCCGTGACCCGGTATGTTCGGCCTGGCCTCCCGGCTGGCACCACGCCCGAATATGTTTTTCATGATCGGGAGTTCGTGCTCGATTATTGGGGAAGCCTGCGCCGATTGGAGGCGGTGCTCCGTGCGTGAATGGGCGCGAGGCGGCGGGTGAAATGAACGCGGTCGCCATCATCGTGGAGCATGAGACGCCAGACCTCTTAGCGCTCTGTCTAGCGTCGTTACGGCGCTTTGCACCGGAAGTGCGAGCGATTGTGATGCAAGGGTATGAAGGCGCAGAAGCCCATGCGTTGACTATTGAGCGCGCCCGACGAATGCAAATGCTTGGCGATGCCGCGATTGTCATCTTGCTGGATACGGATGTCGTGATTCTGTCGGAGCGATGGGCCCCGTGGCTCGTGGCTGAGTTGGAGAAAGTGGCGGTGGTGGGCGGCCTCCGGCATCGGGGCGATGTGACGCAACTGTACTGCGAAGGGACTGTGCTTCTGCACGCCCACTGCTTGGCGATGCGGCGGAAGGCATTTGAGACCGTGCGGAGTTTCACTGCCAATGGCTCATGGGATACCGCATGGGAGGTGAGTCGGTTAGCCCACCGCCAACTCGGCGGAACCTGTGCTGTGGTGCCACAGTCAGGGGATGGATGGCCCGTCCGTGTGGGCGTCTATGCCGACGGGGTTGTGCTCTGGGCTCATCTGGGCCGAGGCACGTCCTTCCGTCCCCGCGGGCCATGGCGGGAACGGCTTCGCCGCCTTGCCGCGTGGGCCGGATCGCCACGGGCGCGGAAGATCCTCTCCTACCAAGAGGACCGAGCAACGTTCCTGCGCAAAGGATGGGAGATTGTTCGGGCGAGATGACAGAGCTCGTGATCCTCGCGGCGACTGCGTTGGCCCCCCTGCTGCCTTTGCCGTTCGTCAGCGGACGCTACGTCACCCATGCCCGGTCATTGTGGTTGATGGCCATCTTGACGGTTGGGATCGTCTGGGTGGCGCCTCAGGAGCTCTGGCTGGCGTTGATCGGCCTGTGGTTTCTTATTCGGTGGCCACGCGATTCAGACCCTCAGCGCCTCGTTCCTTCGGCCGTGCATTGGGCGGGAGTGGCCGTGACGTGGGGGCTTCTCCTCACTCTCCCACGTCCGTGGCTAGCGTGGGCCCCGTGGGGGTGGCTGGCGTGGGCCGGGTGGCAATCTCTGACGCTTGTGCTTCGGAAGTACAAGCTCGGGGGCCGGCAGAAGGGGGAGTTGGGCAGTCCGGTTATCACCGCGTTATATCTCGCCCTGGTCGCTCCGTTCTGCCCCTGGTGGGGGTGGCCTTTGCTGGGTGCGGGGCTGCTCGTCGTCTCGTCCTTCCACGCCTTTGGGGCGGTGGGGGTAGCCCTGGTATGGCTCCGCCCGGAACTTTGGCCTGTAGGGGTCTTGGCGACCCTTACAGGGGGTCTCCTGTGGTGCTGGTCGCCCGTGGTGGGCGGGCAACGGCTCCTGGAGTGGACCCCCCGGGGGGACACCATCGACTCCCTGGTTAGCCGGTGGCGGGGGTGGCAGCTGATCTGGCACCATGGGCGGAAGACCTGGCTGCTGGGGACCGGGCCCGGCACGACGGAGCCCGCCTTGCTCCGGTGGGGGTCGCGGTATGACCTCGAGCTCACGTGGGGGGAGGGGTTCAACGAGCCGTTGCAGGTCTGGTATGAATACGGCCTCCTGGGGATACTGGCGATGGGGGCCTTCATCTGGCGCGTGGGGCCGGGGCTCACGCTGGGCGACCCCTGGAGCGCGGCGTGGGTCGCCGGGGTGGTCCTCGCCCTCGGGCATTGGCCCCTCCGACACTGTTCAATCGGGCTGCCGTGGCTGGCGGTGAGCGCGTATCTGGCCACGACATGAAGATCCCCTTGCTCGCTCGTCTCTGGGACCGCGAACCTCGTCGGCCCCTGAACCTTTTGGCCCCGGATCTTGTCGCCGAGTTCCACATCCACATCCTCGCGGACGGCCAAAGCCGCATGTACGCCACCAAGCTGCCCCCGAACACCCGACCCGATGATCTCGTGCAACTGGTCAAGTGCTTGATCGATCAAGCGATCGCCTTCGGCAAGCAGCACGGCGTGGAAGTGAAAGTCACCCAGCAAGGAGGGCCGCCATGAGAATCTCAACGTTGCTGATACTGCTGGTGCTGACAGGGTGTTCCCAGGCGATCACGATGCGCCATCCGGACGGCCGTACGGCCAGCTGCGGCGGATATGCCTTCCATGCGCCCGACGCTCAAGCGATCGTCCCGGCTCGGGAAGCGCAGTGCGTACGAGACTTCAAGGAGCAGGGGTTTACTCGGCAGCCCTGAAGGAAAGGAGCACAGACCTATGGGGAATATATCTGCGCTCAATGCGGCTATGTCCTGGTGACCCTTCACCTCTATGCACACCTGACGATGCATCATGGGAAGGATGGACGGCATGTCGTTCAATTCGTGGCGGAAGATGTGGGGGAATTCCAGGTGCAGGTGAAACAGGAGGGGAAATGAAAACTTCTTCAAGTTATGCTGGAGGCAAAGTAAATGAGTAGGGCGCTCCTAGCAAAACAAGCTCTGAAGATTGTGCGCCCGTTGAAAGTTCTTGTTCCACTGATTAGACATCAATTGGGCGTTGCTGACGCGGCAGCCTTTACGGCCAGCGCAGAATATTATCGAGCGGCTGGCGAGATGCTGTTAGAAGCACGAGAGCAACTCTCGGGTTCATCATGGACATCCTGGCTGACGCGGAACTTTCGATTGAGCAGGACCACTGCCTCGCGCTATATGAAATTGGCTGAATCCGTTTCGAAAGATCGGATCACGCGCGACACAACTCTTCTGGACGCGATCGGCGAAAGCGTAGGCCCGGCCGCTCGTCGCATCAGAAAACTCCGAAAGATCATTAATGATCTTGATGTCGAGGATCTCGGGCAGGAACGTCAAGCGCGGCAGGATGAAGTACAACTTCATCGTGAATTAGCAGTGACTCTGATCGAGACTGGGTATCGGGCGTTGGCGATGCGCCTGCACCCGGATCGTGGCGGCTCGAAGGTTGCGATGGCGCGCCTGAATCGAGTTCGGCATGATCTCATAGACATCGCCCATACAAGGAGGTTTGTGTAATGGAGACTATGGTACCAGTATCAAAGCAGCTTCGCAGTATCGGGCTGGCGGGCCGGCAATTCCTGCGCGAGGCAGAGCGAGCAGGGGAATTGTACCGCGATGAGTTGAAGCGTGCCGAAGCGCATTATCTTGCACGGCTCGCCGCGATCGTCGAAGCCGCCAAACCGACGGATGGCGAGGTAGCTTCGGTGCAAACCGCGGAGCCTGTCTGAAAGATTCAGGGCGGCAAGCGTTCCTGGCTCGTCAGCGAGTGCTGTGGCGACAGATCATCCGGGTGATCATCACCAAAGATCGGGTGTATGTGAATTGGTCTGATGGACAAGTCAAGCAGGAACGCCTTGCCGATCTGGACAGGATATTGGCCGACTTGGATGCGGAATTGACAATGTTCGAAGAGCAAATGGAGGCTACGGGGAGCCGACTATGAAACCCACGTATGAAGAACTCGTCGCGCTGTTGCGGGACGCCCCGCCCCGGCAGATGATCGACGATCAGCGGTACTGGGACTGGCGGAACAAAGTGGAGGCCCTGCTGGCCCGGGTGGATGATGACCGCTGAGCCCTGTGCGCTACACATTCAAATTCGGCAGACGGTGACGCCCGTTTCTCCGGGAGTCTTTGCCACCTATACCGTGGCCGATCTGGCCCAGTTGTGGCATCGCTCTCCCGCCACCATTCGCGTCTGGCTCTGCATCCTGCGTAAGCACCCGCAATGGGCGCCCTGTACGCCCTACGTGCAACTCGTCCGGCGCAATGCCGTGCGGCGGGAACTGGAAATCCGCAGTGACTATGCGCAACTGCTTCGGAGTATCTTCATCGATCACCGAGTGAAGCTGTAGGTAGGTAGTACCTCTCCGGTAGTAACTACCGGTAGTAACTACCAGTAGTCAAGCTGTGGCTTCCCTGCTCCCCCCTCCGCCCCTGGATTTCGGGCCTAATTTTTCGGCTGGGGGTTGGGCGTTTATCTTGTCTGCTGCCTTGGGCGTTACCCGATTTGCTTTACTTTTAGGAAAACTACGCGTTTACTCGGGGTTGTGTATGGCCAAGCATCTGCCGATTACGCGACAGCAGTTGCTCGATCCCGAAGGCTCTGCTATTCAACTGCTGCTGGAACAGGCTCGAAAAGTGCTCTATCGGGCGATGCATGGCAAAGGTCGTGAGAGAATCTATGCCGCGGGGTTGGTGCTCTCGCACTACCAAGCCAAGCCGACTGTCCAGGCCGTCATTCATGGCCCCGTGATCCTGACGTGGAGCGAACCATCGTCATCCCCTACACCCCTCGCCCTCTCCAGCGAGAGTTCCACGACGCCTGGCAGCGACAACGGCCGCGGGCAGCCCTCGCCGTCTGTCACCGACGATTTGGAAAGTCTGTGATGGCCGTGAACCAGCTGATTCGCGCCGCCGCCGAATGCCCGCTCGAAGCCCCGCGGTTTGCGTTCATCGCCCCGTATCTCAAGCAGGCCAAGGACATCGCGTGGGACTACATGCATAAGTACGCCGGCGCCATCGTGCCGGATAATGCGTTCAACGAGGCGGAGCTCCGCGCCGACCTGCCCGGCAACCGACGCATCCGCTTGTACGGGGCCGACAATCCCGACAGCATCCAGGGCATCTATCTGGACGGCGTCGTGATGGATGAGTATCAGTTCACCCATCCGCGGGTCTTCAAGCAGATCGTGCGGCCCATGCTGGCGGACCGGAAAGGCTGGGTGCTCTTCCTCGGCAAGCCGCTGGGGCACAATCATTTCTACGAGCTCTATGAGAAAATGCGCCAGCAACCGCAGCAGCATCTCACGCGCCTCTATCGCGCCTCCGAGACGCGGATTCTGGACGACGAAGAGCTCGCGTTGATGCGTGAAGATCTGGGCGAAGAGCTTTATGCGCAGGAGGTGGAGTGCTCATTTCACGCGGCGATCCTCGGCGCCTATTACGCCAAGGAACTGGCCGTCGCCCGGGCGCAGCATCGCATCAAGACGCTGCCCTGGGAACCCACCGGGTCCGCCGTGGAGACGTACTGGGACCTAGGATACTCAGATTCCACGGCGATCATCTTCGTGCAGCGTATGGGGCGCGAACTCCACCTCATCGACTATTACGAGAATCGCAAGCTCGCCCTGGATGTGTACGTCAAGGTCGTCCGGGAGAAGCCCTATCTCTACGAGCGCCATCACCTGCCCCACGACGCCGGCCAGCACGAGCAAGGCTCGGGGCGGACGCTCGCCGAACAGGCCCAGTCCCTCGGGCTCGGCCCGATTCGGGTGCATCCGAAGAACACGCCGATCGATGGGATCAATCAGGTGCGCTTGCTCTTTCCTCGTCTCTGGTTCGACGAGACGACGTGCGCCGACCTCCTCGAGGCGTTGGCCAGTTATCGGCAAGAGTACGACGAGAAGCACGACGATTTCCGGCGTGAACCCCTCCACGACTGGGCGTCGCATGGCGCCGATGCGCTGCGCTTGCTGGCGTGCGACACCAGGCTGGGCGAAGACCGGCAGCGCCCGCCGACCTGGAAGCCCCGTCCATCGCGCGTGCAGTTCTCTGGGCATGACCCGTTCAAGCGATGAGTGAGGCCTTCGGTCCCCGCGCGCATCCCGAGCGGTGTGAACGGCCGCCGCGGCGGAGTTATGAGGAGTCGCTGGGCACGGCGCTCGGCGTCCTCGCGTTCGTGATCGTGATCGCCATCGTTGTCCTCTGGTGGGTCGAGGTGCTCTGATGCCGGCGGTGAGCGAAAAGCAGCGGCGATTCATGGGGGCCGAGCTCGGCCGCAAGCGCGCCGGCGAGAAGACGCGCACCGGCATGAGCGAGAGCCAGCTCGAGGACTTCGCGCGCAAGCGGAAGAAGCGGAAGCGGCACACGCTGCTGAAGGGGGAGTGATGGAAACCGCCTGGGCCCGTCGCCACCGCGAAAGTACCGGCATTGCGGTGGTCCCCGCCACGTACGACGGCGACGGAGCCGTGGCCCTCTACGCGCAACGCCCGCCGGATGGGATCGACGAGTGCCCGCTGATCGACCTGCGCGAGGCGACGGGAGCGCTGTTCCTCTACCGCCGGCACTACTTCGACATCCCGCTTGTGGCCACGGTGTTCGACGTCGACGGGACGCCGATCGTGGCGCTCGTGGGGTGGCAGGATCTGGTCAACGCTGAGGCGGTGGCCATCATCGACCGGCTCGTGGGGAACCCGGATCGGCCCCCCGGCTTCACGGACTTCGCCGTACTCGACAGGCGCTGGAGTGAAGTGCTGCACGAGCGCGGGCTGACGCGCACCCTCACGCACGTGGCGAAGACGGGACCGAACGTCCACGGGCTCCTGACCCGCTATGGGTGGATTCCGTACGCGGAGGACGAGACGTGGACCTGGTACGTGCGCGATGAGTAACCTCTGCAGCTGTTGCGGCGGCGGCGAACTGCTCGTCCGCTGGAAGGGCGGCAAGAAGGGCGGCGGCGGCGCGCCCCCTCCGCCTCCTCCGCCGCCACCGAAGCGTGAAGATCCTGACATCCAAGCCCAAGCCGCGGAGGCGCGCAAGAAGCTCCGGCGCCGACGGGGGCGCGCCTCGACCATTCTCCGGGGCGAAGAGGAACGCCTGGGCGGTGGCACCGGCATCGGAGGGCAGACCCTTGGCGGTCCCTAGCGTCACGGCTCTGCTCAAGCGCTGGACGGAGCTTACAAGCGAGCGCGACCAGTACGCCGACCTCTGGCAGGAGATTGCCGAGCGGGTGGTGCCGCACAAATCGAACATCACCAAGCTCCTTTCCCCCGGCGAGCGCCAGACCCGCGAGCTCTTTGACTCCACGGCCATCGATGCGGCGCAGACCTTGGCGGCCTCGATCCACGGCACGCTGACGCCCTCCACCCAGCCCTGGCTCTCGTTCCGCATTCGCCAGGAGGAGCTGAACGACCTCGCAGAGGTCAAGGACTGGACGGAGGACTCCGCGCGGCGGATTCACAGCGCCCTGCGACAGTCGAATTGGACGACGTCCGTCCACGAGATGTATCTGGACCTCGTCGGTCCCGCGGGCATGGGCTGCCTCTTCGCCGAGGAGAAGCCCCCCGCGGCGGACGGGAGCTTCGGCGGGTTCCGGTTCCGCGCGCACGCGCCCGGGGAGTACGCGATCGCCGAGGATGCCGAGGGGCGCGTGGACACGCTGTTCCGAGCGTTGTCCCTCTCGGCGCGGGCGATTCTGCGCAAATGGGGCGAGGCCAACGTGGGCGACAAGGTCCGCGAGACGGCGGCCTCCAAACCCGACCAGAAGTTCACGGTCCTCCAGGCCGTGATGCCGAACGAGGACTACGCCGGCGGGAACGGCAACGGCACGCGGCGAGGGGCCACGAAGATGCCCTGGCTCTCGTGCTACCTCGTCGTCGAGACGCGCCACAAGCTCGCGCAGGGGGGGTTCGAGGAGTTCCCGTTTCTCTGCCCAAGGTGGGCCAAGACCTCCGGCGAGGTCTACGGACGTGGCCCTTCGCACACGGCGCTGCCGGACATCAAGACCATCAACGCCGTCAAGGAGTTCCTGCTCAAGGCCGCGCCGCTCGCCATGGTGCCGCCCACGCTGGAGGCGAACGACGCCGTCGTGGGCGAGCCGGATCTGCGGCCCGGCGGGCGGAATGTCGTGGATGTCTCGGGGAACCGCTCCCTAAACGACACGTTCGCCTTCATGCAGACGGGACTCAAGGTGGACCTCTCGCAGATTATCCTGACGGACCTCCGGGCGGGAATCCGACGGATTTATTTCTCCGATCAGCTCGAGCTCGTCGAAGGCCCGAACATGACCGCGACGGAGGTGCAGATCCGGTACGAGCTCATGCAGCGTCTCCTCGGCCCCACGCTCGGGCGCCTGGAGACGGAGTTCCTGAACCCGCTCGTGGAGCGCGCCTTCGGCCTCATGGCCCGGAGTCGGGCGCTCTTGCCGCTGCCGCAGGCGCTCCGCGAGCGCGGCATCGAGCTCCCCGACCTCGACATCGAGTACGAGGGGCCGCTCGCGCGGGCCCAGCGCAGCATTGAACTCGTCGCCCAGGACCGCGTCTTCGCCTTCGTGAGCGCCTTGACGCAGGCCTTGACCGCGTCGGGGGTGTCGCCGGCGCTGGCCGTGGCCCCCTGGGACGTGCTGAAACTCGACCGCTGGATCCGGGATCGGGCGGAGATCACGGGAATCCGTGTGGATTCGTTGGCGAGTGATGAAGAAGTCACCGCACTCCGCCAAGTTCGTGCCGAAGGGCTCGCCCAGCAGCAAGCGCTGGCCGCGACGGGCCAAGTGGCGGAGGCTGCCGGCAAGGCGGCGCCGATGGTCCAGGCCCTCGAAGCCGTTCCGAGCGGCACGAACGGGGGCCCGCGCTGATGAACCTCATGCGCATCAACCATGATCAACTCCCGTATGACCCGCCAGGGATGGTGGATGCGCCCTCGAATGCGGCGGTCCTGTTGTTCGTCCTGTGTCTGCCGCTGGCCCTCGTGTGGATGGGGGCCGCGTGGCTGGGGGGGTTCGTGCCATGGCGACGTTGACGGCCGATCAAGAAGCCCGCGCGCAGGCCTGGGCCAAGGTCTTTGAGGATGGCCCGGCCACCACGGCCGTGTTGGACGACATGACCGTGTTTATCAACGGCATCCCCGAGACGCAGCAGGCCGGGGCGGCGCGCCTCTTGATGTTCATTCTCCTCAAGCGCAGTCAGTTGCGTCGCGCGCGGCGCAACGGAAAGGGACGCTCATGAGCCTCGCTGCTCCTCCGGCTCCGCCGCCCGCTCCGCCGGCGCCTCCCGTGCTGCCGCCGACCGACTGGCGCGCCGGCCTGACGGGCGACTTCGCGCCCCTAGCGACCGAGAAGAGCCTTGAGACGTTCCAAGGCAAGGACTGGGGCGAGGTCGGCCCCTCGCTCGCCAAGGCGTTCGTCGAGACGAAGCGGCTGGTCGGGGCGAAGCCGCTCGCCGTCAAGATCCCCGGCGAGGGGGCGACCGCCGAAGAGATCGCCGCGTACCGCAAGGCGATCGGGGTGCCTGACACGGCCGAGGGGTATTCATTCAAGCGGCCCGAGGCGGCCCTCACGGACGAGTGGGACGCCGCCGCGGAGCACGCCCTGCTGACGAAGCTCCACGCCGTCGGGACGCCGCCCAACGTCGTGCAGGCGATCCTCGACTGGTATGGGGAGTTCCTCACGACGGAGCAGCAGGCCTGGCGGCGCGAGAGCGAGGCCGCGCAGCAGGAGCTCCGGCGCGACTGGGGGGCGAACTACGAGGCAAACCGCGGCATCGCCAACCGGGCGATCCAGCAGTACGGGGGGGACTCATTGGTCGATCTCTTCGCGGCGAACGGCATGGGGCGGCACCCGCTCGTGGTGCGGACCTTCGCGAAGATCGGCCTGGACTTGGTCGAAGCCGGGGCGATCCCGGGCACGGGCACGGCCGCCATGACGCCGGATGAAGCGGCCGAACGGATTAAGACGCTCCAGGCGGACCTCCTCAAGGTGCCGCAGGGGAGCGAGCAGGCCAAGGAGATCATCGAGAAGATCATCCAGCACCAGCGGCTCGCCGCCGGGCGGACGTAACGAAAGGAGGCGCGATGGAACTCTTCCGAGGACGGATGAAGGTGGAGAAAGTCGACGGGGTCTGCGTGCGGCTCGAGCCCCTGACGGCCCAAGGGTCGCAGAACTCCGGAGGCGCAGGGGCGGGCACGGGCCTCAGCGCCGTCATCGTCGAGACCACCGAGGCGACGCCGGACAGCGCCTTCTGGGGCTCCGCGGCGACGTGCCTAGCGTTCGACGTGATCATCCGGAGGCGCAGTTAAATGGCCCGCCGCGCGATCGCCCCGAAGCCGCAGCGGCAGTACCCGTACCAGAGCGACACGGAGTGTGAGGAGGCCATGGAGACCGGAGGGCGCCATCTCCTCGAAGTCAAGACGTGGCCGCCTCAGCGGACGCGGGCGGGCGAGGCGAACCCATACCTCTCGGGGCGGTGCGCGCGCTGCAACTGCCACCTGCTCGTCTACGCGGACAACGACCCGGAGCAGTCCGGGATCGAGGTGAAAGTCCTGGAGAAAGAGCCGCACAAGAAGTAGCCGCACAGCAGCCCGATTAGCCGCGAGGCCCGGGCTGGCGCCGAGGAACAGACTCGGCGTGGAGAGCGCCCGCGACAAGGGCGCGATGATGGACCGCCACTGGGGCGATTATCCATCGCCTGTCATGCACGGACGGACAGACGGTAGGAGAGATCGTCCATGGCAGACACGATCGACACAGCCTTTGTCCCCGCCTTCCAGAACATCATCGTGCCGCTCTTCGCGGAGGACCCCGAGGGCCTGCAGAGCACGGTACGGCTCCGGACTGGCGTGGTCGGCAAGACGGACCATTGGGAGCGCCTCGGCGGCGTCAAGCTCGTCGCCGTGACCTCGCGCCACCAGACGACCCCGCACACCGAGATGATCCACTCCCGGCGCCGGGCCAGTATGGCCGACCGCGCAGGGTCGGAGCTCCTCGACCAGCTCGATGAAGTCAAGATGATGATCGACCCGCGGAACGAGTACACGCAGAACCTGGTCCGGGCGTATCGCGTGTTCATCGCCAGCACGCTCATCGTGGCGCTCGACGCCGCCGCGACAGTCGTGGCGAACGACGACACGACCTCGACCCAGGCGCTCCAGGCCTCGCAGCTCATCGCCGCCGGGGGCACGGGGTTCACGATGGCCAAGTGGCGGCAGGCCAACCGCATTCTCGACAACGGCGGAGTCCCGCGAGGCGGCCGGACCGCACTGCTCTCGGCCTTCGCCATCGAGGACCTGCTGGCGGACGCCACCGTCACCAGCAAGGACTACGCCGACTTGGCGGCGCTCGAGCAGGGCACCATCGCGGGGAAGTATTTCATGGGCGCCACGGTCAAGGTGATCAGCGACGCCCTCCCCGACGACACGGCGACGCTGACCGGCGGCGTGGCCGACCCGCTCCTGCCGAAGACGGGCGACATCCGCTCGTGCTTCCTCTACCACCACGACGCCGTCGGACTCTCGATCGGTAAGGTGGCGACCCCGGAGGTGGATAAGCGGCCGGACAAGATGAACTCGTGGCAGGTGCTCGTGCAGTGTTCGGCGGCCGCCGTCCGGATCCTCGACGGCGGCGTGGTGCGCATCAACATGGACGAGTCCGTGTAACCGGACGGAAAGGAGGAAACGACCATGGGGTACAACATCGACTTCACGCGCTTCAAGTCCTCCGGACTGGCCGGACTCGACTGCGGCAGCTACCTCAAGATCCCGCGCCGGGACTATGACATCACGATCACGGAGGTGTACGACGGCGACCTCGAGGTGGGCCAGTGCGTTAGCATGGTGCGCGTGCCTGCGGGTGCCCGCATCACGGGGCTCAGTCTCTCGTGGGCCGGCACCGCGGCCACTGTGCTCGCCGTCGGCGATCCCTACGCCTGCGGGCGACTGTCGATGGCGATCTCGACCGCGTTCCCGCGCGGGGCGATCCAGCCCGGCGGAGCGATCCAGGGCTGTCTGGCCTGGGGCACCTGCGGCACGCTGGTCAAGACGGGCCGGGTCGGCGACGGCTGCGGGCTCTTCTACCAGTACACCTGCGAGACCGACATCGTCGTCACGAACCTGTACGCCGCGAGCCAAGCCAACGAAGGCGGCTGGGTGGGCGGCGCGGTCGCGGCGGGCCTCGGTCCGGTCGGGACCAAGTGGACCGGCGGCCGGCTCGTGCTGGAGGTGCGCTACAAGCAGCAGAGCTAAGCGAAAGACATTTCACGCGGGGGCGGGGTTTCGGCCTCGCCTCCGCCAAAGGAGGTCGCCCATGGCGGTCATTCCGTGGACCGTCGTCGTGACGCCGCATGACGGCGGAGGTGTGAAACTCGTGCGGTGGCTGGACCTCGCGGCGAACGACACGGGGCGCCCGTTCGTCGTCGCGGCGTATCCCGACAAGACCGTGCAGCTCCTCGGTACGTTTGGCGGCAACGTGCTGATCGAGGGGAGCATGGATACGAGCGAAGCCGACGCCGTCTACGCGACGCTGAACGACCCGCAGGGGAACGCCCTCTCGGGCATTAGTGCCGCGAAGGTCGAGAACATTCTCGAGCACGTCTATCTGCTCCGGCCCAGCGCAGGCGCGGGTGTCAGCGCCGTAGACGTCTGGCTCCTGCTTCACAATCCGGGGAGGTGAGGGCTTATGGCTGATTTGACCGCCCGCGAGGCACTCGATGTGTTCCGTACCATGCAGGGTAAGTTCCTCCGGCCCTTGGAACGGCTTCCCCAGGCGCTCGAAACCGCCATCCAAATAATCGAGCATGATCTTCCGGCGGCGAAGCGAGAGTGGGAGAGTTTGACGGGCCTCATCCAGACACTCCGCGAGGACACACCTAAAGTTCAAGCGGCGCAGGCTGAGGCCAAGCAGCGCATGACCAACGTTCAGCGGCAGGCCAACGAAGCCGAAGCCGCCGCGCAAATCCGCATCCAGGAGGCCGAAGGTCGCGCCAAGCAGCGGGAAGCAGCCCTCGACCAGCAGTATGACGACAAGCAAGTCGCCCACGAGGCGAAATATAACGCCGCCGCCGCTATGCTCGGCGACGAGATCCGCAGTCTGGAAGAGACGCGGGATCGGTTGCAACAAGAGGTGACCGGGCTCCGTAACAAATTCGCGGCATTTTAGGCCGTCATGCCGGTCCTGTACGTCGGCCAGTATGAATGGACAACGCGGCATGGGGATGACTTCTGGCAACCTCCCGGCGGCGACCAGATCAGCGCGCTGGATTTACGGTCGCTCCCCGAGGCGGGTAGTCCGGGACCCGTCCCCCAGGGCGCCGGCGTGTTCGTCTACGACACCCCGAGAGCGCACCCGAGTCTGTTATTGGCGCTCGGGTCAGACGTCACGGCGACGCTCACGACGAGCCAGAAGGCGGGCCTGCGCGCCTTATTAAAACTCCCGGCGCTGGCGCTCCTGCCTGACACACTCACAGACCTCCTGCGCCAATGTCTGATGAATCCCGCCTATTACGACGCCACCGGCCTGACTCGGTGGAAACCCGTTCTGCCCGATTTTCGGCGTCGGGTCGTTGAGTGCCGGCTCCCAGGCGTGGGGGCCTTGTTCACGGAGTCCCTCACGAACGATCATCCGGCCTGGTCCGCTTCTCGCGCGGTCTTCCAGGCTGACTATCTTCGACATCGAACGGTCCACCAAACGCCCCTGGCGGTCTTGCAACGGTGGGTGGGGAGTCACATGCTCCGCCTCTGGGGGGCGATGTCCGACGATCTGGCGGGACACCTGCTCCCCGCGCCATACCAAGCCGACGGGTGGACGCCCCCGGCGACCGCGATTGCGGATAATTTCAACCGCACGGACGAGTCCCTTGACGTCGGGCCGTGGGTGGAAACCGTGGGGGACTGGGCCGTGACCACGAATGAGGTGTCGATCGCGGTCGCTAGCTTTGCCGCGGCCCGCCACACCACGGCCTTGTCGACGGACGATCATAAGGCCAAGGTCACCGTCACAGCCCTAACTGCGACGACGGGCGCGGCGGGCGCACTGGCCCGTATGTCCACGGACGCAACACCCGGCGAAGACTACTACGTCGCCCGGCTCGTCGATGGCGGGGCCAGCATCGAGTTTACTAAAACGATCGACAATGCGAAGACGGTGCTCGACACAAGTAAGACCGTGACCATCTCCCTCCCGGATGACGTTGAAATCGAGGTCGATGGGTCCACCATGATCTCGCGCTTCAATGGGACGGTGCAACATAACTTCACCGACACCTCCCTGACGGGCCAACTCAACGCGGGTATGCATCTGCGCCGCACGGGGGATCGCGTTGATGATTTCTCCGCTGAGGACGTGGTTGCGGCCGCCGCCCCTTCGGGTCACGACGCACTACTGGCTGGCATCCGGAATCAGATGATCCAGCATGTCTAGCCTGGGCGACTATTACTCCGGCTGCACCGTCTTTGATCTCTTCACGACGGTCGATACGCAAGGACGTCCCTCCGTGCTGAGTGGTAGTCCCTCGCCCTTTCTTGTCGTCTATAAAGACGCTTTTGCCGCCGGTGGATATTGCACGGTTATTGGTGCCGTCCTCGCGCTTAATTGCAATGGACGGACAGGCGTCAATGCCTGGTCGGTGGCGACCAATCAGTCGCCGACCTTTTACGCCTGTGGCCATGATTACCAGGTACTCCTGACCGGCGGCTGCGTCGATAGTTTGTGCGTCTCCGGCTACGTGGTTGGCCGGTTCTCGCTGAAGAATCGCGCCGTGCTGGTGCCGACGGTGCATGCTCGCGCCCTCGATATCTCGGCGGGCGGCGAAGCGGGCGTGGATTGGGGCAACGTGGGCAG
>ERZ1292637.503-Hain-H14-01um-R3-503-length-22030-cov-13_pt1 | contig 22030 bp, 35 predicted proteins | sample MGYA00564405_ERZ1292637 | MGnify/ENA primary metagenome ERZ1292637 (study PRJEB36523, sample SAMEA6512645) | groundwater metagenome | collected 2019-01-09 | study: AquaDiva: Metagenomics assemblies of 32 groundwater samples | reverse complement strand
TATGCAATTTTATAGAATCGGAGGAGACATTTTCGAGGTAGGTACTGGTCGAAAGATCGGTCCAACGGAGTGGAACTCTACTTGGAGTGGCCGGGCCACTGAGGTTAAAGCACCACCCGACCCCAATAACCCCGACATGACTAATTGGTCAGACACCCAAAGAACAGCCTGGGGTGCATTTGTTGACTATATTTCCTCAATGAAAAGTCAGGGCAAGACAGTGAATCCCAATATCACTGTTGATGATGCTACTATTAATAGATTCATGGACCAGGCCAAGAGAGAGGCCGAACCTTATTACCGTTCTGTCATTAATCAGACTCAAGCTGAATTAAACAAGCAGCTTCGGCGAATGTCTGAGGATTTCACTACACAAGAAAAGGGATTGGAATCACAGTATGGCAGGGCATTGGAGTCTACCCAAGATTCATTTGCTAGACGGGGCTTGGAGTTTAGTTCCGATAGAACGAAGGCCGAAAATGATTTAGCTAGTGATACCTCTCGGGCACTTCAAGGGTTAGAGAGAGGAACCATGAGAAACGCTGAGGATACCGTAAGTGCGGGGGCGAAGTTCCTTGGTTCAAGGAACCTCCAATTAGGAAACTTTCAAATTGACTCTACAGGACTTCCTACTATGGGACAACCTGGTCAATATGGTTTCACTAGAACCGGTGGGAAACGTTCGCTCTTTCAACAGCCATCCGAAACTTATGGTGAGCTTGAACGTAATAGATTGATTGACGAAGAACAGCGTAAGAATCAACTCCTAGCTGTCGAAAGAGGCCGCAGGGGATTATCATATTTATAATTATGGCATACCCTCGCAGGGCACTACAAATTGGTCAAAATGGGGAGATAGATTTCACTGACGTGGGAACTCCGGCGCGTTCTATGAATATAGCTGAACCTAAGGCTCCAGCTCAAGACGATGGAGGTTCTTTTATGTCTGCTATCATGGGATTACTAAAGACAGCGCAGGGAAATGGAGATGAGGATTTGTTGACTCAACGTAATGCCCTAGTTAATCAACGGTTCAACCAAGTATCCGCTGAGGCTCCCCAGTCTCAACAGATGCTTTCCCCTGGTCAACAGGAAGTTCTTAGGTCAGGTAGTACCATGGGGATGGATGCTCAGCTTGGTGGCATCAACGCTGCGCTGGAAGGCAGAGCCAACCGGCGCACCTCAGCCAGACAAGCTTTGATGGATACGCTTGGAATAATTAAGATGTTTGAACCTGAAGAAGAGAAGGTTCCTACCACAACTGACATAACTAACTTTGGGTATTATCAAAGTAAGGGAGGCAAAAAGGGCTTTGAAGATTTTCTTCAATTGTACGCTGAGGCCAAAGATACTTCAGATCCCAAATCTGGTGAAGAAAAGTTTAATCCATTTAAAAAGCAAGCATCAAAACAAGCTCTTGCTGTACTTACTGGACCAAAAGGCAAGGCAGCTTTGATTGAGCATGCCGACGAGTCAAATCCTACTTTTGCAGCCTTGTCACCAGAGGAGAAAGAACTGGCAGTGACCGCATTCATTGGCACTAAAGTTCCTCCCTCTCACATGGCTTCCTCCGACCCTTTCTTCGGTGTTGGTGGACGTAAGGCTCAAAATGCCCCACCCCCAGTGAGTTGGGTTGAACAGGTAAAAAATCCAGAGGTGACCTATGGTACTTATGATGACCTCGTCTCTGATAGAGACCTCATGAACAAGTTTGATTCGGACCTAGAGAAAGCTCAGAAAAAGATTGATGCTGGAGGAGATAAGGATGTCATCGCACAGGAACTCTGGACAAACAAGTGGGGCAGCATGGACCCTTCGCTTATTGATAGCCGACTGACTAAGTTCAATATAATGGCTAATAAAAGTATTCGTAGTAAGCTTACGAAGCTTGATGAGGCAACCAAGAAATTAACAGATTATTATGATAAGTTTCAAGAAGTAGTTGGCAAACACGGCATGCCAGGAGGAGTAAAGGGTACGTTAGGGCAAGGCTTGTATGGTCTTGGTGCAGGAGTTTACTGGAAAGGACAACAGATCAGAGTTGGCGCACCACTTTCAACGAAGAGTCCAGAAATGCATGCTTTGTATAAGGATTTTGATGGAACGGCATCTGCTTTAGGTCAGGCTATTGGAGACACAGGTACAGATGACCCATCCACTACAAGAGCTCCTGGTTATTGGAGAGGGCTTTTGGAGGGCGACCTTCCGACCTTTGGTACTCCATATGAGGTCGCTCTCGACGACTTCAATGACTTGTTCCGCCGCATCAATGATAAAAGGAATGCCATACTTACAAACCCTTCTGCGTTTACAGGAGAGTCTGTAAATTACGTAGTACCTGCTGAATAACTATGCCATTCATAACTACAAAGAAACCTATCAAGCAAAAGGAGGTCTTTGATAACGCCTTCGACAGAAACCTCTCAAGGTCTATTGAACAAGGCTTCAAAGGTGATGCTGTGTGGAATGCTCTCACCACAGCTTTTGATACCTTCCTTCAAGGAGCAAGTAAAAAGGTTGGAGAATTAGGGACTAGTAAATCGTTACTCCTTCCCCATAATCAGGCCAAGGCCGCTGGGTCACTTTTAGCTGCACCATTTAAAACAACCGCTGGGTTACTTACTGACTTTGGTAAGGATGTAGTTGGTATGCCAGGAGGTATGTGGGATAAGAGGGCTGCTCAGACCGAACGGTATGGGCCGATTGCTTCATCCATAATGGGTGGGGTGGAAGGGGCCACCAAGGGTGCAGAGGTTGCAGCGGCGGGAGCCATGGCTGGTAAGCTTTATACCTCATGGGAGCAAGCAGGTAAACCGATGGGATTGGGAACCAAGGATGTCACCAAGCACTCCAAGCCTCAAACTCAAGCAGAGAAGATCGCTGCCTATAGAGTTGAAAGTGGGCAAAAGTTCAATTCTAACGACCAATGGGACACTTACAAGGAAGGTGTAATTCGTGACCTTCGGCGTCAAGGTGTTCCAGAAACTTCCATTACCCAGATCAGAGATCTTCCTCGTGCCCTTATACCGAGGGAGAAGTTCAGTAAGTACCTTTATCAATCAACTCAACTCCCGGCTAAGGTTAAACCTATCTTGGAAGCTTGGCAGAATGAGATCACTAATGCTCACATTCAATACCAGCACCTTTCCGCTGGGAGAGATTTCACGTGGGTAGAAGGGCGTGAATCTCCTGTAGCTAAAATGGAGAGATCCATCTTTGCTACCAACCGTGCAGCGGCTGCTAATGACACTGTAGCCGAACAACTTAGGGAGGCTGCAAGATTGTATTCTGAATCAGGTGAGGTTTGGAAGGCTAAGGCCTATGAAAGAGCAGCCGACTTAGTCACCTCGAAGGGCGCACCTAACCTTATCAAGCTCATGGAGAAGGGCGGTGCATCAGCTATACAGGATGCTTATAAGGGTCAGGGGGGCATTGGGTCGGGAATCTCCCAGCGAATCGAGGACTTCCTCTCCACTGGTGAATTCTCCGTTTCAGCTACTACCGCTGACATGGCTGGCGTTCCTCAAAGGTTCATGGGACCTGGCGCCATGTCTGTAGACGATTTAGCTGATGATATTGATGGCGGTGGAAGTGTGTGGAATGAATCCAAAGGAACTGAAGGCTACGTTCCTGGAGGAAAGTCACCATACCCGATTGCTGACAGAACATTAGACTTCGGGCAAAGTGGTCCTGGGACTAAAGTCTTCCTTGACAAGAAAGTTAAAGACATGATTTATGACATTAATGGAATGGTTGAGGACACCCCAGATGACATGGTCATATTAAAGAGTCAGATTAGAGACAGACTCGGTGATGAGGGTGTTCATTCAAGTGCGATGGAAGAAGTTACAACGGCATTTGAAAAGTTTGGAGTTAGAAGTCCAAAGTTCCGTGCGATTGTTAAAGAGGTTCTTGATGGCGTCGATTACGAGCCTTCCACCCCCTTCCCAGGTCCAGGTGCACAAGGGGTTGGGGAGCAGCAATTAAACGGCATAACAATTGACGAACTCGTCTCTGCTACAGGACGTTCTAAAGACTCGCTCATCCGAGAAGCGGCATCAGAAACGGGGTTGAAGCCTAGCGAAGTCCTACGTCAAATGGAAGCCCCGTCATTTGATGGCAGACTTAAAGGTCCAGACGGGACTTGGGAGCATATCGGATACAAAGTCCCTTATCACCCAAAAGCACGACCCCTCCGCTAATCGGTGGAGGGGCAAACTTCAAACCAACTGGGGATGCAGACTTTGATGATTACGCAAAGCAGATATACTCCGAGTTTGATAAAAAGAAGGCAGACTTCCTTAGGAGAGCGAAAACAGTAGACCCTAAAATAACTAGCCTCAAGTTGGGCGGCTCCTATGGTCGTGGAACTCCAAAACCAACGAGCGATGTAGACTTATTGTTTACCTACAAAGGTACTCCACCCGAGGACTTGTATGAACAACTTCTAGAGACATTCATGATTGGTGACGGGTTTGCAGACGTTGGTATTGTTCCAGGTAAGAAATAACCTACTACAACTCAACCCCTAATGAGGCATTAGACAAGAATAAACTGACGGTTAGTACCCGCGCCTAGGTCAAACTAAATGTCGCCTAACAAAACACCCTCTGAAAGCTATACAAGCTACGGAGGGTTATTTGTTATCTCGAATGCTAACAAGACTATTTCTTGGCTGCGTAATAAGAAGGAGCGAAAGAACGCCGCCGGGGGAGAGAGAAACACCCTGGGACTTCGGACCCCTGATGCTTTCGTGACAAGCGATTATCTCTCTCCTTCAGCGACGGCCCAGGCGGCTGGCACTGATTGCCATTTAACTAGCCGTTCCTATCGGGCTAGACCGCCTGAGCTTGAGAGAAGGAGGCCTTGCCTCTAGGGCAACCTTGCCAACACGCCCTCGCACCCATTACTGGGACTTGTAGGATACGTCTACCTTCTCAGGCTTGGGCTGCAATGACCGTCTGCCCATACCCGCAACTGACCATCCAGTTGCCAGACGCCAGCTAAATGTCATCTTCACTGGCCGTTATGATTGGGCGCTTTGTCGCTGTCGCCTCTCAACACGACTATACATCGGTTGGTTTGCGTACCCGAGTCCACGGGCAGGAATAGTAGTTTAACGTCTTGCTATTGAGGACGGCAATTTAACAAAATCTTCCTTTGCGATGTCATTAAGCACCGACGGAGAGGGGCGTTTTGGTAGGCTTTAGCTGGAACCTTTCCGTTAATAACCCGCCAGCTTTTTAATAGTACACCCCTCCGTCGAAGCTCAAGGCTTCAAGATTACATATAGAACCGCACAAAGAACGAGACTTATGGCGAGAAAGTTTAGCATATCAAGTCAACTCATCCTTCAACGCCTCAAGCTCATACCCTCTCGTGTCCTTCGCTCGTTCCATCATATCTCTTTGGTCTTGGCTTGCTTGTTTAGTTATTTCCAACAGGAACTTTTCTTTTTCCTCTTTACTGAGGTTGGTGTACTTGAGCGTGGTCATCTTCATCTTATGCCCATGACAGTATTTGCCCTTACAGGTATGGCTACCGTAACCTTTACCGAGCTTGGGACATTGCTCTTTTCCGCAATCTAAACAAGTGGAAGGGATCATATACCTTGTCTTGCTTCTCGAATTATAGCCGCCCGTTCCTTCTGGTACTCAATCTCTACGGCCTTCATCCAAAGGACAGCTAGAGTCAACACACCTAACATAAAGGCTCCAAAGATTATCCCTGCGATACAACCGTCCTTAGTATCTTGCGTCATACTTCACTCTTTTTACTTCTTTGGTTAAATCCACGCTATTTGCGAGGGCTGCGGTGATGATTGCTGAACGTACAGAACGGCGTGCGCGGAAGTCTGCTAACGCAGCCCCATCATTTGATGTTTCTATCGCGGCTTCAAAATCATCTTCTTCCCAACCGAGCGCTTCTTTTGCCGTCTGCTCAGGCACAGCCCCCAGCGCAGCAAGCCATACAGTCCTTTTGGTGAGGGTGAGGGCGGATTCGATGTCTTTAGACACTTTATAATCACTCAGCTTTTCTTGCTCAGTGAGCTTCTCGTAAGGTGTGTGCATTAACCTAATCCATCGTTCAAAGTGTTGCTCTGGATTTGGCAGCGTAAAATAATGCTTCATCCAATGCGCCCATATGTCGTGCGCCAGCCTTGCAGCCCTCTCACGGTCGGTAATCATATTTTATTCAACCACGCGAATGGTCCATAGTGTTTTTTAACGGCTTCATTGTAAGCAATTATGGCCTCTCTTCGGGTCTTGAAAGTACCGATATAGTATTGTTTTTTTTGAAACCTACTTTCCAAGGATCCGCCCTTTTAAATTTTTAAAAAAAGTGCCATTCCAACTTGTTACCCTTAGTTTTCTATTTAGTGACCTAATTCGGCCCAAATTACTTACTTCATAAAATCCCCTATAATCTTTTATTGGCTTCCATTGTTCTTGCCTATCTTTTCGGTTTAGACTATTCTTTCCAATTTACGCAGGGCTGTTTGCTGGAGGAGGAGAGGATACGGCGTTCTAACTATTACCGTACGCTGCCTTGCAAGGCTTGACCATTCTCTCCTCCCCCAGACAGCGACAGACGAATGGGGTTGCCTGAGTTTACGGTCAGACTCAAAGGACGCCATATTCCGTCCACTTTGCCATTCGTCGCCGCGCTTGCAGCTCCTTGATCCCGGCCATGGCACGGTACAGGTTTAGGGCGTTAGCCCCATGCACTGCCTGCTGGAGAGATGTTTCTTTTCTATGCGTTACCCGTTATCAACGGCGCAGAAACGGACTTGCAACACCATGTATCTTGGGGATAGTTGATTAGGCTATCCTGCAGCCGCACTTTTTACACGGCCCTCAATCTCTCCATTAGGCAGGGCACGAAGCCTTACTTCTTCTTCGCCTTTAGGGTACAACAAGTTCGCATACATGGCTTGACCATTTGTCTAAAGAGCTTTTCGCACTAGCCGGAGCCGGAGCCGTGGCCGTCGCCGTCGCCGTAGCCGGAGCCGGAGCCGTCGCCGTGGCCGTCGCCGTAGCCGTGGCCGGAGCCGAAGCCGTGGCCGGAGCCGGAGCCGGAGCCGTAGCCGGAGCCGTCGCCGTAGCCGTCGCCGTAGCCGTGGCCGGAGCCGAAGCCGTGGCCGGAGCCGTCGCTGTAGCCGTAGCCAATTAATGTTTCAGACATATATTTTACAGCTAGGGCAAGTGTAGCCGTACTGCTTTTTAAGAAACTCCCAATCACTGATATAGAGTGCGCCAATCCATTTCTTTTCAGCAAAATCATTGCTTCCAAATTTGAATTGCATCAAAGCATTTTTTTGCTTTTTCGGTTACAGGTAATATCTCAATAGCTTCCGTGAGTAAGACGCTTTCAACTTCACAAGGAAATTTGCAGTCATTTGGCGTCTTACTTCCATCAACAGAAAGTTGAGAAAGGGAAGCTGCACCAGACCAGTACCAAAGACGACGGGCCTTGAGCAAAGTAACTTCCTTACTATTCCTGTTCTTAAGATAACCAGCAAAGACTCCGGCAGAATAAGTACGGACGATGACATAATCAAGACCTTCAAACTTTTCCGCTAGCCTGCTTTCTTCAATACTATCCCTTCGGATGTATTCAACCTCATCTATTAAAATCGTGCCAGGGTTAGACATATCGTTGTACGTTAGTGATTATTATTTTTCTTTGCTTTTAGGGTACAACAAACTCGCATACACGGTTTGATCATTTCAGTGAACAGCTTATCACAGAGAACAGCTATCCCGCCGCCACAGCTGCACTTTTGGGGTATCATCTCCGGTGAGTCTCCTTTCCTCCACTTGAGAAAATGCGGCTTTGTCAATTTCTTTTTCATAAGACGGCTCCGAGGAAACCCCGTCCGCTTGTCGGCGGGGAGGAATCGGAAGGATAAGGCTTAGACGTGCTTTTGATCCCTCCGTTCCTGCCGCACCTTGATCAGACACTCCATGATGAACTCTATAGCGTCACTGGAGTGCTTGTGCTTGGCGGTATGGTAAATAAATGAGGCTTCGTCCCAGGCGGGGTTGTTCTCCCAATTCTTTTTAGGTTCTTTTGACTTGAGGGACTTACATTTACCACAAAATCCTTCGATGGTCTTGGTCATAGAGAAACAACCGTCCCTGCAAAGGCTTATGCCGTCACAATCAACACAGCCTGGACAAATAAAACCACCATCAACCTTGCCCTGGGCATCGTAATTCAGGATCTTCATCGTCCCTTTGCAAGTCATAGCCTAAATCTGTCAATGTAACTGATTATTGAAGCCGCTATCTCATCCTCATCGAGCCATCCTAGGTAGATGCCTTTGAACTTCCGATTGTACCAATACACCAGCCTGGTCCACCATCCGCGTTCGTTAAACCAGTCCTCTTTGACGGCCATGGCGCACCAGGTGTGGATGCCTTTGACTGTTAGGTCCTTAGAATAGTCAAGGTATTGAAATTTCTTCCCATGATTTTTCCAGGCACTCACTCCCATCGGGACCTCACCAGCCTGAATCTTTTTCTCTATTTCAAACTGGTCATCTTGTCCGCGTTTGTAAGCCTTATCAAGGGCTTTTGTCACAACGCCTGCCGCCACTGAGGTATTCACTTCGGGAAACTCTCCGCATTTACATTTATGTAAGATGATATAGCCCAGTGCGTCCTCCGCAATTTGTTTATAGAGGGAATCTTTCTCGATGCATCCAGGAATGATGATGTCACCGTTGTCCAGCCGTTTAAATTTCTTAGCTTCTGTGTCAATGAAAGTAGAGGCTACCCCGTTTTTTCCTTCAAGGGAGGCCTCAAATATTTTATGTATCATACCTTTAATCCCTCAATCACATTCTTAACCTCAGACAAGGCGGCGTTGAAGCCTTGGTGCTGGTCAGCCTTTTTCCAAGCGGCGGACAGGTCTAGGCTTCCATCCTCTTTCTTTGCCTCCATCCCGCAGCTGATCATGTCGGTGGACTTTTGCTCCGGCAAGCCAGCGAGGACGGTCTGGAGGGCTGCTTGCCATGCGGCCTTCATCGGCTCAGAAAGGATTCCGCTAGTCAGACCCACGGAACCATTCTTAAGAAAGATGGCGACTCCTTCCTTAAGGTTCTTTTGTTGGTCTGCTATCAACTCTTCGAGGGTGGGGCTCATAATTATAAGGTAATACTACAATAGTCCTCGCCCCTTAATCGTTTTCAGTCTGTGACAATTAGCACAAAGGGTTTGAAGATTCTTTGGGTCATTGTCTAGGTGGTTACCATTCTTATGGTCAACATCCATTTGACCCCTGTGGACTGGGATAAATCCACATAATTCGCAGTTCGTTTTGAGGTACTTCCTGTGCGGGCTCCGTTTAAGGTGCTGTCTGTAGTTTATCCTAGTTTTACTTTTTGGGTCCTTTTTATGTTTATTCCTATATTTAACCTGAGATGGGGTGCACCTCCAACATTTAGAATGGAAACCCCTCCCCCTACCGTCAGACCTAGGCCTGCCTGGTTTCTTGTTGCATATGACACAAATTGGTCGTTTATGTTTCATACCACCTTTCATTTTATCACGCCTTTAACCTTTTGTCAACTATTTGGACCAGTACCTGCACACTTTGGGTTCGACCTTCATCTTAACCGTTATAAGGTCTAGACAGGTCTCCATTAACTCCTTAATCTTCTTCGCTCTTTCTTCAGCTGCACTTTCCGGAACTTCCACCACTAGTTCGTCATGAATCTGTAATAGGATAACGCTGTCCGGTAAAACGGAGTCTACGTTTCTCATCGCAAGCTTTATAATATCGGCCACCGACCCCTGAATAATCGAATTTCCAGCCTGACGCTCCATCCTTTTGAGTTCAGAAAACTTACCTAAACTCTTACCGTTCTTCTCATCGAACGGTTCAGTTTCTACATCGAGAGCGATTGTTTTTTCGATAGGCAATCCCACAGCTTTTTCACTTCAATGTAAGACCTTTCTCTGTTCCTTTTCACTACAGATTTTGCTCTCTTCATCAGAGCTATGTACTTTTCTTCCCCCAACTTCTGGAACATGAATGCCCTGTGCTCCTCAGGGTTCGCCCCCAAGAACATGTGGCATCGCATACAAAGAGCTTGACAGTTTTCTGGGTCAAAACGCGTAGCTTCGTTCCCCCGTCCCCAGAAATGGGAGTTTTGCAGTCCTGTAGTAGGAGGCTCGTACTGAGTGTGACACCTGCAGCACTTCCACCCGTCCCTCGTGCGGATGTAAAGGCTAAACAGCTTGTCTGCCTTGTCAATCTTCATTGCACGTCAATAGTGACTTTAACAAGTTGGTCGGCGGGGACAGACTCCAGGAATCCAGCAACCAAATCCTGTGTTAGAATAACCACTCTGGATGTCCTTGAATTGTCAACTGTAAGCTTCGTGGACACCTCTTTAAGTTGTCCAGTGAATTCAAACTTTTCCATATTTTTGATGTGGGCAAAGCCCTAAAATCCAAAACGCTGGATTACAATTCCAACACAATAAACGATACTTGTCCTTTGGGAACTTCTCTTTAATAACTCGGCGGTAAATGACTAGGTGTCCTCTTTTCTTGTAGTCTTTTCTTCCTCCACCCTTAACATGGTCTAAACAGAGAAACACTGGTTCTTTCTCTCCACAGCAGGAGCATTTCCCGCCCATTCCATTTATCAACTGACTGCGTAATTCTCTCTTCTTTCTTTGGTAACACTCTTTTTTTATCCTTTTGAAAAGCTCTGGGTTGTACTTTTTCTTAGCGTAACAACGGTGGTGCATTCCACCTACCCACCCCTTAGTTCCTGATGGCGGCTCATACACTCTGCAAACCCCACATTTCATCCCAATTCTTTTCCCTTCCCAAAATTGATGGACTGATTCTTTTATTTTTTGCTTGTGTTCCTTTTTAAGCTTCACAGACTTTTAAGAACTTTGTAAGGAGTTAAGATTTGAGTGCGACGGGCGATGTAACCTTTCTTTTCCAGATTATTAAGCAACCTGGCCGTGAACGACCTACTCTGTAGTTTAAGGTGTTTCTGCATTTGCAGCAGTCCGGCGTTGGGGTCCTTTGAAAGGAACCGCAGTAAGTCTTTCTCTCGTGGTGTAAGCTCTTTCATAATCAAAACGGTTGCTTCCCCTCTTCTAGCAGGTGGTGCTTTCTGCACAGCCATTGGACTTCTAGGGGTTTGTTATAGTCCTTGTGATGGGCTTCTACTTTTTTGTTGTTGCATTCCATGCACGGTTCTTTTATTAGTTCCCCTTTCTTAATAGCATATTGTACGAGACTCCTGGCCTTTATTTTTTCTGGGTGTCTCTTCTTATATTTTATTCTGTTCCTTTTATAAGTTTCAGTTCTCTTCCTTCTTTGGTATCTAGTTCGTTCGTACTCAGCTATTTGTCTCCTTTTTGCTGGGTTATACCACCTAGTTTTCCTAATTTTTCTAGTGCATACTTTGCATTCACCTAAGTGACCATCACCCATTTGTTTATGCTGGTAGAAGGAACTAATAGGTTTTATCTTCTCACAAAGTCTACACCTCTTCACAAGTGCTAAAAAGGTATCGAATCCAAAGGGATTCCTTCCTCTTCCACCACTTTCGTCGGCATCGGCTTTCCAGTCTTCTTGAGAGCGGCCTTGATTTCTGCCAACGGTTTCAACTTCTCGACTCCGGCCTTTTCCCCTGCAGTAAGTTCGGTACGGGTAGGGGAAGCTATGACCGAATACACGGTATCAAGTCCTGCTCCGTCCTTCTTAATTTTGACGTTGTACGGCATTACAGCTCCGTCCCACGCCCACTCTGCGTCGTCCTTGAAATTTTTAAGTTGTTCGACGATTGTAGAGCCGAACTCAGCCAGTTTCATTTTCCCGTCCTTGCGGTCGATGACGTGAAACAGGAACCCGATTTTGATAGGCTCACCTTGCGCGCACCAGAAGCACTCGGAAGCGAGGCATGCGTAGCCTTTCTTCTCAGCATTAATGAAGTGCTTTCCACGGTCCTCCGGTTCACTGACGATGCGAATCACGTTGCCTCCGGCTTCGAGCTTAAGCCATTCTCCACCTTCCTTCGTCGCGAACTTCACATTTGCCCATGACATAAAAATCTATTTATTCATTCTTAGTTTAACGCCTTCGCTGTTAGTCCTCATAATTCCGTTTTTTCTAACTGCTACTTTTACGGTTGCATGAGAGCACCCTATTATTTTAGCAATTTCCCTAGATGACAACCCAGATTTGTACATCTTCGTTAACTTTTCGTAATTGTATTTTGTTTTTATTCCTTTCTTCCTTTTAGCTTCCACTCCTTCTTTGCCGTGTAAACTGCTATGCGCTATTCTCGTCATGACTACCAGGTTTGACGGGTGGTTATTGTGTCCGTTGTGGCCTTTATGATGGACCACTTCATTTCTCCTCAGTGGTCTTCCCAGTTCCCTCTCCATCACTATTTGGTGTTCCCTTCTTTTTACTCCGTTTTGGTTTTTCGATTTGTACGGACTTTTTGGCATCGGCGTTTAGTTTAGTTACTTCTAATTCTGCTTCTACTAACCAATTTGGGTTGTTAGTACAAAGATGATGAACACTGCAAAAACGGGCTAACCAGTTTAACTTGTGTTTGCCTCTTTCCTCGATGATAGAAGGAGCTGGTTCAGGTGGGACTTTGGTGTTCCACGCTGCATTAAGGAGGAGGACCCTCTGTCTGCCGACCTCTGCAGCCTCGTCGAGCCGTTCACGGAACAAAGGAACTTCCTTAATGCACAAATCATCTTTGGAGAAGTACACCACGCACGCTGGCTTCTCTGGGTCGAGCCTCTTGAATAAATCCGGTCGGTGCTTTTCAATGTACTTGTAATAAAGGGCGGTTTGTACGACGTGTTCCGGCTTCGCATCGGTTCCTTCCTTCATCATCCACCAAAAGCTTTTAGAGTTCTGGCTCTTGCATTCTACCAGTCGGCAGTATTCACCGTCGTCTATCACGGCGTCTGCGTGTCCCACCAGGTCGAACTGTGGGAACTTTACATCAATCTGGGTCTCTACCACTTTATCCCCGAGGTACTTTATCATCAGTTCTTCCGTCTGATGCCCGACCTCGAAGATTCGAAGCTGTCTGGCGTTGAACTCCGGCTTGTTTCCCATGCGTTGGTGGTAAACTCCGGACAGGCAAGACATTAATGAACTCACGTGCCAAGCATTCTGTTCCCTCTTCGCACTCTCCCGTTCTGACTTCTCTCTGATGGCGTCATCCATTAAGTCGGAAATGCTCCGCATATATTGTGTTCACATTTTTCTAATATCTTTTTGGATTGATTGCAATTTGCACAAAGAACTTGTAGCCTGTTCGGAAAGTTGTTCTGTATTGCCCACCGTTCTATCCCTCCTGGTATTTGTCTTAGTTCCTTTCTGTGTGTTGCTCCATCATTGTTAACGTGGTCTATAAGCGGCTGATTGTTTATTCAAACGGGTCTTATTTTTCAAGTAGTATTCCCGTTCAGTTCGCATAAGTGGTATAGGGTCTTACCCCTTAATTTTACCATCTGAGTCGCAGTGAGTCAAGCACCAGTCTACGGCTTCCTTAAATGAATCGACGTACACAGCCCCTTCCACCCCAGAATTATACTCTCTTTTAACCAGAATCGCCGTCCCACCTTCACCCAGCACTTTCGTGGCGTTGGTAGGGTTGTCCTCAATTATGATTCCGTCCCTGACGTACTTTTCCTTTGAATTAGAAAACAGAACCGTAGTCTCTGTAAACCCCTGTTCTTTCAGCCAGTTTTTAGTTTCAACTAGCATCCCTGGGTACTCCTCCACTGGACGAGAAGTTATAACGCACACCCCTAACTTTTCGTGCAGGCGGTTAAACTGTTCCACTACACCCTCTTCCATTAAAGGGGCGTAAACTTGAATTCCTCCGAGGTGAAACGAATGTAAAAGGTCGTTAAACTCCGCCCCGTTCTTAAGCCCACAGGCTTCTCCCACATGATAATGCTTTCTATTCGGAGCCCCACATCCTACAAAGTTAGCGAAGCACTTTAAATAGTCGCAGAGCACCCCATCGTTATCCACGTAAATCACAACTGGTGCGGGCAAACGCCCTTATTTCTTTTCATAGACCTAGCCCAGTTACAATTTAGACAAGCCACTTGAAATTTAGGAGGGAAATCGTTTTCCTTGGCCCATTTGTACATGTTCCTGCCTGTGAGTGTTCTTCTACTGTCAGCCTTTAGTTCTTTTCGGTGCGCCGCCCCATCGTTATTAACATGGTCCAGGGTGAGAAAATCAAGACCTATTTCACCGCAGCAGTAACATCTGGGCAGCACCCCATTAGAGTAGTGAAACAGGACTTCTAGTTTTATTCTGTTTCTGTACCTTTCCTGTTTGTTTTTAAGGCGTTCTAGTTCTTTGGTTTTATTTTTTAAAGACCACTCTTTTAATCGTTTTATGCTTCTGGCCTTATACTTACCATCAGCGTAGTCCCTTTTGTTACGTTCCTTCCAGTAATGCAACCGCTTGATTGGGTCTTTGTAAGGCATGGTTATTTACCAGTGCTACCCCAACCAGAAGTACCACGCTCTGATACTGGAAATTCTGCATCCGTCATAACCTCCTTGCAATCAACAGGAACAAGCGGGATAAGCACAAACTGTGCGACTCTCTCACCGCGTTTTAACAGTAGGTCTTCGTCCGTGGTGTTTCGGCAGGTAGCGTACAAACTGCCTTGGTATCCTTGGTCTATTACGTTAGAAGCCACAATTAATCCGCGCTTATTGGCACTAGACCTGTTTATTATCATGGCCCAATAACCCTTAGGGAGAGAACACCTGAGGCCAGACGGAACGTCAACAGGAAATTTAGAATTAGCAGGAACGACTGTATCCTCTAATACGTACATGTCCAACCCGCTATCACCCTCTTTTGCCTGTTTCGGAATGGGAAATCCCTTCGCAGCCTCTTCCCTCAACACTAAAACAGTCTGACCGACAGGTTGGGCCGCACTTGACTTCATCTCTTGCTCTGCCATATCCCCGACCGTTTCCTTTGGGGTCTCCTTGCTGGGAGCATAAGTCTTAGAGAAGATTGCCGTCTCCGCGTTGTAATCGCTTTTGGACCATTGCCCCCTTTGTAACAACAAAGCTATTATTGAATAGCCTATAATGTCCATTAGGGTGTCTTCGGTCGACTCAAAATTTGGTTTTGCCCCTGTCTTGAGTAGGTTTTTTATTCGTGCTAACTTGTCGGTTAAACGGGACACGACCCCGCCAATACCGACTTCAGTTATATCATCCGTGCCGTAATCGGATAGTTTCTTTTCGAATAGTAAACGATGCTCCGCATAAATTGCTTGCAAATGGGTCATTTTTGGCATAGGCTGACTTTATTGTTTACCATTGGGTTTCCTCCCATTTCTTTAAAGAAGACGCTCAGTTGGTAGGCTTTCCACTTTTCTGGGTTCTTCCTCCTGTGCTGTTTCATCCACTCGTTTTGTCTTTTCCTAGACTTTTCGTTGTATTCTTTTCTCCATGCCCCTGGTTTTCTCCTGCCAATCCTAGCCATATTACAAGCTTATGACTGAGTTTTTGTTCGCGCTTATAAACCCAACCTTAACCCCAAGTTCTGACTCCCATTTTTTAATTATAGCTTTTACTTTTCTAACGTGACCAGACTTTTTAATATCTTCCCAAGTGTTGCAATCGATAACCTCTGGCAAGATGTAGTTTAAGAAGGTTAAGGCTATTTTGGATGGCCTGTTCAGTTGGACAGCTTTACGCAATTGAACCCAGTCGGGGTGGGCTATCCTCCTAAGTTTAACCGTAACTGTCGTTAATTCGAGGAGTTTCCTAAGCTCAGCCGTAGGCTCCGCCCCCAGACGTTCAAACACTTGTTTGTGGAAATTAACTACTTGAGTACCCTTTAACTTTCGTTCCCCTTCAGGAAGCTCCGACAACCTCCAAGTGGAAAGTCCGTGGGTAGCAGCGAGGTCCCTGCAGGCCATTTCGAAATTGGCCACCAACACTGGATCAACCAGCGGGACCATCCCAGCCTTCTTTCTCTTTTCATTGATGTCCTTGGCCAGGTCCACCCATTCGATTTCACCGAACATCGGACCAGAGTTTCCGGCGACGCGGATAGGCATCGTTCGGCAGACCATTATGACTTGATTTTCCAGGGAAGGAGAAAGTCCGGCTTCCGCGAACCAGTTCGCCGCGATCGTCGACCTAGAAGTCACGTATGGGTAATAACCGTGAAACAAGTCCAAAGCCGCACCCTGCGTTCCTTCCAAGAGGAGGGTCTTGCCCTGGTCGTATAGCTTGTTCAGTACCTCTGACACGTCCCCAAATTGGAAGCCGTATTTATGTTTCAATTCCTGACCTTCCGGCGTATTACAAAAACTGGAATACTCGAAACCACGCCGCATCTTATCAATGGAAGCTTCTCCGCATCCATGAGCAGTCGAACCCATGCGTTCGTGCATGCCGCTTTCACCTTTGGTGTGTTTTTCAGTGTGCACACCCGCTTGGTAGTCAATAATAAGGCGAGAACCAATGGGCTTACCCAAAGCTCCCTCGGCCATCTTTAACTCTCGTTCTAATAGTTCTGCTCGGATGTACATCCCAGCTCCTAGACATAGAATAGCCTCTTCATCAATAAACCCAACCGGAAGGAGTTGCGTGACGTACTTTTTGTTTTTATAATACAACGAATGGCCCGCGTTTTCAGACCCAGTGCGTACATGCGCAGCTGGCTTTTCGCCCAATTCACCTTTAGCAATTTTTTCAACAATTAACCCTTTTGACTCGGACCCTGCTTGACCACCTACGACCGTTGTTATTTTTCCTGTTCGTGCGGACATATGTTGTTGTTCAACCTTCTCCCGCAGTTACAGTTCCAACATAGAACTCTAAAGCCAGCAGGAAAGTTATTTTTAATTAACCAAATGTATAGTAACTGTCCGCCACTCCTATTCTTTAAATCTGTTCTGTGTTTTCTGCCGCCCCCGCTGATGTGGTCAATAGTCAAGAAAGGGAAATGGTCATCCCCACAGCATTCACAGTTTAATGCGCCTCTACTGTAAAATGTTAACACCGCAATTCTTAGTTTTTGTTTGTACTTTTTGTTCCTTTCCCTGTCCAATTCTGGATGTTTACGCCTCCACTCTAGTCGTTTCTGTCTAGAGTATTCTCTTTTTTTGTCTTTATCTTTGTACGGCATGTTTTTTCCTTAATTCCATGTAAGCGTCTATACGGGGGATTAACTTAGAAAGCTTTGAAAGTTTATCAACCGATTTTAATCTTTTGTCTTTCAGGTTCGATTTTATTTTCGCCTTGTCCACCTTCAGGGTTTGAAGGTAGGACTCCGTGTCGTCTAACTGTTTGACGATGTTGTGATAAGACTCCGGCAAGACGTTCCGGAGTAAGGCGGAATCGGTTAAGGTCCGCTCCAGACCGGAAGTCGCCGTAGCCATCCAAACTTCATTTACAAAGGACGGTTGTCGCATCGCCAAAGAACAGACCCGTTCGGCTAAGGTCGGATTAACCTTATGCACAAGGGACGAGGAGCCTATACCCTTATTAAACCACACCTCCCCGAAAGCGTCAAGTAGCCTAACATCCTGAGCAAGTTTATACAACGCTCTAGAAATTCCTGCAAGCCACGCCATGGAATCGAAATAACCCTTCCCGTCCGTCGTCTGACCACACCGCGACTGCACCTGCGGATTAAGAGGTAGTTTCGTTGCCACAGGAGAGGCTCCGGTTGGGCCCCTAAGTGGTTTGAAGCTAATTTTGGGCCTATCTAGAAAGGAAAGACCTAGGAGAGCTATAGACGGCCCTAATGAGTTCGCGAAGCTCGAAGGCGCGGCAAGCAGCAAATGAGTCCGGCCTGGGGTCTTCATGTCGTTGCGCTTCAGCCACGCTTCCCACTGGAACCACACCTGCTCCAATTTCCGGTCCACGACCGCGTTCGAGGCTTCAACTTGCGAAATCCTGGCGTAATCCACGACATCAGACGAAGTAAGCCCCCAGTGAAGGTCTCCGTCTCCGAATTCCAAACAAGCTTCTACCAGATTGTCCACGACTTCGTGTCCAGTTACTGGATAAGAGTCCTTTAGAGGTTTGCGTTTCTTCCTAGGCCCAACCTTAGCCCGATGGTGAAGCCACAATTGCCTCATCAGCCTCCGTTCATTTTCGGAACCCCAGATTTCTTCAATTTCACTTGATGAGTGTCTTGGAAGCATAAAGCTTAATGAGTTCGCTTAGTCCTTGCATTCCCGTAGTCTCGGTCCTCTCTCTTGGGGCCTCCTTCATTGCGCGGTCTCCGAGCTTCCTGACTGTCTCTAAGGTCCAACTTAATTTATTGATGTCGCAGTAGTTCTTCACCGCCTTTATTAAAACTTTTACTCTTTCCACGTCCCAATTGTACCACTTTAAAATTGCTACGGCTGGCCTCAGGTTTCGGCTCCACTCCAATTTTCCCTTTACTTCTCCGTAGAACTTTATTACCTCGTTTCTCCTTTTTTCAATTTCCGACATACTTTCCAGTTAGTACACCCAATAAACTCACCAGCCTTAGTCTTTCGTTTAATTTGCAGCCCAGACGAGCACCGAAGGCATCTCTTGGCCCCGCCCGTGGTTTTAACTACTAGCACGAACTCGCGGTTTTCCCTCTCGCACCCCTCACAAATTGCCTTTCTTCCGCTTAGCATCCCACATTGTCTACAGAATTTCATCATTTTTTGAAAACTTCATTCTTTTTAGCTGGTTCTACGCCCAACAATTCTGTTGGGGCCTCTCTATGTGTTAACGCATACGAAGGTTTACACCCAGAACAATAAAACCTGTAATTAACAACCCCAGGGCCATACCTTACTTTCACCACGGCCCCTTTACTACCACAAAGTTTACACGCCTTTATAACTTTTACTAACTCCTTGTTTATTCTTTCTACTATATTACTGGGTGTTTTCCTATTAAATTGCATAGTTTTCAGGCTCCGCCATTATCCTCTTAGGTTCTCTTTTCGTAATCGTTTCTGGGGGCAGAACGGCCCGCTTGGCTATGCAGGTCCAACGTCCCCAAAATTCCCACCCATTGGAGGTTATCTCCTGGTAATAATAACCCATTTTATCCTGGTATTACCTTTCATCTTCTCTAGCGGCCAAGCTAAAGAGTCAATGGCCACCGTTTGTCTCAACACACAAGATGATCTAGGCGTAATGTGTTGAGCACCCAACCCCTGACATTTAATTCCTTAAGACAAGAAGGCCGTCAGAGATGAGTCCCCACCTTCTTGAATTTCTGCCCCCGTCAGCGACTTCCAGGGTCCTGCCTGGTCATCAGAGTATACAAAAAGACGCTCCTTACGAAGCGTCCTCTTGGCTATGATTTTCCTTCTCCACCGAGCTCGGTAGCGAAGCCTTGTCGCGAATGAACATGATGGATGAGGAGTTAATCATAGCAACTTTATTAAATCATACCGCTTCGGACCTTGCAAGTACTACCCGCGTCCACATGTTGACTTGGTTGGTTCCACATGGTTTAATTTGGGGGTATGAAGAAGGACTACCATAAAAGTGGCTACTGGGCTGAATATAAAAGAGGAGCCAAGAATAGGGATAAAGAAAAAGTTTTATTAGTTTATGGCGGTAAGTGTAATTGTTGCGGAGAAGACACTAAGGAGTTCTTAACAATAGATCACATTAATGGTGGTGGTAAGAAGCATAGAGATTCGACGAAGGTGAAGAGCAAATATGGTAGTATGTGGACCTTTCTTAGGAGGGTTGGTTTTCCTAAAGAGTATAGATTGCTTTGTTGGAACTGCAATTGTTCTCGTGGGGCTTTTGGTTATTGCCCACACGAGGTGGTTGAGAGGTGATAAACCCTTGTTTCGGGGACGACGCCGTGGTCTAATTAACTTGTACTCCCGGTCAAATAATATCGGGCCAATGGCTTACGAGGGAAACCTCGAATTCATATTAGCGGGATCGTACACTGAGAGCCTTTATTGGCTCTCTTTTATTTCATCAGTCCGGCCCCCTTCAAATTGCGCCGCAGGAGTTTAATCTTCCACTCTTCCATGTTTCCGGTCTGTTTGCACTTGAGGTGTACCCAATAAGCCTTCTGGCATCCAGGCTTCTTGCAGAACATCACTCTCCGGTGCCTCTTGATTTTGAAGAAGAACCCACACCAGTCGCACACTCGGTCCTTTTCCTTTTCAGTGCGCTTGTACCCCGTGGCTCGTTCCCTTCTCGGGATGACTTCCAAAGGGATGGCCAAGACTCTGCAGATGTTTACATATTCGATGGCGTCGTCTGGACGGATGACCAGCCAGCGTTCTCCTCCAAGTTTTAATAGTTGATGTTGCATAAGCTTTGGTTAATTCCTTGTGCCGGAGAAAAGGGTAAAACTTCGGACTTATGGCCCCGTGAGGGGTAGCCTCAACCCTGGCCTTATCTCCAGCACGAGGAAGCCGACTAAATGTCAGCGTCCTTAGCCTCGGCCATGGCGTCGCGGTGGGCGTCGAACAGGCGGTCAGCCTTATCGATGTTGCACTCTTGGCAAGTCTCACAATCGGCGTCGCTGTGGACTCCCATGGAGTGTTGGCACTCTTCGCAGGTTTCGTTTAAGTGGTTCTGTACTGATGTGTCCAGGCTCATAACTAGAAGGGTAACGGAAATTGTTTAAGGAAGTTCCTGACGAATTCGGTTCCTTTTAGGTTTTCAAGTTCTCTCAGGCTCGTGGTAATAGTGTAACATAGTTCGGCAGTTTCGAACGACTCCCTGTCTTCCCTACTTTGGAACGCGGAGGGCGGAATGTAGGTTTTCGATGTGTGAAACGACTCCTTTGGCTCCGTCGCTGAAGTAGAGACCGATGAGTCGATAAGCTTCTGCACCTTTTCCATAAGATAGTTCTGATTTAATGTGTTTAGTGGTGATTCCTGACTCGTCGTGAGGTTTGATGTTGGCTAGGATGCTCTTTAGCATCGTTCGCTGCTTAGTAGTAATCATAATGAATAATCATCGTTAGGTTGGGCTTCCTTATAGAAGCGGAACGGTTTATTACAGTTTTTGCAGCAAATTTGGTCGAGTGCGCTTTCTTGGGTGGGGCCGTCGCTTATCACGACTTTGGCTGCTTCACGACAAGTCTTTCTCCAGCACACGTGGGCCAAGGCTCCGGCGTCACCGGATTTTGCCAGGAACCTTCGGCCACACGAGCGGCAGTTGTACTTATGCCTGGTTGACATACAATTTCTTGATGAACATCTGTCGTCCGATGTCTCCGGACCAGGATAAACACCATCCAGTTCCGTCAAGGGCGTTCTCCAGCATGAGCGCGATTTTGATAGCCTTCTCCTGGTCCCTTTCGTAAGAGATTCCGTAGCCACCCCCTTCATAAGGGGAACCGTACCAACCTTGGTTTTTGGCGTAGTTTCCGTGGATGGTAAAGTCGAAGTCTCCTTCTGGTCCGTAGCAACAGGAGCACTCTTTGGACTTGTAAAAGTAGATAGTGCCGTTGATTTTGTCCTTTTTCAGGGTGCTTATGGCCGATGCTATAGCGTTTCTGAGTGATTTGTCATTTCTGATTGGGTTCATAATGTTTGGTTGAAGTATAAGGTTCGGGAGTGATGAGGGCACAACGGGCCGAACTCCACCACGTCCGAACGCTAGGCTCCAAGCCTGAGCGTGTCTGACACTCTAAAGGTCTTCGCCACTGATGTCAGTGCTTTTACAGTCGGGGCAATTGAACCCGTCGTGCGCGTCGCTGTTGTCTGGCGTATCTTCGCCCTTCCAGGAACGCTTGCACTGACCGCAGGTGTAGCGCATATCCTTTTCGCCACAGTGTTTGCAGGTCTGCATAAATAGTTATTAATGGATTTAACCCTTTCAGTTGTGAAGGAAGGGGCGGAAGACGTTTTGCGCTCCTTACTGCTCAGGCGACTAACACGGCTTGCGCCGCTGTCCTCCTGAGTTCATGGCTTCTTAGGCCACTCAGGAACTTCGTCCTCCGCTCCGTCCTTCACGTTGTCAATGACCACTGGGGGGGGGGGGGGGGGGG
>ERZ1292637.502-Hain-H14-01um-R3-502-length-22034-cov-7_pt1 | contig 22034 bp, 35 predicted proteins | sample MGYA00564405_ERZ1292637 | MGnify/ENA primary metagenome ERZ1292637 (study PRJEB36523, sample SAMEA6512645) | groundwater metagenome | collected 2019-01-09 | study: AquaDiva: Metagenomics assemblies of 32 groundwater samples | reverse complement strand
AAATGACACCTCCAGAAATAACACTCGTTGTTTTATCTGCTGCAGCTATCGTAGGTTCGATGTTGATTTGGGCAGTTCTTTATCTTGATCTAAGGAGACTCATCATGGTAAGCAAAGCAGAACTCGAAACACAGGTCGACCAACTTGGTACGGCCATCGGAGAAGGCTTCACGACGCTCGGAAATGTAGTCACAACCGAGACGCAGCAAGTATTGGATGCCATCGCAGCCGGGCAGGATTTGGCAGCCATCTCCGCAAAAGTCACTGGAATTCAGACGGCGTTCTCTTCGGCTCTGAGCGGAGTGCAGGCTCAGGTTGAAGCAATCGTGACTCCGCCAGAACCGCCTACGCCGTAATGTCCAGACTCGAAACGGCAGTGCGAGAACTCCTGATGAAGCAGAGCAAATATCGACTGATTGACGCTCTGCTTTGTCTGGCTTGCCTCAGCGGAGTTTCGTTGAAGAGCGTTTATCGAGAACTGAAGCGACATGCCGAGACGCAACCCAACAATGGTTAGAACGGTTAGGCGCAATCCTTCAAAAGCAGAAGACCTTGCCGCGGAGGGATACGAATTCTTTCACGGCAAGGAGTCTGAAAAGGTTGTGCTGGACGACTTCGACTTTCCGCCGCCCTATGAACTCACTGTCTACTTTGGGAACTTCCTTCCTAAGCTACCCAAGTGGGTTTCGGCGCTTGGTGAGCTCAAGGCGTTGTCATACGAGCGCGACGATGAAGAGTACGGTCTGCAGCCGGAAGAGATTCAGAAATTCAGCCGCCCGTATCCTCTTCTGTGCTCGGACTTCAGGTCGAGGTCGCAAGGTCACGAGAGCCTTTTTATCGTTGGTGGACGCTACTTGGCAGATGAAGAACCGGACTTGATCTGCGGCAACCTCATATTCGTGACTTATGAAACCGTGAAGAGCTTTGAGGACTTCAAACCCGTTCTGTTCACTCACAGATTTAATGAGCCGTGGCCGATACTCGCGCAGAATGAGGATGGGAACCAGTTATATGTCATCAGGGATCAAAGCAGGTTCAGCATCGCAAGGGAAGGCAACGTGAGCGCGGGGATAGCGGGATGATGGTTGGCGGAATGAGCAGGTGCGACATTTGCGGGAAGTGGGATACTGTAGTGCTCGCAATCACTGGCGACAAAGAATATCACTGCTTCTATTGCGGAGCGTGGTTGCTCCGAGTCATTAAGGAACTTGGGAAGTGGATGACGGCACAAGTTCATCCAGCTGTGGGCCTCTGGCTATGATCACCCTTACCGCCAAACGCCCAAGCACATTTCTGATTGATTGCGAAGTGATCCTTCGCGGTGACGAAAGAACGTTGACAAACATTGTGCAAAAGCTGAAAATCTACCGCAACTTGGATAACGATTTGAAAGAGATCAACCCCAATGACATCAAACCTGCGTTGGACGTGCTTCTGAAACGATGAGCACCGAATTCAAAACTCTCGACGAAATGTCTCCGGAAGAGATCGCCAGCGAGCGCAAGCAAATCTGGACGGTTGTGAAAAGCACCACGGCTTGGTGGATCTACCGGAACCAAGCAGCGTTCATGCCGTGCCACAGCGAAACTCGGGCTACTGAAATTCTGGCTCAGTACGGAATCAAAGTCTACGCGGTGGACCGCTCGCAGCAACCGGAGTCAACGGTTGATTGGGCTGAATTCCGACGTGACAAGATGCGGCTGATGAGCGGTAAGGGCGTTTCGATTCCACGTCGTGTGTGGAGATGGTTGGGTGGAGATGCAGCATGAAAACTCCTAAATTCTACACATGCGTTTTCTGCAACGAAAGAACTTCAGATGGACACTACTGCTCAAAGGCTGATGAGTGGCAGACAAAGAATCCTGAGATGTTTGCTTGTTGCCGTCCGTGCGAACGATGCGGAAAACCTCTCTTCATCCCGAAGCCAAAGTTTGAATTGAAACTTGATACATACGAACACGGTTGCGGAATGCAGATCAATTTTACAGAGACCGCAGAAGAGAATATGCAGAAAGAATTGAGAACTCGCTTCGCATGATCAAGCACATCGAAGTCAGCGAGCACGCGGACGGGCCGTACAAGGGGCTTCCAAAGATCGTAGTCACGCTGGAAAAGAATGTGGACTTGGACAAGGCGACTTTGGCGGTCACGAAGATTCAAGGGGCGGTCAATTTGCTGTTAGCTGGAGCGATGAAGGGGAAGAAGTGAGTAAGAATCCAAACATCGGATCGGAAGCTCTTGTCAGAGATCATCCAGAAGTTAGTTTTGAAGCTCCATACAAAAGAAAGATTCACGAACTGACACTTCTCAACGATTTGCTTAATGAATTTCTTTGGGAGTGGGGCAACAAAGCAAGGATTGGGAAGGTTTCAGATTTTGACAGGCTTGAGATAAAGGCTCTTGAAATTTATACCGATTGGTTGAAGTTGCACTTGTAAAAACTTGATCCTCGGGTTTAGCGGCCCGTTAAGATCACCAAACGTAGGACAAAAGGCCAGTATCCGTGCACGGCGGAGCTGGCCTTTTTGTTTGGCTCTTCACTTTTTATGCCTTGGGAAACCATTAGGATCGCTAATCCATATCGAAACGCTCGCAGAACCTCTGCCGGCCTGTTTTGGAACGACATTGTGCCGGCGAGCAAAGCTGGGCATCGCTCCGGCGGGAAGCAAGCGTCTTGGAGCAGCAAGGATGTCGAGTCGCTTTCACGATCTAGTAGCTCCATTGGCAAGAGCATCCGCAGAAAGCGCAAGAAAACAGCAAAACGACGCGCTCCCGGCCTTCGCCTCAACGCCCGTCGCAACAACGCTCTGACAGACCTTCTCGCAGGCGACATCGCCTCAAAGGTATCCAAGAAAGTTCTCGGAGCATTCACGAAAACGAAGAGGAAAAAGACGGTGAAGCGGAAACGGCGAAATCCACACCTTGCTTTGATCGGCAGCAACCCGAAACGAAAGAGGAGAACGACTATGGCAAAAGCACGCAGGCGACGGCGCAACACGCTGAAAGGGCGGCGGAGAAACGCCAAAGGCCAACTGATGAAGGTGGCCAAAGCCAATCCAAGACGCAGACGCAAAAGCTCACGGCGACGGAGAAACACTCTGGCCGCTCCACGCCGGAGACGTAGGAATCGAACCAGAGTGATCACAAAAATCAAGTACAGGACGAGGAGGGTTAACGTGGCGAAAAGACGCAAACGTAAGGCAACCCGGCGTCGGTCGCGTCGCCGGAATACAGCATTGGCCGCAGTGAATCCACGCAGGCGGAGACGAAGTCGCAAGCGTCGGAATGTGGCCGCAGTGAATCCACGCAGGCGGCGGAGAGCACGGTCGGTTCGTCGGCGCCGACGGAATTCTATTGGCAGGCGCAATCCGGCTATGGGTGGCTTGCTCGGCAGGCTGAACATCATGCAGGTTGCTGAAGTCGGCTTGGGCGTGATCGCAGGCGACAAGCTGGCGACATGGGGCGGTGCTAAGGTTGCGTCGATGGTCGGCGTGACGGATCCGATGATGACCGGTCTGATTAAAGCAGGCTTAGGCATCGTTGGAGCTGGCTTCGTGTCGAAGTTCCGGCCCGCGTTGGCGCTCGGACTGGCGGCAGGCGCAGTCAATGGCTTGCTGAATCAGTACGTGTTCACGCCGTATATCGCTCCCTATCTGCCGCTGTCTGGCATGGGAGAGTATGTCAACCGCACGTGGAAGGAAGACAACTGGCTGGCTGCAGGTGGGGCGCCAGGGGCATTGGCAGGCATGGGCAACAACAGCCTGAGCCGATCAAGTCTGTAAGCAAATTCTGTTTATCTGATTGAAGATTAATTTCGGTCTAGTGGAATCAGATAGTTGCAAGATTTTTGCATGTTATTTGTAACCACAAGGTAAACAGAAAGATAAACAAGAGTCTGGGAGTGAAGTGTTCTGACAGGGGTTCGAGGCAACTGATTCTTACCCGAAACAGTGCCCAAAAAAGCAAGCCTTGAGCCTCTGGCAGAGAATTTCACTCCGAAAAACACTTTTCAATCAACGCACACTTCGGAGGGTATTCCCATGTTCTGGAAAAAAAATGTAGTAAGAGAAATGCTTGAAGCATACGGCTTCGGTTTCAACCGCAAGCGAACCGACCGCGAGCACAACAAGTTTGGCAACCATCACATCGATCATTTTGACAACGGCGGGGCGGGCGTGTTCGTGCCCGACTTCCAGAAGATCAAAGGCAATCCGACTTACACGGGCGTCCTGGAAGCGATCGACAAGCCGGTCTATGACACTGCACTGATCACCAGCGCGTCGACCACCTCGGCAGACTTCTTCCAGACTCCGCAAGGCCAGAGCTCGAAAACGGCAATGGAAACCAGCATGCGCCAGGCTGGGCAGCTGCCAGTCCCTGAGAAGTTCACCATCAAGCGCATCGGCTTGTTCTTCATGACGAACGTGCTGGCCGACTTCATGAAGCTGTCAAATCAGCTTCTGTGGACCTTCTCAGTCAACTCGAAAATCTACACCCAAGGGCCTTCGTTCTACTACCCAACCGGGTTTGGACCCTTCGGTCAGACCACGGCAAATGACACCTCGATCGTCACCAATGGCTTTCCTGGAGACTTGGGCGTGCGCTCGCTGGTGTATGACATTCCCTTGAATCCGCAAGATCCGTTCATCGGTAATATTACGGTCTACGGTACTGGCAACGCTGGAAGCCGATCTATTGGCTCCTTGACCCTCACAGGAAATACTGGGCTCATGGCGTTCATGCAGGGGCCGTACGAGAGAGCTATCTAACTCTTTCGAGAGTCCTGCGGCTGCAAAGCTCAGGCGAGTTATTCGCGTTTCTCGTCTCCCTCTCGAAAGCATGTGGGGAGGTTGGCCCGTCCAGCCTTCCCGACTTTTCATCTTCTGAGGATTCGTTATGCTCGGTCAAGCACGTGTCAATCTGGCTGGCTGGTTTTGCTATCCCGTGGGTGCGAACCCTCCAACGGATAATACTCCTCTGGCACTTGCTGCCACTGTCGGGGCCGTGACTACAGGCACTGTTCAGGTCTATCAGAACAGCGACTTTCGCATACATCAGATCCAATTCTTCGACACGCAGACGACCAACGCAGGGCAGTTCGGCGTGAAATGGGGAACTCAGAATCTGTTCTTTATGCCGACGCGCGTCTTAGCGCCGACGATCTTCGGGCAAGGAAACCTGCCGCATCCTTTGCCAGAGCCTGTCACTTTCCCGCGCGGCTCAGTCATTGTCTTTGAGCTGACCAATGAAACAGCCAACGCCAGAACTGTCTATATTACCGTCGAAGGAATTAACGTTAATCTCTGACGACGTTCCCGAGCGGTGCCTAGACTGCAATGCTTTCTTGACTGGAGCTTGCAAACCAAAGAAGCCTAAGAACGGAAGAGGAAAATGGAAGCAGGAAGCTACGGTTACGGATTAAACATGGTGCTGGCGGCGCGGACGGATGCGCTGGCGAACAATTCAAAGCGCGTTGAGCGAGATTTTATGCTCTGCTCCGTGGCGATGATCTTTTCCAATACTGTCGGCGGCTATGATGATGGAACCTCCTTTATCCTTGGCACTGAAGATCAAGACTGGTTTTCCGATTACATCGTTGCCTCAACTATTTTTGGCGATGGCGCCCTTCCTCATTTCTTGCCCGAACCTCAGTTCATCGCCAAGGGAGATTTCATCGTTGCTAAAGCCAAGAATCTAACCGGGGTTGAAAAGAGGATTGCCCTGTTGTTTGAGGGATATCACATATGATTCAGTCGTATCAAAAAATCCCCTTTGCAATTCCTTTCACCTTCACCTCGGTCGACGATGACGCGCGGCAGCAAGTGGAAATCTTGGTGCCCTACAATGTCGCCGTCTATGCGGTGACAATGACGGTTTCGTCGAGTCCGCAGGCAGCCTTCTATCACTCGAATATTCAGTTCCTAAATTACCACAATGGGCAGACCTTGTTTGACGAAGGGCTTTCAAATCTCTGCTTCCAGGCCGATGCTCGCACGCCGTGGCGACTGCCTTCACTGTGGTACATTCGTAAAAACGAGAAGATCATCTGCACGCTGGATTCATCGGATGATGTTGCTACGCGGACGTACTACATCACGCTTCTTGGCTGGGTGTGTGATCAGGATCCTAACCCTGGAGTCCAACCATTCGCTTATGCGTTCCCAATCACGATTGGATTCCAAGACAATGTGAGCGGTTCAACAACGGCGCTGCCGTTCAATCAAGGATTCACCGGCACACTCGCCAAGCACATGCTCCATGATTTCGAGATCCATTCTCTAGTACTCGATCCTTTCGGCGGAAACCCAGATGGCGGAGGCATTACAGATGACGTTCCGGCCATGGCCTTCCAGGTCAGCACACAACGAAGGAAACTGTTTGATCGGTTCCTGATCGATGGCGTGGCTGGCGGGGGTTCGATCTTTTCCCAGGGCGACGTGATCCCGTTGCTTCCCACAACCGGGGCTAACGTCCACGGCTTCCCAGAAGATGCCATCCTACAATGGAAACTACCCAGGCCGGAGCATGTTTGCAAAGGCGAACTCGTGCGAGTAGATGTCTCCCCGGCTCCAACGTATCTTGGCACGAACGATATCCATTCTTCACTGAACCAACGCGCGACGATGGCTGTCATAGGAAACCACATTGCCTCCTGATCAATACGACATGATCGGAATTCGGCTGGCTGACGCATGTGCGGCGGCCCTGGCTGATCCAGCTGGACCTCTTGCAGCAGGATTCCAGCAGCTTTGTGAGTGCATCAAGAGCACGGCACAAGCTCCAGGAGTCATGCCATGTAATCAATATCCGATGTTCTATCGGGGCTCGGTGCCACAGACCTTTGTTTGTCATACCGCAACGAGCGTGTTCCAAGTTCCAAAGGGTCAAACGGCGACGATCACACGAATTTCACTGGCCGAACGCTATCCAGGCGTGCTCTATGGTGCGAATTTCATGCTCCTGGTGAATGACAATTTCAACCCGTCATTTCCTCGCGTGGATCACCCAACAGGCACAGGGATGGAAACCGGCAGAGGAACGAGGATATGTCTTGAGGAACAGGACATCGTGTCTGTGATGATTCAGTGCTCGTGGTTTCCGGCTTCGTTCACAGGGCAGGCTGCAACCTACATCCAAACACTCTATCCATTCGAAATTGAAGGTTTTTTCGAATACAAAGTGGTTTCCTAAATGGATTTCACGCAAGTTCAGGAATACACGAATACTTACCCAGTCCGGTATGCCGTCAAGCCGCGGCAGCCAATGTGGGGGAAGCGTGTTATTTCAACGATCAGCACGTTGTTCCTGTACGACATCATCACGCCTTACGCAATGGGAGCAAACGTCGTCTCAAACCCTCTGCAAAGCGTGCTCACGATGGTCGGCTGGGGAATGGTCTGCCGGCTTTCCATCCTAGCTCCGGGGCCGGCAACGTTGAATATGCAGGTTGATCTCGGCGATGGCACGTTCACAGATGTCGACACCAGCCCAGTAGCCATAGCCACTAAAACAACAGTCCAGATAATTACCTTCCCAGTAGTGCCCTGTTTCTTCATTCGAGGCCGCTTGACAGGTGACGGAAGCACCTACACCTACCATGTTTCCTTGACGGATTACTGATGAACGATTTACTTCACAATATATTCAGCCGTGGAAACGTGGCCAGAACCGACTCTCCAGTCGTCTCGGTCGGTGGAGTGAGCAGCAATTCGGCCACGTTGACATATGACGTTCTCCACTTCGATCAAACTGGGAATTTGTTGGTCAGTGTTGCGATTGGCGGGGCAGCTGTCGGTACAACGACAATCCAAGGAAACGTTATAGCAAGCCAGAGCGGCACGTGGACCGTTCAAAGCATCTGGACTCAGCGGCTTGATGCAACTAATGACGCGATTCTGGTTTATGGTCAAGCGCGGACAACCGATATAGCACCAGCGGTGACGAACGGTTCTAATACGCCGATCATTACCGACTCGCTTGGTAAACAGGTTGTCCTTCCTGGCAGCGTCAACGACCTTCATCTTGACGGTCAGGTTGCGACCCCAGGCGTGCTAGCTCAAGTCTTGATTGCGAACCAAGGCGCTGGACGCAGAATCGCAATGCAGAGCATCCTAGTGACTGGATCGGCCTCGGCACTGGCAAATGTGATCATAAGCGGCGGCCCAAACTCCCGCACATTTGGCTTAATCCCAGTCGGGTTCGGTGGGTTTGCCCATGCGGCCGGAGCATCACCGCTCTATATCACCTCCGCCTCAACTGCCCTTTCCGTTGCCTGTGATTCCACGGTAACTTGCAATGTCTTCGCCTCTGGTTATAGCCTCAGCAACTAGACTTTTGATATGCCGGTTACATGGTTTGCCGGGTTCGAAAACGGGAGCATCAAAGAATTCACGAATGACCCAAGCGCCAACACGTCCATAGAAAGCACACTATTTTACACGGGGGCTTATTCAGCAAAGATCATCCAAACTAATGTCGATGCGGCTCAAAGCGGCACCGGGTTCGCGTCTTCGACGTTGTTCACCTTGGGACATCACCGGTTCCATATTACGACGCCGCCAGCGAGCCAGTCTGACTACCTCATTCTTCAAACGGTCACGGCTGTCGGGGCTGCAATCCTGGTCGTGTACCTTCGGATCACGGCTGCTGGAGTTTTAAGTCTGGTCTTGAATAACAACGTCACTCCGGTTGACATTGGCAGCCCGTTCCCCGTCTCTCAAGACACTTGGTATACGATTGAAACAAAAACGGTCATCTCTGCGACTATTGGGATTGTCGAACTCAAAGTCAACGGGATGGTAGTCGCCACCGGAAGCAGCCTGAACACCGGAGTTGCAAATATTGATTCGGTCTACTGGTCAGTGTACAGAGGAGCAGGTGTTAACAGCCTTGTCGCCCAACACTTTGTTGATGATCTCATCTGCGGAAATACTGCCTACTTTGTCCAAGGCGGATGCATCGCACGGCAGGGCAAGGCCGGAACTCCAACATATGACACTTTTACGAAAGTTGGCGCGGCAACCGCGGCCCTCTGCTGGTCCGATACTCCCTTCAGCGCGGCAACGAATTGCACAAGCATCACGAGCGGTGGAGCTCAGACGATGCTCACAGCTTCTTTTTCGGTCGTACAGGCCGGTCACGGTACAGAAATCGTCAACACGCAAGATGTCATCGTCTCTTGCAAAACGGCTCTCGTTGCAAAGGTTGGAGTCGGTAGTAGCCAATCAATTCGGAGGCGTATAGGTGGAGTCGATACAGACACAGCAAAAACCATTACGACCTCTGATGCTTATTATGAAGATGCTGTTTTCACCGCAACTCTAGACAATCTCAATACCGCAGAAATTGGAATGCTACACGGGGCAAATGTTAACTTGCTGACAGCTGAGGATCTTTGGATTATGTTGTATTTCCAAGCTGTCCAGGTGTCAAAGCAAGGTCTACTTCTTCTGGGAGTTTGGAATTGAAAGTCCTCTTCACACATGCATTCAAAGTATTGCTCTGGCTATCCTGCTTTAGTGCTTCCGCTATATCTTCTGCAATCAACGTCTCTAGCGTAGCCACGGCGGGCGATGGCTCTGCTGTCTCGCCTTGGACTGGTTGGGATACAGCTATCACTTGGGTCGGAGAACAACAATACAACTTTCCCGGTGGAGTCTATGCGTTCTGCAACTCTCCAAACTTCCTCAAGACTGGAATTGCTTTGATTGGTGAGGCTGGCACGGTCCTGAAGCACACAGGCAGTGGGAATGCGGTCGTGTTCGATAATCCAGGCGGGCAGACTCCAATTCAAGTGAACTGGACTCAGAACGTCCGCATGGAGAACTTCATCATTCAGGGGAATGTGGCCACAACTAACGGGCTCTTCCTGCGCGGCGTTCGGAATGGATATTTCAAGCATCTCTCTGTGCGCGATGTGTCAAACGCTGGAATCTGGACTGAAGCCTGTGTCACAAACATCCTTGAAAACTTCCGTGTCACGCATTGGGAAATGCCAAACGGCACATTTAACGTGGTGCCTAAATATGGGATCGTCTTTGCCGCTCGTGGGCCAGACACAACAACAACCTGGACGGTTGTCAACCCAGTGATTGAGGGTGTTTCTTTGACGGGTATATGGACGCAGGCCGGAAGCTATGGACACACATTCATCAATGGAACTTCAGAAGGCAATCTGGGCAAAGGCGCTGTCATTGATTCAATCCTGAACACTTTCATCAATACTGATTTTGAAGCGAATGGTGGGACTGATATAGAAATCTCCAATGCCAAGAATACTATGATTAACGTCTTAAGTGCTCGCGAGCTTCGAATCAATGCAGGGGCACAAAACAAAATCATCGGTGGGTTCTACAATGACATCTACATTCATCCCTATGCGCACCTGAATGTCTTTGAGGGGATGGAATGGACTGGCACTTTCAGCGACAATGACGATCTAGGATCGACGATCAAGTTTGCGAATATCGGTCCAGGCTCAGCTGGCGGCTACCAACTCAGCGCGAAAATGGGAAGCATAATTCCAGTAATGCTTTCGCTGAATTTTGGACCAATCGTGAGCACAGACTGCATCAGAGCGGCGAACTTCTCATTCTTCGCTTTCGGGAACTTCACGCTGGCGAATCCTGTCAATCCTTACAATGGGCTTAGAGTGACATGGAGAATTGGGCAGGACAATACGGGAGGTCGAATTATCAGTTATGGGTCGAAGTTTAGAGCCAAGCCAGGGCAGTCGCTCCCTGTACTGTCCACAACTCCAGCCGCCTTCGATTACATCGTTGCCGTCTACAATCAGTTTCGTGACACTTGGGATATCCAGTAAATGGCCTTCACTGAGTTTTGCTGCAGAAGCGGCGGATCGAATCTAAACGCAGGCACTCGGACGGGAAACTCCACCGAGCCTGGCACGGCTGCGTTCAAGGTCTATGTCAGCGGCTCATGGGTACAGGCAACCAGAACGTTCACCCCTGCCGGGGGCGCTAACCCAACAACTGATGGTATCGCCGTTGGAGATTTCGTTTCGGTTTATCCAGACGCAGCCACAGTATCACCCTACGTCGCTCGGATTACCACCGTTGGCGCAACAACCTTCGTAACCAGCGCGACAGCATTTTCAGGGACTGCCCCGGTAGACGGAGTTACCAATACAAGTGCCGCCATCGGCGGGGCATGGAAGGGACCAAACGCGGCAGAAGCCTTCCCGATCGGATTTGTCACCGCGGCTCTTACAGATGCATCTATAAACTATCCCCGCATCAACTTCAAAAATGATGCCACTTATAGCATCACAGCCGCTACTACAGCGGCGGCGGGACCGGCAGTCTATCAAGGCTACACGTCCGCATATGGAGACTTGGGGAAAGCCACAATAGACGGAACCATCGTGGGGGCATCGTTTATACTTCTAACTGGAGGGAACGATACTGTTCTAGCAGATATTATTGGCCAGAACAATGGAACTACAGGCAGTGCCACCGGAATTTCTTGGAATGCAACGCGTTGTATAGCAATACGTTGTGTTGTCAACAATGTGAGGGGATTAGGAATTGTTTGTGGAGCTACTGGAACTCTCATTCAATGTGAAGCCTATGCTTGTAACCTTTCCAACACGGCATCCATTGCAGGGATTTCAACTATAGGCGGGACTCTTGTTCGTTGTATCTCCCATGACAATGCTGGGAGTAATTCTAGCGGCTTCATATCTTCCGGCAGTGCTTCAGCGGCACTGATAGGTTGCATCGCTGACACCAACGGAGCTAAGGGATTCTTAAACACAGCCACTGGAAAGACAACGTGGATTGGCTGTGATGCCTACAACAACGGATCTGACGGCTTGGCCTGTACTACGACAGCCAATGTTCACATAGAGAATTGCAACTTCATTAAAAATGGTGGATGGGGAATTTTGTTCACTACTGCCACATTCAGATTGGGCTTTATTCTCAACTGTGGGTTTGGGGCGGGCACGCAGGTCAACACTTCGGGAACTGTTACCTTGGCGTTTGGAGTGGTAGAGTCTGGTTCCGTGACTTACGCTGCCGATGTGACACCTTGGGTTGCACCGACAACTGGTAACTTCAGCGTCAATCTTCCAGCGGCAATCAACGCAGGAATTGGGAGCTTCACCGAAACGCAGGCAAGTTATACTGGCACTGTCGGTTTTCCAGTCATCGGGGCAGCTCAGACGCTTGTAACGGCAATGCTCGCTGTAGGTGCAGGTCTTTTGAGACTCTTAGGGGTAGGCCGATGAAAGTCTCCATCATCACCGTCTGCCACAATCAGCTTCAGCATACTAAAAGGTTCATTGCGTCGCTGAAAAGATACACGCCGCAAGAGCCGATTGCGTGGGAGTTGATTGCGGTGGATAGTGGCTGTACTGATGAGACTGTTGAGTTTCTTCGGGGGACTGCTGATATTGTTCATTCCATTGACGCAAAGACAGAGAAATCAGTCAATATTGGCTGGATAAGGGGTATCAATCTCGGACTGGAATGGATAAAGAAAACAAAAGATATACAGCCTGACATCATCATCTTCGCCAACAACGACGTTGTCTTAGACTCTCCCGGCTGGCTGGAGAGGCTGTGCAAGCATTTCGATAATCCGACTGTGGGAGCTGTGGGCCCTACCAGCAACTACGTGATTGGCCGGCAGAACATCACTTGCAATATGCCTCACATCACGGAAGAGGATACCAGAACCATTGTTGGCTTTTTCTTTTCGGTCCGGCGGGAAGTTGTTGATCAGATTGGACAACTGGAAGAGAACTTTGACAAGTACGTGCCGGAAGAATCTGAAGAGGTTAGAGCAAGGCTAAAGCTTGGCGGAGCTGATGATTTGGACTACTCCAAGCGAATCCGTGAAGCCGGATTCAAGCTGGTGATTGCCCGGGATGTCTTCGTCTGGCACGCCGGAAGCAAGACCTTCATGGAAGTGGTAGGACAGGAAGGCTATGACAAGCAATGGAAGACGGCTGACTTGGCGTATGAGCGCAAATGGGGGCCAGGATCTAGGGCTGAGTGCTTTGACATTCCTGCAGTTCGACACGCACTCGGCCTACCTATGCGTGGGAATCATCCGAACTGGCTATTCTCGAAAGCTCTCGTCCATCTCCAAAAGCCGCCTGGTTGGAACATGATCGAAGCGCGTCGGTCGATGGTCGATCAAGCTCGGAATCATATCGTCGACCTGGCTCTGAAACATGGGATTGACTATTTGCTATTTCTGGACGATGACCATACCTTCCCACCTGACCTCTGGTATCGGCTGATAAGCCATCAAAAGGACGTGGTAGGAGCTCTCTGCTTCCGTCGGATCGAGCCTTTCGGGCCGTGCCTATTTCGTTGGGAGACTTCCAAGGAAAACGGCAATCTGATGGTCTACGACCGTCCGGAATTGATCGGCAAGGGCCTTCAGAAGGTCGATGGGATCGGGTTCGGGGCTGTCTTGGTCAAGATGGAAGTCTTCAAGAAGCTCGGGCCTCCACCGTGGTTCAAATTCTCGGAAGTCGGGGAGGATTTGCATTTCTGCGACCTATGCGCTCAGAATGGGATCGAAGTTTATTGCGACACGTCGGCCATTGCTCCGCATATCAATGACGATGGCATTGAAGTAACGGAGAAGACTTTCTACCAGTATCATCAAGCGAAGACGGCAAAGGTCTAATGTTCTCTCAAACTGCCCAGCAATCGCGTAAACTTGGCGTCTGTGAGGTTTGCCTGAAGTTGGACGGAGATTCTAGCGTTAAGCCCGTTGAGTATTGCCCGGCGTGCAGGGCGTACATCTGTCAACAGTGCCAAGGGGATTGGGGTAGACGATTGAAGGCGGCCGCAATGAAGGGGCTTGGATATTCGCGTGCCATATGATGCCACAAATCGAAATGAAACTGACTGTAGCAAACCTGATTCAGATTGGATTGTTGCTTTTCGCAATGGCAATGGCGTGGTCTCGGCTGGCAACAAAAGAGGAAGTTGGCAGCGCTGTTGACTCGATCAAAAAAGAGTATGTTTCTAGGGAAGTAAACACGCTTCAGCTTCAAATGCTTTCAAATCAAATGCAAGTGCTTAGCTCAAGAGTTGAGGATGTTCAAAAAGACGTGAAGGAAATAAAGCGGTTCGTGAAATGACATGCCAGCACGTGGAACGGCTACAGACAGACAAACAGCAGTCGGAAGGCTTTTGGCTTCCGGCAGGCTTACGGCTTCAGGCCGCCTCAACGTGGACGGTTCTGGAGGCGGCGGAGGAGACTTTGTGCAAGCTCAAACGGTTCAGGTCACTGCTGGAAATTTAACTACAACCTCGGCAACATTCGGTGATGTTGCTGGAATGTCGATCACGATGGCAACCGCGGCCGCTCGCTGTCTCGTTGTCGTTATCTGCATCGGGCACATGAACGGCGCGACAGATATGTGTCTCGATATCGATATCGACGGCGCCCGTCAGGGCCAGGATTACGGTTTGTGTTTCTGCACAGGAGCGAATACGGTCAACCAGAACCTTTGCTTCTCTCGCTTGACTGGGGTTTTGACGGCTGCAAGTCATACGTTCAAGCTTCAAGCCAGGGTCCAGCCTTCGGGAACGTTCACCCTCTTTGCGAGCACCACTATTTCTCCACTGATCTTTACTGTGATTGAAACGAGTTTGACAGCATGAGCTTTTACCTCTCAGTCGCGCAGAAAGGAATCAATTCACCGTTTGAGTCTCTGATTCAATCGGCATCGGCTCGATATGGCGTGTCAACCTCGCTTATCAAAGCAATCATCAGCCAAGAAAGCCAATGGAAGCCAGACGCAGTTAACCTTTCCGATCCATCCTATGGATTGATGCAGTTGAATTTCAACTACTTCAAGACTTCTTCAGGCCAGCCGATCCTTGACCCAGAAGAGAACATTAACCGTGGAACGGCGTATCTTGCCGAGCAGACAAACCGCTTCGGTCCGGAAGAATCCGCCATTATCAGCTCCTACAATGCAGGGCATCCGATCTCTGGGAACCTTTCCAACTACGTTCAGCCAGTGCTTCAGTATCGTGACTGGTTCGTAGCTAATGACAACGGGCAGACGCAGCCTCCGGAGGACACCCCGGATTGGGGAACGGATGATGCTGACCTGAAGCTTGTGGCTGGGATCGTCATTTTTGGGATGCTGGCGTTTGCGTTGTGGCGGCGGTAAACTTCGGCTCTGGCTGGATCTTGCAGGTCGAATATCCGTACTGCCACTGACAATTTCTAGTAGGACAATAGTGACCAACCCAATCTCTCCTTCTACGTACGCCACAGTATCGGCAGTTTAGTGGGCAATCATCGTGCTTTCTCATTCCACTTTCTCCGCTGTTCCTGGGATGATGGTTTCCGGCAATGGCTCCAAGTCTTCCTCGCCGACGTTCTCAGGTTCTTGAGGCTCAAGCATTCCAACATCCTCCAGAATGTCTAGAATGTCTTCTAGGGCTTGCGCGAAGGCGTCACGCTCTTCCGTGACTCGGTTCAGTGTGCTCTGCAGGCTCAGACGGCTGGTCTTAGTTCGTTTCATTTGGGCACCGACACTTTTAGGATCCCAAAACGATCGTTCTCGAATTCCTGACGGGTATATTCATTCTTAGGCCCCATCACGGACTCCTGATTCTGAAACCATGTCTCACTTCTACGTAGTGGCATCACGCGGCCCCCTTTGTCTTGCAATCGACACACAAACAGGAGTTCCCATTCTTGAACCAACCATTCTTTTTAGCTGCTACATGAAAGGCTTTCTTCGTTGGGCGCTTCACATCGCACTGATCATAAGCGTCCTGACGCTGGCATTCATCGCACTCATACATCATTTCGATACGGTAAGTTATCGGCATCCCTCTCGCCTCCCTTCGTCAGAATCCCTTCCTCCGACCGCGCTTGGAGCGGGCTGCGATCAGTAGCAGCAGAGTTCCGCCAAGATAATCACAGCCCTGACAGCGCTCATCTTCCAACAGGATATGAACGTCTCGCCTTGTTGCCCGCCGCTCCAGTCGCCTGCCCTCGGCTTTGCCAGCCTCGTAGTTTGCAAAAGCAACTTCACGCGAAGCCTGCTTTAGTTCTGACACTTCTGCCAGCAAAGAAGCGATCCTGTCACCCGCCTTCCTCATCCTAACCTCCCAGCCCGAACTTGGACTTGATTCGGGTGAATGCTTCACAGAGCGCCCGCTCATAGGCATGCATTGATAATCCTTTTGCCATAGGTGCGGCCTCCTTCTCAATCTCCGCGAAGATGCGAGAGAGCCAGAACTTTGCCGTCATCTGACTCAGAGGATCAACAAATTCCCAATGATCCTGCTTCTCATTTTTACTTACTTCATCGACCCAATCTTTGAACTTTGGTGTCATTCTCTCATCCTGTATATCAAGCCATCTCGGATAGGCAGGCTTCACGGCCTATCGGGACCGCCTTTCTCCCTTAGCCGATAGTTGATCGGGAGCGTCCCACCTATCAGACATGGCTTGGCGTCAACTTTCCTTCCTTCATCCCAGAAACTCGCGCTTGAGTTCAAGCAATTCGGAGGTTGAATTTGGACCAGTCCAAGGCGATAGCTTGGATTGTTCCTGCACCCACTTTCTTGCTAGCTTCCGTCATTTCGCAATCCTAAAAACTATGGTGAATAGTTATTGCTATTTTACACTCTCATAAATCTTCGCCTTCCAACTCTTGAGCCGCTGGTAATTCCCAGCGCGTCACAGGAGTGGGCTGATTGCCCTTGGCTACCTTCCGCGCCATGTCTTCAGTCGTCGGAGTCATGCAATAGAGCGCAGCGGGGTTGTAATACTGCGTGGCCGCATTTCCATTTTCTCCAGGAACATCAATGCGAATCAATGCCGCTCCGCCAAGTTCTTCAATTGTCACGAAGCCAGCTAGCTTCCTGTGTCCCATAAGTTCAAGGATTGACCAACCTTCAAACGCATTGCTCATATTTTCACCATGCCAACAGCTTTGCATTCGCCGCGCTCGGCTTCACGTGGGTATAGCGCGTCGTTGTTTGGATTGTTTCGTGTCCCAAGTGCTCCTTGATGGCTACCAGTGACACGCCGGCGTCCATGAGATGAGTTGCCGTTGCGTGTCTCAGCCAGTGTGGACTCACGTTCTTGTTGATACCGACGCGCTTGGCAGCAGCGCGGACGATCTTGAGGACGTGGTTTAGGTGGAGTGGGCGATTGGACGAAGTTCGAAACACAGGAACTTGATCATCTAAAGTCCATTTGACTTCATTGATCATCTCCCACGTTGTTTGATCGATCCAAACAGCCAAGGTCTTGCCGCCTTTGGCTGTGACGGTGATTTGCCCGCCAGTTTCATGCTTCAGAAGGTCGCAGGCGCGAAGGTTGATAGCCTCAGAAGAGCGTATGCCGGAAACGTAGAGCAATCGCATGAGAGCTCGGTTCCTGGGATTCTGTTCGGCATCTATCATCTTAATGACGGTTGCACGATCAAGCAGGCGTTGAGCGAGGGTGTCTCTTGGTTTGCGGAGCTTGATGACGGCTGCCGGGTTGAATTGGATGTATCCGAGCCTTTGTGCGAAGGTGAAGAGGCTTTTAACGGTGGAGAGGTGGCAGGAAACAGACTTTTCTTTCAAACCAGATACCTTTAATAGTCCATGAAATCCTTGGAGCACTGCCAAAGTGATCTCCTGCAGCCTGTATCCTTCTACATAGCTCAAGAACTTCCCTATATGCTGCCTATACGCCTTCTGAGTGTTCACAGGGCGGTCGTGCAGCCACATTTCGATTAGTTGAGTGTCGGTGGATGCTTGAATTGGAATAGAAGTGACAATTTTTGTCAGTGATTCAGTCATGTTCAAGAAATCAGACGTAAAAACTGACAAAAATTGTCACAAAAGAGACCTGACACTGGCTTAATAGTGACAATTTTTGTCAGTTATGGAATGAATTTCATCCAAAATCGACTCGAAAAACCAGTCATTCAACCCGAGTTCGGCAGCTTCACGGTCTCGTTCGGAGATGTCAGTCCGGTCCAGAAAGCGCAGCACCTTGTTGATTTCCTTATTCGTCTTGTCGCTACAGCCTTCCAATCGGACCATAAAATTCCTTGATGTTTTTGATGGCGCCTTTGTAGGCAACAATGATCTTCTGTTCACGTTTCGGGAACTTGCGCATGTGAAGAGTCTTCTTTGCTTGAGCCAAGCGCGTGAACTCACATTCTAGGTAGACAATCTTGTTATAGATCGAGAGACCGCACTGTTTCAGGAATAATTCCGTTTCCGACTCAGAGCAGTAGTAAGCTCCATGCTTGTCTCTGCTATCACCAGTCATCACAACAAAGAAGCAGTTACCATTCAGATGCTCAATTGCTTTCTTGTAGCCGGAAAAGAGCGCGTCTCTGAACTTTTCATAGGTATCGAATGAGTTGATCTCTCCTTCTGGGGAGTTACCATTGTAGTCGACATACCGCTCAACCCTGTAGTACGGAGGGCAGGTAAATACTAGATCAAACATACCGTCAGGATCGTACGAAGTGCTATCACTCTGAACCCACTTCACGTTCTGAAACTCTGAGCAAATTTTGTTGTTAGCATCGCATTGATTCTGCCTGATCTCACTAGCGACATACTCATAGCCGCAGGCACCAGCTACATATCCAAATTGAACTCCTCCGCCGAATGGGTTATATACTCTGCAGCCGTTCTTCGGCATAAAGAACCGAGCTATCACTTCACAAGCTACAGGATCAAGCACCGAGGCATTGCCGTTATGAGCTCTGCCCTCAGGCTGCTTCTTGGAACGAGTGACAACGTTCGCAAATCCAGACTCACCTTGCCAACAACCCTCACGGGTAGCAAAGTCAGGGTTAGGAACTTCAACCCGCTCTCCGGCGGCTTTGATTCTCTCTCGCCACTCAGCCTTCAATCGTAGCCAGTCCCCCTTCATTGAACTCCAAGCGTTTGTCATTGTGATGCGAGCCAGGAGCTTCATGCGAACGTCAGATAGCTTTCCATGGACCATGTAGCAGAATCCAGAAACCTTCTGGTATGTCACAAATCCAAGACTTTCAAACAATTCCTCAGTTTCAAACTTGCTCTTCGGATCAGTTGTGATAATCGCCGGGTACTGACGCGTGTTCTGTTCAATCACTTTTAGAACCATCTGTGAGTATAGTTCTTTGGTGAACCAAGAGGGTTCAACCACGGATTGGAGCAAGCAAAACTCTTTGCACTCATCGTTATTCTGAAAGGTCATGAACCCGCTGAATTCACCATTGATCTTCAGGATTATAGCTGAGTGAATCTGCATGTTCTTTCGTGCCGCTCTTTTAGCTATTCCGTCCTCCAACGCAAGGCGAGCTACATCAGCTTCAAACCCTGATCCAATAACTGTCTTAACGTGAATCCATTCAACCTCTTGTTTGAATAAAGCCTGTTGTAATTCTACCGGTATGAGAGTGGCTGGTTGAGTGTTTACGAAGTTCATTTTGTCAATTCCACATTGGTCTGGACATTCTCGGCAATGGCTGAGGTACACATTTTGATCGTGCAGAGAAACTAGTTTACCTCCACCGATTGAAGCTTCATTATGTGCTACTTTGATTTCTCCTGAAATCACTCTTGGATTTGATTTGCTCGCCCGAAGCGGATTGTCAATTATTGGCTTGATGGTCAGTAGATAATCTTGCCTCTCTTTGCACCTCTGAGCCCATTCAGAATCTCCATAATCACAGGTGATAACTCTATTCACACTGCGGACACCGGACGATCTCAAGCGTTCTATTTGCCGGACGCGGTGTTTCATTTCAGCGTCGGTATCAAGTCCACTAGTGGAGGTATTGACGACCGCTGAAAGCAGCCTGAGCCTCTCAATGTGGTCATCTGAAAGAACACTCCAGTGCTTCGTTATGATCACCGGAAGTTTAGTTGTTTCTTTCAAGCGTTCGCAGACCTCAAGCGTGTTTTCCCAATCATGGCAAGGATCTCCAGATACTCCGATTCGATACCACGAGTTGTAGTGATCTCGAACAGAGCAAAAAATGTCGCGCCAATGTGCCTGAGAGGTTATCTTTCTTGAGACACTAACTGAAAAATCTCTACTGTACCTTTCAGCCGTCTTGTTGGCGTAACACTCACCATAACAACCTGTACCTGGATAAGCTCGCATCCCACTTGTACAACCCTTCACTGTGTCGACATCAAGAACTCCTTTTTCGTTTTCAATTGCTGTCAGGATTGGCAAATAACTTCCAACTTGCTCATTGGAAAAAATTGGAAACAGAGTCGACGCGTCGACAATGCGCTTGGATTGCAGGAAGTCGGAGTGGGTCATTTACTTACCTCTGAGAGCTGTTTCCTGCTGATTTCAACTAGTTTTGATTTATCGTTAAACTCTTCCAAAGCAAGCACCTGAAGTTCTCCAGAAATGCCGTAAAACTCAACCTCTGGGGCTGGCAAAACACCTCGTGTGAAAGATCCTACATTTTCAGAGTTATAGCGTTCGTATCGCCCTTCCAAGTAACTCCCGCGTGGTTTCCTGCCCATCCTGAGAGCCGATTGGTAGACCTCTCGAAAATTGTGCTCCCAGTAGGATTGATCTTGGCTTCGTAATTCTCGGTACTCACTGCAGATTTCCGGCCAGCCACCGTAGTGTTCAACGGCGACTATCAGAAACTTGTCGTTGAATGAAATAGATTTTCCAGATCCACTTTTCTCCATCGCTCGGACAAGCAACTCCAACGCTTGATGTGAACGGCTTTTAGGGTCTCCTTGGATCAACTCTCGAATTTCGGCTGGAACTGGAAATTTCTTCCCGTTTGTTGATGTCCACTTTGCACAAGCATGCTCAATTTCTTCAATCGCCAGATCAGATAGCGCAGAATCCCAAACTTCAACCAGCAGCGGCACATAATCACGGTCGAAGATCAGACACAATCCACCAATAATTTTCTTCAAACTAGTTTGTCTTTGGCTCATTTTCAGGTTCCTTCAAGTGCTCTTTTACAAGCCTGATCGTGCGCTCAGAACGAGTCTCGAATTGGCTGTGCTTCCCACTTCCGTTCCCGCCAATTGGCCGAGAATTATTTTGGGATCTCTTTAGCCAGCTATTCAAAAACTTCAGCATCCCGCTTCCAGTTTTCCTGTTGCTCACATTGTCAACACACCACTGGCGAGCCTCTTTGCATTCACGAACGACATCCAACGCGGAATAGGTTTCGTGATACTCATCGAGTTTTGACTGTAAGAGGGGCCAGGTGGAAGGTTTGCCACTGGTCGGAAAAACCATGACGACGGAATCGCTGGGAGATTGTTGCGGCGGGTCAGCGTATTTTGCTGGCGCGGCGCAAGCTGTTACTTCCTGATTAAGATTCTGATTGAGATTCTGATTGAGATTCTGATTGAGATTACTATTAATATTAGGCGGGAATCCCCCAATTTTCCCGGAATTTCCCGGAACTTCCGGGAAATAAGACTTGGATCGTTTGTGTAAACCTTGTTGATGTTCTTCAAAAACAACTACTTGGATCACTTGTAGACTGTCTACAGAATAACGTTTAATGATGCCTACCTTGTGCATTACGTTCAACACAAAGTCAAACTCAGCTTGCTTCCGTTGAGAGGTTGAAAAGTATCTATGCTTCACTGTAAAGGCATCTCCACATAGTCTACCGAAGTCATCTGCGTTGCTAACAAGTAGAGGGTAAAGACTTTGAGAGAATTCTCCAAGTTTCCCAGCTTCTTGGCCTAATCTCGCAAATTTCTCTGAACTTCCAAGACTTTTGGAGATAAAGCGGCCACGTGCCATGAATTTCTTAGGCGAGAGGTAGGTAAAAACAAAAACGGCACTCTATGAGATGCTGGCTGGTCCAGGTCTTTCTCTAGTCGGAGGTGGGGTCCGAAAAGAGGTGCCAGCCTCTCATACAATGCCGTTTCGGTCGCCTGGACCAATGAATTGTTTTACGTCAGTCCCACACTGACAAAAGGTTAATATCACATTTCGGTCGAAAGTAAACAGAAAAAAATTGCTTCCCGCCGTGAGAGTCCCTTCTCGATAACGAAGGAAGTCGTTTGCTGTGC
>ERZ1292637.453-Hain-H14-01um-R3-453-length-23922-cov-8_pt1 | contig 22096 bp, 31 predicted proteins | sample MGYA00564405_ERZ1292637 | MGnify/ENA primary metagenome ERZ1292637 (study PRJEB36523, sample SAMEA6512645) | groundwater metagenome | collected 2019-01-09 | study: AquaDiva: Metagenomics assemblies of 32 groundwater samples | reverse complement strand
TCTACTTCCGCGGCCCCTACCCGTTCCCGGATCAGGACGGCTTCACCGGGCAGGTCATCTTCTACTGCGCGCTGGCGCTGCCGAGCCCGCGGATGCACTTCAGCGCTTCGGGGCTCACGGCCTAGGCAAGAACGCATGGCCAACGTGGCGCGACGCTGTGTGACGTGCGGACACTGGTGGCGGGAAACCCGCGGGACCGCCAAGGGGTGCCGGTGCCCATGCCACCGGCTCATTTCGAGCGGGAGTTAGCGCCGTGCCCACGATGATCGTCCTGGTGAGTGGCCAAAAGAACCGGGACTTCCCGCCGATCATGGAAGCCGCCCGCGTTCTGCCGAAGGCGCACGCCCTCGGGTGCGACCGCATCCGTATCGAGCTGGCCGACGGCGCGCGGGTGGCCGAGTTTCCTCTGGCAACGGTCGCGCGGTTCATCCGCGCCCATGGACTCCAGCCCCAGCCCGACCGGCGCCTGCGCCGGGATCGCGGCGATTACGAGTGGCGCCGCCCGGTCTATCCCGGGTGGACGCGACAAGGAGACCCTGACGATGGCAGCCCTTGATGTCCTGTTCCGCGATGGGGGCCTGTTGGCCAAAGCGTACAGCGATCTGCTGCAGAGCGATGGCGACACCCGGCGCCGAGACGACGAGGGCCAGATCGCGTGGACCCGCGACCGCTTCGGCGCCATGCGGCTCTACACCTACCGCAAGAACGTGTCGGGCTCGGCCTTCGCGCTCGGCGATCTCACCAGCCGCAAGTTCGAGGTCGAGACCAACCAGACCGGCACGGCCACGGGGACGGTCGTGGGGACCTTCGTGGCCGACGACTTCGTCAACGCCATGGCCATCGTCCATGACGACGCGGGGGGCGCGGGCGCCGCACCCGAGGGCGAGGCGTCGATCGTGGCCGGCAACACCGCCACCGTCCAGACGCTCGAGACCGACCTGCCGTGGTCGGTGGCGCTGGCCTCGGGCGATGACGTGACCTTCCTCTCGCCGAAGGTCATCGACTCGATCGCCGACGATCCCTGCTTCGTCGTCTGCGGCGTCGCGATGGCCGCCGCGGCCGACGACGAATGGAGCTGGTTCCAGTTCCAGGGGGTCCACCCCGCCGCCAACCACGCCGCCTCGTCGTTCATCTCCGGCAGCGCCCTCAAGTCGGGCACGAAGGTGGTCGCGCTCTATGGGGACGCCACGGCCGTCGTCGGCGGCACCGCGGGCACCGGCATCGGCTACGTCATCGGGTATCAGATCGCCATCCACACCTCCGACGTGGTGACCCTGAAGTCGCCGGTGATGATGTCGCTGCTGCCGACTTACAACTGAGGAGGCCACGATGGCACTGACCATCACCAAGGGACTCGGGGACCGCGAAGTGAGCGGGAACCGCGTCAAGACGTTCGGCACCGTCGACTTCGATTCGTCGTACCCCAACGGCGGCGAGGTCTGGGTCGTGGCCGACTGGGGCCTCTACGTGGTCGACCACCTGGTCCTCGAGCCGAAGAACGGCTATTACTTCGAGCCCGACCTCACCAACAAGAAGATCAAGGCGTTCAAGGCCCAGTCCCACGGGGTCATCAACGTCAACCTCACGGGCGTCGGCAACGTCACGACCGGCGAGGACGACCTGATCACCTACGCGCTCCCGGCCAGCACGCTCTCGGCGAACGGGATGGGGCTCCGCATCACGGCGTGGGGCAGCACGGCCAACAACGCCAACACCAAGACCGTCAAGCTGTTCTTCGGCGCGACCGCGATTCTCACCCAAGCCCTCACCGCGTCGATCGCGGGCAGTTGGCGCATCGTCGCGGAGGTGTTTCGGACGGGGGTGGATACCCAGGACTGCATCGCGTCGCTCAGTCAGGGCGCCACGGACATCGCGCACGCGGAATTCACGGCGACCACGATCGACGACGGGGCCGCCATCACCATCAAATGCACCGGCGAGTCCAGTGTGGATACGAACGACCTCATCCAGGAGGGCCTGATGGTCGAGCTGCTCGTGCCGCAGGGTACGGGCGCGGTGGGCGCCGAAGTCATGGCCGCCGCCGATCTCTCCGGCCTGACCGGCGTGCGGTGGTGGGCGGTCGGGATCTAGCGCATGGCGAACGCCACCACGCGCGCCGTCTGGCAGACCTTTGGGCGAGCCGGGTACTTCGTCTACCAGTCGCCGAAGGGCGGCCTCTACAAGATCCTCAACGCCTTCACCGCCGAGCTCGTGGCCGGGGCCGCGACGGTGGACATGCTCGCCCCGGCGGAGTCGCCCGCCACCGCCCCGCTCGGGATTCAAGCCCTCGACTACGTCAACTTCGGCCTCTGGGTCCAGTGCGCGGGGGGCGGGCCCAGCGTCACCATGAAGCTCATCCTCAGTTGGGATGACGTGGCCGCCGACTACGCGGTGCCGGAGACCGGCGGCTCCCTCATCACCATCGCGGACACCCTCGTCCACGTCGTCGCGGTCACGCCGGTGCTGATGCCCTGGCTCCGGCTCCGGGCCGTGGGGGGCGCCGGGAATAGCCCCGATACCACCGTGACGGCCAACCTGATCCTCGCGGCGGAGGCGTAGCCGAATGGCCCCCGTGGGCGGCGCGGACCTCATCGCCGAACGGAGCGACGCCGATGTGCCGCTGGTCGCCACCAGCGGCCAAGCCACGCGGCTCGTTGTCGACGAGCGGGGCTTCCTCAAGGTCACGACGGCCGACGGCGTCGGCACCACGACGCTCGACAGCGCCAGCGCGGGGCTGGTCCACGACGCGGTGAACCGGCGCCTGCTGGAGGAGCTGCTCGTCACGCTGCGCGCCATCCTCAACCACAACCGGGCGATCGCCTCGGCACAGGGTGTGACCGTGAGCGAATCGGACCCACTCTAGCCAGGGGAGGACCTGTCACATGATCATCGAAGGACGAGTTGGCGCACAGACCCTCGGCGACGGCTCCATCGCGGCGCCGCGCCTCGGGAAGCTCGGTGAGCTGATCACCGGCGACGCCGTCGGCAAGTACTACGAGTTGGCGCGGCGGGGCCAGCTCTTCATGGCCGCCATGCAGGCCAGCGCCGCGCTCGGCACCGCGCTGACCGCCACCGCGGTCACGCTGTCGCTCTACAACCCGCTGAGCTCCGGCGTGAACCTCGCGATGCTCCAGTGCACGATCACGCTCGGCGGGGCCGTGCAGCAGACGACCACCCAGACCTCGCAGGCGTACGTCTACGCGGCGAACGTGGGCCCCCTCGTCACGGCGCCGGCGTCCAACACCGCCGCCATCATCGTGCCCGGGGTGCTCACCAACAACGGGTCCATCGCCGCCGGCACGGGCGGCGGGATCGGTCGCGTGTACACGGCGACCACGCTGCCGGCCGTCGGGATCATCGTCCGGCTGCACCCGTTCTCGGTCAACCAGGCGATCACCACGGCCGGGGCGTCGTCCGGGCATGGCATCGACTACATCGACGGCGCACTGGTCCTCGGCCAGGGCACCATCGTGACGCTCCAGGGCATCGCGACGACCACCGGCAACAACGGCATCGTCTCCTTCGTGTGGGCCGAGATCCCGGTCTAGCCCCACACCTGTCTGCTCAAACGGATGACCGGGGGGCCCGGCGGGGCTCCCCGGTCTGGAGGACCGCCCATGGAACGCGGGGGGTCGTCGGCGGTCGACGACTACGTCTACATGCACATCGGGCGTCTGTGGACGCGGCTCCTCGCGCTCGAGCAGGAGAACCGCGAGCTGACGCGCCGGCTGGCCGCCGCAGAGGCGGTCGGGAAGGAATCGCCGCATGGCCTTCCTGGGGCTTAGGGAACATGCAAAGGGCGTCCAGAACGCCTATCCGCTCGGCACGTTCAGCCAGCCCGTCCTGACGTTCAGCGACGCGACCCCGCCCGATCTGACGACGGGGGTCTACGGCACCGGCACGCCGATGGATGCCGCGGCCACGGGCACGGCGATCGGCATCGCGCTCGCCGGCACGCGGGTGTTCGAGGTGAGCAGCGTCGGGGCGACCATCGTCGGAGCCGGGTTCTCCGTCGGCGGCGTGGCGTACACGTGGCCGTCGGCGGGACCCAGCGCCGCCGCGTTCCTGGCGTCGGATGCGGACGAGGTCCTGTCCTGGAGCCTCGCCCCGACGACGGAGGACTGGGACGGCCACACCCTCCAGTACTTCACCGATCCGCAGGTGCGCCGGCTGCTGGAGGAGATCCTGCTGACCCTGCGCGCGGAGGGGGGGACCTAGGATGGCCGCGACGATCGAGACCCTTGACGGGCGCGAGGTCATGTACATCACCGACCCGTTCACCCGGCGGCTCCTGGAGCAGATCCTGGAGGAACTCCGGGCCAAGGCGGCACGCAAAGGAGACCCGGCATGGACGCCACCCGCGCCCTAAGCGTTCTCCAGCGGTGGGTCGACGACTACGCCGCGATTGCCTCGCTCTCGGAGGTGCTCGTCGCCGCCGCCCACGCCGAGCATGCGGCCGATGCCCATCAGGACGCGCTCGCCCAGGTGCAGGCCGAGATCCTCGCGGCCAAGGGGCGCCTGGCCGAGGTGGACGCCTACCAGGCCGCCGGGCGAGCCGAGGCGAACGCGCTGATGGCCCAGGCGAGGACTCAGGCCACGACCCTCATCGAGGCGGCGCAGGCGAAGGCGGATCAGATCCGCGGAAACATCGACGCCGAGCGCCAGGCCGCCCGAGAGGCGCTTGACCGCGATCTGGCCGCCAACAAACGCGAGGTCCAGCGCTGGACGGAGGCGGCGAAGGTCGCCCGGCGGGAGGCTGACGCCGCGACGGCGGCCCGGACGGCGGCCCTGGCGCAGGCGGCGGACGCGGACACGGTGCTCGCCACGGCGCGACAGGCGCTCGATGCGTTCAAAGCCCAGCACTTCGGCGCGTAGGCATGGCATTCCAGCGTCAGACGCTGGTCGCGCAGCGGAACGACGCAGGCGGCCCGCTGACGGCCGATGCGGAGCTGACGCCGCTCCAGACCGATGCCGACGGCAACCTTCGCGTCGCCTCGGCGACGACCATCGTGGAGGATGTGCTCGTCCGGCGGGAGCTGGAGGTCGCGCGGCTGACGCTGGACGAGATTCGGGCCGTGCTGTGGGACGGCTTCGAGCGGCTCCTGGCTCGCCCCGCGCGTCCCGATGCCATCGTGCCGGAGTTCCCGCTCACGGCCACGTTGACTTTGGGCACCTCCGCCGAGGTGATCCCGGCGCCGACGTCGGGGCTCAGGCTGTACGTGCGGCGGGTGACCGTGAGTAACACGAGCGGGACGCTCACGCGGCTGGACCTGACGGAGGGGTCGGACGGCACCGTCCGCTACTCGATGGGCTTGGCCGCGAACGGCGGCGGCGTCCGCGAGCGGTTCGAGCCGTACTGGCGGCTGCCCCCCGAGACCGGGCTGTTCGGGATTCTCAGCGTGGCGGTGACGGACGTGCGCATCAACGTGGACTACTACGTGGCCCGAGAGGCCAAGGGGTTCCGCATTTCATGACCTCGAAGCGACGCCAGGAAGGCTACCTCTTGATCGACAACTCGTTCGCGGTGCGGAATGCGCCCAACCCGTTCCCGACCGAGGCCGACATGACGCAGGCACGCGCCCACGGCCTCACGTTCCCCGGGATGCAGGTCCCCGTGTTCGAGTCGGCGACCATCACCTGCACGCACTGCAACGTGGTCGTGGTGCTCAACCCGAACCGCACGCGCGAGCGGAGCTACTGCGCGTCCTGCGATGCGTACCTCTGCGATGGCTGCGGCTTCCAGAAGCGGCTCGGGGCCGCGTGTCTCCCGCTGGCGAAGCAGTTCGACGACATCGTGCGCGACGCGGAGCGTCAGATCGCCCGCAACAGGTGACGTATGGCCAAGTGGAGTTTCTCGAACAGCTCATGGACGCCGACAGCGGTGGGCGACACCACCACCATGACGGCGAACGGGGCCTGCTTCATCCAGGGCGGCTCGGCCACCCAGCGCCTTGTGCTGTCGGAGTTCTATCAGGGCGGCCTCGCGGGCGCGTCGTCCCCGACCTTCATGGTGGCGGCCCGGGATTCGACGGTCGCCGTGACCTCGATCACGCTGGGCACCAACGGGCACAACGCCTCGCTCGACGGGGCGACGGCGGCGCTCGCGGCCCCGCAGATTCCCGGGTTCTCCGCGACCACCATGCCCCAGCGCGCGACCACGCTCCATCTGCTCGAGCTGGGCTACAACGCCTTCGGCGGGATCGTCCGATGGGTCGCGGCGCCCGGGTTCGAGCTGTCGATCGTGGGGCTGTCGGCCAACACCGGCGAGATCAGCCACAGCGCCTTCACCGGCGGCACGCCGGGATTGTGCAACACCCACATTTTGTACGAAGTGATGTGACGGAGCGCCCCTGAATGGCCCTCCTCACACATGAACGCTGGACGCCGGCCGGCCGGGTCCTCAACGTGGGGACGGGGCAGAAGGTCTACTTGAGCCACGTCGGTCAGGTAAATCACCATGTCACCGGCGACGTGTACCGGCCGTACGTATGGGACGCGCCTGCCCGCACGGCCCGGTTCGCCGATTGTGAGCTTCGGATGCTCGGAACCGGGCCCGAGCTGTGGCGTGGCGCTGTCCGGCTGGCCCGAATTATCCCGCAGGTCGAGACGTTCCTGGCTGGGGCCTGGCAGCGGCCCGTCCTCACGCTCGCTCGCACGGACGTGACCGAGATCGTCGGCCAGGGGCCGACCGACTTCCTTGAGATCACGCTGATGCTAAGATCACTCGTGGCGGACTTCCAGTTGCGGTTTCGGATGGGCGGATCGCACAAGATCCACCTGGACCATCGCATCCGGGCGCGCGTCGCCGGTCGCCACCGGCTGGTGCTCGACGTGCCCCGGGACTCGGCCGCGCAGGTCCGGCCGATGTTCGGCCATAGCCCCGAGGGGCCGGTCTCCATTCCCTCGACGGGCTGGGACTTTCTCGATAGTGAGGTGTACTGGCGGTGGCATCGCCGCGAGCTGGACCGGCGCACGCTCGACACCGACACGTCCCGGTTCGCCGCGAGGCTCCTAGAGCAGGACTACGCGATCGATGAGGAAGCAGCGCTGTCGCCCGATACGCTCGGGCCGACGGCGATCGGAAACGACGCGGACGATGGGGACGAGAACCGGGGCACGACCGGCTCGAATGGCACGTTTTCTTCGGCCGGCACCTATGCGAACGGGAACCTCTACCTGGAGGACGATAACGGCACGGGGACGGTGCGGTGGCTCGGGTTGGGCTGGCGTGCGATTGACCTCAACACCACCAGTCCGGGCGTGGACAGCATCGACGCGGGGACGCAGATCGTCATCACCAACCCGGGGGATAACGGCACGCCTACCGGAGTGGCGGCCACGCTGGCGGGGGTGAATGCGGGGGGCGGGACGGTGTGGGGGGTGGGCGCGGCGCGGCCGTCTCAGCAGACCGCGACGGCCGCCACCGTGGCAGTCACGGGCTCAGCCGGCAACCAAACGCTCGCCGTGACGACGATCGTCAACGAGTGGGTTATCACGGAAGCCACCTCGTACGACGGCGTCGCCGGCGAGGACATGTACTTCTTCTTCAACCAAGGGACGCCGACCGGGACTGACTTCTGGAGCGTCACCGCCGACTACGACGGCGCAGGCGCGGGCGTAGAGGCCACGCTGACAATCCAGTACACGCCAACAGCCGGAGCCGACACCCTCTTCGCGCAGGCGATCTGCTAGATGGCGACGATCTTCCGCCCGCCGATCATCACGAGGCGGTGGCCGAAAGACCCGAGAGGGCCGGCACTCCGCACCCACGGCGAGACGCGGCAGAACCCACTCCTGACGGTGCTGAAGAGCCAGGACCAGTTCTTTGGCGCGGCGGGGCAGGTGCCGACCTACGAGCGGCCGAACCCACTCCGGCCGCGGTATCCCATCGTCCTGCGGACGTTCACCAACTCGGTCGAGCTGCAACTGATCGGGAAGGACCTGTTCTTCGGCGCCCCTGGTCAAGTGGTGACGTATCAGCCGCCGCCGAACCCGCGGGGGAAACCCTACCCGACCGATCTCCGCACGTTCGTCAATCCCTTGGAGTTGCCGCTCTTCGGGCAGGATCAATTCTTTGGGGCGGCCGGGCAACCGCCGGCCTACGATCCGCCGCAGAATCCACGCGGCCACGCCTATCCGTCGGATCTGCGGACATTCCTCGATGCACTGAAGCTGAACCTCCAGGGCCAGGACCAGTTCTTCGGGGCGCCCGGCCAGGCGCCCACGTATGACTGGCCGGTCCCCCGGGCCCGCCCGCCGATCGTGAACCGGACGTGGGTCGGGAACCTGCTCCAGACGACGCTGGGCGCCGTCCAGGTCGTCGCCACACGGCTGCTCAAGCTCCTCGGGGTTGGGCTGTGACGGGGGCGTAGGTTGGCTCTCCCGTTCACCTCCTACACCGATTCGGTGACCCACCTCCAGGACATCACCGCGTCCAAGATCAGCACGACCATTCTCGGGCGGCTCTACAACCACGGAATGAGGCAAATCCTCATGTCGTGGGAATGGAGTGCTCGCAAAGCCGAGGGCCTCGTCAACACCGTCGACCCCTACTCGACGGGCACGGTCGCGGTCACGCAGGGCAGCACCACCGTGACCGGCACCGACACCGTGTGGACCTCCGCGATGACCGGCCGCTTCATGCGCGTCGGGTCGTCGGACACCTTCCACAAGTTCACGTTCGTCTCGACCACCAGCGGCACCCTGGAGAAGGCGTGGGCGGACGTGACGGACACGTCGGAGACCTACGAAATCTTCCAGTACCTCTACACCGTGGACGCGACGGCCGGTGAGGTGGGGCAGATCCTCCTGCCGACCGAGGGGCTCGCCATCGAGGAGCGGTCGCTGAGCTGGGTGAACCGGGTCGACCCCGCCCGGCGCCAGACGACCGGCACGCCCGAGGTGTGGATCGGCCACGGGGTGGACTCGACCGGCGGCTACCTCATCGAGTTCTGGCCGCGCTACTCGGCGGCGACGGCCGTCCGCGTCCCGTACTACAAGCGCGTGGACGACATCAGCGGGTCCACGCAGCCGATCATCCGGAGCGACCTGGTCGAGTGCCTGGCGTCCATCTACGCCGCCGACCGCCTCTACAGCGAGTTCGGAGACCGGCACTGGATCGAGCTGCGGTCGGCCTGGAAGCAGGACTTCGCGGAGCTGTACGAGGTGGCGAAGCGCGAGGACCTGGAGCGGCACAACCTGCCCCGGGCCGTGCAGATGGCGGGGTCAGGCGGGGTGAACTGGCAAAGATTTATCACGGAGGATCGATAAGTGGCGCTCCCGCAAACGCTCGACCCCGCCGCCCCCGCCACCGGAGATAGTCCCGGGGAGGGCGACGATCAGATCCGGAACCTGAAGCAACTCCTGATCGACGTCCTCGGCCTGCCGACGACGGCGGTCAGCCGCATCCTGGTCAACCTCCAGGAGGGGAAGCAGGGCGCCGGGAACCTGATCAAGAACGCCTCGATGGAGAGCTGGGGCGCGGGGACGACCTCCGCGCCCACCGGCTGGACCCTCGCGGGCGCTGGCGCCTCCACCGCGCGCAACGGCACCAATTTCTCCCACGGCACCTATGCCGCGGATCTGGTGCGCGCCGGCACCGACACGACGCTGACCCAGGACTGCATCGCGGCGGCCGGCGGGCAGACCTACCTCCGGGAGAGCCGGACGTACAGCCTGACGGGGCGCGTGCGGGCCACAGTGGCCACTCGGGGGCGCATCGGGATCAACGACGGCGTGACCACCACGTACTCCTCGTACCACACCGGCGGCTCGTCCTTCGAGACGCTGGCGGTGACGAAGGCCCTCTCCACCTCGGCGACCAAGCTCGAGGTGACGCTGTCGGTCGACACCGGCGACACCACCGCGCAGTTCGACGGCCTGATGCTGACGGAGGGCGGGGCGGCGATCGCGGCGGGGCCATCGTTCGCGGGGCCGGAGGCGGGGGCGTCGCAGCTTGAGGCCATCGCGGATGCGGAGGCGACCGCGACCAATGTGGCGACGGATCTGAAGGTGCTCACGGTGAACATCGGGGTCGGCGAGGGGCTGCTGATCCGGGGCTCGCTTCGCAAGGCATCTGGAGCCGCTGCCACGGCTGCGCTTGGCATCAAGGTGAACGGCGTGCAAATCGTCCCAAATATCACCGTCTTGCCATCAGCTGATTTCGTCCACCAGGGAATGTTCGACGTCACGATCTGGCAGCAATCGGCGAGCTACCTCCGGTCCGTCCAACTTCGGACCAACGCCTCCCAAACCGGCGGGACCGTGTCTACCGGGATCGTCGCTGCCCTCGTGGATACGGACATGCCCAATGCCACCATTACGTCCGTCACCATCACCGGTGTAACGGGCAGCGCCTCCGTCACGATGGGCGTTCGCGACGTCGTGGCCTACAAGCTCGTGACGAGCTAAGGGGGGGCTTAGGGGATGATTCTCAACATCCCAGAATCGCCACGGTTGTCGGTCCATACCCCGCTCATCGTGGCTGGGTTCAAGAGGCCGGAGACCGTGACCAAGACGATTCCGGCAGGGCGCAGCGTGCCAGCGCCGAAGTCGATCTCGTACCGATACCGAACGATGGCCAGGATCAGGCGCCATTGACCATCGGGCTGCACCGCCGCGGTCCCGTAGACCATGTGCGTCCCGGCACTCGGATGCGCGCATCCGGGCTCGGTTCCCGCAATGCGGGTCTCGCCCAGGGCCGGCCACGCGTCGAGCGTGATGACCCCGAAGCACGGGAAGATAATCGGCTCAAGGCGCAGGGTCCACGCTTCGGCGGGCGTGGCGACCAGTGCCAGAACCAGCAACACGATGAACATGGCTATGAGTCGCATAGAACCTCACTCGGTTGGAGTTGACTGATGCGCCACCGGGTCTTCCGCCAGCGGTCTACGGGACGTTACTTCGAGCCCGTCATGACGGTCTCGGCGGGGCGCGTTGAACCGGCCGTCTTCTCCGTGCCGGCCGCGACGCACGCGCAGAACATCGCGGATGCCTTCGGGCTCCCAGTCGAGGACATCGAGGTCATCGAAGGCGAGGGTGAGCCGCCCGACCGCGGGCCGAACCCGATCGCGGCCCCGCCGCCCCCACCCGACCTCAAGGACGAGGCCCGGAGGCGGCTCAAGGCGCGCCCGAGGGGCCGGCTTCGCGGCGAGGACCTGGACGACCTCCTGACGGCGCTGGGCTTGGACTAGCATGCCACGCGGCAGCATTCTCACCGAGATCCCGGTCCCGACGCAAGGGGCCCGGTCGGACGTGCCGCGGCACCGCCTGCCCCCGGACGCCATGTCCGCCGACGATGCCTCGAACGTGGTCATCCGGGACGGCTGGCTGGTGAACCGGCCGGGCTTCTCGGCCATCAACTCCACCCTGGTCAGCGGCCGGCCGATGGGCGTCACCCTGTTCAAGACCGGCGCCTCCTCGAAGTTCCTCGTCGTCGGCACCACCACCAAGCTCTACAAGTTGAACGGCGCCCAGACCGGGTGGGACGACCTGACGGGCCCGACGGCGCTGACGGGCAGCGCGGACGACCCGATCAGCTTCACCGTGTTCCCGCAGGGCGGCAGCGACTACCTCATCGCGGCGAACGGGGTCAACGTGCCACAAGAGTGGGACGGCGTGGCCGGGACCTTCGTCGATTCGGGCACGCTCCCCGTCGCGGACGACCTCACCACGGCCGCCAACCGCGTGCTCCTCCTCCGCACCATCGAGAGCGGGACCCGGTACAACTTCCGCGTCCGGTGGTCGAACTTCAACGTCCGCGGCACCTCGGATTCGGCCAACTTCGCCGACCTGTCCGACACCCCCGACATCCTGGTCGGCGGCCGGGCGCTCTCCCGCGTCCAGGTGGCGATCTACAAGGAAGCCAGCCAGTGGATCGGCGTGGCGCAGTCAGGGTCGCAGCCGTTCCGCTTCGACCTCCGGGACTCCATGCCGGGTCCCGTCTCGCCGGCCGCCGTCGTGGTGGCCGATGGGCGCCACTACTACATGGGCCGGGACGGCTCGTTCTACACCTTCGACGGCGTGCGCGGGTTCCACATCGGGGAGCCCATCCGGCGCTGGGTGCTCGCCAACCTCAACATGTCGAAGCTCCGCCGGTGCTTCGGCGTCTACCTCCGGCGGGACCGGGACATCTACTGGATCTTCCCGGCCCCGACGACGGACGACCCGGCCGTGGCCGTGAGCTACAACCTGGACACCGGCCGCTTCTTCCGGCACAGCTTGGCCTTCAGCGTCTCCTGTGGGGCGGACTGGGAGATGCGCGCGGCGCTCACATGGGCCGACCTCGCGGGCTACACGTGGGCCACCGTCGCCGCCACCTATCCGACGTGGTCGAGCTTCGGGACGGCCTCGATCCCCGTCGCCGTGCTCGGGGGGACCAACCTGACGGTCTTCCAGTTCGGCATCGCGGCGACCGACGACGGGACGGCGCCGACGGCCACCTGGCGCTCGTTGTTGCCGCTCCACGCGAAGTCCAAGCGCGCCCGGATTCAGTCGATGGAGAGCTACTTCGAGCAGACGGCGGCCGCGCTCACGGTGACCGTCAACCTCCAGACGCAGGATCACGTCGCGACGGCGCCCACGACGCCGACGGGACTGAGCACCACCTTCGACATCAGCCAGAACGCCCTGTTCGCGTTCGATGTCGACACCGCCGCCGCCGGGGCCGGGAGCGGGACGGCGGAGGCCCGCTTTGCGGCGCTCCAGCACAGCGTGACCAGCACCATCAACTGGAAGTGGGGCGGGGCCGTCCTCCGCTCCTACCCCATGGAAACGGGAAACGCCTGAAATGCCCATTTTCGGATCAGGGACCGACCTCCTCGCCCGGCTCCCGCGCCGGCCCGATCTGCCGATGCCGCCGCGCGAGGCCGCAGGGGTCGTGGATTACCTGGGGGCACTCGACCGGGCGCTGGTGCAAATCTATGACCGCCTGAGCGAGCGCGTCCAGGTGTGGGACAGCAACGCCGGGCTGGCGACGATGGCGGCCGGGGCGACGACGGTGACGGTCACGTTCCTGGGACTCGAAGACGACACGCAGTACGTCCCGCTCTTGATCGGCAACTGGGAGGCGGGCGGGCTGTGGGCCACCGCCCTCACCACCAGCGGATTCACGATCAACAGCTCGCGGTCGCCCGTGACGGCCGGCACCGTGCTCTGGGTCGTGGTGCGACCGCAGGACACGACAACCACGCTGGCGTCGGTGGCGGCGAATCCGCTGGGAGTCCCCGATGGCGGCACGGGGGTGTCGACCCTCGCCGCCAACGGAGTCCTCTACGGGAACGGCACCGGCGGGGTCCTCGCCACCGCCCAGGGCCCGGCGAACAGCGTCCTGACGGCGAACGAGGGAGCGCCGGTCTTCTCGGCGTCGCCGACCGTGACGACTCTAGGCGTCGGGACGGCGGTGCTTGCTGGAGACGGGCATGTGACCGTGAAAAATGGCACGAATGACCCGTCGATCTCTCTATTAGGGCGGACGACTGACAACGTCTCAACCATACGGTTCTGGTCAAATGACGGGGTGTCACAGCGCGTCGCGCTGCAGTACGTCACGGATACATTCGACATTCTGGTTCACGATGGGACTAGCCTAGTCTCTCGCATGAAGCTGAAGACCGGCGTTCAGGTCGGCTCCCCCAGCGGCGCCGACAAAGGTGCTGGAACGCTCAACGCCGTCGCGGTCTACGACGACGGGGTGCTCCTGACCGACTGGGCCTTTGACCTGTACTTCGACGGTCGCGTACGGCCCGGCGATGCCCACTACCGAGGCCAGCGGCTCTATCCATTCGAGGAGACCCTTGCGGTCGCCCAGGCGGACCGTCGGCTCCCGTGGATGCCAACCCGGGACGCCTTCGAGCAGGCGCGGGGCCTTGGGGCGATGGTCTCGCGGCTGTGGTTCGGGCAGGAGCAGCAGCAGATGTATCTGTTCGAGCACGAGCGCCAAATCACGGAGTTGAGTGCCCGGGTCGTCGCCCTTGAATCAGACCTCGCCGCGAATGCGGCGCGGAGCACGAGGCTCGAGGCGCGGCTGGCCGCGCTGGAGGCGCGCAATGGGTGACAAGGCCGGCGGGACCGGCGGCGGCGGGACCCCATCCTGGTGGGAAGGCGGGGCGCCGCCGTCGACGGGCGACCCGACCCTCCAACAGGGATGGACGCAGGGATTCACGGCCCCGCAAACGCAGGAGATGGTGCGACGGATCCAGGGCAACCCGACCGCCGACGCGTGGCTCAGGGCGCAACCCGGCTTCATGGAACGGATGGGGGGAGGGGTCGGGGAGCAGTTGTACCAGCGCGGCATCACGTCCCCGCAGTTCCGGATGCTCACGAACAGCCTCGGCTGGGACGTGAGCCCGCCGCAGTCCGTGTCGCCGCCTCCCTACGCGGCGCCGCTCACCCCGGCGCCGGATCAATCCCCGGGTCCCCCGGTGGCCGATCCGTACGCGGCCTACACCGCGGCGCTCCAAGCGAACCCACAATACGTGGCGATCACGACGCATCCGGGGTATCTCACGGCCTTTACGCAGGGAGTCAGTGTCCAGGAAACGCAGCGACTCTTGCAGATGATCCACGACATCCCGGGCGCGGACGCCTACTTTCGGAAACTTCCGGGGTGGAGCGATGCCCATCTCGCGTACGTGTACAACAACGGGATGACGGGAGCGGACTTCAACAACTTCATGCGGGCGATCCGATACGCCATCACGGGCGTCGATGACCCAACCAAGTTCGGCTTAGGCGGCGAAGACCCGTTCATCGAAACGCCGCCGGATGACGGGACGCCGGATGAATTGCCGCGGGACGACTTGATGCCGGATGACTTGCCGCCGGATGACGGGACGCCCACTGGCCCGCCCGGCGAAACGCTGACGGGCCTCGGGCCGATGATGGATGCCCTGCGCGCCATCGAGTTCTACAACGAGCGCTTCGGGCCGCAGGGCTGGCAGAAACTCCTGGAAGGGGCCCGCCCCGAGATCCGCTCGCGGCTCCTCGGCGCCCGGCGACTCCAGATCCCGAACCTGCCGTACATTCCGATGCCCGAGGATGTCGGGTTCTCGTACGGGCCGCCGTGATGACGCCTCTGACGGCCTTGACGGCTCCGACGGCCCTGGACTCCATGGCCACGAACCGGCCCCTCAGCGCGGCCGTTGGCGCCTCAACGAACGGGACGGCCGCGCCGCGCTCCGGGCTCTACCTCCTCCGGGTGGAGCCGACGGGGGATCTCGGGTGGCGGCTCATGCCGCAGGCGCTCCGGCGGATCGCCACCTTCTGCACCCGGTATCCCACAGAGCTCCAGGCCGCCGACTTGATCCAGGCGGCCAAGATCGGGTTCATCACCGGGGATCCCCACTGGGGCCTCTGGGTCGCGGTGGACGCGCAGGAGACCGTTCACGGCCACCTCGTCGCCCATCTGGAATCGGCGCGGCGCGTGGTCTTCGTGGATCAGCTCGAGGTGGACGGCGGGATGACGCCGAGCCTGGCGCGGGCGGGGCTGCGGGCGCTGGACACGTGGGCGCGCGCCGTCGGCGCCCGGGCCATCGATGCGGCGACCTGGCATGCCCCGCGGAAGTGGTCGCGGGTGGGATTCGTGCTACACCGGAGCCTGATCCGGAGGAGTCTCCCTGATGGGTGATCTCGTGGGGACCGCGCGAGGGATCGAGTCGCAGGGGGTCGCCCTCTTCAACCCCGGCGGGCCGTTCGAGACGGCCCTCCAGGCCGGCAAGCGGCCGTTTGGGGACAATGTGGAACTCCGGATTCCCGGCGTCCCTGACACCGGCTACCGGACGATGACGGGCATGTCCAACCCGTTCCTCGGCGGCCTCATCGAGCTCCTCGGCCGGGCGCCGCGGGCGTTCTCGGGCGACCCGGCGGGGATTCCTGGGTCGCTGGAGCCGATCGCCGGCGCCTTCGGGTCTGGCGCGGGCGGAGGGGGTGGCGCGGGCCGGCGTGGCGGCGGCGAAGACCCCAACGCCCCCAACGCCCCGCCGCGGGGGACCCCGAACCCGTTCGGCGAGAGCGGGACCCCGGGGGACGCAGGGACCCCGGGGAATGAGGGCGGCCCGCCCGATCCATTCGGGGGCGGGTCTGGGGTGCCCAGCGATGCGACCAACCCGAACGATCCCAACCGTGGCGGTGAGGGCGGAGCCCCCGGGAGTCGCGGCGGCGGCCCGACAGGCACCGATCCGAGCGGGGGGGGCGGTGGCCCTGCGGGCGCGGCAGCCGGAGACCCGGCCGGGGGCGGGGGCGGCCCTGGTGAAGGCTTCGCGGGGAAGGTCGGAGAGACCACCCAACAGCTCACGACGGCGGCGATGATCGACCGGCTTCTCAACGCCCGGCGGCGGGGAGGGCGAGGCTGATGACGCCGGCCATGGACATCCGGTTCACCGAGGCCATCCCGGACGAGATGCTGGCGTGGGACGAGTTACTAGCGGGGTGGGTGGGGAACTGCCCGCTCGTGGCCATCGCAGACCTCCACGACGCCCCGGCGGGCATTGTGCTCCTGCGCCCCCATGCGATCGAGGGGCGGCGGTGCGTCGAGTACCTCCATGCGGCCCTGATCCCCGCTGTGCGCGGGCGAGGACTCTTCCGGCCTCTGCTGCGAGCCTGTGCGCGGGCGCTGGGCGACCTGGGCTACACCGCCGTCGTGGGCGCGTACCCGTTCGCGCTCAATGATCCTCGGATTTGCGGCGTCGTGGAGTCAATCGGGCTGCAACCCATCCACGACGCGGGGGACCGCCTCTGGTATTTCATGCCGCTTGTAAAGGAGCCCGCACATGTGCGGTAGGACGACGGCGGAGCAGGCCGCGAAGATCCCGGAGGAGCTGAAGCCGCTGATCAAGGGCTCGGTCGGGCAAGTGCTCGATTTGCAGGGGAACCTCCCGCTGAGCCAGTTCACCGGCTACACCCCGCGGGGCGTGGCCGATCTCTCGCCCATGCAGCGGTACGGGCTCGAGAATGTCCCGGATCTCTTCGGCACCGACCCGATGGCGATGGGCGCGGCCCACGCCATCACCCAGTTGCCGGAGCTGACCAGCCGCCCCGTCGAAACCCCGACCGGCGAGCTGGTGGCGCTCATGCAACTCCTGCAGACGACCGGCGGCCCCATCGGGTCCTCGCCCACGACCAAGGCGGGGATGGAGGCGTGGAAGTCGGCCGTCCTGCCGACCGTCGAGAACGAGATGGTGCAGGCCGGGCTGGGGCGGAGTGGCGACCTCCTGAAGGCGGTCGGCGCCTCCGCCTCGCAAGCGGCGTTCCCGCTGCTCCAACAGGAAGTCCAGAACCGGATGGCGTCGGTACCCATGCTGCGGGACATCGCGGGCGCGCAGACCGAGCGGACACTGGAGCCGCGCCGGCAGACGGCGGAGGCCCTGAAGTTCGGCGCGACCCAGAGCACGGCGCTGTCGCACGAGATGTTCCAGCAGCGGGTCACGGCGATCGAAGAGGCGTTCCGCGCGGGCCAGATCACGCGGGACGTGGCGCAGGAGCAGTTTGACGCGGCGAAGGAAGAGGCCGACCGGCTTCAGGCGCTCTCCGAAGCCGGCACGCTCGGGCCGCTGGGCCAAGTGCTCCCCAGCCTGCTCGGGAGGAAGACGACGCAAAACAAAGACCTGTATTCAGCAATTATGGGGAAGTAGAATGCCCGGCGGCTACTCCGACGCCATCGCGCAGCTCCTCCAGGCGCAGTCGCGCCAGCGCCGTCCGCGGGACTACTTCGCGCCCACGCCGCCCGACTCGTCAGGGGCCGACGCCATTGATGAGGCGATCTTCTCGCAGCCGACCTCCAACCTCGGGGAGAAAGGGATGTCGGCCCTCACGGGGTTCCTCAGCACTTGGGGGGGCGGCAGCGGGGGCGGTGGCATCGGCGAGATGTTCGGCGGGGCGGGCGGCGGGCTCACGGGCGCCGGGGCTGCCGCCAGTGCGGCGCCCGAGTTCGGCGGCGCGGAGATGGCGACCGCGGGCACGGCCGCGAATGCCGCCACCCCGGCCATGACGCCCTCGGCCGGCAACTCCAGCGATCTCCTGCGGAAGCTGGCGGGGAACCAGACCTCCTTCGGCACGCTGCTCCGGTCGGCCGGCGTCGACCCGAACACGGCGGCCTACAGCGAGGACGTGATCCGGCTTCTCGGGGAGCGGGACCCCAACAAGGGCGCCAGGAATCTCGGGCGGATTGCCGGGATCGTCGCCAAGTTCGCGGGGTACTGAGATGGGCGACCAGATGAGCGCATTCGGCGACAGCGGGGCCGGCACCCTCCTCAAGAGCCTGTTCTACATGACCCAGGCCGGCCAGCGGTACGCGCAGGCGACCAACATGATCGAGGGGGGCCGGCATCGCAAGTCGCTTGAGGAGCAACTCCGGGCCGCGCTGGAGCGCCAGCAGGCGCAAGAGACCGAGCAGGGGCAGCTCACGCCCTACATCCTCGACCCCGAGCGCACCGAGACGCAGCCGTTCGCCGGCACCTTCCGCTTCCCGACGACGGCCAAAGAGTACGCCGCGCTGGCCGAGAAGGGCCGGGAGCGCATCGGGCGCCGACACGCGGCGACCGCCCTGGAGCCGTTCTCCACGCCGACGCTGACCGGGGAGGACATGGGCGAGGTGGGGACGTGGCCGGGGGCGGTGCGGGTGACGCCAGGCCCCGCCGGACTCCCGCCGCCGCCGGTGGAGTCGGGCAGCACGGGCGGACCAGTGCGCTACGAGCGAGGCGCGATCACGGAACGGCGGGTGCCGCCGAGCCCTGAGGCCATGCTCCACTTCGCCAAGCTCTCGGGAGCACAACGCGAGGCCGCCGGTTCGCCGCTCTGGAGCAAGACGTTCGTGCAGGAGCCGGGCCGGACGGTGCAGGAAGGCGAGTCGGCCTACACGGGGGAGCCGCCGCTGATGGAGCGCCGGCCTGGGGCTCCGGGCCCACCCACGGTGGACGTGCTGAAGCCGCCCCGGGCGGGTGTCGGGACCGTGGCCGAGGAGCTTCGGCCGCCGACCTTTCCCGAGGCGTACCGTCGCGTCCCCGAGCGCTACCGTGAGCTGGCCGTGCCGTACTTGGTGGAGAAGGCCAAGGCGGGGCTGTTCAAGGACGACGCGGGGAAGCAGGCGAGCATCGGGGAGGCGATCGTGAACTCCTTCGTGACGACGGTTCGGTCTCGGGCGGCGGAACTGCGCGAGGCCGGACAGGTGGAGGAGGCCGCGCTCCATGACGCCGAAGCGGAGCGCCTGGCAAACGATGCCGATGCGAAGAAGAACCCGCAGACGGCAGGGATCTCGGTGCGCTACGCCCAGCAGACCCTCGGGCGGCTGAAGGGGCCGACGCTGGACAAGGAACTCTCGCGGAAGCTGGTCGATCTGTTCGGGTCGCAGCGGCAATACCGCCCCGAGCAGCTGCAGGAGGCCACGCGAGCGCTGACCGAAGACGCGGGATGGGCGACAGCCCGGAAACAGTGGGGCCTGGACGATGACCTCCTGAACATCCTCCGTTCGAAACTGGGCCTGGAGCATCCCCGGGACCTCACGAAACAGAATGTCGCGGAGGCCCGGGAGATGCGCGAGGCCGAGAAGGTGCGGGTGCAGGGCGCGGGCGCTGGCGCCGCCGAGCGGGCCCGCCTCGAGGTGCCCAACCCGATGACCGAGCCGATGTCCAAGAAATGGTCGGGCCTCACGGACGCGATGGGCATGCTGGACACCATGCAGGGGTTGCTCCGATCGGGCCAGGTCAACCTGCCGAAGATCGCGGGCGGCATCAAGCCGTGGGTGAACGCGATCGTGCAGGAGGGGAAGATCGGCCCGATCCCGGTGCCGGAAGCGCTGCTGCCGACGTACACCTCAGAGGAGCGGCAGTTCCTCGCCTCGCTCATGGACTACGCCGACCAAGTGCTCCGGCAGCGGTCTGGGGCCCAGATCAACGAGCAGGAGTTCAAGCGGATGCTCACGTTCCTGGCCCATGAGGGCGTGCGCCCCGAGGTGATCCTGGACCGGCTGAAGTTGCAGGACTCCAAGCTGGACCGCGAGATGGGGTCGCTGGAGCACCTCTTGAAATCGCAGCGGATGCTGGTCCCGCCACGGATGCCACGGGAGCGCAGTGCGCCCGCCGGCCTGCCAACACCGCCCCCGGGCATCGGGCCGCCAGGGTTGAGTCCGGCGAAGCAGAAGCGGCTGGAAGAACTCCGCCAAGAGAAAGCGCGTGAACAGGGCCGCCCATGACGCCAGAAAAGGAGCGCGAACTCGCGGCGCTTGAGGCCGAGGCGGGCGGCGGCGGCCCGATGGTCCCCCCGACGCTGCCGAAGGGCACCGTCTTGCCCAGCGCCCAGGAGAAAGTCTCCGGGATGCTCACGTCAGCGCGCGGGCTCATGGAGTCGCTGAGTCCCTTCGTGCAGGGGTTGCTCTCCATCGACCCAAGCGGGATGCCGCTGGACACCCAAACGAGTCCAGCCGGTCGTGAGGCTCGCAAGGCCGTCGCCGGGACCGTGCTGGATGCTCCGTTCGACCCGGCGACGTATACCGCCGGGGCCGCCGCTGCTGTGCCGGTCGTCGGCCCCTTCTTGGTTCCACCCGTCGTGGCCGGCACGCGGGTGACCCAGGATGTGCTGGCGGGGCGCAAGCCCGATTGGTGGAACGCGGGACTCACGGGCGCGCTCGCGGCGACGCCAGGAGCCGCCGTGCAGGGCCCGCGCTTGCTGAAGAACCTGTGGCAACGCACGGTGCCTGGGTCGTTCGCCAAGGCGGAGGGGCGGCGGCTGGCGGCCCATGAGGCGGGCGAAACCACGCGCCGGACGACGCAGGCGGCGGCGGACGCGACCGCACGGCAGGCGGTGGCGCAACGGAATCTCACCGGCCAGGCGGCCGAGGCGGCGGAGTTGGAGACCACCAAACAGCGGGCCCTCGCCTTGACACAGCCGAAGGGCACGGCGAAGGCGCTCTATGCGGCGGCCGACGAGGCGGCGGACACGGCGGCGCCATTGACGGCCATTCCGGCCACGCAGAAGGCCATCCAGCGGCTCAAGACGGAATTGCCCGAGAAGCACACCCTCCGGCCGATCATCGAGGAGTTGGAAGCCGGGCTAAGCACGCCGGGGGGCGTCCCGGTGCGGCAGTTGTGGGGCACCCTCCGGGAGATCGCGGGGAAACGCGCGGCTGGGGCATCCTACCTCTACGGGGCCATCGCGACCGACCTCAGGGCCCACCCGGCCGGCGAGACCATCATGACGGCCGCCAAGGCGTTCCGGGAGGACGTGGGCCGCGAGCTGGCGGGCAAGGTGGTGCGCGGGGCCGGACCCGTGGAGGCCCCGCTCGACGTGAAGAAACTGGCGGGCGGATTCGAGAAGTCTCGCCAGGGTCTCGGCGACCGCTTGCCGCCCGACGAGATGCAAGCCCTCGAGCGACTCATTGGCGCGGAGCAGACGCGCCCGAAGTTCACGCCAGAACCCGTGCCGAAACCCACCAAGTTCCAGCCGACCCCGTTCACGTCGGGGACACTCGAAGGACCCGGCACGGCGACGAACTTCGAGCGCTTGATGTATCTCATCCTGGGCGGTGGCGGCATGTACTACGGCTCGCCGAAGGCAGCCCTCGCGGCGGCGACGGCCATCCCCGCGGCGCGCTTGGTGCCCCCCGCGTGGCGCGCCTACCGCGCCACCCTCCCCCCGCCGTGGTGGCGGGCGGGGATGGCGGCGCCGATGCCCTCGGCGATGCCGCCCCCGGAGTCGCGGTGAGCGACGCGATCTACTGGCCGCCCGTCATCATCGGCCCGTGCCGGCTGTGCGGCTGGCGGACGCTGACGACGCACGGGCTGTGCCTGGACTGCGAGACCATCCGAGAGGAGAGCCAGCGGAACCGTGAATTTTGCGCGCTGCTCCACAGAGATGCCCCTGGCCGGACGGTCGAGGTGGCGCGGTGACCGACTTCGCCCGCGCCATCGCGTTCGTGCTCGGCCAGGAAGGGGAATGGAGCGACGACCCGGAGGATCCGGGCAAGCGCACCCGCTTCGGGATCTCCTCTCGCGCGAACCCCGCCATCGACCTCGACACCCTGACGCGGGAACAGGCGGTGGCGTTCTACCGAGTCGCCTACTGGTCCAAGGCCCGATGCGACCAACTCCCGTGGCCGCTCTCGCTCGTG